>Ga0310696_10001676_pt1 | contig 31524 bp, 22 predicted proteins | sample AusTroGonzalo_MG_4_FD_203885 | JGI IMG/M metagenome (GOLD analysis project Ga0310696, IMG submission 203885) | Bovine rumen microbial communities from tropical cattle in Woodstock, Queensland, Australia - Gonzalo_02 (v2) (version 2) | ecosystem: Host-associated > Mammals > Digestive system >... | reverse complement strand
TTCCTCAGGAAACGGTTGACAGGATCCTGGACGCTGCCAGGATCGACGAGGTGGTAGGTGATTTCGTGACGCTCAGGCGCCGCGGGGCCAACCTTGTCGCCTGCTGCCCTTTCCACAACGAGAAGACCCCTTCGTTCTACGTCTCTCCTTCCAAGGGCATCTACAAGTGCTTCGGCTGCGGCAAGGCCGGGTCGGCCGTAGGCTTCGTCATGGAGCACGAGCACTACACCTATGTCGAGGCCCTGAAGTACCTTGCGAACAAGTACCACATCGAGGTCAAGGAGAAGGAGGAAACGGTCGAGGATATAGCCGCCCGTCAGAGGACCGAGAGTCTGATGCTGGTGTCGGAGTTCGCTCAGAAGTTCTTCGTAAACAGCCTGTTACATACCGACGAAGGACGCAATACCGGTCTCAATTACCTCCACGTGCGTCGCGGATTGGACGACGAGACCATCGAGCGCTTCGGCCTGGGCTGGGCGCCGTCCGGGCGCACGGCGCTGACGGACGCCGCGCTGGCCGAAGGCTACAAGGCCGAGTATCTGGTCGAGGCCGGGCTCGCCATCCAGTATGACGACGGCCGCCTCGTGGACCGTTTCCACGCTCGGGCGATGTTCCCCATCCATTCGCTCGCCGGCCGCGTGATCGCGTACAGCGGCCGCACGCTCAGCAATGAGTCCAACATTGCGAAGTACGTCAATTCCCCGGAGACTCCCATCTATGTCAAGAGCCGGGCACTGTACGGCATCTGGCTGGCCAAGGGCGATATCTCCAAGGCGGACAAATGCTTCCTCGCCGAGGGCAATGTGGATGTCGTGTCGATGCACCAGCTGGGCCTGCGCAACGTAGTGGCTTCCTGCGGCACTTCGCTCACGGAGGAGCAGATACGCATCATCAAGAAATTTACAGGCAACATCACGGTGATGTACGACGGCGACGCCGCCGGCATCCACGCGGCCCAGAGGGCCGTCGGGATGATCCTGAAGGAGGGCATGAACGTCAGCCTGGTGCTGTTCCCGGACGGGGACGACCCCGACTCGTTCTGCCGCAAGCATACCCTGGAGGAAGTCCGGGCCTTCATCTCGGAGAACGAGATGGACTTCGTCTCCTATATGGCTCTCGTGAATCCAGTGGCGGCCAACGATCCGCTCGGGCGCGCCAATCTCATCAACACCATAGCCGACACGGTCGCGCTGATACCGGACGCCGTGACCCGTTCGGTGTTCGTGGATGCGGTGGCGCAGCGCTTCGGGGTGGAGAACCGCGTCATCTTCGAGCGCATCAATGCCGACAGGCGTCAGATGCGCGAGGACGAGCGGAAGGAGGCGGAGCGGGCGCGGCGGCGGGTGGAGGCCGGCCTTCAGCCGGACTACGACCCGTCAGCGCCCGCCCCCGCGCCGCAGGCGCCCCCCGCAGCCGCGCCGCAAACCCCCGGTGTCGTCGAGGAGAACAGCACCCTGGCTCCTGCGGAGCGCGAGCTGCTCAAGTTCATCCTGTCCTACGGCACGTCCATACTCGATTTCGAGAGCGATTCGGACTACTATTCCGGCAACGAAAACGACAAGCCCACTGTGGCCGACTTCATCCGCGGTTCGCTGGAGACCGATGGTATCTCCTTCGCCAACAAGGCCTTGCGCGACACCTACGACGCCTATATGAAGGAGTACGACGAAGGCTACGAGCAGGACGAGATAGTCCGTATGCTGCTCAATTCCCCCGACCGCACCGTCGCCTTCGTGGCGGCCGAGCTGTCCATGGAGAAGCATCAGCTCACCGTGAAGAACTTCGAGGATGCGCTCACCACCACCGACTCCTGGCTGGTGAACTTCGTCCCCAAGACCATCCTCGTGTATGCCGAGAAGCGCCTAGAGGACCGAATGTCCACGCTCATCAGGTCGCTTGCCACGGCCCCGGAAGGAGAGCAGATGGACATAATGGCCGAGATGCAGCGGCTCTCCGCCGCACAGAAGAAAGTGAAAGTCAAAATAGGAAGAGAAAGAATTGAAAGACAATAATATATGGAAAAGAATCACAAACGGACCCTGGTGACCTGCGCACTTCCTTATGCCAACGGTCCCGTACATATCGGCCATCTGGCCGGCGTCTATGTCCCCGCCGACATCTATGTCAGGTATCTGCGTATGCGCGGGGAGGACGTCCTCTATGTCTGCGGCTCGGACGAGCACGGCGTGCCCATCACCATCAAGGCCCGCCAGCAGGGCTGTACCCCGCAGGACATCGTAGACAAGTATCACGGTATCATCAAGGAGTCCTTCACCGGGCTCGGCATCAATTTCGACATCTACGGACGCACTTCGTCCGCAGTGCATGCGGACAACGCTTCGGGCTTCTTCCGCAAGCTCTACGACGAGGGCCTGTTCATCACCCGCGAGTCCGAGCAATATTACGATCCTGAGGCCAAGACCTTCCTCGCCGACCGCTACATCGTCGGCACCTGCCCGAAATGCGGCAACGAAGGCGCCTACGGCGACCAGTGCGAGAAGTGCGGCAGTACGCTCAGCCCCGAGGAGCTGATCAACCCCAAGTCCAAGCTCAGCGGAGCGGAGCCCGTCAAGAAGAAGACCTTGCACTGGTACCTGCCACTGCAGGACTACGAGCAGTGGCTGCGCGAATGGATACTCGAGGGCCATACCGAATGGCGCCCGAACGTCTATGGCCAGGTCAAGAGCTGGCTCGACGGCGGCCTGCAGCCGCGCGCCGTCACCCGCGACCTCGACTGGGGCGTTCCCGTACCCGTCGAGGGGGCCGAGGGCAAGGTCCTGTATGTCTGGTTCGACGCTCCCATCGGATACATTTCCAATACCCGCGAGCTGCTTCCGGAGTCGTGGGAGAGCTGGTGGAAGAGCCCTGACACCAAGCTCGTCCACTTCATCGGGAAGGACAATATAGTGTTCCACTGCATCGTGTTCCCTTCGATGCTCAAGGCCTACGGCGACGGTTATGTCCTGCCTGAGAATGTCCCTGCCAACGAGTTCCTGAACCTCGAGGGCGACAAGATTTCCACGTCCAGGAACTGGGCTGTCTGGGCCCATGAGTACCTGCGGGATTTCCCCGGCAAGGAAGATGTGATGCGCTACGTGCTCACCGCCAACGCCCCGGAGACCAAGGACAACGACTTCAGCTGGAAGGACTTCCAGACCCGCAACAACAGCGAGCTGGTGGCCATCTTCGGCAATTTCGTGAACCGTGCCATCGTGCTGACGCACAAATACTTCGGCGGTAAGGTACCGGCCTGCGGCGAGCTTCTCGACGTAGACCGCGAAGCCCTGGCAGCCATTCCTGAGCTGCGGGCTTCGCTCGAGCGCAACCTCGACACCTATCATTTCCGCGAGGCTCTCAAGGACGCGATGGGCATCGCCCGCGTGGGCAACAAGTACATTTCGGATACCGAGCCGTGGAAGGTCGCCAAGACCGACATGGACCGCTGCGCCACTATCCTGAACGTGTCGCTGCAGATCTGCGCCGACCTGGCGGTGGCGTTCGAGCCGTTCACGCCGTTCGCGGCGGAGAGGCTTCGCAGCATGCTGCGCGTCGGCCTCGACGCCGGCTTCGACCACCGCGTAGGCGAGCAGGCCACCGTCAACACCTATCGCGAGGGCGAAGGCACCGCGCTCCACACCCTCCACGCCCCTTCTGTCATTCCGAGCGAAGCGAAGGAATCTATCACCCCCTCCGTCACCCTCACCTGGGACCGCCTCGGCGAGCCCGGCCTGCTGCCTGCCGGCCACGAAATCGGCGCCGCCGAGCTGCTCTTCTCCAAGATAGAGGACGAAGCCATCCAGGTGCAGCTCGACAGGCTGGCGGCGATCAAGGCGGAGCGCGAAGCCGCCGAAGCGGCTGCCGCCGCCGCCGAAGCCGCCAAGCGCATCGAGCCGCAGAAGGCCGAATGCAGCTTCGAGGATTTCGAAAAGATGGACATCCGCACTGCTACAGTGCTGGAGGCGGAGCGCGTGCCCAAGACAGACAAGCTCCTTAAGCTCACCATCGACACCGGCATCGACACCAGGACCATCGTTTCCGGCATCGCGGAGTTCTACACCCCCGAGCAGATGCTCGGACAGCAGATCTGCATACTTGCCAACCTGGCTCCCCGCAAGATCCGCGGCATCGAGTCCAAGGGTATGATCCTGATGGCCCGCCAGGGCGACGGCAAGATGCGTTTCATTACTCCGCAGGAAGTGTTGGTGAACGGTTCTCAGATAGGATAAGTCCATGGCTGACAGCACGAAACGATACATTGCGGCAGACCTTGGACTGTCTCAGGGCAAGGTTCTGCTAGCATCGGTCACGGGCGGTGTACTGACGGCTGAGACCGTCCACACCTTCGATATCCCGACGGTGCGGATGGACGGGCAGGACTACTGGGATATCTTCGCCGCGTACTCGGAGCTGCTGAAGGGGCTGACCGTGATCGGCTCGCGCAAGCTGTCCATAGAGTCCATTGGCATAGACGCCTGGGGTCCGGGCATAGTGTGCCTTGGCCGTGACGGCCGCATTTTCGGCCTGCCGTGTATGTGCGGCGACGTGCTGTCGGAGGCATATCAGGCGAAGTTCTTCAAGCGGATGAGCCGGCGCGAGCTGTACGAAGCGGCCGGAGTCAACGTGCTGGACTCGCATGCCGCCCTGCAGCTTTTCGCTCTCCGGCGCGGGAAGAGTGTCGCGCTGGACGAGGCCAAGAGTCTTCTTTTCATTCCTGAAGCCATTGCTTATCTCCTGACAGGCAAGCGTTTCACTGAATATGCGTCACTTTCGGCAGCCGGGCTTGTGGACCGGCGTTCCGGCAAGATTTCCAGGGATGTGTTGGAAGCCTGCAAGGTGCGTCCCAAGCGTTTTCCTTCCGTGGTGCAGCAGGGAGCCAGGCCCGGGAAGCTTACGGAAGAGGTGGCGGAAGCAACTGGGCTGGGACGCGTCCCGGTCGTGACCGTATCCGGGCACGACCTTGCGTCCGCAGCCGCTGCGGCGCCGTCGGCCGGGGAAGGCTCTGCCTTCCTGTATACCGGTGCCGTGAGCGTAATCGGCGTCGAGACGGTCACGCCGGTAGTGAGCGACCAGACCTTCGAGATGAATTTCTCCAACGAAGCCGGAGCGGCCGGGGTGAATCTCCTGGTCAAGCGTATTGCAGGTACGGACCTGCTGGGACGGTGCCTTGCGGCGTGGCGCGCAGCGGGCCTGGCCTACAGTCCGGAGGACGTGGCCCTGATGGCCCGCGAGGGCGCTCCCACGGCGGCGCAGCTGGATCCGGAGGATCCCGCGCTGCGCTCCGTCGCCGCCGCCCCTGCCGCCATCGCCCGCTACTGCTCCCTGCGCAGCATGACGCCCCCGGCCGATGACGCCGCCCTCGTCCGTCTGGTGTATTCTTCTCTGGCAGAGAAGATTGGCGACACCTTCCTCAAGCTCCAGAGCGTCACTCCCTTCCGCCTTAAGGCTCTGCATATCGTAGGCAATGGAGTTCCTATTCCAGGCTCGCAGCCTTCGGAGGACGGTTCTTCCGCTTCCCTTTTTGTCGGTGGCGCTTCGGACCCTGTCTTCTGCCAGATGGTCGCCGACGAGTGCGCCGTCACGGTGACGGCCGGCCCCGCCGACGTCGCTGCCCTTGGCAACGTCCTCGTCCAGTCCGGCCTCCCGCGCACGGCCCTCTCCGCTCCCGTCTCCTACACCCCCAGCCTCTGACTCTTCTCTATAGGTCAGGCTACCATCCCCCCCGCAACCTTCGACCCTCGGTAGAAGGTTGCGGGTGTTTTTTCTGAAAAAGGCGTTATCCTTCGACCACCGGTCGGGAAAAGCCCGCAGGTTGTGCCCGAAAACGCCTTAACCTGCGGGAAAAGCCCGCAGGTTGTGCCCGAAACGACCGTAACCTGCGGGCTAGAGGTAGATGAGGCGGGAGAGATTGGCGGGGGAGAAGATGCGGAGGGCCATGGCCTGGAGGTCGGCGGCCGTGACGGCTTCGATGGCGGCCTTGTTCTCGGCTGAGGACGCTACGCGTCCGAAGGCGAGAAGGCTCTTGCCCATCGACAGGCACTGGGCCTCGCCGGACTCGGAGCTGATGGCGAGCTGGCCGAGCAGCTGCTTCTTGGCTGCCTTCAACTTCCTGTCACTCAATGGCTTCTCCTGAAGCTCACCGATGGCTTTGCCTATGGCGGCAAAGCATTTCTCGAGATTGTCCTTGTCGCAGCCGAGGCTGATGGCCATGATGCCGGTATCGCTGTACTGGGTGTAGCCGCACTCGACGCCGTAGACCCAGCCGTTCTTCTCGCGGAGGATGTTGTTGAGGATGGAGTTGGAGGCGGGGCCGCCCAGGATGTTGGCGAGGAGCACGGCGGCGATGCGTTCCTTCTCCTCGTAAAGCGACGGCGCGGCCCCGCCGATAACGGCATTGACCTCGTGGTTGCGCTTGTCTACGGTCCTGTCGAAGTGCGCCGTCTTGACTTGTCCTTCACTTCGCGGAGACACCCTCGTGAAAACGTCCCGTTTTGCATGAGGGGCCCAAGCTTGCTTGGGAGGGGTCCGAAGGACGTTTTCGAGGGGGACACCGGAACCCGAAGCTGCGTTGAAGAACCGCGCGGCGAGGCGGCGGATGTCACGCTCCATGCGGGACTCGTCGATGTCGGCCATCATCGTGAAGGCCATGCGGTCGGGCGTGAAATGCTCGCGCACGAAGCGCCTGAGCTCGTCCGGCGTGATCCGCCGGACCGAAGCCGGCGTCCCCAGGATGGCCCGGCCTAGCGGATGTCCGGCAAAGAGAGCCTCCTCGAAACGGTCGTAGACTTCGTCGGCGGGGCAGTCCTTGTAGGACTGGATCTCGTCGATGACGACACCCTTCTCCGTCTCGACTTCCCTGTCGGGGAATGCCGCTTCCGTGGCCAGCTCGAACAGGAGCCCGGCCGCCTTCGGCAGGTCTTCCTTGAGTACCGTGGCGTGTATGACTATCTCTTCCTTGGTCGTGAAGGCGTTCAGCTCGCCGCCGAGCCTGTCGAGGTAGCCGTTCACGACCGCAGCGCTCTTGCGCGCCGTGCCCTTGAAGAGGGTATGCTCCGTGAAATGGGCTATTCCGCCGTGGTATCCTTCTTCGTCCCTGGTGCCGCAGCGTATGCTGAGGGCGCAGTATCCTACCGAAGATCCGCCACGCCTGACGGCGTATTGGAGGCCGTATTCAGTTTTACCTGTAATCATTTGGAAATTAACGTTTTGCGCGGATAGCCCTTATGTCTTTCGGCAGGAAGCCGGCCCATTCGCGGGCGCTGATGCGGTGGTGCTTGAAGTAGAGGAGCTCGTGCGTGCCGGCATCGATCAGCATCTTGTAGCACCATGAGCCGCTTGCGGGGTTGAATGGGGCCACGACATAGCTCACGAGAGTATTGTAAGTGCCGTTCTCGAAGGCCTTGTCGGCTTCGGCCTCGCTCATTATGAGCATGTCTTCATCGAAATACTGCGACCTGAAGGCCTCGTCCATGTCCGGTACCAGGTCGTCTTCGGAGAAGAATATCCGCTTGATGCCGGTCTTGCGTACTTGGCGCGCATAGATGTCGAACCCCGTGTAGCATGCTCCGTCGGAGCGCATTGCCCGAGCCACATAGTCCTGAAGGATGTCCAGCATGGCCGGAAGGAACACTACCTCACGCCCTGACGGGAAATCAGCCGCTGAAAGCGGCAGGCTGGCCACGTCCACGGGACGCTTACGCTGGTCTTCCGCCTTGGGATTGCCGCCCTTCATCAGGGTGAGGGTGAGCATGCCGCGGTATTTCTTGTCGTCCGAGCGGGCTATGAGAAGGAAGTAGTAGTCAGGGTTTTCCTTGAGGGCCTCGAACTCTCCGGCCGTGCAGAACTCGTACGGCGAGATGCGCCAGCGCGCTGCGACTTCGTCGCGCAGCGCGCTGTCCATCATGTCGCCGGCGCCGAGCACGACTTTCGTCGTACGCGTGGCGAGGTCGGCTATCTTGACTTTCTTGGTGCTGATCCTGGCCTGTCCGCACAGCGCCGCAGGGACGCAGCAGGACAGGACAAGCAATATGGTGAGTATCTTGAAAATGCGTTTCATCCAAACTTCGTTTGTACATCACGGGCAAAGTTACAAAATAATGCTTAAATTTGTAAGCTAACGCTAAGTGTGCTATGAGTGAGTATATAGTATCGGCCCGAAAGTACAGGCCCGACTCGTTCGAGTCCCTGATAGGCCAGGACAATATTGCCAGGACCCTGAAGAATTCCATCCTCAGGGGCCAGCTGGCGCATGCCTACCTCTTCTGCGGGCCCCGTGGAGTCGGCAAGACCAGTACCGCGCGCATCTTCGCCAAGATGATTAACTGCGAGCATCCCACCGCCGACATGGAGCCTTGCGGCGAGTGCGAGTCGTGCGTGTCGTTCCGCGAAGGCCGCTCATACTGCATACACGAGCTGGACGCCGCGTCCAACAACGGCGTGGACGACATCAAGGCCCTGATGGACCAGGTACAGATACCTCCGCAGGTGGGCCGCTACAGCGTGTACATCATCGATGAGGTCCACATGCTGTCGCAGTCGGCGTTCAACGCTTTCCTCAAGACTCTGGAGGAGCCGCCTGCACACGCCATCTTCATCCTCGCCACCACCGAGAAGCACAAGATCCTTCCGACCATCCTCTCACGCTGCCAGACCTACGACTTCAACCGCATCAGCGTCCCCGATATCGTCAAGAATCTCAGGGACATAGCGGGCAAGGAAGGGGTGACGGTCGACGACGAGTCGCTGCATGTCATCGCGCAGAAGGCCGACGGTGCCATGCGCGACGCCCTGACCATCTTCGACCAGACGGTGGCTTTCTGCGGCACCGACGTGCATTATGCGGATGTCATCCGCAACCTTAACGTCCTGGACTACGAGTATTCCTTCCGTCTGGTGGACTCTTTCCTGGCCGGTGACTACGGTGCGGCGATGCTCACCTTCGACGAGATCCTGGCGAAGGGCTTCAATGCCCAGCATTTCATCTCGTCGCTGAGTTCGCATCTGCGCGACCTCATAGTGAGCCGTACGGCCGGGCTGGACGCCCTGCTGGACCTGCCGGCGTCGCTCAAGCAGCGTTATCGCGAGCAGTCCGGGAGCTGTACGCTGCAGTTCCTCTACGATGCGCTGGCCATCACCACGCAGTGCGAGGCGGGCTACAAGGCAGCCATCAATCAGCGCCTGCACATAGAGTTCGCGCTGATGAAGCTGTCCTTCCTCTCGAAGGGCGTTCCCGCTACTACTGTCTCTGGCTCCGCGGGGGTAAAACCGGAATTAAAAACAGATAATCTCACGCCGGATACATCTTCGTCCAGTGCCGGAGGAGCCGGGAGCATGGGTGCAGGAAACCGTGCCACCCTCGGCAACGTAAGAGGGGGGGACCCAAGCTTGCTTGGGGGGGGTCCGAAGGACGTTTCCGGCACCCATGCTCCCGGGCCTGAGGCTAAACCCGGGCCTGAGGCTAAGACAGAGACAAAGCCCGAGGTCGTACCGGAAGCGGCGGAGGCGAAGCCGGCGGCGCGCCGCAGGCCGGCAAGGGCCGGCGCCACAGTATCGCTCAACTCCTTTATGGACGAGCCCGAACATCCTAAGCCTGAGGCGGTTGAAGCAGTATCCGCTTCGGAAGATGTAACCGATGAGTTCATCGCCCAGAAATGGAAGGAGATGCCTGCGCAGTACCCAAGTTCTCCCCGTCTCGCCAATGCTCTGGCCAATGCCAGGGTAGAAGTGTCCCGCGAGGACGGCCTGACCGTGACCTTCATCGTGACCAACGAAGCCCAGCGCTCCTGGATCGAGTCAAACAAGCTCCACGACATCGAAGGACGTTTCCAGAAGCTCCTGAACAGGCCGGGACTCAAGCTCCGCATCGCTGCGGCACAATTCGTGGAAGAGAAGGTGATATACACCCCGGAAGACAAGGCCAAGTACCTCATGGAGAACAACCAGGAGGTCATCGACATCATCAGCGACCTGGGGTTGGACTTAAAATAACAGAGAAAGTATATGAAGCTTCGTTGCGAGAACCTCGTAAAGAAATATGGCGTCAGGACTGTGGTCAAGGGCGTCTCCATGGAAGTGGAACAGGGTGAGATCGTCGGTTTCCTCGGCCCCAACGGCGCCGGCAAGACCACGAGTTTCTATATGATCACGGGCCAGATCGTCCCCAACGGCGGCAGGATCTACCTCGACGACGAGGAGATCACCGGCCTTCCTATGTACAAGCGCGCCCAGAGGGGTCTCGGCTACCTCCCGCAGGAGGCGTCGGTATTCCGCAAGATGTCCGTCGAGGACAACATAATGTCGGTAATGGAAATGTCCGACATGCCGCGCGACGAGCGCAAGCGGCGCCTGGAGTCCCTCATCGACGAGTTCAACCTCTCGAAGGTCCGCAAGAGCCTCGGCATCCAGCTCTCCGGCGGTGAGCGGCGCCGCTGCGAGATCGCACGCGCGCTCGCCATCGACCCCAAGTTCATCCTTCTCGACGAGCCTTTCGCCGGCGTCGACCCCATCGCCGTCGAGGACATCCAGTACATCATTGCCAAGCTGAAATACAAGAACATAGGTGTCATCATCACCGACCACAACGTCGGTGAGACGCTCGCCATCACCGACCGTGCGTACCTCCTCTACGAAGGCTCCATCCTTCAGGAGGGCACGCCGACGGCACTTGCGTCGGACGAGGACGTCCGCACCAAGTACCTCGGCTCCGGCTTCGTGCTGAAGCGTTCTGTCGCGGTGGAAAAAGCAAAGGCGGAGCATGAAGCCCGCCTCGCCGAAATCGCTAAAGATTCACAAAGTCCCGTACATTCTGAGCCGACACCACAGGATCTCCCAGAATAAGCAGCCTGTCCACTACATTGTCCAGCTCGCGGATGTTCCCTGGCCAGGTCTTCTCCTTAAGCAGCTTCACCGCCTCGGGTGAGAAGCTGCGCGGCTTGCCGCCCTCGGTATATTTCTCCTTGAAATACTCGATGAGCAGGGGAATGTCGTCCCTGCGGTCATCGAGGCTGGGGACGTTGAAGACTATGACGCTGAGGCGGTGGTAGAGGTCCTCGCGGAAATTGCCCTTGGCTATCTCGTCCTGAAGGTTCTTGTTGGTGGCGGCGATCACGCGCACGTCGACGACGATGTCCTTGTCGGAGCCCACGCGCGAAAGCTTGCGCTCCTGCAGGACGCGCAGCACTTTCGCCTGGGCCGCCAGGCTCATGTCGCCGATCTCGTCGAGGAAGAGGGTGCCGCCGTCGGCCTGCTCGAACTTGCCCTTGTGCTGCTTGATGGCCGAGGTGAAGGATCCTTTCTCGTGGCCGAAGAGCTCGCTTTCAATGAGTTCCGAAGGGATGGCAGCGCAGTTGACCTCGACGAAGGGCATGGTGCTGCGCCGGCTCTGCTGGTGCAGGTTGCGGGCCACGAGCTCCTTGCCGGAGCCGTTGGGCCCGACGATGAGCACACGCGCATCGGTCGGCGCGACCTTCGCTATCATGTCGCGCAGGCGCTGCATGGGCGCGGACTCGCCGATCATGTCGGCGCCGTAGACCTTCTTCTTGAGGATCTTGGTCTCCTTGACCAGCGAGACCTTCTCGGTGGCGTTCTTGATGGTGATGAGTATGCGGTTGAGGTCGAGGGGCTTCTGGATGAAGTCGAAAGCGCCCTTCTTGATGCACTCCACGGCGGTCTCGATGTCGCCGTGGCCGGAAATCATCACCATGGCGGCTTCCACCCCCATGGCGTTGAGCTTGTCCAGGACCTCCATGCCGTCCATGTTCGGCATCTTGATGTCGCAGAAAATGATATTGTATTTCTCCTTCCCGACCATCTGGACGGCGATGGCTCCGTCCTCGGCCACGTCCACGTCGTACCCTTCGTCGCCGAGTATCTCCTTCAGGGAGTTGCGGATGGCCCTTTCGTCATCTACTACAAGAATCTTCATAAGCGGTGTTTTCGTTTACGTCAGCAAATATCGGACAATTTTCTCTCAAACAGAAGAAAAAATAGTTAACTTTGTTTGTTCGCGCCATTTGCGAGACCGACCATATTTGATAACCCATAATTTCAACTCATGAATAGATTCCGCTTCTTCAGCAGACTGGCAGCAGTATCGCTGCTGTCCGCACTGTTCCTCCTTCCCGCGGAGGCCCGCAAAAAAACACAAACCCCCGAAGGCCCCAAGGCTCCCAAGTACGTCTTCTACATGATCGGCGACGGCATGGGCTTCAACGAAGTGTACGGCGCGCAGAACTACAACCAGACCACAGGTGACGGCCCCGAGTACATCAATTTCACGCAGTTCCCCGTGCGTACCCTCATCACCACCTTCTCCGCATCCTCGCTCGTAACTGATTCTGCTGCAGCCGGTACCGCGCTTGCTTGCGGAGTCAAGACCTATAACGGCGCCCTCGGCGTGGACAATGACCACAATCCTGTCAACAGCGTCTGCTACTGGGCCCACCAGGCGGGCTTCGGCGCCGGTGTGGCCACCACCGTCGGCGTCAACCACGCCACCCCTGCGGCATTCTACGGCCACGCCGACAACCGCAACGAATATGACAAGCTTGCCACCCAGCTCATCGAGTCCGACTTCATCGACTTCGCTGCAGGCGGCGGTTTCCTCAACGAAGTGAGGAAGACCGGCCGCGACAGCAAGTATTTCGAGGACAAGGCCAAGGAAGCCGGCATCGCAGTCCTTCACGGCAAGGAGCAGTTCACGAACCTTGCCAACCGTCCCGGCCGCGTGTTCTGCTTCAGCGTCGATCCTGCACAGACCGAGCTCAAGTACGCCATCGACCAGAGGGGCAATGATACCAACCTCTCCGACTTCGTGCGCGCCGGCATCGACTATCTCTACGGCCATTTCGCCGACAAGGGCTTCATCTTCATGGTCGAGGGAGGTAAGATCGACGGCGCCGGACACGGCGATGACGCTGCTTGCAACATAAAGGAAGTCAACGACTTCGCCGCTTCCATCGACGTCGTGCTCGCATTCTACGACCAGCATCCGGACGAGACCCTCATCCTCGTCACCGCCGACCACGAGACCGGCGGTCTCATGCTGGGCAACAACTATGAGATGCATCCCGAACTTCTCACCGTGCGCAAGATCAGCGAGGACGAGATCAACAGGCAGTTCAGGGTCCTGGCAGGAGTCGGCTCAGACCGCAGGCCGCTGCCGAACCGCGTTGTTCCCACCTATGACCAGGTGAAGGAGTTCCTCGGCGAGCACCTCGGCCTTTGGAAGACCATCGAGGTGGACGAGAAGCAGGAAGCTGCATTCAAGGAGATGTACCACAATGCCTTCGAGCTCAATGAGGAAGAGGTCGTCGAGAGCCTGTACTCCACCAGCAACAGGATAGTGTCCGATGCCATCATGTATGCCGACAAGCAGGCCGGCTACATCTGGGCGCACGGCAGCCATACCGGCTCTCCGCTCGGCCTGTATGTCAAGGGAGCGGTGGCCACGGAGTTCAACTCCTGCACCGACAATACCCTTATCCCTCTGTTCATCAAGCGTTTGGCTAATTATTAAACACTATTGGAATGATTATTCCTGACATCACCATCGCCGTCGACGGATACTCCGCCACCGGCAAGAGTACGTTCGCTAAACTCGTCGCCAAGGATTTCGCTTTCCTGTATCTCGACTCCGGTGCCATGTACCGCGCCGTCACCCTGTTCGCGCAGGAGAACGGTCTCATCGACGCCGACGCCAATATAGACCTGGATGGTCTGAAGGAAGCCCTCGAGAAGGGCCTGGACATCCATTTCGAGCATACTGAGGACGGTTGCAAGACCTTCCTCGGCGAGCGTTGCATCGAGAAGGACATCCGCACCATGGCGGTCTCGTCCCAGGTCAGCCCCGTATCGGCCGTGCCGTTCGTGCGCAACTTCGTGGACGACAAGCTCCACCAGTTCAGCGCCGCAGGCCGCGTCATCATGGACGGCCGCGACATCGGTACGACGGTGTTCCCCAACGCCGAGGTAAAGATATTCATGACCGCCCGTCCGGAAGTGCGCGCCCAGCGCCGTTTCGACGAGCTCAAGGAGAAGGGGGAGAATCCCGACATGGAAGAGGTGATGAAGAATCTCCAGGAGCGCGACTACATCGACTCCCACAGGGAGGTGTCGCCGCTCAGCAGGGCCGCCGACGCCTACGTGATGGACAATTCCGACATGACCCTCCACGAGGAGACCGTGTGGATGCTCGGGCTCCTGCAGGGCAAGTTCGGCATCCTGGAGTAGGCGGATGGGCCTCAAGGTGGAAATAGACGCCGGATCCGGATTCTGCGGCGGCGTCATCCGCGCCATTGGCAGCGCCGAGAAGTTTCTCGACGAGGTCCCGGGGCGCCATCTCTTCTCGCTGGGGTCCATAGTACACAACGAAGAGGAGCTGGCCCGGCTGGCCCGCAAGGGGCTTGTGACCATCGACTACGAGGATATGTCCGATATGCGGGAGGCCGGCGGCGAGTCGCTGCTCATCAGGGCTCACGGCGAGCCGCCGGCCACCTACGCCAGGGCTGCGGAGCTGGGTTTCAACGTGATAGACTGCACCTGTCCGGTGGTGCTGCGGCTGCAGGACAGCATACGCGGGGCGTATGCGCGCCTGAAGCCGCTCGGCGGGCGGGTGGTCATCTTCGGCAAGATAGGCCACGCCGAAGTGCTCGGCCTGGTGGGCCAGACAGGCGGCGACGCCGTCGTGGTGGAAGACCGGGCCATGCTCGAGGATGCGCTCGCCGACGGGCGCATCCCCGCGGACGCTCCGGTCGAGGTCTTCTCCCAGACGACCAAGAGTCCCTCGGAGTACGCCGAGATCTGCGGGATACTCCGCGAGAGGCTCGGGGAGGGGAGCGTCACGGTCCACGACACCATCTGTTCGCAGGTGGCGTCGCGGCACGACAGGCTTTCCGCTTTTGCCCAGTCACACGACGTGATACTCTTCGTCTCGGGCAAGACAAGTTCCAACGGCCGCGTCCTCTGCGATCTCTGTAAGTCATTGAATATCCGCACTTACCATATAGGTTCGGAGGCCGACATCAAGCGTGAATGGTTCGGCGAGAACGACCGTGTGGGTGTCTGCGGCGCCACTTCCACGCCCAAGTGGCTGCTGGAGAAAGTTGCGGCAGCCGTGGAGGCGTTGTAGAGTTTTTTTGGCAGATAGCGTGCAAATTGTTACATTTGCGGATGGATTGTTTTGCAGTTCAGTCTTTTGAAACTAATTAATACAGATATTTATGGCAACAACAGCTGATTTCAAGAACGGCCTTTACCTCAAGTACAACGACAAGCCGTGCATGATCGTATGGTTCCAGCACGTCAAGCCGGGTAAGGGTCCCGCTTTCGTCAAGACCAAGCTCCGCAATCTCGAGAACGGTCGCATCCTGGAGAACACCTTCACCGCAGGTGCCAAGATCGAGACCATCGAGGTCGAGCGCCGTCCCTACCAGTTCCTCTATGCCGAGGAGGACGGTTTCAATTTCATGCATGAAGAGACCTACGAGCAGATCAAGCTCCCCAAGGAGGCCGTCGAGAACTCCGACCTCATGAAGGAGGGCCAGCACGTGGAGATGATGTTCGTCACCGGTGAGGAGGAGCGTTGCCTCACCTGCGAGCTTCCGACCTACGTCACTCTCGAAGTCACCTATTCCGAGCCCGCCGTTAAGGGCAATACCGCCTCGACTTCCGCCCTCAAGGAGGTTGTCCTCGAGACCGGTGCCAAGATCATGGTCCCGCTCTTCATCAACACCGGCGACGTCATCACCGTCAACACCACCGACCGCGCCTACGGCCAGAGGGTGTAAGGTTGAGGATAGCTGAAAATGAAGGAAGGTCTGCGGTTACCGCAGACCTTCCTTCATTTTCAATACCCCTGATCCTTATTTGACGACAGTCTTTACCAGGTCCATGAGGGCTGCGGAAGGGACGTTGTCGGTGTCCTGCGGGAGGAGGTACCAGCGGGAGGTCCAGCTTACGGACTCGCCGGGCTTCAGGCTGGTGTATCGCCCCTGGGCTTCGAGCTCGATGTAGGTCTTGCCTGCATTGACATAGACCTGGATCTCTGCTTCGGCCGGGGCGGGGCAGGTCGGGCCGAGGTCGGGGAAGCATTTGACGAAGAGCAGGCCGTTGTTGGCATAGGCGTACCAGCCGGAGCCGTTGGCGTTGATCTTGCGGTTGGCGCGGGCTTCGTCACACTCGTACCAGGTGGCTCCGTACTCGAAGCTGAAAGGCATCAGGCCCTGGGGGGTGATGGTCTCGGACGGGGCGTCGAAGAAGATGACACCGCCGTTGTCCACGCGGGAGATCTCCCACGGGGCGACGCTGCGCTCGACGGCGGCATCGTTGGTGATAGAGTACGTGACGACGATGGCGCCGTCAGCGGGGTCGGCCCGGAACTCCTTGGTAATGTGATATTTGAAGCGCTCGGATGTCGGTCCGGTCAGGATGAGGGCGCCATTCTTCTGAGTGGCGGTGTACGGACGGCTGTCGTACTCCGGTACCGGAGGCCAGTTCCATTCGACCTGGGGGCTGGTCCAGAAGGTGCTGCCGAAGGCGTTGGGACGCTGGCTCTGGGAGAGGACTTCCTTGCCCTTGTACTGGAAGGAGAGGATCTTGGCTCCGCGGGCTGCATCGACCTTCATGGTCACGTCGCCGGAGGTGATGCTGTAGTTGTCGTTTTCGAGGGTGCTGATGGTCTGGGCGGACACTGTCGGGCATCCGATCAGAAGGGCCGCTGCCAGCGGCAGGAGGAATCTTTTCATGATGGTCGTATGTTTTATGACTTGTGATTCTATTCGTTTGCTTCGTCTGCTTCGGGGGTCCTGAAGCGGTACTCAAGGGCATAGACTATGCGGACTACGTCGCGGGTGAGCCCTTCGACTTCGAAGCCGCCGAGGACTTTCTCAATGGTGATGCGGTCCTCGAACATCCTGAAGACGCGGTTCAGTATAGGGCGGTAGCGGAAGGTCATGACCTGGCCGTCCTCCGACTCGAGGACGTAGCCGCGCTCCTGCATGCACTTGACCACGTCGCCGCGAATGCCGTCGAGCTCGCCGAGCACGTGGGCCATTAGCTTCTTGTATCCGAACTTCGGGTAGATGGCGGAGATGGCGGCGAACATGAGGGCGATGTAGCCTATGGACTTCCAGCCGTGGACGAACATGACGTTGATGTCGGATGAGACGAAGTTCGTGAGCACCAGTACCGTGAGGACGATGGCGGCGATCAGGCTGATGTAGATGAAGTATTTGACGGATCTGATGAGATATTTCATATCGTTGGCGGTTCTTGGTCCACACAAATATAATAAATTTCGCTATCTGCACGAAATTTGTTACTTTCGCGGATGAATTCCGAATAAAAATGATTTGATTATGAAAGAAGATCCCCTTGAGCGTCTGGAGCGCGAGGAGCGCGAGAAAAAGAACAACGGCGGCCTGAAGACCGTCATGTACGTTCTGGCCGCCGTCGCGGTATTGCTTGCCGCTGCGCTGGCCTATGTCTGGTTCCAGAAGAGTTCGCTTGTCAAGGACCTGAACCTGGAGAAGGAAGACCTTACCGAGCAGATCGTCGCCCTCCAGCAGGATTACAACAATCTTTCTTCTGACTACGAGTCGATCAATTCCCAGCTCGACTCGTCGCGCGAGGAGGTCTCGCAGCTCGTCGAGCGCATCAAGCAGACCGACGCGACGAACCGCGCCAAGATGCGCCAGTACGAAAAGGAGCTCGGCACCCTGCGCAGCATCATGCGCAACTATATAGTACAGATCGATTCCCTTAATACTCTGAATCAGCAGCTTACGGCAGAGGCTGACGCTGCCCGCAAGGACGCCGCCGCCAGCCGCCGCCAGAACGAGGAGCTGAACCGCCAGGTCACCGACCTGAGCGGCCAGGTGGCGGCCGGCTCCGTGATCAAGGCCCGCGGCATCATCCTGGAGCCTTACAGCGCACAGGACAAGGTCACCGACCGTGGCAGCCGCGTGGTCCGTATGCTCACTACGCTCAGCCTGGTGGAGAACGACCTGGCCCCGAAGGGCCCGGTGCGCGTCTACATCGTGGTCAAGGATCCTGACGGCAATGTCCTCACCAATGCCAACAGCGTCGGGTTCGAGAGCGCCGGCGAGGCCCGCACGGCCTCCGCATCGCGCGAAGTTGACTACGAAGGCAAGGAAGTCGAGCTCAGCATCTATCTCAACGACCTGACCGACAGGTGTGGCAAGGGCGTTTACACCGTCGAAGCTTACACGGCCCAGGGCTTCCTCGGCAGCGCCGAGACCATGCTCAGATAATATCCGGCGGGAGTCCGTGGCATGATTTACGTCCACGTACCGTTCTGCCGCAGTTTCTGCACCTATTGCGGATTCTATTCCGAGATCTGTTCCCGGAAAGCACCGCAGCAGGTGCAGAACCGTTTTTATGAGGACTACGCCGATGCGGTGTGCGAGGAGATAGAGGAACGTGCGGCTGAAGTAGCCGCCGCACGCGACGGCCTTGACACACTGTACATCGGCGGAGGTACGCCATCGGTTCTGCCGGTGGAGGTGCTCGGGAGGATAGTGCGCGCGCTCGGGCCGGCGACGTACGCGGAGTTCACCGTGGAGGTGAACCCCGACGATGTCGCGGCCGCCGGCGCGCCCTATGTGGCGGCGCTCCGCGGACTCGGCGTGAACCGTATCAGCATGGGCGTGCAGTCGTTCGACGACGGCATCCTGCGTTGGATGAACCGCCGCCACGACGCCGCCCGGGCCCGCGAGGCGTTCCGCCTCCTGCGGGCCGGCGGCTTCGACAACATCAGCATCGACCTCATCTTCGGCTTGTCCCACCTGACTGATAGCATTTTGGAAAATACTGTCCGTGAGGCGATTGCCCTCGGGCCTGAACATATCTCCGCCTATCAGTTGTCCATCGAGGAGGGCAGCGCCCTCGAACAGATGGTGGCGGACGGCCGCTATGCCGAAGCCCCCGAAGACCAATGCAGACATCAGTACGACATGCTCTGCAGCATGCTCTCCGAAGCCGGCTACGTCCATTACGAGGTCTCCAACTGGGCGCTCTCCGGCCGCGAAGCGGTCCACAACAGCGCCTACTGGCGCCGCGTCCCTTACCTCGGCCTCGGCCCCGCCGCCCACTCCTTTTCCCTTCCTGCCCCCTCCGCCATAGCCGCCTCTTCCGTCGTCATCCCTGCAGCCTCCCTCGGCTCCGCCCTGTTTGTCCCCGGCACCTCTTCCCCTGTTAAGACCATCACGACCGGGGAATCTGTACCTGCCTCTAAGCCCGGCGTCCGCTCCTGGAACAGCCAGGAACTGGCCCGCCGCGATGCCGCCGGCCGTCTGCTTCGCTGGCACTCAGAGAGCGAGATCCTCTCTGCGCGCGAAGCTGCCGAGGAAACCATCATGCTTGCACTTCGCACCGCCTCAGGTTTACCGCTTGCGCAGCTCCATTCGCTTTCCCCGGACGCCCCTGTGGACGCCCTCCTCTCCGAAGGCTCCCTTCAGCTCGTCCCTCCTCCCGCTTCGTCCGTCCTCTCCAGGCCTGCCCCACCTCACCACCCATCACATACTACTCTTTCCCAACCGGTCACATCATCCCCCCTGCAGACCTCATCTACCCACCGGATCCCCTTACCGTCCTCATCGTCCTTACCGCCCTTGTCATCCCATTCATCCCTCATACCTTCCCAACCTTCTTCATCACCCTCTCAATCGTCTCCGTCACCTTCCCGACCGTCTTCTGCCCTTTCCCGTCCGTGGGTTCGCATACCTGAGGACCGGTTTTTCGTCTCCGACGCCATCATCTCCCGCCTTCTCCCTGAAGAGTAGGTTCAGGGGCTTTCACCCTATTCAATTAATTAATCCCGTCTGCTCAGCCTTTATCGCTGTCTTCAGATTTCCCTTTGCGCAGGCTCTCCGGTCTAATCCTGAAAACACCTTTATCATAGCTGCAGCACGTAAGTGAGTGATTATCTGAGAAAAGACAACTCTGCCATAGTCAATGTCGACTGGGGCATAGTATGTATTTTATTGACTATCAAGACATTAAGCGCTGCAGCCTAGTACGCGCATGGTGTTTGTGCTTGGGGATCTGAACAAAACGAGCGGCTTGTCCTTTGGGGTGTTAGGGCTTGATGACCTGAACAGAATACGGGGCAAGTCTTTTGGGTGTTGGGGATGAGGCTGCTGTTGCCCGAGTAGAGTCTGCTGCGCGCGGAGCGCAGCAGTGAGGACACTTTCCTCATCCCCCAAAGCCCGAAAAACCTATGCCCTTGAATTTACCCGGGGCCTGGATTGTCAGAGTGACGCATAAACTACCTTCAAATCTCGTCGTGCTTTAGTCAGAAGGGAGTTTGGGCATTATTCTGTAGTTGGTTCTAGCTGGAAGGGTATTTATGTCCCTTAGGACTTGTCGTACTTTGGTTAGAGTGGGGTTTGGGGCATTATTCTATCGTCGGGTTCTGGTTTGAAGGGTATGTATAGCCCTCAGATCTTGACGGAACGTGTTCAGAAAGAAGTAATAACAGGAATAATCGCCGGCCTCTCGAATGGGACACAGTGTTTTTGATTTTTGCATCCACGGTGGACGGCATTTGGAGCCACTGTGGCACAGGGGAGCGTGGACAACGAGCCGATTAAGGCTCTTTGTCCACGCTCTTGTGCCTCAGGGAGCTGTAGAACGCATAGTGATGTGGACGCAAAAGTCAAAATTACTAGTAAGGTGAGATAAACGGGTTTAGAAGAGTCGGAATCAGTATATGAACCAAGGGTCAGTTAAGAAGCTGGTCTCAAGGAAGATAGATTCCTTCGCTTCGCTCGGAATGACAGACCGTGACACGCCCCCGCAGGTTACGCCTTAAAACGCCACAACGTGCGGGAAATGTTCGCAGGTTACGCCTCAAAACGCCACAACGTGCGGGAGAACTCCCGCAGGGCAGGCAGAAAAAAAGGGTAGCCTGCGGGATAATTTCAGAAAATGCTTATATTTATAAGCAAATTACTAAAACCTCTCAGTATGTTAGCAACGATTGTTTACATTCTCGGTATCGTGGTCGCCATATGGTGCGTCCTCGACATTTTCAAGAAGCCTAAGCTCGGCCTTATCGGTAAGATTCTCCTTTCTATCCTTGTCGTGGCGTTCAGCTGGGTCGGATTCGTGGTGTATTACTTCATCATCAAGGACCGTATCTAGGAGATGAGGAAGATAGTTCTTTTGGCGACCTTGCTGATAAGTGTGGCCGCCGCTTATGCTCAGCCCCACAGGAATGAGACTGCGGTCCGCGCATTGATGGAGGACCCTTCCAGGGCTGGTAACAATACCAATTCATACGAGTTCCACGAGATCCGTGACACGAAGCCGCCGAAGGGCTATAAGCCTTTCTATATCAGCCACTACGGCCGCCACGGCTCGCGTTCCAACTGGGGTGGCAAAGCCTACGAGGACCTCATCGCCACCCTGGAGCAGGGCAAGCAGATGGGCATCCTTACCCCCGGCGGTGACTCCCTGCTGAACGCCGCGCGCCTCGTCCTGGCGTACTACGACGGCATGGACGGCCGCCTGTCCCAGCGCGGCGTCCGTGAGCACGACGCCATCGCCGAGCGCATGTTCAAGCGTTATCCCGAAGTCTTCAAGGGCGACAAGATGGTCCGTGCGTACGGCAGCCAGGTCCAGCGCTGCCTCATCAGTATGAACGCCTTCACCACCTCGCTCGTGCGCCAGAATCCCAAGATTCATTTCTACCTCGACACCGGCGAGAAGTTCCAGCTCTATATCAACAACGAGTCGGGCTGGCAGCAGAAGACCGGAGCAGCCATGATGAAGGGAATGCAGGCCGTACGCTCGATGCCGGACGACACGCTCGGCGTGCTGAGCCGCGTCTTCACGGACGTGCCCAAGGCACGTACCTTCGTGAAGAGCGCGCGCAGCCTGACCGAGAACCTCTGGAACACAGCCATCATTTCCGAGGACTTCGACATCCCGGACAATCTTTTCCGTTTCCTGCCCTTCGACGCCCTCTACAAGCGCTGGGCCCAGAGCAACGTAATGCTCTATGCCGGCCACTGCAACTCCATCGAGTCCGGTGCCGAGCGCGTCCCTATGGCTGAGTCCTGCGTGCAGGACATCGTGGCCAAGGCTGACGAGTGCATCGCCACCGGCCGCTATTGCGCCGACCTCCGCTTCGGTCACGACTATCCGTTGATGGCCCTGGTCAGCTACCTCGGCATAGAGGGCGTAGGCGACCGTCTCTCCGCCGAGGATGCCTGCGACAGCTGGCTGGGTTTCTGGAACATACCTATGGCCAGCAATCTGCAGATTATCTTCTACCGCAACAAGGCGGGAGACGTCCTCGTGAAGTTCCTCTACCAGGAGCAGGAGAAGCTTCTCCGCGGTCTGGAGCCTTTCCAGGGCCCCTACTACAAGTGGGAGACCGTCAAGGCCAACCTCGAAGGCTGGAAGAGGTAATTTAAAAGTTTTTTTAGAAAGGATTAAACCGACGGGAGTCTGCCCTGTCTTAGATAATGTCCGGTGCATCGGCGCCGGGCATTGTTTTTAAGAAATCATTAAACTCTCGTCAATATGAAAAAGTTACTCGTCATCGTTCTTGCTGCGCTCCCGTTCGTAATGTATGCGCAGATGCCCGGAATGGATTTCTCCTCCATGCAGATGGATCTCTCCGAAGAGACTATCGTCTCCTATACTGAAGGCATGGTGGCCGACTACGGCCTCAATGCAGACCAGGCCGCCCAGGTCCTGGAAATCAATAAGAAATATCTCGGCAAGGTCGAGTATCCCGTTATCACTCCCCCCGAGGTCGAGGAGGCCATGAAGAATATGGGCAGCCGCCAGGGCGGCGCCGCAGGTGGCTTCGATCCCGGCAGCTTCTCCGCCGAGGACAGGGAGCAGATGATGTCCCGTATGAATGAGATGCAGGACAGGATGAATGAGATAGCCGACAATCAGGAGGCCTACGAAGCGGCTCTCGCCAGCGTGCTCGACAAGAAGCAGATGAAGAAGTGGAATAAGGCCAAGAAGCACTATCAGACCGACCAGCGCATCAAGATGGAGGCTCAGTTCGGCGGCATGGGCTTCGGTGATTTCGGCGGCTTCGGCGGCGGAATGCCCGGCGGCGGAATGCCCGGCGGCGGTTTCGGCGGCGGCTTCGGCTTCTGAGTTATCTGATAATAATAAAGAGGCGACCCTCGCAGGGCCGCCTCTTTTTTAGATCCTTTCGTCGGCTTGACAGCCTCCTCAGGATGACAGGGAAGGTTGAGAACGCCTCCTCAGGATGACAGGGAAGGACAACCTCGGAGCCCACCCTGGACGAGATGCTACTCTTTCCAGCCGGGGTTCTGCGGCATGCCGTCAGACTCGGTGTTGAGGTCGATGTAGGTCTGCGGGATAGGCCAGAGATTCCACTCGATCTCGCCGGTGAAGTCGGCCCAGCGCCTGTAGTCCGAGCCGACAGGGGTGTTGGCACGTGCCGAGTACATACCGTAGTCGTAGATCCTGTGCTTCCACTCCGAAGGCTTCATTCTGAGGAATGTAGCCCAGCGGAACTCCTCATAAAGCAGCTCGCGTGCCCTCTCGTCGAGGATGATGTCGATGCTGATGGTGGTGAACGGCTTGGCTTGCGCACGGTTGCGTACGAGGTTCAGGGCCTGGAGAGCGCCGGCGCTGTCGCCGCCGCGGAGCTTCGCCTCTGCGAGGAGAAGCGCCGCCTCGGCGCTGCGCGCCGCATACTGATGCCTGTAGAAGTACACATACGGACCGGCGGAAGTCGGCTGCTGAGTGTCATAGTCCCAAGCATCCAACGGAGTCTCCTTGTAGAAGATCGGGAAGATGGTCGTAGCTCTGTTCGGGTCGGTACTGTCGGTCTCGTTCCAGCCTACCTTATGCTCATAGAGGGAGTGGTTCGGGTCGGTGCAGAGGAAATTGACCCTGACGGTGACATCCTCCACATAGCGCAGGTCGTAATCGGATCCGCCGTTGTTGGCAGGCTCCCAGTTGGTGTAGCAGGCAAAGTTGGTAGGGCAGTACTGTGCCCAACCGGTACCACCGTTGATGGCAGGATAGGTCTTGCCTCCGTATTTCGCCGACACGGTCGCCCAAGGACCGGCAGCGGCGCCGGGCTCGACGAATTCCTTTTTCCAGACACGGCTCTTCAGCGAAGGGGAGAGGCCGTAGTTGTTGAACCTCCTTCCACCGCTCACGGCATAGGTGGCGTAGTCGGGAGCGGACTCCATCACCCATACGGCCTCAGTATTCTCGGGCCTGATGACGTTGGCGGACACGAACAGGTCGCTGTAAACGTTTCCGTCAGGGTAGGCATTGGCGATGCCGAAATTCTCTCCGGAGGCGCCGGGGAGACGGACACCGAACCTCTGGGTCATCAGGGGACGGTTCGAGAGGACCTCCTGCGCATATTTGGCGGCAGCGTCGAAATCGGTCTTGCTGTCGTTCTCTTCCACGCCGAGTCCCAGATAGGCCTCGGAGAGGAAGAACGCGGCGGCCCATTTCGAGGCACGGCCGCTCTCGTTCTGTGCCAGCGAGCCAGGGAGCTTGTCGTATGCCGCCTTGAGGTCATCGATGGCTGCGTTGTAGGTCTCTACGCGGGAGGCGCGGACATACCCGAAGTTCGGGACCTCGGAGTACTCGAGTACGAGCGGCACGCCGCCGTAGAGCTCTGCCAGGCGGAGGTAGCACACGCCGCGCAGGAACAGCGCTTCGGCGTTCGCGCGCGCCTTGTTGGCGTCATTGTCCCACTCGACGTTGTCGAGCTGGCTGATGGCGAGGTTCGAATAGGAAATGATCTTGTAGAACTTGTCCCAGAAGTCCTTGGGGAGGCTCTTGTCGGTGGACCAGGCACCCTTGATGTTGCTGAAATGCTCTCCTGCTCCAAGCTGATACTTGCCGTCGAAAATGTCGGTACCTGCGGTCTTGCGGAAGCGGACGCCCATACCGGAACCGTTCGGGAAGTAGAGTTCGCTCATGTCATAATACCCGGTGTAGATGGTATTCATGATCTGGTCGCTGGACTCGAATGCGTTGAGGATAGTGACGCGGTCCTTGACCTTCTCGGTAAGGAAGTCGTCGTCTGACATACATCCGGAGACGATGGAAGCAACCAGCGCAAATGTCAATATAATAAACTTCTTCATTGTCTTAGGATTTAAGGGTTAGAAAGTTACGTTCAGGCCAAGCGTGAATGCGCGGGGCATACCGACTGAATAACCGTTGGTCATTTCGGGGTCGGCCATGCGCCACTTGGGAGCGACATAGAAGAGATTCCTTCCGGAGAGGGTGATCCTTGCATTGGCAAGGCCGACCGCCTGGGCCAGGGCCCTCATATTGTACGAGAGGGAGAGGTCCTGGAGACGGATGTATCCGTAAGGATTATAGATGACATACTTGCTCTCGTTGTACGTTGCGTGCGGGCAGTCCGTATCGGTACGTCCGGGATAGTAGAACGGGATGTCGAGGGCATTGCCTTCGGTAGTGTTGAAGGTCCTGTAGGCGAAGGTGTTGTCACGCAGACCGTATCCGTTGCCGCTGAAGATGCCCTGGAAGAGGAAGTAGAGCTGGAGGTTCTTGTATTTGAGGGTGTTGGACCAGGAGAGACGGAAATTCTCGTCCGTCGATCCCAGGATCTGCTTGTCGCTGGCTCCGGGGTTCTCGGTCAGGCTGCCGTCTGCAGCGTAGAATACGGCCTCACCGGGCTTGGCAAGGCTGCCGTCCTGGTCGATGTATGCAACGTTGTAGTTGTAGATGACGTTGATCGGGTGTCCGAGGAAGAGACCGTTGGCGATGTCGTCCTGACCGTCACCGTAGAGGTCGACGATCTTGTTGCGGTTGAGCGTGAAGACATAGTCGGAGGTCCAGGTGAAGTCGCGGCCCTTGACGTTCACGACGGTGGCGTTGACCTCGATACCCTTGTTGTCGACCTGGCCCATAGTAGCCTTCTGGCTGGTGATACCGGCCGTCATCACGGGGATGGTCCTGTTGAAGATCTGATCGGTAGTCTTTGAGTAGTAGGTATTTACGTCGAAATGGACCCTACCCTTGAAGAAGTCTCCTTCGATACCGGCGTTCCAGGAAGTGGTGGTCTGCCAGCCGAGCGAAGGGTTGCCGAGGGCGCTGATCTTCTGTCCCCAGTGGACCGTCTCGTTGGAGTAGAACGGTATGCCGCCGTCCTTGGCGAGGGAGATGGTGGAAAGGGTTCCGTAGGGGCTGAGGGTCTGGGCGCCGTTCTTGCCCCAGGAAGCCTTGAGCTTGAGCATGTCGATCCAGCTGACGTTCTTCATGAACGGCTCGTTCGAGATGGTCCAGGCGGCACCGAAGGCCGGGAAGTTACCCCACTTCGACTCGGCGCCGAAGACGGAGCTGCCGTCCCTTCGGATCGAGGCGTTGAGATGGTAAGTGTCCTTGTACGACCACATTGCGCGGGCGAGATAACCGACGTCGGTATGGAGCGAGTAGGTAGGACTGGTGTAGTCCTTGGTGTCGGCGTTGGAGAGACCGTGCCATCCGAGGAGGGTATTGCCGGCGGCGGTGAAGCTGGAACCGGTCATCTGGTAGCTGGAGGACTGGTCGCTGTCGCGGGTGTACACGAGCGAGGTGCTGATATAGTGGTCGCCGAACTGGTGGGCGTAGGACAGGATGTTGTCTATGACCCAGTTCTGTCTCTTGCTCTCGGAGATGGAGCCGTTGGCATCCTTGAGGCTGAAGTACTCGGGGTTCTGGCCCACGCCCTCGATATCCATCTCGCCGAGCAGCTGAACATAGTAGTCCTCGTGCCTGAAGCTCATGTTGTTCGTGTTGCGCTCGCCGTAGGAGGCGTTGATGCGGAAGTTGAGGCCTTCGACCCAGGGGATGTTGATCTGGATGTGACCGCCGAGGTTGAGGTTCTTATAGCGGTTCTCCCTCTCTCCGCCGTACTCTACGGGCCAAAGGGGATTGTACCTTGAAGGCGAGATACCGTCGGTGTAGAAACGGAGCCTTCCGTCGGGGAGATAAGGCATTCCGTAAGGGGAGAGGCAGTAGAGGTCGTAGCGGACTGAAGCCTGGTTGCCGTCGCTGAGCGTGTTGGTGAACGCCATGTTGACACCGACCTCGATCAGCTTGGAGATATTCGTGGTGAGGTCCAAGGAGACGTTGTTGCGTGTGAAGTGGTCTCCGATGATGTAACCCTTCTGGTCCGTGCGGCCGAGGCCGACGAAATAGTTGGAGTTGGCGGTGCGGCCGGAGAAGTTGAGGTTGTAGTTCTGGTTCCAGCCGGTCTGGAGGCACATGTCGTACCAGTCGGTGACGATGCCGGCCTTGTACTGCTGCTCCTCCATATACGTCATGAAGCTGAGGTCGGAGAAATCCGTCCTGCCGGCGCGGGCGTTCCTGAAGATGATATAGTCCTCAGGACTCAGCACCTTGGGCACATAGGTAGGATTCGAGATCTGCTGGGTGGTGCTGAAGGTGATGGTAGGCTTGCCTTCCTGACCCTTCTTGGTGGTGACCATGATCACACCGTTGGCAGCCTTCGATCCGTAAGCGGCGAGGGACGTCGCGTCCTTGAGGACGCTGACCTGCTCGATGGAGTTGGGGTCGATATCCTCGATGTTGCCGGGGAAGATGACGCCGTTAAGGACGATGAGAGGCGAAGACGATGTCGAGCCGATGGACTTCCTACCGCGGACGAGAATGCTGGCGTTCTGTCCGACATTGCTCGATTCGGCTCCGATCTTGACACCGGAGAGACGGCCGCGGAGGAGGTCGGAAGTGGTCTGGAGACCCATGTCGGCCACTGGCGAATCGGCCAGTTTCACGACATCGACCGATCCGGTAAAGTTCTTGGCACGGGTGGTACCGTAACCGATGACGACGACGTCGTCAAGAAGCTCCTGAGAAATGGAGAGGGAGATGTTGAGCTCCGTCCTGCCGTTCACCGGGATCTCCACTTCGTCGTAACCGACGCTCGAGACCACCAGGGTGGCGTTCGGCGCACAATTGATAAGGAACTTTCCGTCGTTGTCGGTGGCGACTCCGTTGGTGGTTCCTTTTACCATCACCGCGGCGCCGATGACTCCCTGGCCGGACTCATCGACTACAGTGCCGCGTACGCTGCGTGTCTGGGCGGGCAGGTTCCAGGACAGGAACAGCCCGATGAGGGACAAGCAGATGAATGATACTGCTTTTTGCATAAGACTGAATTGGTTAATATTTTAGGGGTTGATATAAGTTCGTTTCGGCGGGAGTGGTTGGTCCCGGTTTTTGAAGTCTTTCCACGTTTGCTAAAAACAAATGTAGGAAAAAGATAATTACTGTGCAAAAAAAGTATATGTCGTGCATACTTGTGTGAGTATTTGCATAAATCGCTGGCAGTTAATTAATTTATTGCCTAATATGGGATAAAATGGATTTGAAATTATGAAAATCGATGTTCTCCTTGCCGCGTTCCGAGTGGCATTACATCCATCCTGTCATAAACAAACGGCCCCGCCCGGAAGGGGAGAGGCCGTTTCAGGATCAAGCGTTCAAGCGCGTCAAGGGATGTAGACGCTGCGCGTCACGCCATAGCACTCATTGGCGATGGTTGAGTTCGTATCAGTTGTCTTCTTCTTGACCGTTGAGAAGAAATAGGCTCGGTAATAGATCGTTCCGTGCATATCCTGCGGAATGAACGAGCAGACCTGATTGTTCTCGAACTCTTCTACTTCGAAGCGGTGATACTTATGATTGTTGCCGGAGGCGTAACCGTCGTCATAAGACGCATGGCCGTGGAAATAGTTGCCGGGCTCTACATCGGGACTTGTACTGTAGAGCACAATGGCGCTCGTAGCCTTGTACTCGTATTGGGGATCGTTCATGTACGACTTCTGCCTTTCCGATTCGTTCACGGGGAACCGCACCCTGATGGCATTTCCGGAAGCTTCGAGGGTGATGGCTCCCAGCTCAGGCTCCTTGCGGAGACTCGTACCACCGCTCACCGGACGCACATAGACACCGGTTTCCCCGCGTTCAGGGCAATAATAGGTGTAGTTGTTGACGTAATTTTGAGATTCTCCGGATGACCAGTATGTAGTTACATCGAGGGGAACGGAATAAAAACAGAGGCTAAACTTAAAGTCTCCCTTGTTCGGCTCGGGAAGGGTAGAACACATATAATTCAATTCAGCTTCTTGATAATCAACCTTCGAGAAATAAATGACGTTGCCGTTGGGTCCGGTGGCGGAATAGCCGATGATATTATCATCGTAAGTGTCACCGCTGTCATCATAGACATAGTCCCAGGTGCATTCTTCCTTCATTTCCTCCCACTGTGCTCTCGTAGGGATGTACCAGTCAGAGCCCCAGTTGACGTATGCCGCATCATCGGCATAGTCCAGAAGGAATGTGTTGTCGATCTGGTGATCCGGGGTGAAGACGGCGGAGTTAGTGTACTTGGTCAGTTTCTTTTGACCTTCGTAGGACCACCTGTAGGTGTCCCAGGAGAACTCGTTCTTCCACTGTGTCTCGCCCCACGCGTAGAGGTCGCCCTCCTCGTCCCAGCTGCTGGCTCCGAGATTCCACTGGGCCCATTTCGTGCCGCTGGTAAGGCCGAGATCCACCATTGCACTCGGAGTCTCGGGGATCTCTGCGACCGTGACCGTACAGGTGGCGGTGTACAGATCCTTGAAGGTCGCGGTAATCGTCGCCGTGCCCTCTCCTACGGCGGAAACAAGTGCCCGATTGCTATATACGACCGTCATGTCCCTGAGGTCGTCTCCGCCAAAGTAAAACATTTCGGGCTCGACGGTGACGATGTCGGAGTCGGAAGTCGTCCATACCAGGTCGCAGAGCTCCTCGTCAGTGGGATTGATCCCGACGAAACTGGTTTCCAGGTACATCTGCTTGCCGGGCTTGAGGGTGAGTTCATCCTTGGAAAGATTGATCCCTATGGTCTCGAAGGAAGTGCCTTCCACACCGTCGTCATACAGCTTGATGTTCAGGGTAGTGACGCGGGACGGCTCGAGGGCGATGCCTGCCTCAGGAAGGATGATGTGCCTCGTGATGGCATACTCGTCGGTCTCCACCTTGATAAAAAGGCCTTCCTTGACGATAATCTCATTGTAATCATCATCGTAATCGGACCACTCAGCGTTTTTCAGGATTGCCGGAACGGTTATCAGATAAGTGGCTGCATCTGTATCGCCGATCTCGTAAGCGGATTCATCCGTATAGCTGGCGGTGACCCATTTGTTATAGGCACTGCCGACATAATACGGATCATTTCCTTCCTCGGGGGGGAAACTGAAAGTAATATAGCCGGCCAGACCGTGACCACCATAATTATCGTCATCGTCCCATACATCCGCACGGGTACGGGGAGCGACGTTCAAGATCTCTCCCCCGCCTCCTTCTTCTTCAGCCATAGTCCCGATGGAGACTTTGCGGACTGTCTGGCCCGTAAGGCTGCCATCCGCAGTATTGTCCTTGAGGACTATCTTCACGATGGCGTTCAGGCGCGTGAAGGTGATGTTCTGAATGTACTGTTCTGAATCCGGATCGAAATCGTCCTCCTCGATCGTGAACGGGTCGGACACCAGGAAGTCCGCTGCCGGATCGAACGAGGTCTGCGAAGGGTACTGGATGGGAGGGACCTCATAATTGATGTATCCGTAGATACTGTTATTGTAACCAGTGTTGTATACATCGATGTACGGGTAGTCATCTCCGTATTCGTCCGGTGCGGACTTGGGATAGAATGCGAAGTATTGTCCCGGATACTCGACCGTCCCTTCGAAACTGGCATTCATCCCGCTTTCTTTGGAAACGTTGTCGAAACCGAAATAGCCCGCTTTGACGGCGTCCAGAGTAACGACGTTGAGTCCGTCTCCGGCCGACCACAGGGGATGCAATACCCCTTCGTCATTTACGAAGAGTTCGGTGCGGGTGTCGGGGGAGCCTGCGACAAGAGTGACCTTGAGAGGGCCTTCCATGTTGGCCTCGGGCTCCTCGGGAGCGACGGGCTCGCGTGTACAGGCAGCGGCGGCCACTAAAGCTGCGGCACAGAAAAGGATGTATTTCTTCATGGCCGTTCCGCTTTAGAGGTTGTATTCATTGCCGTCGAAACCGCTCCAGTCTCCGGCGGTGCCGGGGTCACCGGAATGGCGGTTCATGTCATGGCCGCTTACTTCGAGTATGCTGCTTTCGATGCTCAGTTGGAGAATACTGGTCTGAGGGACACAGTAGGGGATACGTTGCTGATTCATGGTGTTATGGGTGATTTGATTAGTTGGCAGTTTCGGGAATGCAAAAATACCTTCTGTACACGAATTAAACAAGGTTTTTTTGAAAAAACGCCCCTATGCGAAAAAGGAAATGACCAGGGCGACGAGGAAGCCGGTGAAGCCGACGAGGGTCTCCATCACCGTCCAGGTCCTGAGCGTGGTTTTCTCGTCGATCCCGAGGAGGGACTTGACGAGCCAGAAGCCGGAGTCGTTGAAGTGGGAGCAGACGGTGGCGCCGCCGGCTATCGCCGCGGTGATGCAGGCGCGATGGACGGGCGACAGCCCGGCGATCTCG
>Ga0310696_10001673_pt1 | contig 31550 bp, 24 predicted proteins | sample AusTroGonzalo_MG_4_FD_203885 | JGI IMG/M metagenome (GOLD analysis project Ga0310696, IMG submission 203885) | Bovine rumen microbial communities from tropical cattle in Woodstock, Queensland, Australia - Gonzalo_02 (v2) (version 2) | ecosystem: Host-associated > Mammals > Digestive system >... | reverse complement strand
AAAGATTTTTATCATTCTTTTCTTTGTGTTTTTTACGATATGTCCGTCTTTAGCTGTTACTGAAAAAGAAGATGACGACATGTATTATTTATACGAGTGCGTTAATCTTGCACTCGAAAACAGTCCTGTTATTAAACAGGCTAAATATAACCTTGAAATCGCAGATAAAAACCTGAATATTGCAAAATCCGCATATTTTCCGACGATTGGGGCAGGAATTCAATATAACCAGTTTATAAACAGCGACAAAACATTCGACAAAGGTTACAGAAAATCCTTTTTGCCTGACGTAACCGTTTATTTGCAACAGCTGATTTATGATTTCGGAAAGACAACCGCCTCTGTCGATATGCGTAAATTCGACAAAATTACAGCTCAATACGAATACGATAATGCCGTTAATGAAACCGTTATCAGAACTAAGCTTGCTTATTTTTATGTTCTTCAGGCGCAATCTGCAATTGAAATTGAGGAAAATAACGTCGAAATCAGCTCACAAATATGTGATTTTACAAAAAAACAATATGAAAAGAATTCTTCTTCTCTTATTGATTATCAGGATGCTCTTGTTCACTTATACGACGCAAAAATGAAGCTTCAGAAAGCTGAAAATCTCTACAATATTACCTTGGCAAATCTGCAAAATTCAATGTATGTTGATGAAATCCAAGATTTCAGATTAAAAAGAATAAACGAATATTTCTATATTGACGCTTACTTTCATCACGATTTTTTAAATCAAAAGAACAACAAGCTTCTTTATAAAAGACGGCAGGATATTCCCCACGGTATTGACGTTAAATACGATGCAAAAATACAGAAACTTCCTTTTACCTTTGAAGAAGCATACAAATCCGCTTATGCCAGAAATCCGAAACTTAAAGCACTTGAAAGTACACTGAACGCAATGGAGAAACAGCTTCTTTTCACAAAAAGGGACTGGTTTCCCGTTTTATCAACACGTGCGGGTTACAGACATACAAACCAATATGTTCCTGAAATGGATGCCGTTTTTAACGACCAGTTAAAAATCGACGTTGCTTTGGAAACCTCTGTAAACGTGATGAAGAAGAAAAACGAGATAGCAAGAGCAAAACAGATAATTAATATTGCCAAAAATAACATTGATAAGTTTAAAGCCGATATTTATTATGAAATTAAAAAATGTTATCAGGACACACTGACAGCACAAAAACAGATAGTGAATGCAAAAGACAAAATTGAATCCGCCCAAAAAACTCTTGATACCGTAGCACAACAGTATATAACTGGAGGAAATTTAGTCGGATATATTGAACTCCAAAATGCCAAGAATAATTATAATAAGGCAAAACTTGAATATATTGACCAAATCAGATATTATAACTCATCTTTGGCAGAACTTGAAAGATTAAGCCTTATCCGGATTGAATCCGGAAAAAACTAAAAATAAAACAACAATTTTTATTGTATAATTTAAGTATGTATAAATTTTTTCTTATAATTCTTATTATATTTTTTTCTAATCAACTATGTTTTGGTGCAGAGTTTGAAAAGATTGATTTAAAAACAGCAATAGACATTGCACTGCAAAATAATATTGATATAAAATCTTCGGAAATGGATTTGGAAATCGCAAAAAATAATATAAAAATATCCAACCAGTTACAAAATCCTGCAATCAAAACCTTTTGGAATTTTGGCAGAGCCTGTGAAGGAAATCCCAACCAAATAGGTTTGGCACAGACCATTGAACTTTTCAAACGCGGAGCAAGAAAAAATCTTGCAAAATCAATTTATAATACAGCATCACATGAGCTTGAATATAACAAATTCCAATTAAAAATGGATGTTTCAGAAGCCTATGTTAAACTTGTTGTTGCAAAACTGTTATTAAATAAAAACAAACACCAACAAACTTTTCATGAAAAATTATTAAAGATTTCAAATCTTTATAATTTAAAAACAGAGGACGAAAATCTTGATACAATTGAAGCAAAAATCGCGTTAAAACAGATTATTACAGAAGTTAACAAAGCTAAAGCAAATGAAAAAACCGCACGAATAGAGTTTAATAAGGTAATTAACTCATTAGACGGTAATTATGATTCTGTTGATATAGAATTAAAAAAAGATCACGATGCTATAGGAATAAATATACCGTTATCCTTAAAAAAATTACCACCATTTGATGATATAGCAGAAAAAGCTATATCAAACAGAATTGATATAAAAATAGCAAAAAATGAAGTAGAAACAGCCAAGAAAAATTTAACGGTTGTTTCAAGGCAGAGAATTCCGGATATTGAATTATCAAGCGGATATGGTTTTCAACCCGCAAAAACCTCACCAAGTAATAAATTTGAATCAGGTGCGTATTTGGAAGCAAGTATTGTTAATATTCCCATATTATATACCTACAGACCGGAAATAAGAAATGCAAAACTGGAAATTGAAAAAGCCAATTTAAAATATATTTCTACCGTAAACAAAGCCAAAAGAGATATAGAAATCGCTTATGAAAGATTTGTAACGGCAAAAATAAATTTAGACAGTTATAACGACAAAATTTTAAGAGAGTCTGAAGAATTATTTAACCTTTTTGAAAAAATATACAAAGTAAAAAAGGTAGATTTTGCATCATTGGCAGCAGTTGAAGAATCTTATCAGGACCTTATTGTAGGATATTCCGCCGCGATATCAGATTATTATATAGGCTGGATTAATTTTTTAAGAGAAATTTATTCTGATAACTTTGTTTTTGAAAGCGAAAAAATATAGCAATTGCACGGTTAAAGTCCGATATATGGGCAATTTTACCGGAAAACCATATCTAAAAAACAAATAAAATAAGAGTTTTTGTTGTAATTTAACATACAAAACAAGATATAATTAATTATGAGATGGATATTAATTTCACAAAGTTATTGTTTCAAGTTTATTTTTTAACTTAATTTTATTTTGAAGGCAAAATTACATATAAAAAATTCATAAATAAAGTTACAAATCTTTTTGGTCCGGCAAATGATATTAAGCTTAGTCCGTATCTTAAGATTATTGAAATTCTCAGATAAAAACGCCTGAAAAATTCTTTTTGCTTCATTAATACTTCTTGTGATGTCATTCCTTTAGGCGGAATTACAGATAACCACGCATTAAAATTGGAAAAGTCATAATCTTTATATTTGTCAGCAGGAATAGTTTCATTAAATTGTTCAATGCCCGGCATTGGTGTTGAAACCGTAACAACAACATCTGAAAAGGGTATTCTTAATGCGTATTCAATACTTTTGTTAATTGATTCAACAGTGTCGGTAGGATGACCGACCATAAAATGTCCTTTTGTCTTTATTCTCAGTTTATAACACCATCTTATAACTTCTTCCGCTTTATCCAATGATATTTTCTTTTTTATGTCTGTCAATACTCTGGTATCCCCTGATTCTATTCCAAAAGAAATATGCCAACAGCCATTTTGTTTTAAAAATTTCAAAAATTCAAAAGTAACATTATCCACTCTTGCAAAACAAGTCCAACGGAATTTGATTTTTTCCTTTTTACAAAGTTCAAATAATTCATATATCCTTTTTTTATCAACAAGAAAAGTATCATCATTAAAATGAATTTCTCTTACTTTGTATTGTTTTATAAGTATCTTAATTTCTTCAAAAATATTTTGAGCCGAACGTTGTCTGTAAGTTCTTTTAAATACTGCATTTGAACAAAAAGTACAACATCCCGGACAGCCTCTTGATGTTATTATGTTTGCAACAGGTAAAGTACTGTAATCACATAATATAGGTACATAAGAATTAATATTACTTACAAGATGTCTTGCAGGAAAAGGAAGAATATCTATATTTTTAATAGGCTTTCTTGGGTTGGTATATACGATTTTTCCATCCTTCATATATACAAGACCATCAACATCTCTGACATCAGTGTTATTATTTAATGCTTCTGAGAGTTCATACGAAGTTATTTCGCCTTCTCCAATTACTCCGTAATCAAAACAACTGTATGACATGGCATGTTCAGGAAGAGCCGAAAAATGTGCTCCACCTATAATTATTTTTATATTTGGATATTTTTGTTTTATTTTTCCGATAAAGATACTGCACGGTTAAAACAAGCTGTAGTTGAAGATATTCCTATATAACAATTATCAGTCATATATTCATCTACTCTGTTTATTGTTTCTTCTTCGGATAACTGTTCGTGTTCTGCATCAATAAATTTTACATCATAATTCGGGAACTGTTCAAGATAAGCAGCAATATACAGCATACCCAAAGGTACCTGAGAACCACCTGCTGCACCCAAAAATTTAGATGAATATCTCTCAGAACGTAGTATTGGCGGATAAACAAATATGTATCTTGTTTGTTTATTCATCAAAATGAATTCCGTTATATTAATGTTTTCTATTAAAATAGGTATAAATTTTGTGTCAATAAACAGGATTTTAAAATAAATAATAAAATACAAATAAAGCAAAGTCTTATTTTTTGAACTAAAACCCTAAAAATAAACAAAGTAAAAAATTTAGTTTTAGAGTTTCTGTTCAATGTCACCGGTTTTCAGTTTATCAGCGGGCGACGGGACTCTCTTGAGTTACTCGCAATAAACGTGTCTCGGATTGTCACTTTCAAGTCTTACGACTTTTTGTGCCAAGTCCTCGCACTCTGCTCGCAACTCGCTCGAACCAATCTACAAGGCTTCGCCTTGTGCGGGTTCTCTGTATCAAACAAATCAAAAACCGGTAACTAATGTCACCGGTTTTCAGTTTATCAGCGGGCGACGGGACTCGAACCCGCGGCATTTTGCTTGGGAAGCAAACATTCTACCACTGAATTACACCCGCATTTATTAAGATTATATCAAAAATTATCATATTTGCACTAAATTGTTATATAATATATCTCATCAACAAATTATAGGAATGGAAATATGGGAAAATTAAATTTTAAAATTGATAAAAGTAAATGTATCAAATGCGGTTTATGTATAAGAGATTGCAGCCGCTCGGTTTTAAAAAACGACAACGACGGCTATCCTCATACAGAGAATGAAGCATGCTTCGGGTGTCAGCATTGTATGGCAATTTGTCCCACAGGTGCAATTTCGGTATTCGGAAAAAATCCCGAGAACTCATTTTGTTCACCAAACCTGCCCACACCTGAAGAAATTGAATCCCTAATAAAAATGAGAAGAAGCTGCCGTAATTACAAAGAAGAAAACATCGACAGAGAAAAAATGGAAAAATTAAAAGATATTCTAAACTGGATTCCTACAGGCGTAAACTTCAGAGGATTACACTTTACTTTTGTTGAAAACAAAAAAACTATGGATAATCTCCGTTCCGAGCTTTTGAATTATCTTAAAGACTACGCAAAAAATCATAAAGGTGACAAACTTTCTTATATCTACGAAGAATCAATAAAAAGCGGCAAAAGTGTCGTTTTGAGAAATGCTCCTCACATGGTGGTAGTATCAGTTGATGAACACTCGCCCTGCAAAGAAATTGACCCTATAATAGCATTGAGTTATTTTGAAATTTATGCACAAAGCCTCGGCTTGGGTACCCTCTGGTGCGGTCTGGGTTACTGGACTCTCCCCTACTGCAACAACATAGTTAAAAAATTCAACTTACCGGAAAACTACGAAATTGCTTATGTAATGCTGTTTGGCAATCCTGACGTAAAATACACAAGAAGTATTCAGCCGCAAAAATACAATATAACTTCTATTTAGAAGAATAATGAGGATAATTAAAATGATAAAAAATATTATTAAAGCGTTATTATTAACATCTATGGCAATATTGCCCGTATTTGCAGATGAAGCCAACATTCAGAAATATCAATTTGAAGTGCTTTCAACAACCGACATGCACGGCCGGGCAACCACTAATGACATAATGACCGGCAAAAAAGACATGAACTCAATGATAAAAGCCGGGACAATTATTAAAGAAGAACGTCAAAAATACAACGACAGAGTAATTTTGATAGACAACGGCGACTTACTTCAGGGCACTTTGGTTTCGCAATATGCTTTAACAAAAAAAACACTGCTTGAAAACCCCATGATTACGGCTCTTAAAGACTTAAAATACGATGTTTGGGTTATGGGTAACCACGAATTCAATTACTCACCCAATCAACGTGAACCGCAGATAAAATACGCTCAAAATGCAGGCATTGATGTTTTGGGTGCAAATATTGTTTTAAAATCCGACGGTGTGGACATTGACGGAAACAAAAAACCTAAAGGTTCACCCTATTTTACACCTTATGCTTTAAGAACAATAAGTTTTGACGACGGTAAGTCCGTAAGAGTTGCCATAATAGGCTTAGGTAACGCAAACAACGCAAACTGGGATATAGAAAGCAATTATCCAAATCTTCAGTTTAACAGTATAGACAACCCTCAAGGATTATTGGATTTTGAGATTAACAAATGGGTAACATACATAAAAAAACATAATCTTGCCGACATTATAATCGTCAGCGCTCACAGCGGAAAAGGTGAAGATTCCGGCGCTCAGTTTACCGGTTTTGCAAAAGAATCACAAATCATTGAGGGAGCAGAAAAAACCTCAGGTGTTGATTTATTTATTTACGGACACGACCACCAACAAAATGCAGAATTACTCAAAAACAAAGACAATAAACCGGTTTATATCATGAACGGCGGCGGTACTTCCGTAACAAAAAACGTGTTCGACGTAAATTTTGACAACAGCGGAAAATACAAAGACTGCCAGATTAGCGCAGAATTAATCAGCTTAGCTCCCGCAAAAGAAGATAAAATACTCGCTTCAAAATTAAACAGCTGGTACAACAAAGCTTATCTGCATTACGCAACCCCTCTCGGCTCTTTTAACGGCGGCTGGAACAAAATTTCTTCGGAATTAAAAAACAAAACAAATGCAGACCTTGTTTTAAACCAGACTCATCTGAATAATTTTATTCACAAAGCACAAATATGGTCATCATGGCAGCAATTTAAAGATAAGGGAATAAAAGGTGCGGAAGTTTCCGTTGCAAGTTCGGTGGCTGCTGTCGATAACAACAAAAAAATTGTATATATTCCAAAAGACGAGTCACAGATATCTATGCTTGAACTTGCAATGATATACAGATATTCAAATAACATTCTGTGCATGACAGATATGAAACCCGAACAGTTATACGCATGGATGAGTACTGTTGCCGATAAAATGGAAATTAACAAAAAGGGAAAAGCAAAAATAAAATCAGACCAGTCAGAACACGGCATTGATACTTTTTACGGAATTGACTACGTTTTCGATTTGACAAAGCCTGAGGGAAAACGTGTTGTATATGCAAAAATAAATGGCGAAAATCTGCTTGACAGAAAAACACCTGTAAGAGTGGTTTTAAACACTTACAGAATGTCCGGCTGCCACGGTTTTGCAGAAGCAACAGGACTTAAAGAATCTGATACCGTCTGGACGGCAACCGATTACATGCCCGATGAAGAAGCAAATATCCAGTACCAAATGGGACTTTATATAAAAAATAAAACACCGATTACCCCTTATGACAAGGTTGAACATGCCAAAGATTCAATCTGGGCAATCATAACAAAATAACAAATACAAATATTGCAAAATCAGCTCCTACCAGTTAATTGGCGGGAGTTTTTTGTGTTTTAAAACATAAGCCGTCGGAGAACAGCTTGTTTGAGTACAAACATCAGGAGAACACTGCCCGTTATTTCTGATTGCACACAAACCAAAGGTATTTTCATTATCTTCAGCATAATACGGGTGAACAAACCCCTCATATTCAGGATTATTATTTGCGCCTATACCAATCGGGAACTGGTCTTTTCCTATTCTGTTAGGACCTTTTTTACCGTTTGTATCAAAAAAAATAAATCCGCTTTTTCTTCCGTTGTCAGGAAATTGAATATGATAAATTGTACCATCAGCAAGAGTAAAAAATGAAGTTGCATAAGAATTTCCCGAATTATAAACTCCCATCCAATAATCGTTTGAATGCAATGATCCGTCCAAACAATATGCCTTGTCGGGCAGCCAATCAACGTTACTTAAACTCGTATTTACAGGAATTCTTTCAACAGAATTAAAATATTTAATAAATCTGTTCATAAAATTATTATTATTATGAGAATCTGTATCTTCAATACACAGAGAGGCTGCTCCTACACACCCATAGTCCATCTGGTATCTTTTCCATGCCTGCGCAACAGTAGAATAAGCTTTCTGGACTTTTGCAACGGTAACCTGTTCTTCATACCTTGCAATGAGTGTCGGAATGGTCATAGCTGCCACAACCCCGACAACAACCAGTGTTATCAGCACTTCCGCAAGAGTGAAGCCGTATTTATATATTTTAAATTTGCGCAGACAATTTTTCATGTTTTCAGTATAACACATTTTAAAAACAGAAACTGGCACACCACCGCTTCTATTCTATTCTATTAGAGAGCCTATGGCTATTGGGTTTTGGCGTCAATTACTTTTTGTAAATTTTTGTTACTTATTTATATTTTTGCAATATTTTGTAATATCTGAATTAATTTTTACTCTTATACTTAACACACTGTTCACAGGTCACTATGCAATCATGATATTTTTTATCATTTTTATTCCGTATTTAAAGTAATTGAAAATGACTTTCGGTTTAAATACTGCTGAAATCAGTTTTTTAAAGATATAGCAAAATCTCAGATGATATCTGAGAATGTTTCTGTTTCTGAAATCCTGTATTTCTTTTATTGAAAGGTATTTTGTACCGATTGTCGGTGCGTTAAAATAGTCTTTTCCCAGTACATCCTCATCTATCAGACCTTCTTCTTTTGCTATCTGATACAATTTCGTGCCGTAAAACGGTGTTGCTATATGGAGTTCAATAAAATCAGCATCAATTTTAAACATTAAATTTTTGGTTTTTTCAAGGTCATCTTTATTTTCCCATGGAAAACCAATTAAATAAAAACCAAAAATCCTGAGTCCAACTTTTTTTGCAAGTCTTGCCGCTTCAATATTTTGTTCGGCCGTTGCACCTTTTTTCATTATTTCCAGTGACTTTTCGCTTCCCGATTCAAAACCGAACGCAACAAGCCAGCATCCTGCCTTTTTCATTTCAGAAAGAGTTTCTTCATCAATCGGGTTAACCCTTGAATTTGCTACCCATTGAATTTTTCCCTGAAGTTTTGAACATTGAATGAGTTTACATAATTCAACTGTCCATTTTTTATCCATTGTAAAAGTATCGGATTTGAAAAAGAAATTTTTTATCCCGTACTTTTCGTAACATTCCAAAAGTTCTTCATAAATGTTTTGAGGCGAACGAAGTCTTAATTTTCTGCCCGTAATTGTCGGAGTTAAGCAGAATATACAGGACGACGGGCAGCCTCTTGAGGTTGCAATTGTTGCCTGCATTTCACCCGTATCGGGTCTTACATACAAAGAGTTATTCATCAAATCCCTTGCAGGGAAAGGTAATTCGTCAAGGTTCTCAAAATGGCACTTAAAATCTGTTTTTATCCATTTTTCGTTTTCTTTATACAAAATTCCGTCAATATTTTGAAGTTCCGATTTGTCCTCAAAATGGGCATATAAAAGTTTTTTGATTATACATTCAGCCTCTGTTCCGATTAGGTAATCAACCTGTGACAAATCAAGCGATGACAGCATTTCTTCTTCGGGATTGTAAAAAATTGCTCCTTTTAATATTATGCAGACATCCGGAACGGTTTTTTTTATTTTCTGAACCGTTTTTATATCGTCAAAAATTGTGGTATTAGTAATACTTATAAATACAACATCAGGTTTTTGCTCTTTCAAATCATTCAAAAGATTATCCGTTGTCAGGTTTTCGCTCTGATAGTCTTTTAAAAAGATTTCATAATCGTTTCTCAGAACTGCAGCACAATAACCCAAATCATTACATGCCCGCATTGAGGTCGCAGTTGATGATTTTACGTTTGACTGACATCTGTCCTCGCCTCTCTGAAATAATTCGCCAGCGGGATATATTAAAAACACTTTTTTCATCTGTATATCATTCCTATGAATACCGCTATCCACAATATAATAATAATTTTTAAGACACGGTCTTTTAAATAAATTTCTGTCGGGGAATATCCGTTATCTTCAATTAACACTATTTGTAAATATCTCAAAATACCAAGTAATACAAATACAGAAGTTACATATAAATAATCACACCCGAAACGTCCGGTAACTTCGGGGGATATCGTGTATAAAATGTAGCATATTATAATCACAGATGCCGTTATCGACATTGAAACATCAACAAACTGTCTGCTATAACCGGATATACACGTTCTTACATTTTCGTACTTTAAATCATCCCTGCGTTTTGCAATTGCAAGAAACATTGCAAGTAAAAAGGTCATAATTATTATCCATGGAGAAAGGACAACATCTGCAACGGTTGAGCCGACAAAAAGCCTTATGACGTAGCAGACTGAAACAACTACAATATCAATAAGTGAAATATGTTTGAGCCACCGCGAATACAAAAGATTTAGAACTACATAAAAGCCAAGTATAGGAAGAATTTTCGGAATGTTTACCAAAGAAATTAAAATTCCCGAAAAAAGCAAAGCAACAGCAATCCCCAAGGCATTTTTTACAGGAACCAGTCCGCTCGGAATTGCTCTTAATTTTTTTACCGGATGTTTTTCGTCCTCATTTTTGTCTAAAATGTCATTGATTATGTATATAAAACTTGCGGTAAAAGAAAACGCAATAAAAGCAATAATAAGCAATTCAATCTTATTGATATTTTTAAATTCCTGAGCAAAAATCAAAGGTGCAAAAATAAAAAGGTTTTTAACGTACTGTTTTACCCTTAAAAGATTAAAAATTGTTTTTATTTTGCTCATTAGATATCTCCAAAGAATGATTTTATTTTATTCTAAAAAAGTTAAAATCAAAAGATATTTACAAAAAAAGTTTATTATCAGATACTTATTGTTGACACAAAAGGAATAATAAGAGTTGAAAAAATATTTTTATAACCTTTCAGTAACCATTGTCGGAATTGTAACTTCTGTTTTTATTTTAACGACAGTCGGCGGATTGTTTCACATCCCCGTAAATCCGTTCTTTGTTTTTATCCCTTTTATCGGAGGAATTTATTTTTTAAAAAAACAATCTCCCGAAAATATTGATTTTTTAAAACAGCTTTTAATTTTGCTGCTGATAATAATTGTATCTTATATTATTTCTCTCACTGTCTGGGATAGTTCATGGGACGGCAGGTCATATCATTCGGCATTAATAATTATGCTGAAAAACGGCTGGCTTCCTGTTTATCAGGATTATCAGGATTTTGCAAAATTATGTCACATATACCCGTCAAGCGCCTTTTGGGGTAACTGCTATCTGAAATTCGATGAAATTGTCGGTGCGAATATTTACAAACTGACCAACTTGCTTGAAAGCGCAAAGACAATTAATTTTATTATGCTTTCTGCTGTTTTTATGTATTCTTTTTCTGTATTGAAAGAATTTAAACAAAATAATAAATTTATTCCGATCATAGCCTCTGTTATTATCATCCTAAACCCTGTCTGCATTTGCCAGTGGTTTACCAATTTTATTGATTTACACCTTTATTTTGCATTCACACTGTTAGTGTTAACCATAATAAAAACTGAATTTCAGCAAGAAGCAACAAAAACAGATTTATTTATGTTTGTTTCTTCTTCTCTTATGCTTGCAATGACTAAGTTCACGGGGTGCATGTATCTTTTTATCATTTGTTTGTTATATTTCATTTATCTGATTTTATCAAAAAGAAATATAAAAAAATATATTAAAACTGTTCTTGTTATCGGCGGACTTATAGCTTTAACAAGTGTCAATCCCTTTTATACAAACTTTAGAGATTACGGTCATCCGTTTTATCCCGTATTTGGCGAAAATAAAATAAATGTCATACAGGAAACCATTCCCTGCGGTTTTGAAAATATGCCGGGGATAAAAGTATTTTTATTAAACAATTTCTTTGAATCTGTTAATGCCACAAATCTTGCAGAAAGTAAAAGACTCGGGATACCAGTAACATTAAAGCTTCCTTTTACTTTGCATTTACAGTCTTTCAGTAATTATTTTTACTGTCCCGATATGAGAGTTGGGGGATTTGGTTATTTTTGGAGCGGAATTTTATTGCTGTCTTTATTTTATTTACCGTTTATCAGATTCAGAAACAAAGATGAAAAACATATATTTTACCTGTTAACACTAATAGTGTTAGTTTCAGTCTTTACAAATCCTCATTGCTGGTGGGCAAGACTTGTCCCTCAGTTTTGGCTGTTTCCGTTCTTTATTATGTTTTTTGGTTTTTTACAGGAAAATTACGGCAGTAAAAATAAAAAAATTTTAAAATTGGTTTGGTTATACTTTATTTTACTTTCATTTATTGTCAATTCTTTGGTTATTTTACTTCAAAACACACCGTTTAGTATAAAATTAACAAAATTATTAAAAGCACCTTATGAATATATTGATTTAAATAAAAAACCTCAGGACAAAATACTTCTTATGGTCAAACCCGAAACTTCGGAAGCGGGAAAAAAGCACACCCAATATGATGAAACCGTTATTTCTCACCTTGAAGAATATTACGGAAAAGAAAATATAATATATGTTCCTTTTGACGAAAACAAAATTTATTCCAAAGACTATCTTCCGATACAATACACTTTTGTTGTTGAAAAACCATGTTATTTTTTCAAAATTGAAAACAGACCGTAATTTATTTACAACACACTTTTTTTATATCATACTGACTAAAAAGGGATAATGTATGATTAATAAGTATTTTTATAATCTCTCAATAACAATTGTCGGAATAGTAACTACGATTTTTATTTTAACGACGGTCGGCGGATTGTTTCACATCCCCGTTAATCCTTTTTATGTTCTTATTCCTTTTATCGGAGGGATTTATTATTTAAAGAAACAATCAACGGAAAATATTGATTTTCTTAAACAGTTATTAATTTTACTTTTAATAATAATGATATCCTGTGCGGTTTCTGTTTACGTATGGGATTCTTCTTCCGACGGAAGATGGTACCATTCTGCAACTCTTATAATGCTGAAAAACGGATGGCTTCCGATTTATCAAAAATTTATTGATTTTGCATTAACCTGTCACGTACATCCGACAAGTGCCTTTTGGAGTAACTGTTATCTCAGATTTACAGAAATTATCGGTGCAAACATATATAAACTGACTAACCTGATTGAAAGTGCAAAAGCCGTTAATTTCATAATGTTATCTGCCGTTTTTATGTACTCTTTTTCCGTTTTGAAAGATTTTAAGCCAAATAACAGATTTATTCCGCTCTTAACTTCTGCTCTTATCATTCTGAATCCCGTTTGCATCTGCCAATGGTTTAGTAATTATATTGATTTGCATATATATTTTACATTCACACTATTAATGTTAACAATAATAAAAATCGAGTTTCAAAATCAGGCTTTAAAAACCGACTTATTTATGTTTGTTTCTTCGGGTTTAATGCTTGCTATGTCAAAGCTTACAGGCAGCATGTACCTGTTTGTTGTTTGTCTGATATATTTAATTTATCTTTTTCTGCTAAAAAAGAATATCAAAAAATATATTAAAACACTCCTTGTTATCGGGGGATTAATTGCAATAACGGGAGTTAATCCCTTTTATACAAATATACGAGATTACGGGAATTCTTTCCATCCTTTATTCGGCAAACATAAAATTGATATCATGAAAGGAAATTTTCCGATTAATTTTGAAAAAATGTCCAAACCGGAGAGATTTTTAAGAAGTACATTTTCCGAATCCGTCCAATCAATGAGCAATCCCAACCATCAGCAATATATGGATTCTGTTGAATTAAAAATACCTTTTACACTCCGAATTAAATCGCCGTATACAAATACTTTTTCTTTTCCTGATATGAGAGTAGGCGGATTCGGATATTTTTGGAGCGGAATTTTGTTGCTCTCATTATTTTATCTGCCGGTTATAAGATTCAGAAACAGAAATGAAAGAAATATTTTTTGGCTTATAACAGCTATGATTCTTGCTTCAACTTTTTCAAATCCTCATTGCTGGTGGGCAAAATATGTTCCCCAATTTTGGCTTTTTCCTGTATTTGTTCTGTTTTTTGGACTTTTGCAGGAAAACTATAAAAACAAACAATCAAAATTCCTGAAAATATCATTATTGTGCTTAACATCGGTTTCTTTCATTGTTAATATTCTGGTAGTGTTGTATCAAAACACTTTATATGACTTATGCCTGTCAAAATTGTTAAAAGTACCATACAATTATATTGTTTCAAACAAGACCTCAAAAGACAGAATACTTCTTATGGTAAAACCTGACGGTGAATATGTTATATCTATTGATGAAACCATTATTCCCCATCTTGAAGAATACTTCGGAAAGAAAGAAATAGTTTATCTGCCTTATGATGAAAATAAAATAAAATCGGAAAAGTTTCTTCCGATACAGTATGTATGTATTTTAAATACACCCTTTTACTTCTATAAAATAGAAAAAAACCCTTAATTTTATTTATATCTGACATTTGTACGAAATATTCGCAAAAAGGATAAACAATGATAAGTAAATATTTTTATAACCTCTCAATAACCATTGTCTGTATAGTAACTGTAATCTTTGTTCTAACGACGGTCGGCGGGCTGTTCCATATCCCCGTAAACCCTTTTTATGTTTTTATCCCTTTTATCGGAGGAATTTATTATTTAAAAAAACAATCCCACGAAAACTTTGATTTTTTAAAACAGCTTTTGATTTTACTTTTGATAATAATGATATCCTGCATGATTTCCGTTTATGTTTGGGATTCTTCTTCCGACGGGAGATGGTATCATTCTGCAACGCTTATAATGCTGAAAAACGGCTGGCTTCCTGTTTATCAGCATTTTATGGATTTTGCGCCGGTAAGTCACGTTCATCAGACAAGTGCTTTTTGGGGTAACTGCTATCCGAAATTTATTGAAATTGTCGGTGCAAATATATACAAGCTGACCAATCTGATTGAAAGTGCAAAATCTCTTAATTTTATAATGTTGTCTGCCGTTTTTATGTATTCTTTTTCTGTATTAAAAGAATTTAATCCGCAAAGAAAGTTTATTCCGTTCATAATTTCTGCTCTTATCATTCTGAATCCCGTTTGCATCTGCCAATGGTTCACTAATTTTATTGACATACATCTTTATTTTGCATTAACACTGTTAGTATTAACTATAATAAAAATCGAAATCATAAATAAGACTTCAAAAACCGACTTATTTATGTTTGTTTCCTCTGCTTTAATGCTTGCAATGACTAAATTTACCGGTTGTATGTATCTTTTCGTTATCTGCTTTACCTATTTTATATTTCTTCTTTTATTAAAAAGAGAGTTAAAAAAATATATTAAAACAGTTCTTGTTATCGGTACACTGATAATACTGACAGGTATTAGTCCGTTTTATACAAATTTCAGAGATTACGGACACCCATTTTACCCTGTCTGCGGCAAAAACAGAATTATTGTAATCAACAACCCACCTGTCGGTTTTAAAAATATGTCTGCTATGGAAAGATTGTTCAGAAGCACTTTTTCTGAATCTGTTCAATCAATTGATAATACAAATATTCAGGAATATGATAATCCTGTCCGTTTAAAAATACCTTTTACAATTAATAAAAAATCATTTGGGGACATTCCGAATGCGTACGCTTTTTGCTTTGCAGATATGCGAATAGGCGGATTTGGATATTTATGGAGCGGAATTTTACTGCTTTCTTTATTTTATCTTCCGTTTATAAGATTTCGGAATAAAAAAGAAAAAAATATATTTTGGCTGATAACACCAATGGTATTAGTTTCAGCTTTTACAAATCCTCATTGCTGGTGGGCAAGACTCATCCCTCAATTCTGGTTGTTTCCTCTCTTTATTCTGTTTTTTGGAATGTTGCAGGAAAATTATAAAAATAAGTTTTCTGATTTTTTAAAATTATTGTTGTTGTATTTTGTCATGATTTCTTTTATTTTTAATTCTTTAATAATTTTATATCAGAATACCATATTTAATCTACAGTTATCTAAATTATTCAAAGAAACTTATAATTATATTGATTTAAACAAACAACCCCAAGACAAAATACTTCTCATGGTAAAACCTGATGATGAAAAAATACCAACTATTGATGAAACAATTATTACTCATTTTGAAGAATATTTCGGAAAAGAAAATATTATATATGTTCATTTTGATGAAAAGAAAATAAATCAGGAAGAATTTTTCCCCATACAAAAATTTCAGGTACTAACTGAACCTTATTATTTTTTCAAAATTGAAAACAGACCGTAATTTATTTACAACACAATTTTTTTATATCATACTGACTAAAAAGGGATAATGTATGATTAATAAGTATTTTTATAATCTCTCAATAACAATTGTCGGAATAGTAACTACGATTTTTATTTTAACAACTGTCGGCGGATTGTTTCACATCCCCGTTAATCCTTTTTATGTTCTTATCCCTTTTATCGGCGGGGGTTATTATTTAAAGAAACAATCACCGGAAAATATTGATTTTCTTAAACAATTATTAATTTTGATAATTATAATAATGGTTTCATACATCCTCTCAATTTCCGTCTGGGACACCTCTTGGGACGGAAGATGGTATCATACGGCTATAATTATCTTATTAAAAAAAGGCTGGCTGCCGGTTCATCAGAATTTTTTAGAGTATACGGCAATCTGTCACATTCATCCAGAATCCCCATTATGGGGAAGTTACTATCCAAAATTTGTAGAAACAGTCGGTGCAAATATATATAATATAACTAATCTTATAGAAAGTGCAAAATCTGTTAATTTAATTATTTTATCTGCCGTTTACATGTATTCTTTTGCGGTTTTACGGGAATTCAAACCGCAAAATAAATTTATTCCGCTAATTCTTTCCTTTATAATTGTTTTAAATCCTGTCTGCATCTGTCAGTGGTTTACCAATTTTATTGATTTACAGGTTTATTTTGCATTCGCACTGTTAGTGTTAACTATATTAAAAACAGAAAGCTGCAAAAAAGCAGATAAAACGGATTTATTTACATTTGTATGCTCTTCTTTAATGCTTGCGATGACAAAATTCACAGGATGTATGTATCTGTTTATCATATGTTTTTTATATTTTATCTACCTTCTTTTATTAAAAAGAGAGGTTAAAAAATATATTAAAACCGTTCTTATTATCGGGGGATTGATAGCAATAACCGGTGTTAATCCTTTTTACACAAATTTAAGAGATTACGGACAGCCTTTTTATCCGATTTTCGGTGAACAGGTAAAAAATATTCTTAATTCTAATATGCCTTACGGTTTTGAAAAGATGTCTACTGTTGAACGGTTTTTAAGAAGCAATTTTTCAGAATCTGTTCATTCAAGAAGTAATGCTTCTGACAGCACGAAAAGTTTTAAAATATTACAAGTTCCCGTCAAATTAAAAATTCCTTTTACAATGAATATTAAACATTTTAACAATTTTTTCTATTGTGCTGATATTACAATTGGCGGATTAGGTTATTTTTGGAGCGGTATTCTGCTGTGTTCCTTATTTTATCTGCCTTTTATCAGATTCAGAAACAAAAATGAAAGAAATATTTTTTGGCTTGTAACAGTTATGATTCTTGCTTCAACTTTTTCAAATCCTCATTGCTGGTGGGCAAGATATGTCCCTCAATTTTGGCTTTTTCCGATATTTGTTTTGTTCTTCGGACTTTTACAGGAAAATTATCAAAACAAATCATCTAAAATATTAAAATTGATGTTTTGTTATTTTGTTATTTTCTCTTTTATTGTTAATTCTTCTATTGTTTTATTCCAAAATACACAATTTAGCTTGTATTTTACAAAATTATTAAAAGAGCCGTACGATTACATTGATTTCGTAAAAAAGCCACAGGACAAAATTTATTTAATGGTAAAAACCGAACCGGAAGATTTAGTCGCAGATGAAACAATAATTCCTCATCTTGAAGAATATTACGGCAAAGAAAGTATTATTTATGTTCCCTATGATGAAAATAAAATCAAATCCGAGGAATTTATTCCGATACAATATGCTAATGTAATTAATCAATCATGTTATTTCTTTAAAACAGAACAAGGGAAATAATTTTATTTACAACATTACATTTTTATAACATACTTATTTTGAAATAAATTAGAGAATCAGATATGATAAACAAATATTTTTATAATCTTTCAGTCACTATTGTCGGAATAGTGACTGCTGTTTTTATTTTAACAACAGTCGGCGGGCTGTTTCGTATTCCTGTTAATCCGTGGTTTATTCTGATTCCTTTTATCGGCGGTATCTATTATTTAAAAAAACAATCTCCTGAAAACATTGATTTTTTAAAACAGTTGTTAATTTTGATAATTATAATAATGGTTTCATACATCCTCTCAATTTCCATTTGGGATGGCTCCTATGATGGAAGAGGTGCGCACCTTGCAACTGCAAATTTATACAAAAACGGGTGGCTTCCCGTTTATCAGAATTATGCAGATTTTGCAAGACAATGTCATATTTACCCCGCAAGCGCTTTTTGGGGAAATTGTTATCTTCATTTTGTCATAATTATAGGTGCAAATATTTATAAATTAACAAATTTGATTGAAAGCGCAAAAATGACAAATTTTGTGCTTTTATCTTGTGTTTTTATGTACTCTTTTTATACATTAAACAAATTTTTACCAAATCAAAAATTTATTCCCCTTTTAATATCGACACTTATAATTTTAAACCCTGTCTGCATTTACCAGTGGTTTACCGATATGGTTGACCTGCACATTTATTTTTCTTTTATTCTGTTGATTTTAACAATACTTTCAATTGAAACTGTAAAGGATACTAACAAAACAGATTTATTCATGTTTATCTGCTCATCTTTAATGCTTGCAATGACAAAATTTACAGGCTGTCTGTACCTATTTGTAATTTGTTCAATTTATTTGATTTACCTTTTCTTGTTAAAAAGAAATGTTAAAAAATATATTAAAACAATTTTTATTATTGGCGGATTGATAGCAGTAACGGGAGTTAATCCGTTTTATACAAATTTTAGAGACTATGGGCATCCTTTTTATCCTTTATTCGGAAAAAATAAAATTGATATATTGAACAATGGCATTCCTTATGGTTTTCAAAATATGTCATATTTTGAAAGGTTTTTAAGAAGTAATTTTTCTGAAACCGCTGATTCTGTGAGTGAAACTGATGATGATTTAAAGGCAATGAAAATTATTCCCACTATTAAAATTCCATTTACCATAAACATTAAATCCATTCATAATCTTTTTTATTGTGCAGAAATGAGAATCGGTGGCTTTGGCTATTTTTGGAGCGGCATTTTATTGCTCTCATTATTTTATCTGCCGGTTATAAGATTCAGAAACAGAAATGAAAGAAATATTTTTTGGCTTATAACAGCTATGATTCTTGCTTCAACTTTTTCAAATCCTCATTGCTGGTGGGCAAGATATGTTCCCCAATTTTGGCTTTTTCCTGTATTTGTTCTGTTTTTTGGACTTTTGCAGAATTATTATAAAAATAAATCATATAAAATATTAAAATTGCTGTTGCTATATTTTGTTATTTTTTCTTTTATTGTTAATTCTTCAATTGTTTTATTCCAAAACACTCAATTTAACTTGTATTTAACAAAATTGCTAAAAGCACCTTTTGATTATATTGATTCCGTTAAAAGACCAAAAGATAAAATATATCTTATGATAAGACCTGCATGGAAAAATATGATAATCGCCGACTCAACAATAATTCCACACCTTGAAGAATATTACGGAAAAGAAAGCATTGTATATTTTTCCTATGATGAAAACAAAGTCAAATCCGAGGAATTTATTCCGATGCAGTATAATTACATTGTTTTCTTACCCAGTTATTTCTTCAACATTGGAGAAAAACTTTAAAAAAGAAAATTAGCACAGAATTCCGAATAAATATCTTTATGATAGTATATACTTAGTTATATAAACATATGGAAATCATCAGAATGAACAAAAATCAAAAAATTCTAAAACAAAGGAAACGTCATAAAACAACGAAAATTTGTATTATCGGAGGTTGCGGACATGTAGGTATTCCTCTCGGACTTGCTCTCGCCAGTAAAGATTTTGAAGTAACCCTGCTTGACATAAATAAGGATATAGTAGACACAATAAATTTATGTAAGTTACCCTTTATTGAAAATGGAGCAGAAGAACTTTTAAAAAAACATATCGGTAAAAATCTCATAGCAACAACGGATGTTAATAAGGTTAAAGACCAAGACGTTGTTGTATTTGTTACGGGAACCCCAGTAGATGAGCATCATAACCCTAAAATTAATTATGTTCTGAAAATTATTAAAACATATCTGCCTTTAATGAACAGAAATCAACTTGTAATTTTAAGAAGCACAATTTTTCCGGGAACAACGGAAATCGTTGATAATATGCTCAAAAAAGAATTTGGGGATTCAAGACTTGCTTTTTGTCCCGAAAGAATAGTGCAGGGAGATGGTATTAAAGAAATATTTAATTTACCTCAATTAATTTCTGCAACCTCTGACGAAGCAAAAAAACAAGCGACGGAAATCTTTTCAAAAATTGCTTCAAAAACAATAGATTTAGAACCTAAGGAAGCAGAACTCGCAAAGCTCATGACAAATACATGGAGATATATAGAGTTTGCTATTGCTAATCAATTTTATATGATGACAGAAAGTGCGGGTTTAGATTTTTACAAAATACTTGGTGCAATGAAAGATAATTATCCAAGAGCAAAAAGTTTTGCGCATGCCGGACTTACTGCCGGTCCTTGTCTTTTTAAAGATACAATGCAGTTAAATGCGTTTTGCAGACAACATTTTGGGCTTGAACAGGCGGCTGCGTTTATTAATGAAGGTTTACCCGCTTTTCTTGTAATACAATTAGAAAAGAAAATGGGTACTTTAAAAAACAAAAAAATTGCAATTTTAGGTATGACTTTTAAAGCTGATAATGATGATATAAGAGAAAGCCTTGCTTTCAAAATAAAAAAAGAACTTGAATTTAAAATGAGCGAAGTTATTGTTTCTGACGTATATTTAAAAGACACCGTTGACTACCAAAACGCTATTGAAATAGCTGACGGTATTATTTTGGGAGTACCTCACAAAGAATATAGAAATTTAAAAATCGATAAACCGTTTGTTGATTGCTGGAATGTATGGAAATAGGAGAAAATTTGTGAAAATATTAGTAACAGGTTCTGCGGGTTTTATATGCGGATATGTCGTTGAGGAATTATTAAATCACGGTCATGAGGTTATCGGCATAGACAATTTTTCAAAATACGGTGAAGTTAAAAAATCTTACGATAATCACCCGAATTATCATTTTACAAAAGGGGATGCCAAAGATGTCGATTTGATGAAAGAATTGATTTGCGATTGCGATCAGGTCTTAGCTTGTGCTGCGATGATAGGCGGTATTTCTTATTTTCACGAACAAGCCTATGAACTTTTTGCAGAAAATGAAAGAATATTAGCATCCACTTTTGATGCTGCGATTTGGGCTCATAAAAACAGAAAACTAAACAAAATAAATGTTTTATCAAGTAGTATGGTTTATGAAAGTACTAACAAATATCCGTCAAAAGAGGGTGACCAGAAAATCATCCCTCCGCCGTTATCAACATATGGTTTTCAGAAATTAGCCTGTGAATATTTTTGTCAGGGAGCTTGGGAACAATATAAACTTCCCTATACAATCATAAGACCATTTAATTGTGTCGGAACAGGGGAAAAAAGAGCTCTGTGTGATTCGGAAATTTTATCAGGTAATGTAAAACTTGCAATGAGCCATGTAGTACCTGATTTGGTTCAAAAAATTGTTAGAGGACAAGACCCTCTGCATATTTTAGGTTCAGGAAATCAAATTCGTCATTATACCTATGCAGGTGATTTAGCACGTGGTATAAGATTATGTATTGAATCAGACAAAACAGTAAATGAGGATTTTAATCTGTCAACACCAACATCAACAACTGTTTTGGAACTGGCAGAAACTATTTGGAAGAAAATAAATAAAGATAAACCTTTTCGTTATATTTCAGATTCTCCGTTTAAATATGATGTTCAAAAAAGAGTTCCAAGCATTAAAAAAGCAAAAGATTTGCTTGGCTTTGAAGCAAAAACCACTCTGGATGAAATTTTGGATGAAGTAATACCTTGGATTGTTGAACAAATTAAAATAGGCGGTATTTAATGGATTTAGAAGAAATTTACAAAAACAGATTTTCAGGTAATAAAGTCTTAAATGAAAAAAATAATATTTGGAAAATATTATGCAAACATTTTTTTCAAAGATATATTGCCGAAGATTCTGTTCTTGTTGATGTCGGAGCAGGTTATTGTGAATTTTTGAACAATATCAAAGCAAAAAAGAAATATGGCTTTGACCTTAATCCAGAAAGCAAAAATTTTGCAAATGATGATGTGGAATTTGCAAATAAGAGCATTTTTGATATTGAACTAAATGAAAAAGCAAATGTGGTTTTTGTTTCACATGTCTTAGAACATTTAAGTTCAAAAGAAGAAGTAATAAATGCATTAAAAAAATTTAATCAAATTTTAAAAGATAAGGGTAAAGTTATTATTTTAACACCAAATATTACATTATTGGGCGGTCGTTACTGGGATTTTATTGACCATAAAGTTCCGTTAAATGATTTATCAATAATTGAAGCCGGAAAGTTAACGGGATTTGAGTGTACCAAAAATATCAAAAGATTTTTGCCATATACAACAAAAAGTAAAATTCCGAAGTTTGGATTTTTAATTTGGCTTTATTTAAAAACTTTAACAATTTCCGGATTTTTTATGGGTAAAACCTCGTTTATTGTTTTGGAGAAAGTATGAAATTTACTATTGTAATTCCCGTTTATAATGAAACAGAAAATATAGTTACTGAAATTGAAGCACTTGAAAGTCAAGTATCCGAGCCTCATATTATCAACATTATATATGATTTTGATGAAGATACTTCAATTCCCGTTGTAAAAGAGATACAGAAAAGAGCTTCAAATATCAATCTTATTAAAAATAAATATGGCAGAGGAGTCTTAAATGCTATAAAAACAGGACTTGAATCTTCTGATAGTGAATATACCATTGTTACAATGGCAGATTTATCTGATCCTCCTAATGTAATTAATGAAATGGTTAAAAAGGCAGATGAAGAACAGGCAGATATAGTTTGTGCTTCAAGATATATGATTGGGGGAAAACAAATCGGCGGACCTTTAATAAAAGGATTTATGTCAAGATGCGCAGGAATTTCTTTGAAATATCTTGCAGGTGTTGATACCCATGATGCAACAAACAGTTTCAAATTATACAGAACATCTTTTTTAAAAAATCAGACTATTGAAAGCAACGGAGGATTTGAACTGGGACTTGAACTTGTTGTAAAAGCACACAACCAAGGTAAAAAAATATGTGAAGTACCGACTGTATGGACTGACAGAATTTCAGGTAAAAGTAATTTTAAAATAATTGAATGGCTTCCGAATTACTTAAAATGGTACTTTTATGCATTTAAGAAGAAATTTAAAGGAAAAATAAGGTAATAATTATCCAGATAATTATTTTTAATTTGTCAGTCTTTTTATTATAATTATTATTTCATTGAATTTTTCATCATTTTCAGTCCATATTTTGCATAATTAATAAATACTGAAAATGAATTTATTTTTGAAAGCTTCTTTATTATATAAGACGGTCTTGTATAATATTGAAGAAGTGTTTTCTTTCTGAATTCCGCAAGCTTTTCCGCAGGTATTTTTCCGTATTTTTCATAAATATTGTTGTATGAATCATAACCTGTAATATCGGGTAAATCCGTATTTTGTGCAACCAATTCATTATAAATGGGAGTATTCGGAAAAGGAACAACTATTGATATTTCGATATAATCGGCATTAACTTCAAAGATATGTTTTTTAACCTGTTTTAAATGACTTTCATCCTCCCACGGAAAACCTATAAGAAAATATCCCAAAATTTCCAGTTTATGTTTTTTGCAAATTTTTGCCGCTTTCAAATTCATTTGGGTTGTTGTTCTTTTATTCATTTTCGATAATGATTCGTCGCTTCCTGATTCAAAACCCATAGCAACAAGAGAACAACCCGATTTTTTCATTAAAGAAACGAGTTCATCTTCGACGTTATCTACCCTTGCTGTTGCAACCCAGTTTATTTTACCGCCCAAATTTTCCGAAATAAGCATTTCACAAAAATCTTTAATTTTTGCTTTGTTTGCAGTGAAAGTATCGGATTTAAAGAAAAAGTTTGTGATATTGTGCTTTTCAACACATTCTTTTATTTCATTAACAATACTTTCGTTTGAGCGTGAACGGATTTTTTTGCCCGAAATAACAGGAGATAAACAGTATGAACATGAATACGGACATCCTTTATCGGTCACAATAAGAGCCATCGGCTTATTTGTTTCGGGATTGATATAAAGAGCGTTATTCATAGCTTCTCTGTCAGGAAACGGCAGATTTTCGAGTTCGTCTTTAAACTCAGTCACAGGATTAATAATCCAGTTTCTGTTATTATCTTTATAAGATATTCCCTGAATATTTTCTAATTGACTTTTATCGTTGTAATGAGCATTAACCAGGTCACCGATAATAAATTCAACTTCGCCGCCAATTAAATAATCGGCGCTTTTCATGTTCAGTTTATTTAATATTTCAATTTTAGGATTGAAAAAGATACTGCCTTTTAAAATAATTACTACATCCTGTTTTAAGCTTTTTAGTATTTCAACGACCTTTAAATCATCAAAAATGCTGCCGTTTGTAATACTCATAAAAACGATGTCAGGATTTTCTCTTTTAAAATCGTTTTTTAAATCTTCTATTGATGCCTTTTCACCCTGATAATCTCTCAAAAAAGTCGGATAGTTATTCTGTTTTAAGATTGCGGAAACATACCCCAAATCATTGCATGGTCTGTTGGTATTTGCACTTGAAGAGCTTATATCTATCTGACATCTGTCCTCGCCTCGTTGAAACAATCTTCCCGGAGGGTATATAATCATTACTTTTTTCATATTTTTAAAATCCGCAACCTGAATAACCAAATTATTATAAAAATAAGCAGAATGATTGTCAAACCAATTTGTTTATGTATTTTGACATATATTTACAAGAACATTTTTTTATAACATACTGACTATTACTAACGGAGTAAAAAATGATATATTTTTATAATCTTTCAGCAGTAATTCTCGGAATAATAACGTCTGTTTTTATACTGACCTCTGTAGGAACACTGTTTCATATCCCTGTTAACCCGCTTTATATTTTGATACCTGTAATTGCAGGATTATACTATATAAAAAAACAATCCTCCGACAGCAGTGATTTTTTAAAACAATTTTTGATTTTACTTGTAATTACAATGATTTCATATTTTCTTGCAATCTCGGTATGGGATTTTTCATGGGACGGCAGAAGTTCTCACATCGCAACGGTTATTTTATATAAAAACGGCTGGCTTCCCGTCTATCAGAATTATGCGGATTTTGCAAACCTTTGCCATGTTTATCCGGAAAGTGCTTTTTGGGGCAGCTGTTATTTGCATTTTGCCGAAATTATCGGTGCAAATATATATAAAATAACTAATTTGATTGAAAGTGCCAAAACAACTAATTTTTTAATGTTGTCTTGTCTTTTTATGTACTCTTTCGTTGTACTGAAAATATTTTTTCAAAATAAAAAGCTTATTCCTATTCTGTTATCGGCAATTTTCATCTTAAATCCCGTAAGTATATGTCAATGGTTTACCAATGATGTTGATATTCACATTTATATATCATTTTTAATACTGATTTTAACAGTTATTAAAACCGAAAAACAGCAAAACGCAGATAAAAAAGATTTATTTTTCTTTGTTTGCTCGTCTTTAATGCTTGCAATGACAAAATTTACGGGTTGTCTTTATCTTTTTATAACTTGTTTAATATATTTTATTTACCTTATTTTGGCAAAAAGAGATGTAAAAAAATATATTAAAACTGTTTCTTTTATTGGTGTATTAATTGCCGTAACAGGGGTTAATCCTTTTTATACAAACATAAGAGATTACGGACACCCTTTTTACCCGTTGTTTGGTGAAAACAAAACAGACATTATGAACTACGGAATTCCATACGGTTTTGAGAACATGTCAATGTTGGAAAAGTTTTTAAGAAGTAATTTTTCGGAATCTGTTAATTCAATGAATAACGCCGTTGATGATACCGAAGCAATGAGAGAACCAGTAAGATTAAAAATCCCTTTTACAATTCAAAAGAGAACTTTTCTTCATACATTCTGTCATGCCGATGTCAGAGTAGGCGGTTTTGGATATTTCTGGAGCGGAATTTTATTGCTTTCATTATTTTATCTGCCGTTTATAAGATTTAGGAATAAAAATGAAAGAAATATATTTTGGCTAATCACAACAATGATAATCGTTTCAACACTGGCAAACCCGCAAAACTGGTGGGCGAGATATGTTCCTCAGTTTTGGCTGTTTCCTGTTTTCACACTGTTTTTCGGACTGTTACAGGAAAATTATAATAACAAAGTTTCCAAAACATTAAAATCATTGTTTATGTTTATAATCGTTCTTTCTCTCGTCATAAATTCACTGATTATAATAAAACACAACACGCTTTTCAGCATATATACAACATTTAAATTGCAAAAATCTTATGATTACATCGACTCAATTAAAAAGCCCCAAGACAAAATTTATTTTATGAAAATCCCCGCATGGAAAAATATGGTAATAGCAGATGAAACCATACTTCCTCATCTTGAAGAATATTATGGTAAAGAAAATATTATATTTATTCCCTATGACGATGAAAAATTTAATTCTCCGGAATTTATGCCTCTGCAGGTTACCTGTGTAATCAGCAGACTTACATACTTTGTAAAAATTGGTAATTAAATTACATCATCGTTGTAAAGCCTGTTTGTTTATGCTATTTTTGATATGTTTATTATATTTATAAGGAAAAAATTTTGAAAAAGCTTATTATAATACCGACTTATAACGAATCAATGAACATAAAACCTCTGATTAAGGAACTTTTTGAAAATATTTTTCTAAATGAAGATATAAATATACTTGTGGTTGATGATAATTCTCCCGACGGAACAGCAGATATCGTTGAAGAGCTGCAAAAAAACTATCAAAATCTCAGTTTATTAAAAAGAAAAACAAAAGACGGATTAGGCACCGCATACAAAGCAGGATATAAATGGGCAATCAATAACGGATTTGAAGTTATTATCCAGCTGGATGCAGATTTTCAGCATCCCATTGAAACTATTCCCGAAATGCTCTCAAAAATCCCCGAATATGACGTCGTAATCGGTTCAAGATACATTGACGGCGGGGATTGGGATTTTTGCAAAAATAAAATGGCTCTGCAAAAATTCATTTCCAAAGCGGGAAGATACTATCTCGCCCGATTTTTAGGCTGTCCTGTACAGGATATGACAGGCGGTTTTAACATCTGGAAAGCGAATGTAATTTCCGATATTAATCTTGATACGGTTGCTTCAAAAGGTTACGCTTTTCAGTTTGAAATGAAATACCGTGCATATAAAAAAGGGTTTAAAATACTGGAATATCCCATAAAATTCAAGAAACGGGAATACGGTCAATCAAAAATGAATTTCAAAATAATTGTCGAAGCTCTTTTAATGGTATGGAAATTAAAAAAAATAAAATTTTAACATAAATAATTCGTCAAACAGAAATTTTTCAGTTTAAAAATGCTCTCGTTTGCGACATATATTACGGTTACAAGCCTGTTACATTTGACAATAAACAAATTACGTAATAATATTTTTATAATTATCTGTCAGGTTTATATGAGAAATACGGACTTATTAAATTATTGGCTTCAATCGACACCAGAATATGTTTTTTTTAAAAATATAGAGGGACGCTATATAAATACCTCCTTGGCAAACGTTGAGCTTGCCGGACTTTCTTCGCAGGAAGAAATGATAGGCAAGTATGACTACGAAATTTATCCGCCGGAAGTAGCTCAGCAGTTTCTGATTCAGGATAAAAAAGTGTACGAAACGAAAAAGCCTCTGTACGATATTCTCTGGGTTAATCATCCTAGATTGGGCAGAATACAAATAAAATGTTTTAAAGCTCCGATGTTTGATAATGCCCAGAATGTTATAGGAATTTACGGAATATCTGTTAATATTACAGATAAATTCAGAATGAAAGAAACAATAAAAAAACAAAAAGCTAAAACGCAGGCAATACTGGATAATATTCCGGCCGCAATCTGGATTAAAAACAAAGATAACAGATATATTACCGTTAACTATGCTTACGAAAAATTTTATAAAGTTGACCGTGCTAATATTATTGGCAAAAATGTAAATAACGTTATTTCAAAACTTTTTACCGACAATGACATTGAACTTCTGGGATTACAGGATTTTGAAGTAATGAGAAACAGAAGGACAAAAACGGTAAATATTTGGACGACAGAAAGCAAGAGCAGATTTGTCATGATAAGTAAATCACCTTTGGTAAAAGGTAACGGGACTTGTGTCGGCTTGATAGGAATGTCCCGTGAAATTACAGCATACAGCCACGATGATTAGGATATTTTATGAATTTAAAAAAATTTGTCTTAATTAATTTAATACTTTTAGCTATTGTTTTGGGATTTGTTGAATTTTTTAATTATAATATTTACAAATCAAAATATATGGATTTATTAATATTACAGTCAAAAAACTGTGATAATCCGGAAAAAGCACTAAAAGACTCGCTTCCGAAATACAGCGCGCCTAGGTTATATGATTTTAAAAAACACAGAGATCCGATAAAATTTGTTATACAGGGAACATCGGATAAATTACCGATTATAACTATTGGTTGTTCATATTCATACGGGATATTACTTAACAGAAGAGAAACATTGGCAGGACAGTTAAATAAAGTTACAGAAAGAACAGTATACAATCTGGGACAATCCGGAACAGGACCCCAAATTTTGTACGAACAACTGGCTGATGAGTCATTAAAAAAAGAAATTCCGGATGCGGAATACGTAATATATGTTTTCCTGCATAATCATATTATGCGCCAATTTATGAGATTATTCTCAAATTCCAGTATAATTAATCCTGTTTATTACATTGATAAAAACGGTAATTTAAAAAAAGAAAAACCTGTTTTTCCCAAGCTCATTTACTCTTCCTTTATCGTAAAAAATTACCTTGAAAACAAAGTGTTAGTTGAAAAGGAAAAAGCAGAAATGGCAAACGGACTTCCACTGTTTTTAAAAACTATGGAAGAGTCCGTAAAAATAATGAAACAAAAATATCCCAATGCAAAATTTGTATTAATGGAATTTCCGCAGGCACCGATGTGCAGAGCAGATTATCAGGAAAAAACACAGGAACTGACAGATAACGACATAAATAATCTGGAAAAACTTGGAATAATTTATATAAATGCAGAGCAGCTTGTCGGACATAAATATCGTGATGTCAAAAAATACAGAATTGCAGACCAGGATCATCCAAATGCAAAAGTTTGGGAAGAAATAGCCCCTGCTTTGAAAAAAAGACTTAATTTATAATATGTATAAAAAACTGTATTTTAATCTGGCAAGAAATTCTTTAAGGCATATAATCCGGACATATAAAATCAGGGAAATCAATTTGCCTTATTACCTTTGTGATGAAATAAGACACAGTGTTATTAAGGAAAAATGCAATCCCGTTTTTTATCATATAGATGATAAATTTTTCCCCGTTAAAAAATTTGATAAAGATGAATATATTTTGTATCCGGATTATTTCGGAATATGCGGTAAAAATACCGAAAAATTATGTGATATGTATCAAAATATAATTATTGATAATTCGCACTCTTTCTATTCCGAGCCAAAAGGCTTTGCATGTTTTAATTCTGCGAGAAAATTTCTGCCAGTATACAACGGTTCCGTTTTATGGATAAAAAATATCAACAATATTAATCAATATAAAATTGAAGAATATAAAAATATCCTCACGAACGAACAGGAAAAAATACAAGCCGAAACAGAATTTCAAAAAACAGAACCCGCTTTTATTTGTGAAAAATTAAAAAATCAAATTGAAAATATTAATGATTTAAAAAAAAGAAAAGATAAATTTTTATTTTTACATGAAAAATACAAGTCAATTAACTTACTAAAAATAAATACAAATGATATACATAGTCCTTTTTGCTATCCGTTGCTGCTAAATGATGATATAACCGCGGATAAATATGCTGATGAACTTATTAATCAGGGATATGAAATTTTAAGATATTGGAATAATTTGCCAAAAACCTATTCGGAATATAAATTTTTCAGAAACCTTATCCCGATACCAATATCAAAATAAAAAAAAGACCTCATAAGAGGTCTGAAAATAATTTATAGAGAGAGATAGAGAGAAAAATAATTTTTTTAGTGTGTGTGATGAGAGAGTATTTTGAGAGATTTGAGAGAGTGAGAGATGAGAGAGAAAATGTTTTTTACTGATTAGCCAACGTATTTTACTGTTGAATTTTTAATTCCTGATTCTTCAGCTTTTTTAACATTTTCAAGTTCCTGAGATTGTGCGTTTAATTGTGTCTGGATTTGGCTGATTTGTGAATCAAGTGCGTTATCTTCATTTTTAAGAGAATTTACTTTGAAATTGTTTTGAGTTGAGCTCAATGTGTTTTGAGCCATTGAGTTTTGGTAGTTAACCATTGCCTGTGAATAATCCATACCGCTCTGGAGGCTGTTTGAAAATACTGAAGTGTATTGTTGCTGATTATATGCAGACTGCATATTGTACATATTTTGTTCGTTAGCAATCTGGTTTGTTAAGCTTGTTTTTTTATTTTGAAGCTGCATCAATTTTGAATTCAAAGAATTGATATTGCTTTGTAAACTTGTTTTTCTTGCTGTGAATAATCCGTAACCCATTTTTCTCTCTCCAATTTTTAATCTCTCTACTCCTATATAAAGTATTTCTCTTTCAAAAAATTGCCTTTTTGTATATATTTTTTGTAACATGTCTTAACATGCAAAATCCATGTGTTACATGGATTTTGCCCGATTATATTGTAAATATTCCAAGTAAATGTGTGCTTAAAAAATTGATATTAAGAAATGTAACAAATATAAAACAAATAATTAAAGAATGCCGCAAAATCCGCCGATAACATGGGAGTAAGGTAAGATGATTAAGTAAGGAAGTCGGCAATGGGCTTAGCAGCGTCACAAGCAAGATTTTTAGGATTAACAGCAAGAAAGTCCAACGTTGAATATGAAGGACAACAGGTTAACCAACAAAGAACAGCATTGGCTAACGAATCAGCAAGCCTTTATTCCCAGCTGACAAATC
>Ga0310696_10001672_pt1 | contig 31555 bp, 47 predicted proteins | sample AusTroGonzalo_MG_4_FD_203885 | JGI IMG/M metagenome (GOLD analysis project Ga0310696, IMG submission 203885) | Bovine rumen microbial communities from tropical cattle in Woodstock, Queensland, Australia - Gonzalo_02 (v2) (version 2) | ecosystem: Host-associated > Mammals > Digestive system >... | reverse complement strand
GTCGAGAGGAGTCTCCCCCCCTATTTTTTAACAGGGGGGGATAAAAAAATTTTCGGGGAGAAAATTTTTTCAACAACGAACGAGTTGTCCGTTCGAATCGAAACGGAAACCTTCGCGAGTTTCCCGTCGACTTGTTCGCTCTCCTTTCTTTCGGTTCGCGTCGCCTCGATCTGCATCATGTTCACGACAATGACAGTCGCGACAGAGCGAGATCAGATTGTCCGCATTAATTGTTATGTTTGAATCATTTATATTCGTCTCAGACAAATGTATTTTGTGATGAACTTCCTGCGCCGGTCTGCCGCAATACACGCAGGTATATCGGTCCCTCATGAGTATGCCCTCTCTTATACGCCCCCATAGCGCGGAGTCGTAAAAGGCTTTTGCGAAATCTTTCGCCATGTCTTCCGTCCTTTCTGCGCTCGCTTTGTGTGCCGTGCGTTTGGCGCCACACGGCACTCGAGCGAACGAAGGAGGTTTATGTCCGAAAAGGTAAAATGTCGGGTGCTCCGGGTGGTTATGCCGGAGCGTCAGGAGGATCCAAATGAGTCCATTTATGTATAACAAAAGAGACGCCTGGGGACGCGTCTCTTTTGCCTTGTCTGATTGTTGGGGTAACATGTCAAACTTGGGGAGTGTCTTGGTCGTTTGTAACCTTTGACAAATAAATGATACCATGAAAACAACTATCACTTACTATCAATTTTTACAGCCTCGAGGTTTTTCACAAGATCGTCGAGAATGTCTCTGACAATCGTTAACTTTTTCTGGTTCAGTGAGTCGCCGATCTCTTTGAAATATTCTGCAAAACTATCAGCTTTACTTTTTGCGGTTATGATTTCGGATTTGAAATAATTAAAGCTTAAACGGTATTCAAATTTTTGTTTTTTAAACTTGTCCATTTTTTTGCTCCTCCGCTAATATAGTTTTGAGGCGTTTTGTTAAATCGTTTAAGGTGCTTTCGGTCTCTTTAAAAATTATTTTGTTTTCTTCGTCGCCTATTTCTTCGCATAGTAATTCTACAATTTGGGCGACGTCTATAGCGTGTCTTATGCTAGTTAAAATTTCTTGGGTGCCGTCTTTAATTGATATATAACTACTAAGTTGCATTTTCGCCCTCCTCCGCCAATATTTTCGTCACCGCCCGCAGTCCTGTCTTGTGTGCCCGGTACACGGTGGCGATTGCCATATATTCCATTTCGGTCTCAATCTTGATCCACGGCTTCCGGGCGATGTATCTCTTCGCAAGGACTTCGCGAGCGTCCTGATTGTCGACCAGATAAATAACGCGCTCGATCTCATTGATTGCCTGATAATATTCTTCTGTCAGTTCCTCGAGCTTTCTCTCGACTTCTTCAAGGCGTGCCGCGTAGTTGGCCATCTTGTCGCCCGCCACGCTTTGCACCTTTTCCTTGTCGAAGCTCACGCCCTTCGGGAGCACGTTCTCGCGCAGCGTCTCAGCTTTTTCTCTCAGGATGTTAATGTCTCCGAGGATCTTGTTCGGCCGTCGAAGGTATTCTTTTGCGTCTGTCATTCCGCCACTCCCTTCGAGATTTCATAAACCGCTTGTATGAAGAACTTCACCATTGTGGTGCTGTATTCCGCCCGGATTTTTTTCTCTTTGTTTTCATACACGAGCCTTTTCTTGCCCTCGCGCTCCATGCGCTCCGTGATCTGTATCATGATCTGCGCCGCACCGATGAGTTCTATCCTTTCGGACTCTGTGATTATTTCATTCATTCGCTCACCCCCTCGAGAAGTAATGTTTCCCGATTTGGATGAAATCGCGTCCATTTATTTTTGACGTAGCAAAATACACATAATCTTCCGGCAAGATCGTACGTCCATGTGTGAGCACGTAGTCGATGATTTCATCTTCTGACTCGTCGGGGTACGCATAAAGGTCTTCAAGTTTTAATTTGCCGGACAAATAGTTTGAATAATACTCATATCCTTTGAACTGTCCCGGTGCGGCAAGGATCTCGCCGACCGTTTCGCCCTTCCAGTCTCTCCGGAGCACTCGGTTGAATATTTCCTCGAGGCACCCTTTGCGGCCTGCTTCCGGCTCTCCCTTGCACTCAAGAGCGAGCACCCACCTCAGTGTTGTCCGCTCGGTGTCTGTGAGCTTGATGTCCTTATATGCGTTTTCGCCGATCTGTGCGCGGAGCCCTTCGATTTCTGACATAAGCGTCGCGCGCTCGGCCACAAGTTTGTCGATGTCCTTCATCTGGTTCTCGAGGATCCCCTGCAGCTCCGCCATGTTCTCCGAGTGGTTCTTGAGCTGTGTCGCCGCTGCCATGGCCGAGACTCTGACCTTTTGGTTCTCGGTCTGCAGGACGCTCTCAAATGCCTCGTGTTCCTCGACCGCTGCCTGCATCGTCTCGGCTCTCTGCTCCGCGTTGCTGCGTGCGCTGCTCAGGAATAAGAGAGCAATGATGAGTCCGATGATTATAAGCGTCTCGACGATTATGGTGCCGAGTCGTCTCTTGCTCATGCGGATCGTCTCGAAGTAGTTTTCGATCTTCATAAAACTTCCGCCGTCATATCTCGGTTGAAGTCCGAACTCGCCACCGGCGACTTCTGCGCTGTTACTGAGTGCGGGGAGCTCTCCCCTGTTAATCAATGCTATGGTTCTTCTTGCTTCTTCGCTCATTCCGTAATATCCTCCGTTCTTTTCCATGAATCGTTTATTTTTCCGTAGGTGATTGTGCCCGAGCCTGTCGCCTTCTTGACTGAGTGTTTCCGTGCGTTGCTCAGGCAGCCCCAGGAACAAAAATGTTTTGTCTCACCCTTGAATGTTTCTTTGTACCTCCAGAGTGTGGGATGGCGCATGTAGAACTTTGTCCCGCACCATGCACACTGATGGTACAAGATTAGCTTGCTCCCTTTGTCTTCCTCGCCGCTATTTAGAACTGGCGCACTCCTTCGCGATGTCGTGGCGCTTGTCTCTCATTGCCTCGATTCGCTTATAAAGTCCATACGGCTTGATTTTTAATCCGTCAGCAATCTCTTTGATTGTCTTCCCACGCTTGAAGTATTGCTCTTCGAGCTCTTCATCGCTTATCAGGTCCGCCGTGAATGTTCTCGGCTTTGCTTCGGACTTCTCGATGCCCTTCTTGCGGTCGATCTTGTCCTTGTTGTACTGGATACGGTGCGTGACCGTATTCGGCTTCATTCCCGTGACCTTTGCGATCTGTGTCGCTGTGAGCCCTTCGGCTTGGAGCTGTTCGATGCGTTCGTTCGATACTTTGACCGCTGCCGTGCTCGGAGCTTCTTCCGCTGCCGTACTCGACTCTTCGGTCTTGACCTCTTTGAGAGCCTCTTGCATTTTTCGATTCATTGCGTTTGCAAAAGTCTCCGCCAGAGTGTTGACCGTTGTCGGTGTATCAAATACCACATTGAGCTTCTCACGTACCGCTTCCATGTCTTCCGGAGGAAATGCTTGTTTTAAAACCACTTTTCTCGCGTCTGATATTTGATTGTGAAAATGCGATAACAAAAACTTCTTGATGTCGTCTTCTACATTTTGCGGCAAATCAGGAATTTTATATCCCTCTTCGTTGTCATTACTTGTGACGCGAATATATAGAGCCGCATCATTTGCCTCGAGTGCTTCGATTGCAGCTCTCGCAATCTCGAATTTTCTACAAGCGCCATGAAGCTCTTCAGCACGTTGAAGTGCTTTGTCGAAAAATAACATTTCGTTTTGATTCATGTATTACCTCCCGTAATTGATATAATTCCCTGAGCCATTATTGCGTCAGCCCTGCCGCAACCTGTTCTCTCATTGCCAAAAACTTTCTTGTGATAATAAAACGGACATTTATCTCCGACACATTCTCCGAATACCGTAATATCTTCCGCGTTTATGCGGCCGTGTTCGTCTACGACTTCGGGCTGATGTATTATTCTTGTCTGATACGGACATTTCATAACGTCCTCGCAAGGTTCACGCTTCAAGGCTTCGATTGCTTCGATTGCGTCTTTACTATCGCAGTAACGAATATCACAGTTTTCCATATTCGAACCGTATGCGCATTGAGCGCATATATTTTCTTTTAGCGTTTTAATCGCTTCTTCCTCTGTCATTCTTTAACCCCTGAGTCTGTATATTGTCACCGTCTTGCCGGTGTATCTGCATTTTGTCTTTCCTGCGGGCTCCACGATGCCCTTCTGCATGAGCTCCGTGAGCCTCGGCGCGGAGAAGTTCCGCTCCGCGTTCGGGGTAAAGCCCCGGTTGAACATAAAGACCGCCACCTCTTTGGCCGTGAGGTTTCTCGGCTTCATGTCCTCGAAGATCTCGACGATCTGCTTATATCTCAGTTCTCTCGGCACGAGGTCGTTGCTTTCGGCTCTGGTGTCGAAGGTTGTCATCTCGCCGGGATAACGCTTGTTTGTGGTACTAGTCCATTCTTCAAGGTTCATCTGTCCTGTTAATTGGTCATCCATGTCTTGCCTCTCTTTCGTTTACAGCCATTTTCACGTCCACTTTTAAGTCTTCCACAATCAATCTCAACTTACTGAGTTCATCCTCGAGGTATCTTTTGCTCTTTTCGAGCTCGATTATTTTGTCACTGTGGTCATTAACCACCTTTGTCAATTCTTTTGCATCCATTTTTTACTCCTGTCGCGCCATGTATTCCTTTAGGCTCATTTGATCCTCTAATATTTCTCCCGAGTGTGCTCCGGTGTAGTCGTAACCGTGTTTTTCCCAGACGTAATCAATTAACGCGTGGTAATCGTCAAAGTCGAGGATATAAAGCGCTGCTTGTAAGATTCCCCATGCCTCATATTCTTCGATTGTTCTTTTTTCACTCTTGGATAAGTTCGTTTTTTCCCAGTCTATGAACTCGCTATCTACGCACTTACAAAAACGGTCATATAAAGGACTGTGTTTTTTCTTTGACGTGTGTGCCACCTCCTAAAGTCTGTTAATCGGGCACTGGTTGCAAACATCGCTTTCGCTCAGTTCGCAGCCCTCTTTTTCTGCGTCCCATATTCCGGGATATTTGCAATAGTTGATACAGAACTCCTCGGCGATCTGCTCGAGCAATTCACTTATCCGTTTTACTTTGTCCATATCAGTACAATCCTTCCGGTTCTTCTTCTGTGGCGTCGAGGATATGATAAATGCCGTTTATCTTTGCGACCCCGAAGCACTTGACGTCTTTCTCGGTAATGTAGTTCCTGCCAAACACAACCTTCATGTTCTCCCAGACGATCCACGGGATCCTATAGACATGGTCGAGACCGAAGCATATCATCACGGCACAATATGCGCCCATCTCGTAATGTCTGCGGAGGTCTTCCATCTGCTCCTCGGTGAGTCGGTCTCTGGTGAAGCGGTCCGTGTCGGTGTGCTTCGCTTCAAAGCGGACCGCGCGCCCGATGTGTGTCGTTCCCGAAAAGTCGACCTGTGCCTTTTTGACGTAGTGCGCGACAAACTTGCCATTGCCGAGCGACTTGATTGGACGCATCGGCTCCGGTGTCTTGGTGATGATTGCCGTGCCCTCGTTTGCGTAGTATCTGAGTGCCTCGATGATCAGGTTCTCGAAGTGTTCGCCCGCTGCCTTGTTCTTCATCCCCTGGATGACGTTCTTCGCAGCCTTGCCTTTAATCAGTGCCATTATTTACCTCCGTTGCTTTATTCCTCAGCGGCTTTTCCCGTTCGACATCTACCTCAAGAGGCGGGAGCCCGAGTAATTTACGTATTTCGTTTTCCGTGATATTGTTTGTGATGACTTGTTTGAGTGTTGAAATATCCTTTCTTGCGAATAGGATTTCCATTCTGAGATCATCTAGCGCTTTGATTATTTTTTTCTTTCGCATGTTTTCCTCCTAAAATTTCCACACCATTGGCGGAGTTGCATCCCAGAACGGACAGTTGCCTGTTATTTTGTCTGCGAAGTTACACCCTTCGCATCTTGCCATTAATTCGCATTCTCTTTTGATTTGTTTGGCCGCTGCCATTAATTCCGCCGGTGTAAAAGCAAAATTATTTTTGATTGCATTTGATCCTGATCCGGCCGGCGGTGGCGGTGGTGTTTTGGTGTCTTTAGGTTGATAGCCTCTCGGCTTATAGATGTGTTCCATTGATGACTCCCTTTAACATAGCTGCACCATCGTGAAGCGGAAATATCCGTAACCGCTATATTCGGGATTGCAGATCCCGACCTCGACGGTGCTCTTGTCGATGTAATACTTGCCCCGGTACTTGCTCGGCACGGTTGCCTCTGTCCGGTACCAGGCGCGTTGTGAAATTATCTTTATCTGTGGTTGCGGGTGTATGAGGTTTCTCGATGCGTTCCACCTCTTGCTCGAAAGCTTCTCATCGTCGACATGCTTCCGGGATGAGTATTTGATCAGGTACGCAGCAAGGTCTTTGTAGTTCCCCGATGAGTCGAGTGGGTTCACATGGATCCGACCATGTGACCAACATGCTTGGACGATTCCCGGATCGAGTGCATTGATGACAAGATGGTGATGTCTTGCTCCTCTGGCTCCCACCTCCGGGACGTGGACATATTTGAGCTCTTTGCCTCTCGCTCGGTATTCTGCTCGGAGGTTCTTCAGAAAGTTCCTGATGTCCACTTTCATCGACTCGGGTCCTCGGTTCGGTTCTCCCCTTGCCTTTGCGTAGGAGAGAACCAAGTGATAGTCACCGGCTTTGAAGTTCGCATTGAGGATCCTGCGGAGCTTCTTCTCGGCCATCTTGTTATTGATGCGGAGCATCTCCTCGGGTGTCGGTTTCACCTTGTCCCCTCTTCGTTGTCCTCTCTGACCATAGCGGTTCGTGTAATACCTCTCGACCTCTATGGTCATACCCGCCTTTGTGATCGCTTCCACATAAGGCATTAAATTGTTACCTCCGGTTGTACTTTGGTTCTTGAGTTAATGGGTTTATGGACCTTTCAAAAGGGTCGCGAACCCTTGATTTTTCTTGATTTTTAGAATCCGATGTGATATAATTTTCTTGTACCTTAAAAGTGGTACTTGATCATGATTGTTGCATTTATCACATCACTTAAACGGCGCCTCACGACTCCCCAACGTGAGGCACTTTCCTTTTTATAATTCCCGTAACCTCACCGTTGTTTATTAAAAGTTCATAGCCCATCGCCTGCCATGTGAGTGCGTCGCCGATTGTCATTGTGTCAGCTATTTTTTTTTCGTTTTTAACTTCGAGCATGTGCTTCTCCTTTCTTTCCTTATATAAGGAAGTTTTAAGCCTCCACCGCTGTGCATCTATGTGCAAGCCAGCGGTCAAACTTCTCTTTGTCGATCAGGATCTTGCCGTTCTTGCCTGCAGGCTGAAACGCGAACCGCTGCCAAGGTCTCCGGCAATATTCGCGGACGGTCTGCTTTGTCAAGCCGTACATTTCCGCGATCTGCGTCACGCTGAAATATCTCTGCATTTGTCCCTCCCGTCTTGATAATCAGTTCCCGGAGCTGTTGCTCGGGTGTCTGTCTGCGGAACCGCTCCCAACATTCCGGGCAGATATACAGTCCTTCGTCCTGCCCCGGGAAGATCTTCCCGCAATCAATACATGTCACATTGTTCACCACCTTGTTACTTTTCTTTATGCGTATGTTGCATTAGAAGTTACAAGCGAAGGAAAAAAAATCCTTCTCATGTCCGCATCGGTGAGAGCGTACCTCATAGCGATCAATTCGACCTCCGCCCTGGAGAAGTCTCTAAGGTTGTTAATCTTGGCCGAAAGCGTGTTTTCAGTGATTCCGAGGTATGCCGCAAGCTGTGCCTGCGTGTCTCCGTGGGTTGCGATTACTCCCTTGAGATCGTTCGTGCTTATCATGTTTGTCTCCTTTCTTCTGTTACTTTATGTGCAACATTGTAACCTTATAATTTTATCTTGTCAACAAGAAATTAACATAAAAATACATTTTTTTTATTTTTCTTGATAATTTCTAGTAAAAAATGTATATTATAAGTACACATCTGCCGATATATATGTATGCCAGGAGGTGATGTTTATGACGACAATGGGAAAAAGAATCCATGATAAGCGAGTTGAAAACAATTTAACAATGGAAGAACTCGGGCAGAAGCTCGGGGTTCAAAGGCAGACCGTTTTTAAGTGGGAAAATGGAACGGTTCAGAACATAAAAAGAGGTTACATCGAGCAGATGGCTCGGCTATTTAACTGTGATCCTGTTTGGTTAATGGGCTTTGAGGACGCGAGCAGAGTGATGCTTACTTACTCGGCGCGGGGCAAAGAAACCGTCAAAACAAGAGTTGACCAGAAATCGAAGCCGATCATCGGAGAGACGGCTCTGAGGATGCGCTTGTACCAGGCAGCGCTTTCGGTACCTGCTCCGTGCCTCGAGGTTGCCATTCAGCTGCTCAATTCCTTATCAAACCAGACACAAGAGGTATTTACTTGCTCTGAAAAGTGCTGTCATATGACAAACAAACTTGATAATTCGCTTGACGGTTACACTTTTGGAAATGGAACAAACAATATTCGCGTAGATAAATGTCAAAGGGGTGAAGAATGAAAAAGAAACTTTTCATTATAATCGTGAGCATTATCGTGTTGGTTGGTTTGATCGTCGGGGCGATTATTGTGTTTAAACCGGCAACGGCTTCCGTAAATAAGGACGGATATAATGCTGCCATTGCCGAGGTATGTGAATTTTATCATGTACAAATAGCCGATTATGACGAAAAAGCACTTGTTTATTTGCTCAATATCGACTCTCGTGTCTGGGATGCGCACGATGATCTTGACCACAATCAGATTTGTCGATATTGCCAGGAAGCATTTGACCGCATGATGCACAAATACGGCATGATTTCGGAATCGGAAAGTGTTGATTTGAAGTTTTATAAAAACGGCTCACTTGTTGCGAGCGTTATCGACGGATCTGTTGAGATATTGCAGCAAGCTTCTGCAGATGAAAATGACTTTTCGTTCGGGCTTGCTGACAGTGCCGATGCTTTTGTCGAAGAGTTTACTGATGCATACAATAAAATATATGATGGCATCATGGATAGTTATAAGGAAAAAGAAAAAGAGCTTTTGAAAGAATTTGGATATTAAGGAGGTGATTTCATGGCTCGATATACAAAGACATCACGAGGTTATTATCGGACCGGTGTCGTGATCGGTGTCGATGAAAATGGAAAGACTCGAAGGAAATGGTTGTCGGGGAAGACGATCCAGGAGCTCGAAAAGAAGATTGCCGAAGTGAAGATTGTGCTCGGCTCCGGCAAGAATCTGCTCGATGATGACATCCGTTTCGGTTCTTATGCCCGAATGTGGCTCGAAACATATAAGGCGAGCCGCGGGATAAATACGCGCGCCATGTATCAAAATCTGCTCAAGCTTCACTTCGGCGCGATCAATGACCTAAAGATTAAGGACATCCGCCCCATGAATCTGCAGGCGCTTATAAATGCGAATGCATCCATGCCTCGGATCTGCTCTCAAATGCGGATGTGTCTGCGTCAGATATTCAAACAGGCCATTGTCGACGGTATCATCGTCAAGAACCCCGCCGACTTGCTTGAGCTCCCCAGAGCTGTCAAAAAAGAGCGCCGTGCGCTGACTGAGGAAGAGAAGGACGCCGTCAAGCGTGCCGACTTCACTGATCGGGAGCGCGCCCTGGTTATGATCGCATACGGCTGCGGACTCCGTCCTGCGGAAATATACGCACTCACTTGGCAAGATATTGACCTCAAAAATGGAGTGATCCACGTCAACAAGTCCCTTGTGTTTGACAATGGCCGCCCGACCGTGCAACACCCGAAGACAAACACGTCCATTCGTGACGTGGAGGCTCCTCGCATCGTTCTGGAGGCGCTCCATGCGTTCCGTGGTGCGAACATTTCCCCGATATTGTTCTGCGCGAAGGACGGCGGTTATAAGTTCCGGAAGAGTTACGAAACCGAGTGGAAGAATATCAAGCTGAAAATCGAGGCGGTTCTCGGACACAAGACAGACATCTCGCTCTATTATTTCCGGCATAACTATTGCACGGCTCTGTATTATTCCGGAGTAAGCCTCAAAGAAGCGCAAAGGCTCCTCGGACACTCTTCTTATGAGATGATCATGAAGGTTTATGCTCATCTTGACGCCACGAAAGAGGACACCCGTGCAAAACTTAACGCGATAAATTTCTGACCGTGTTGCACAAATGTTGCACAAGGATTTTAAAAAGTGCCCGCAAAGCCTAGAAAATCAAGGGTTTCAATTTTGTATTAGTCATGACTAAGGATCATGTGTCAACAGACGTGAGAGTTCAAGTCTCTTACTCCGCATAAACAGCGGAAAGCATTGAAAATACAAGGCTTTCCGCTGTTTTTTGTTTGTTATGTTTTGTTATATTTTGTTATGTTTTGTGTGTTGCACAAGTGTTGCACAAGGGCCTTTTTCGGGCTCGTGTTGCACAAATGTTGCACAAAAAACACGCTCAAACCATGCCTCATGTGCGGGGCTCGGGTCCATCTCAAAACACGCCTCAGATGCAATCAACATTTTGTCGTCCATCGTCAGCCTCCTCCGTGTTTACCTATTGCGGTATGAGTCCATGCTCTCGCCGTCGTCGTAGGATCCGCCACGTCTCATTTCTGAGGAATAACGTCCCATGCTGTCGCGTCTTGCTGCGGGGCCACGTCCGCGGCCATAAGCACCGCCGTCGTCGTAATATCCGCGGTAGGGCATCGGATAATGTTCGGAATATCCTCCGCCGTCTTCCATGGCTTCCACGGTCGTGATGCACTTAAGGGAGTGCGTGAGCTTGTCAACCTGTTCAAGCGTCTGCATGTTTAACTCGCCTTTTTGAGCGATGTGTTTGAGTTCGGCGCGGAGCATTTCCTTGAGTTCTTCGTATCTCTCCATGTGTCACACCTCCGATCAGGTTGCTGCGCCCGTACCGAAAGGGTTGGGAACTGTATAGGCCGCAACAGGGTACGGAGCGATGCGATTAACCAGGTATTGAGTCTGTGCCGTGTTGTCAGCGATGAGAGCCGCCGTCTGAGCTGTCTGCGATGCGGCAAGGTTCTGCATGTTGACCTGGTTCTGCAGGGCGATGTTCTGCGACTTGAGCGCGTCGATCTCCTGCTGACACATTTTATCAAGGATCGCCTGAGTCTGCTCCTGGATAGCGAGACGGGTTGCTGCGCTTTCCGCTGCAACAAGGTTTTGGGTCTGGCATGTTGCGAGACGGTTATCGCAGCAGCACTGTGCGAGCTGAGAAGAGAGTCCCGAGATTGCTGCGGTGTTTGCTGTCTGAGCTGCAAACGAGCGCTCAAGGTTTGCCATCTGTGTGTTGGTGATCGCTGCGTTTACTCCGGCGAAACCTGCGCAGAGAGAGTTCTGCACGTCACCAAATCCCGATGTGACGGAGCTCTGGATCCCGTTCACGGTTCCGTTGATCATCTGATCGCGGAAGCCGTCGCTGATCTGGTTGCTCTGGTTCATCCAGGGATAGATCGAGCCGGCACCACCGTTACCACCGAAACCGCCGTTGTTGCCCCATCCAAGGAGAAGGAGCAGAATGATCCAAGCCCAGTCACCGCCGAAGGCGTTGCCGGAACCCGAACCTGCAGGTGCTACGGGCATAAAGAAGCCGTTGTTTGTGTCATCAAGTGCCATTTTGTTTGTCCTCCAATAACTTTTTTTGGTGAGCGGCCGCCTTCGCGCGTGGCGGTCGGTATGTTGAGAGCGGTGCACCGCTCAAGGGTACATTTTAATGCCGCATGAACATGTTGCGCATCTGCATCGCCTGATTGACCTGTGTCTGCGACACTTGGCCGGAGTTGAGAAGATGCTGCAGAATGTCGTTCGGGTTGTTGCCGACTTCTGCGGGTATGTTGAAACGCTTCGAGAGGATCCCGAGCGGGTTTTGTTTGAGCTGTGCGACGTTTTGCATGATTTCCATGATATTAGTCATCATCAACCTCCACCTCACGGATCACGCGCTTCTTGGTCTTGTCCTTGATTGCAAGGACGTCCTTGCGGACTTCGGCGATCTGTGTCTTGATCTCTTCAAAATCTTCCTTGAGCACATAGTTCGAGAGATCGACCAATTCCTTGATGGGTTCCGCTGCCGGCGCGTCGTCTTCACGGATCAGCTTGAACTTTTCGAAGATAGGACGGTCGAGCGGTGAGCTTCCCATGGTCTTCGTGTAGATGTACGGCGCCGACTCATCGCGGAAGGTCACGCTCTCGCCGGGGCCCACGGGAAAGCTCCGCGCTTCCTGCTCGCTCTGTACGCCAATAAAGCCGTTTGTTTTGTTCGGTATGGTCTGAGGTACCTGCGGAGCATTAAAGCCCTGCGGGGGTTGATAATAAGGATTGAATAAATACGGGTTCATGTGTCAGCCTCCCAATAATATGCGGGCACTTCCGCACCGGAATCCCATGCGTCCCAATAATTGCCATCAATAACGGTCACGACATGCGAGCCGGTACCGAGAACAAACACGCCCTTCGGATGATCGCGACAAAAGTCGGCGACCGTGTAGCACTCGGGACATGTGTCCGGGATAACGTGGCGCTTATATCCTTCATCGTGCAGGAATGTGCCCCAGACGTCGTTACTGTTGGGGAGATTTCCAAACATGCGGCCGTAATGACTTAATGCGTCATAAGCATCAAACCACGACAAGCCCTCGGCGGCGCTGATCGCACGGATCGCGCAGTCACCGACACGCTTGCCGAGTGGGTTCGGGTTGTATTCGTGCCACATGCTCGGGCCTCCCTTCTTTTGATGGGTATATCATCGCATAAAAAAAGAACCCCGACCTGCGGGGTTCTTGTGGCGTTTCTGTATAAAATTTGCATGATATTGTTAAGCAAACAGCGGCCCCGGTGCGGTCAGTCCATTATCCGGCGTTTGAGGAGTTTTGCTTGCGCTTAGGGACGCGTTCCCTGCATGTGTTAAGTCTCGCGTAGACGGCACGCTTGCACCCGTATCAACACCGCTGTTTGATTAAATCAAAGGAATGAATTTGACCGTTGCGTTAGATGATGCGGTCACAAACTCGCACTTCATGCCTTTGCGGACAAATACCTCTTTGCTCTGGTAGTCGGTGCGTGCGTATTTGCTGAATGTAAAGAAGGACTTGCCACTTGCTCCGTAGATGTTCACCTCGACAAATTCAGGAGTGTCGGGCATCGGGATTCCCTTTTTTGTCATGACGTCAAAGACCTCGACCTTGTTAAACTCAAGCGTCAGGTACCCATCGCACGGGAAGATGAACCGTTCAGCTCCGGCGAAAGAGCTGTCAATCTCGATGCACGTCCCGAGGTCGTTGCCTTCATTGTCGGGTTTATTGTCCCAGAACTCGATGTCTTCGTCCGTTATGGCCATGGTCGCAAAAGGCAGCTCCGAGATTGAGCTCATGCCGTCGCCGATTTTGAGACGCGGAACGCTGACCTCGTTGTCGGTTCTGTAGTCTGCATAAACGTAGATCGTGCCCTTTTTGCTGAGGAAGTCGGGGATCTTCGCCCACTCTGCCATTGTGTGCGAGATTATTCCGATACACGAACGACCGCACCCACATGCGGGAGTTTCTTCTTTGCGGGTGTTTTTATCCAGGATCGTCATGATCTTGGCACGGACGCGCCTCATCGTGACCGCTGCCGTCGACTCCGATATGCTTAATTTGAGAGCGAGCTGCACGTCGGTGCAGTCCTTGGCCTTGAGCTCAAAACAACGAAGTTCGAGGTCGGTGAAATTGCACTCATTTCGAAATGTGTCGAGCTCTGCCTGTGTGAAATTGCATATTTTCATGTTATCCCTTTCAAATAATTCTCATATTCCATTTTGGCCATTCTGTTCAATCTGGCTATATCTTGCGCATGTTGATCTATTCGCTGTTGAGTCTTGATGGTTGTTTTTCTTCTCGGGTCAATAGGGTTGACCCACATATAACTTGAATCTCGGTGTTTTTTCTTGGTTTTTACTTTGCCCATTTTATCCCCAGTGCCTCTGCGGTTTTCTTTGCTACTACGCCATAAGATACTACATTGAGTTTTGCGGCCTTCTGAAAGCGTGTAACCGCGTCTTTTGTGTTGGTCGTGAACGTGCCCGAGATCTGGCACGGGAATCCATGAGAGCAAAGAGCTTTTTGCACGTTTACAACGTCCGCGCCCGTCATGGGATCCGACACGACTTTGAGTTTACGCGAGAGTTTGAGCTCATCAAACCAAGTATAGTGCGCTGCATATTCCCAGTCGCTCAGGTTTGACATGACAACGCCGTCATCGCGCCCCTTGCACTCATAGCAACGGCCATCACCGGCATAAATTCCGACATGGACCATTTTTGTGCCTAACTTTTTGAAAACAAGATCGCCCGCTTTTGCGTTGCTTGGTTTTATAGATGTCCCAAGGTTAAAAAGTCCGTCGGCGGTTGTGTCGCCGTAAAACAGCCCGAAGTGTGTCAGCCCGTCGATAACATAGCCGGAGCAATCAAAGAACTGAGCAACGTCGAGGTTATAACCACATTCGACCATTAAACCGACATGTGCAAGCACGCGCCTTGCGTTGATCTTGGGCTTGTCGCTTGTGCTCTCGAGCTTGATGATCTCGTCCGGCGTCGTCTTGCCGACGATCTGCCCGGAAGCGCCCCAGAGATACGCGCAATGATTCAAGTATTTGCTTCGGACGTATTTTATAAAATCTTTTATTTCTGTCATGTGTCGCCTTCCTTTTTCTCCGCTGCCTTTTTTGCGAAGTAGAACGTGATTATCATTAAAAGAGCCTTGTCGAAGTTTTCCGAAAGGCTCGTGATGACTGTCTTCGCGGTTTCTGCGTCAATGTAACCGATGGGGATCCCGGCGATGATTACCAGGACACCCACGGCGAGGACACTCACAACAATGAGTGTGATGATGCTTTTTAAATCCATTTTTTTCATAGAATCACCTGCTTTCAAACAAAAGAGCCCGGAATTATACCGAGCTCAATTTCAGCGCGTCCCACGCGTGGATGGGTGCGTTATACGCGACTAATCAAATAATCGTCTATCTGTTGTTTAACTTTACATAAAACGTCTTTATTATTTCCGTCAAGAGCGTTGGCCATAAGCGCCTGCAGGCCTTCGATGATCATACGAGTGACCGCTTTCAAATCTTCTTCGAGTTCCTTGGCTTGCTGTCTGTCATCTTTAAACATTCGATCGCCTTCTTCAAGCCTGTCTTCGATTTTTGTTACACGGGATTTCAGCTCGGAGATTTCCTCGTTTTGCTTAGCATTTGGCGCTTTCCACTTTTGTATAAGCTTAGCCACGACCGCGACCGCTGCCGCTACCGCCGCTATCAATCCGCAAATTCCCAAGATAAACCCGTATAAATCCCCTATTGTAAAGCTGATAGTCTGTTCCATGATGATGTGTGCCCTTTCAATTTAATTAGTGTTGTGGTGTTATCGCGTTACCTTTTTTATGCCCTGTAGGCTCTGTTTAACCCTGTGCGTGTACGATTGTTTCCTTGTATTTACCCCCGTCTAACGGGTCAAGGTTTTCATCAACGATTGAGATTGTAGCCTTTACAACGTCTTGTGCGGCTCTGTTAGCCTTGCACACATCGTACCATGCTAAAATAGCTGAATCGGGTGTTGTGAAGCCCTCGGCTTCAATGAAAAAGTTTCCGTTTACTTGTCTGATGATTGCGTAATTCATGGTTTATGTCCTCCTTTAGCCTATTTTATAAAGTTTTAACGTCCTGCCGCTCGTGAATACAGACGTGCTATAGTTTGTAAGTGCAAGCGTGTTGTTTGCCTCGTAAAATCCGTTACCCGATAAATCCATAATGCGGAAATAGAGGTTTGTAAGACCTGTGTCCGCTCCGTCCGTATGGACAAATGTATACGCACCCATGGGGTAAAAGCACTTGCCGTCATTGTCGATGATTCTGTACTTGTACATTTCGGATGCGTTGTAACTTGCCGAGATTTCCGCAATTACTTGTGCGAAGGTCTTAACGCCGTCACCTGTTGCGGTTGCTACAAGTACCCACTTCTTGACCTCCTCGGCTATAGTGTCAGCCACGAAATTCGTATTAAGCGTAAATGTCGCATTAACGGCTATGTCCATTATCGCCTTACACAAACTACCGTTAAGATAGAACAACGTACCCTTCGGGATTGTAGAGCCTGTGGTGTTGGTTGAGCCGTTGACATATATTGTAGCAATGTCGGCACGTTCTGCTTTGTCGTTCGTCAGTTGCAAATTCGTCTTTGCAAACGGAGCATAAGTCGGGTCTATGACCCGAGCGTCACGGAGCATTGGATTTGTAAGCGTTACCGACTGCCCTATGTACGGATTATTAAATCTTATCTTGCACCCACTTGCTGTAACCGTTCCTGTCCCTGCTCCAAGTGAACCAACAACATTGTTGTTTGTATCTAATAACTCTATGTCAAAGGCTGACGCGGTAAAATCAACGCTTGCGCTCAATGTGACCGATATATTTGTATCAGAGAAAACAAACGGATTACTGCTTAAATCTGCCGATGTGGGTATCGTAAAGACGCTACCGCTCTTTGTATATGATTGATTGTTTTTGTTTAGCCAACCCTCAATATCCCAAAGATTTTTCGCCCCAGAATCAACAATAGCTTCAATATTCTCGTTGAGTACACGTCCCTGATTAGCGGAAAGGGCGTCCGTGGTCGACGTTGAGGCGCAATTATCAATGATCGCGGGGATGCCGGTGATGTCGATGATCGGCTGCCAGTTGCTTGTGTTGGTCGGGTCGACGCCGGTACACTCGAGATTGTTGAGGTAGGTGAGGGTTTTGCCGCCGCTCGTATAGTATACGGCGTCGCGGGGCTTATATAATATGTTGGGGTCATAAGCGCCGCGGGGATTGATCGGGGCCGTGTTGCCAAAGGCGTCAATGTAGTCCTGCAGCGTTTGCGCAAATAGCGCATCCATGTCGGAGAGGTCGCTTGTCGCTTCGTCAAGCTCTTCCTTTGCGCGCTCGAGTGAGTCCGCATAAGGTCCCGCGTTCTCATCGAATGGCGTGATAGTATCCGGGAGGATTTCGATCATAAACGAAGCGGTGCTTATGCGCTGCGTCGCAGGATCCCCGTCATAAAATTTGACGTCGACCACGGTCTTGCCGCACACGCCGAACTCGTTGCCCTGGATGACATATTCATAATCGCGCGCGCTTATGGTCGTCGGTATGCCCTCGACACATGTGCCGTCTGAATGATTAAATATAATGTGCGGGTTCATTCCCGTCGGGTCGAGGTCTTCGCAATGGATGTTGAATTTGCATCCTTTATCTCCGATCTTGAAGGCGTAGCCGGTGCGCTGTGTGATGGCCTGATTGAAGTGAAGGTTTATATTGTAGTTCGAGTTCATGTTTATATGTCCTTTCTTTCACTTAACGCTTATGTGAATAAACGCGACTATCCTGCGACAGATATGCGTTATTTTCTAACTGCGCGCTCGAGAGCTGCGACGCGGCGGGTCAATTCGTCGACCTCAAACTTGAGGTCATGAATCGCGAGCGTTTGCACGGCAATGAGCTCTTGATATCTGAGGGAATAGCGCCCATCTGAATCGATGACGATCGCCGCAATGTCGTGGAGTCCCATGCCGGACTCGCGAGCAGCTTCTTCGACTTCCTGGGCGATAAATCCCGTGTGCGTCCTGTCGCTTGTACCGTCTTTGTATTTGAAGGACGTCGGACGGAGACGATAAAAGAAATCTAGCCATTTGCGTCCGAGGGTTTTGATCGTTTTTTTGAAACGACGGTCGGATGAGTCTGAAACGGAGCCGTAGATGTTTGTTGCATATAAGTTGTATAGTTTTTTTGACGATGTGCCGATTGATGATCCATTGTTTGAACTTGGCGTCATTAGTCCGCTGCCAATGTCAAAGGCTGCGGATCCGCTTGGCGTTCTGATGTGATCCGTGTCGGTGTATGTGGATGTTACTGCTCGGAGTCTGTAGCTAGCATTACCAAGGTCTAAAGAGCCATAAACATATGCACCTGCTCCTGAAATTAATATATAATTGTTTCCGCTTCCAAGTCTGTCAAAATATGCGTCTTTACCTCTGTAGGTGTTTGCCGCATCTGTTTTGCTTAGGTAATCGTTTGACGCGTCTGTTTTGCTCAGATATGTGTCTGCGGCACTTTGTTGCGTCAAATATGCGCCGGCGATTTCCGCAGCGGTCGGTTTGTAGTTGTCGACTATATTTGCATTGCTTATTTTGCCCAGGATGATGAACGTGTTGCCCTGGACAAGCATACAAACAACGTCGTCGACTGCCGGCTTATATCCTTCGATATACGGATAAAGCTTTGTGCTCGGCTCACTTTCTCCGTAGAACTGCACGCTTGCCTTGCCATTTGATAAAGACGTGACTTTCGCCAGAGATACGGCGGACGGGATCGGGGTCTCGGCGCCTTTTACTTCGTCGACCGCATTGTCGTATAAGCTCATGCGCTGCCTCCTTTATAAACTCAATACTTTGCGGGCTGTGTGCCTCATGTGACCGCCGAGAGTAAGATCGATATGCCAAGCCTCTTCTATATACTTGCCGGAAACGTCGAGCTCCTTGTCTATGAAATACAGACAATCAAGGTTTCCGTGGTTCGGCATTGCTGCCGTGTCTACAAGGATCCTCTGGTACACTTTGAAGTCGTCCATGACTCTTTGTGTATATGCGTTTAGGGTTGCCTGGTCGGCGATGTCGCTCACGCTTTTGATGTCGACGATCGTTCTGCCGCGTGATACGGTGGAGAGGATTGACGTCGGATCCGTGTTTGTGACTTCCGCGATGAGCGTTCCGCGGTCTGCTGTTTCAAGGTACCTGATGACTTTGTTCGGAACTTTGAAAATGTCAAGTTCTTCACGGATTCCCGCAAATATAATACTGTTGCTGTCCGTCGAATATGATGCTTGCGCCGGACGTGTTAAAGGATCCTCGTAAGGTTCACAAACGAGCTTCCCGTTTTGGTTTGCGTATATGTTGTTATAGTTGATAGCTTTGAGGAGCTGATTGATCGCTTCGAGCTTGGTCATTCCAAGCGGAAACTCGATGTCGCTTTGTAGCGTCAACGGGCTCGCTGTGACAATGGCGTCGGTGATTCCGGCGCTTGAAAGAATATTCTGGACCGCTGTCGTGTATGCCGTGCCCGCTGCCACTTTATACCGTGATGTAAATTTGTCGTCGACAAGCTGCAGCGTCATGTCGTAGCACTCGACGGATCTTCGGACGGTACCCGTTGCCGCTTCTCTGGAGGGCGATGACATGAAAAAAACACCGAGCGGGAACTTTTCCGTTCCTGTTGGTGTTTTGAGACACATTGACGGCTTTATCTTGTCGGATGCGAAATTAATATCTCGCGTCTCGATGAGATCAAGCTGCGCCGTCCTTTGTATGTTCACGGTCGCGTTATAGTCAATGCTCCCGGTCGCGCTGATCTGTCCGATCGGAATCTTGTTTTTGTCGAGCAGGTCAAATTCATACCACACTTCACGGTCGCCCGTGAGCATGGCACGAATTTGCTCCTCTGTATATTGACCTGTTGCCAAACTATACATTGATAATCACCTCGTTGGGTGCGGTTTTTAATAATGTTATTTCCGCAATGTAGTCCCGGGTCATATACTCGTTATATTTTAAGCTTGTTATGACCGCTTTGAAAGCATTGCCTCGTGAATCACGATAGAAGATCGACGGCTCTTTTGCCATGTCGTCAAGGATCGGTTTTTCTTCGCGCGATATGTAAAAGCGCTTTGTGATCGTGAGAGTCGTAAATTCGCCGCGCTCAATGACGGGATATTCACGGCCGACGAAGTTGTTGACTGCGAGGTTCCTGCTTATCGCTTCCTCGTGCATGAGGAACTTTTCCTCTGATGTTTTGAGATTGAGCTCGTGATTATTTGATTTTATGATGGATCCCGCAAAATCAAACGTCACGATCTTGGGCTCGCTGTCAGTATATCCGCCGGTGTCCCATGTACGAAGTACATATTCGTATTCAATGCCCCCGGCAACGGTGTCGTCGATCGCGCTTGCTGCCGTTGCGATGATGCTTTCGACTCCGTTTGTTCTTCTGATGATCGCAGCGTTTGTTGCTTCCGATGTCCCGTTAAGTTGCACATGTTTATCAAACGGAATCATTTCAAGCGTTCCTTTGTCGGGTCCCGCTGCGTTTATCGAAAATGTAGAAATGGCGAAGTTGCTCCAAATATCCGCATTGTTTTTTATCCTGACTTTGATTGAATAGTCGCCTTTAAGAAACATTTGAGGCTTGTATTCTGCAATCGTTGTTGCACGCGTTTCATGCGCAAGAAGAACGTCGTTTTGGTAGAGCAAGATTTCCGCAGCGTCCTGACCTGTTGCGTTCCATCTGATCGTTGTCAAACAACAATTATCAGGTGTTTCGATGACAGGCGAGGCGGGTTTACCTATTACGTTGAAGCTTTGCGTCGCGCTGTAGCTTGATGTTTCATCAATAACATTTGTGACGGCCACGCGCCACTCATAAGATCCTTGCGGAAGTCCACCCGGTAATATATACGACTTTGCTTCGCCTGAACTTGTGACTGTGGTCCATGAGCCTGCTGATACAAGTTTATATTGCAAAGTTGCGGATTTTTGTCCTGCTGCCGTGCTCGAATTAAACAGCCAAGTAAAACTTACGTCTTTATTTTCCTGCAATGTTACATTGCACGGATATGTCGGTGTAGGTGCCGGCTGTGCGACGTCATCGTAGTCTATTGTTAAATATGCCGAAGATTTTGCAATAACATACTCATTATATACATTTGGATCAGAAGTTTGATAATATGCGCAAAAGAGATAAGAATATACAATTTGCTCTGGACTATCCGGCGTTTTTCCGTTGTCAATGTTTTCACCTGTCGAAATAATAAATCTTGACGATTTTCCTGCAAAAAGAGATTTGTATAAGTTTGTTATGTCGGCATGTCTTTGATATGTTGATATGTTTCTACCGACTTCGTAACCTAAAGCGCTGATTTGTGACGATGAAATTGATCCTAAGTTTTTAAAATTATTTAAATTGATTTGTGAGATTGTTGCGTCTGATATATATGCCGCAATATTTTCGCAGTACGAATATTGTCCGTCGTGATTTCCATGCCTTAAATATGCCGGTATAGAGTAGTCGCCTGCTGCTGTAATTTCATACGTTAAGATTACTCTATTTATTTGTTTATATTGTAGAATATTGTTTCCTTCAAATTCTAAAAGTGCGCCACCGTTATCAAGATAACTGGGATTAGTCTGTGCAAGTTGTCTTTTTTGGTTTTCATTTTGAGTTGATAAAAAGGCGTAACAAGTTGGAATATTTGACATTCCCGATAAATCACTGCCGGGGTTTCTATACGACAAAAAGGTTCCGCCGGTGCACGCGAGTGTTAAAATTGCCATTAGCGTGTTCTCCTTTCTGCCATTCTCTGATTGCGGGCGAGCTCAACCACTTTATTGAAGTCGCTGACGTTTTTGGCGTCGATCGTGATGTTGAATGTGTTATATTCCACGCGATTTGTTTCGCGGGAGGGTTCGATCTTGGTGCCGCGGGGGAGCGTTACGAGCTCGGGACCTTCTTCGCCGACCCAAGTGCGGCCGCCCCGGAAGTATTGCGTGCCGGAAGCGTTTCTTGATGTCGTATTGACTTTATTCTGCGCGTCTGTGACCGTTCCGCTGACCTGGTTGACCATTTGAGTCGTGGATGCCATTGCACCCTGTATCTCGTTGCCCTTGCCGGCAATGATGGCGATTATTGTACCGAGAGCGATGAGAGCGGCAACGACTCCGAGTATGATGCCCGTCGTTTTGAGTGTTGACGTGTCAAACGCCGAAAAGAACCCCTTGATCGTCTTGGCGGTGTCGGTCAAGGACTTGATCGCTTTCACGATTGAAACGATTGAGACTACAACGGTGCCAAGGATAACAAGAGTCTGCAGAACCGGCACGGGGATCGATGAAAGTGCATTAAATAGCCCGGTGAGCACGGGGATGACGGTCAGGGCAAGCTGTCCCTTGAGGCCGTCGGCTACTTTTGAAAAGCGGTCGAGAGCGTCGTTAAGGGCTCCCGCTGCCTCGACGTCTGCCTCGCCCATGATAATACCAAGGTCTTCGGCTTCCTTGCCGAGCGCTTTTAGCTTTTTCGATCCTGCGTCAATGAGCGGATTGAGGTCGCGCGCCGATCTTCCGAAGATCTCCATCGCCGCAGCGTCGCGCTCGGTGTTGTCTTTGATCTTTCCGAGCTTATCGATTGCCTCATAAAATACTTCATTGCTGTCGCGCAGGTGCCCGGTGCTATCGGTCACGCGAATGCCAAGGTCTTTGAATGCCTGTTGTGCATTTTTTGAGCCGTCGCGTGCGTTGTCCATTGTCCTGATGAGCTTTTCCATGGATCCGCTCATCGTTTGAACGTCGACGTCGATAAAATCGGCGGCATATTGTAATTTCTGGAGCTCGTCGGTTGTGAGACCTGTTTGCTTTGAGAGTGTGAGAAGATCGTCCGCCCATTCTGCCGTGTCTTTGGCTGCTTTTACAAAAGCGCCGCCGATCGCTCCGACTACCAGGATCGCATTGCCGACCGCTGCGCTCACGCCGTCGAATTTCTTCGCCAGAGCTTCGACCGCCGGAGATGCTTGCAAGCCGAGCGCCGAGGCAACGCTTCGGATCTCATCGCCAAATGACTTATTTGCTTTATTTGCTTTGTTGGTGGCGTCTTCTTCTTCTTTGAGTTCGCCGTTCAGTTTTTCGAGCGTTGTGCGCTCCTGCAGGAGCTTCTTATCAAGCGCGTCGATCTCTTTTTGTGACGCGCTCTGTGATGACATGACTGCATTATATGCCTTTTCTGCCTCTTCAACCTTCTTTTTCTGCAGCTCAATCTTCTGGGTGAGATATTCCTGCTTTAACGCAAGGCTGTCCGTCTCGGTGCCGTAATTCTTGGCCTGCTCCGTGGCAAGCTTGAACTCGGCGTCAAGAAGTCCCATTTTGCGATTTATTTCGGTTATTCCCCCGGAGAATTGCGAATAATCAAGTCCGAGGTAAATGGTGCGCTTATTTGATGCCATGACTTAGATCAGTCCTTTCAGTACGCTCTTCAAACTGGTGGCGGGGACGGAGGGAGACGGTGCAGATCCGCGAGGGTTTTGCGCTTGGTCTGCGATCGTTTTCTGCTCCTCTGCCCAACGGTTTACGAAGTAACACATTTTACTGAGGGAAGCCTCGAAGAAATCGCGTTCCGTCAGTCCCATGTGTACGGTCCAGATGTATAAAAGAAGGTCAAGTTCGAACTCTTTCAGTTCTTGACCGCTGCCTTCATGATTTGCAATATCATTTTTTTTTGAGCATTGTCGAGCTTGTCGATGTCCATGCCCACGCTGTCCGAGAAGATGTTGATGATCTCGGAGACGTTTGAGACGTCCATGCCTGACACAAGTGCGCGGGCTTTTTCAAGAGTGAGATCGTCGTTGTTGTCTTTTCCTGCCGCCCAGACGATCAGGGCGCACGTCTCGGAGACTGATGCCTTTTTCAAGGCTTCGAGTCCCTCGTCGGTGTCCTGCAGGTTCGCCCACATTGAGATGTTGAAACGGAGCAGGATCGACTCCTCTCCGCTTATGATCTCAAGCTCGGGCGCTGCTTTGCATTGCATTGTTTTCCTCATGTTATCCCTCCCATAAAAGTGAGCCCGGTGCGATGCTTACGCGTTGGAAACACCGCACCCATTAACTCACTGTGTTGTTGTTACGATGCGATGTCGGGGCCTGACAAGAATGCGGTCTGTGCAGCCGCATTAAAGTCCGAGTTGTCTGTATCAGCGCGCACAATGATAAGATCGTCTTTTAATCTTGCGATGCAGTTGACCGTCAGCTCGTCCGTGGTGTATGTGATGTTTCCCTCTGACTGTTTGCCTGCGATGTTCACGGGCTCAGCCTTTCCGGAAACTAACCAGAACGCCTCATAACCGCCATTGTTAAGCTGAATCTCAGCATATACCGCGATTTCGATGGGGTTGTCAGATGTTTTGATCTGTTCCAAGCCCTTCTCCGTTACGGTATGGCCAAGAATTGCCGCATGTTCTGCCTGGGGAATCTTGTCGATTCCGATCTTGAGCGTTGCACCCGTGATCTTGGCGTCTTTGGATACGAGCTTGCCGTCGCCGTAGAGTTCCCCGGTTGCTGTCCTGAAAGTGATGTCGATTTCTCTGAGAGCGGGGAGCTTCACGATGGTGCCAAGTGTATATGTGCTGTCACTGTTGACGCTGACGGGAGCATACTGGCAATTCCTAACATTAAACTTGAATCCCATGGTTCAGTGTCTCCTTATGGTGTAGGTTCGGGGTCGGGTGTCGGCTCGGGATCCGGCTCAGGTTCAGGATCCGGCTCGGGTTCAGGATCCGGCTCGGGAGTCGGATCGGGGTCGGGTGTCGGATCGGGGTCGGGTGTCGGATCAGGGTCGGGCTCGGGTTCCGGCTCCGTTGTATCAAGCGGAATAAATTCAAGCGGAAAGACCGCTCTGAACTTTTTCGCTGTTGTGTCGTAATAGGTTTCGATCTCGCCGACGGTCAGCCCGAAAATGTTTTGGAGAGCTGCGTCGAGCGTGGTCGTCGCCGTGTCGCGTGTTGCCTTGTCCTTAAACCACAAATTGATTGTTGCATCACTCAAGCGGTGGAGCACTGAGCCCTCGCCATATAATCCGGCAGGGAGAGAGTCCACTTCGAGCGTGGCGCTGGGGTAGGTTATAGAGTCCGCGCCCGTATATACGGGAATCTCGAGGGTGTCCTCGATGAGCTTTTTGAGCTGTGCCTCTGTCATGCGTTTGTAACCTTTCCCACATAGTCGTTGACGATCTTCTCAACCTTGGCCTCGGCGTTCTTGAGCGCCTTCGTCGTGAATTTGAGCGGCCTTGTGTGCACCGTGCCGTTTGGGTTGCGAGTGCCATCGTCAAGCATGTGCCATTTATATGCGGTGTCTTTGCCACCATGAACGACCACGCCCATCGCACCGGTCTTTTTACGCTTTCCGTCAATCGTGACCTTGATGTCGTCCCTCATGTGCTTGTGTCCTTCGTCAGACTTCGGAAGGAGCGCCTTGACCTCTTCCTTGATGACTTTGCCGATCTCTTTGAGGCAAGCCTCTTGTTCTGTCTCGGCAAGTTTCTCGCAGCGGAGGACGTCGGCGACAAGTGCGCCGAGGGTTGGTTCGTAGTCAAGTTTTACGTTCATTCGCCTATTGTGACCTCGATGGTGTAGTTATCCGGCTCGTATGAGCGTATAACATTGTAGTGCCCACCGTTGTACTCGATCTCTGTCGGGATCTGCAAGCCGTCGGAGGTGGTCATATAAGTGCTTTCGTACTCTCCGAGATCGAACTCGAGGATGTACTTCGGAGTAATACCGACCTGTGTGGCTGCGTAAAACTCCGAATATCTGACCGACTTTCTCCCGCAGAACAATGTCGTGCGGTTCGGTATGCGTTCCGACTTGTTTCGAGTGTAGACGATGAGCGTCGCCTGATCGTTTCGTTTCATGGTGTTGCCTCATTATCGGGGTTCTCGTTTCCGGGGGTCTGTGTACCCTCGTTCTCGGGATTTTCCCCGTTTGTGGTGGTTTGTGTCGTCTCGTTTGAGACGCCTTCGACAAGTTGCCACTCGTGTTTTTTAAGACAGTCGCAGTTATAAATAAATGCTTTTTCTGCGGCGTCTCTGATCTTATCATCGCGGGCAATCTGTGAGAGTGCGCCCTGTATCACGGCGTTTTCGACAAGAGCGTCCGTTCCGATCGCTACGGAGTGCGGGATCCCAAGGCGCTCAAGCTCTGCGCGAGCCCACGCGATGAGTCTGGCGATCTCCGTGTCCAGGTGTGTCCCTGTGATTCTGTCGGCTGTCTTGATCGCAGCCGTGATACTTGCGTCACTCATGTTATTTACCTCGTGATGATGTGATTAAATGTACATTGCCACCTGCACAGTCTCGCCGGCGGGAGCCGATGAGAATGTGAACGTGTTCTTCGCGATTTCATCGTCGTCAACGGTCCAAGTGATGGCTTCGTTGACGTGATCGACTGCGCCAAGGGCGAGAGGTGCAGCGCTAAACATGAAGGGCACGCCGTAAAGGTCGCCCCATCCCATTTTAGCGGTGACAGCTCCGTCCATGACGGGGAAGGTCACCTTTGTGATCTTGCTGAACGCACACGCGCCTGTAAAAGAAACGTGTGTGTCTGTTTCCACTTCTGCCTCTTCCTTGAGGTAGTCGCCGTTGATGTCTTCGCCTTCCACCACGATCGTGCCCGCCTTAACATTGCCGGCTGTGCCGGTTGTGGCGATGGTGATGTTGCGGCAGTAAGGCATTGCGGCAAGGAACTCGGTCTTGACTACGGCACCCGATGAACCGAGTGTCACGCCGGAGAGAAGACCGTCATCGTCTGCGGCCGCTGCCTGAGCTGTCGAGAGCTCAATGAGCGCGACCTTTGCAGCGGGCACGGGCGTGTTGAACGCGTCCGTGCTCAGGAGCTCGGGAATATATCCTCTCATGGTTTTGCCCTCCTCAAATTAGAGCGATGCTGCGCCCTTTGTGATGCGTCCGCCACCGAGGGCCTTGCAGTCATACAGACAGTCGCCCTTGTAGTCGACTGCGTTGCGGGTGAAGCCGGACTCTGCGGACTTGCTGAACTTGATCGGTGCCGCAAAGTTGCCCTTTACAGCCTGGAAGAAGTTGCCGAAATACTCAACGCCTGCCGAGACGTTCGAGTCGAAAACAACAGGGAAGCCAAAGATGAAATAACCGTCTTTGATGTTTCCGCTGATGATCTCGGGCTTCTTCTCGTCTCTGAGAGGGTGGAACTTGGTCCAGAAGGTCTTGAAGCTCATAAGCCACTTTGCACCGTCGACATACTCGTCGTCGATAAGACCGATCTGCTCCTGCACCTCTGCGACTGTGGGAGCTGTGCCCGCCCAGTCGATGGCGTTTGTATCATCAACCCATGTGTCAGCGTACTCGATGCCCTTGGGCTCCGAGGATCCTGTTCCGTTGATGGTGTAATATCCTGCCTTCTTTGCGACTGATCTTGTGAGGTTGTTCACAAGCCAATTCTCGAAGGCGTTGATGCTCATGGCGTTGAGCTTTGCACTGATGGGGATGATCTTGACGATCTCAAAACCGCCAAGAGTTACCTTCACGAGTGTGTCACCGCTGCCTGTGATGGCTGCGTTCTCGGTGTGAAGTGTTGCATCGTTCACGGTGCCTTCAACGCCGATTGTGACGTTGCCCTGGATGTGCATGAGGTCGATCTCGTTGAGGATAGGAGCGGCATTGCCGAGTTCCTGGATGATCTTGTCAAGGGTGATTGTGGGGATTGCTGCGCCGCCTGATGCGTCGCCGGAATCCATTGCACCACGCTCTTCAACTGTGAGCTCTTTGCCCATCAGTCTCTTCATGAAAGCGTCTCTGTACTCTTTGGAGTCTACTGCGTACATGGTTTTTTCGTTCCTTTCTTCGTTGTTGGTTCCGAGGGTCTTGTCCGGCTCGATGGTGCCGGCGTTGATACCTGCGGCAAGTTTCTTGCGGAGTTCGATGTCTTCGAGCTCCTTCTTGCGTGCCTCGAGGTCGTTGATCTCGGCGCTCAGCTTCTCAAGGTCTGCCTGTTCGTCAGACTCGAGGAGGGTGCGGATCTCGCCAAGGCGTGCAATAATCTCTTTAAGGTTCATTTTGTTGCTCCTTTCTGGATGGTCTCGATTTTGTCGAGCATTGCCCGGACGGTTTTTTCTCTCTCAGCTTTAAGAAGTCGCTCCGCTTCAAGCTGCGCGATCTCTCCGTCGCGCAAGCTCCTCGCCGAGATTTCCGTGCCGTCATTTGCGGGCATTGAAACGGCGGAAACGTCGTATAATTTGCCGATCTTGAGGATGCGGCGAGTGTAAAAGACTTTTCCGTCCCTTTCTTCGCTTGTGAATTTGTCCCCGGTTACTCTGAAACCGAAGGACATCTTTGAGGTATAGCCTCCCTTTATCTCTCCGTACAGACTTCGGCCGATGTCTGTGCCGCCAAGATAAGCGTTTACAAGAAGACCATGGTCATCGGTCGAGATGCCGAGGGTGCCGTTGCTCGTGCGAGCAAACACACGGCCTTCATGGTCATACTGAAAAATAACGTCGCTCATGTCGCAGCCTGCGAACGCGTTGCGGTCAACGATCTCATCGACGCGTATTTCGTCATCTTCCCAGAGCGTGTAGGGCTCTTCGAATGTCGACGCATATCCGCGCACGTTGTAATTCTCCGCATCGTCGGGTTTTTCGCTAGCAAGAGCGAAAGAGCGATATGTTCGTCCGTTCTCAATCTTCTGGATTAGATCCATTTGTCTTTTCTCCCTTCTTCGCGCCTGTTGCAGCGGTGTCGAGTCGTCTCTGGAACTCATCGCCGCCTTCGTATGGCTTGAGGTTATACATTGCACGCACTTCGTTCGGTGTCATGATGGCACGGTCGACAAGTGCGACCATTTTGAGCTTGTTCGCGTTGCTGACAAACCGCAGGTGATCGCCCTGATAAACGATGTACCGCTTGAGATCGAGCTGGCGCCGAGTAAATATCTTGCTTGTGAACTCTTGCGAGATAGCGATCAGGAAGGGCTCGATGCGGCTTTGATAGAACGCCTCCATGGTTTCCTCGTCGTAGCTTGACATCAATATCTTGTCATTCACTCCGAAGTATCTGAAAACGTCCTCGCGGAACTCTTTCCTTGTCTGCGCGTCGACCACGGTCGGGTTCATGGTGATCGGCGTGAACTCCTGCGTTGCGTCAAGTGATGCAATACCGCCGGAGTTTTCGAGGTTCATGTAGTCCCGGATGAAATCGTCTTTTTGTTTCTTGATCTCTTCGCTTGCGAGCATTGCCTTCGTGCTCTTGATGATGCCTCGAAGGTTGGCCGTTGATTTGACAGCGTTGTCGACGCCCTGGTCCATGGTGTCAATGATCGAGAGCTTTCCATGGATCGCGCTGTTATCGTCGCCCCAGATTTCACTCGTGTAGTAGTCTTTACGGAGGACTGCGAGGTCATCCCATGCCACCGTTAAAAAGCCGGCATTTGGAAGCCCGAATTTTATGAACAACACGCCGCTTGACTCGATGGCCTCAAGTGATGTGTACGGAATCGGATATACTTCCGCGAGGTTGCCCTTGTCGTCTCTGTCGATCATGATGAACGAGTTGTTTTTGACCTCGAGCCAAATGCGGACTTTTGCGAGAAAATCCTTGCCGTTCATGTAGCGGTTCGGCCTGTGGTTTAAGATTTTCGCCACGGCTTCGTCGTTGCTGACAGCGAGCGCCTTGCTTGTGTGCTCCGAAAGGGGTCGGATGCACGAGCGCACGAGGTCGCTCTGCCACATATCGCCGCTAAACGGTGTGAATATGGCGTTATAACGTCCAAATTCACGCCAGAGGGCTTCACTTCTCTTGAGCTTGCGCTTCAAATATCTTTCAAAAAGTCCCATGTCCTTGTTTACCTCACATACGGCATGTATTCGTCGTAATGCTTGACGTAACCGACCCAAGCGTTGAGCAGGGAGACGGTTCCGTCGATTCTCATGTTCTGCTGTATCTTAACGGGCTGAATTGACTCGATCCCGTCCTTGTTGAGTGATTTGACCGCCGTGTTCGTTAAGCACCAACGGAGCACGGGGTTGTTATTGTAGTTGACGCGATGTTCATGGAAAGCCGCGCCCATTTCTTTCATCGGTTGCGACCACGTGAACGCGCCCTGCGCGCACTTTTCCATGTCGAAGCCGTAGCCTTCCATCTCGGGCACCCAATAACCGGCAAGAGCGCGGTCGTAGGAGATCCAGAGCGGTCGGATGTCGTGGTCTTTGACCATCGAAACGAACCATTTTGTGACGTTCGAATAGTCGACCGCCGCGCCTTCGTTGATGGTGAGCCATCCCTGTTTACTCCACAATTTGTATGGCGCTTCTCGGCTCTTTGTCTTCTCAAGCGCGTCAATCTTGCCCTGCGGGATGAAATAATGCTGCAGGACGTAGACGGTCGGGTCGTTCGGTTTGCGCACGATCAGAGACGCACAAGTCAAGTCGGTCGTGGCCGAGAGGTCACATCCGCCGATCGCATACGAGTGTTCGAGCTTCGCGAGGTCGAACGTCGACTCGTTTACAATATCCTCAAACGCAAGCCATGCCGCTGCCTTGGCTTGCGGGACATTGAAGTCCTTGGCCATAAGCGTCGGCAAGAACGACGGATCACGCTTTGCCCTTTCGACATGCTCGCGGAGTGATTCGATGCTTTTAATTTTTCCGAGTCCGGGGTTTGCTTCCGGCCAGTGCTTTTCATCTTGCCATGTTGCAGGATCGTCAAGCTCGTATATGAGCGGGAAAAGCGTATAATCTTCGAAGCCCGGGAGCCAAAGAGCCACGTTTGACGCGAGCACATACTGGTCATCGAAGAACCCCTCACGCACGAAGCCGTTGGTCGAGATCAGCCACGCGAGCGGTTGCTCACGCATCGACTGACCTTGCACCATGACGTCGAAGAGGTCGCTGTTTTTAGCCGCGTGAAATTCGTCTTGGTCAAAAAAAGACGGGTTTAAACCGTCCATTGTTGAAGTATCTGCTGCGAGGCACTTGATTGAGCCAAGGTTGTGCTCACAATATATATCGCTCTGGCGCTTCTTGGTGATGGCCTTGAGCTCCGGCGACTGTGTGCGCATGTTCACGCACTCGTTATAGATAATGCTCGCCTGGTCTTTTTTGTTGGCGGTACAATAGATCTCGGGACCCGCTTCCTTGTCATTGAGGAACATGTCCCAGGAGACCGCTGCCGTCTCGGTCGACTTTCCGCACTTTCGGCCACGAATATCTATAACGACCTTGATTCGTCTTTTATGGTTGTCTTTTCGCAGCCATCCGAAGACTGTTTGTATCTTTGCTTTCTGGAAGAGCTCGAGCTTCACGGGCTTGCCCGCAAATTTGCCTTTGCTGTGCTTACAAAAACGCTCGATAAATTCGATGTAACGAAGCCCTTCTTTGGCGTCGAAGTAGTACGGGAAGTCTTCCGGGGGTTTTTGCATCCAGCCGACTTCTCGCTCATATACCGCGCGGACCTTTTTCGAGACCACTTCCTCGCCCGCATGGATCGCCGCGAGATATTGCTCGGCGTAGTTAATCATTTGATGTCAAAAACTTCATGATCTCGGTACCCGGCGCGGTCTCAGACGACGGAGGCAAGAGGTCGGTGAGCTGCTTGATCGTGGAAGCGTAGAGCTTCTGCATCTTGAGATATGCGTCAGCTTCAACGGTCGCCTTGCGACCTCTCTGGTTCTCCCCGTTTTGGTATTCCTCAGCCCATCCGTTTACTTTGATGTGTTCACGGAGCTCCTCGAGACGCTCGGCCATAAATGCCGCGTCCGCGATCAGCCCCTCGGTTATTTTTTTACGATCTTCGGGCATGAGATCGGCGATGATTTTTAACTTTTTGTGTTCTTTTTTGTAGTTGAACTGTAGTTTGGCCATCTCTGTCCTTTCTTCATAAAACGCGCGCGTGCGACACCCCCCTCGCGCCTTTTCAGTCAGTTCGAAAAAGG
>Ga0310696_10001671_pt1 | contig 31563 bp, 16 predicted proteins | sample AusTroGonzalo_MG_4_FD_203885 | JGI IMG/M metagenome (GOLD analysis project Ga0310696, IMG submission 203885) | Bovine rumen microbial communities from tropical cattle in Woodstock, Queensland, Australia - Gonzalo_02 (v2) (version 2) | ecosystem: Host-associated > Mammals > Digestive system >... | reverse complement strand
CCGTTTCTGTCCCGATTCAAACGCAAAAATCAGCAAACTACGTCCGTAATTTGCTGATTTTTATTGTTTTATAAGACTTTGAGCGGAAAACGAGACTCGAACTCGCGACCCCGACCTTGGCAAGGTCGTGCTCTACCAACTGAGCTACTTCCGCTTGTCGTACCACGGGTGGGACTTGAACCCACACGCCCTTGCGGGCAAGGGATTTTAAGTCCCTCGTGTCTACCATTCCACCACCATGGCAGCACATTTTCCAATGAACGTGTCATCCGAAAATGACGGCGCAAAAATACACTTTTTTCGTTATCGCCGACTCATTTTGCAAAAAAATTTATTTACCTGTTAATCAGATATATGCATGGAACTTTCCCCAATTGGTTCGCATCTTTCTCGAAATATTTGCGCCATTTTGACACCGATTGCGTCTTCAACAGCGCATTTTCGGCCGTCAGGTTGGCGGCAATGCAGACCCGTGTGGCCGGCTGCAGCACCTTGCAGATGGAGGCCGTCATCCGGTTGTTGCGGTAGGGTGTCTCGATGAACATTTGCGTTTGGCCAGTCTTCACAGCCACCGCCTCTATCTCTGCTAACTTTTTCTCCCTATCATACTGTTCCGCCGGCAAATAGCCGTGAAACACGAAGTTCTGCCCGTTCATGCCGCTGCCCATTAGCGCGAGAATCAGCGAACTCGGTCCGATAAGCGGCACCACTTCGATGCCTAATTGGTGCGCTTTCTCCACCGCCTTGTGTCCGGGGTCGGCCACACATGGCACCCCTGCCTCCGACATCACCCCCACGTTCTTGCCCTCCAGGCACGGCCGCAGGTAGTCGTTCAGCTCCACGCCTTGCGTGTGCTCATTCAGCTCGAAGAAGGTGAGCTCGTCGATAGGCTTCTTAATGCCCGCATAGCGCAGAAACCGCCGAGCCGTCCGCAACGCCTCCACGATGTAGAAGTCCGTTTCATTGATGATGTCCGCATTCACGGAGGGGAAAAAGGTGCCGAACGCGCCCTCTGCGATGGGGGTGGGAATGAGGTAGAGTTTGCCGTAATTTTCCATAGATTTGAGACTTAAGACTTTAGACTTGAGACTTTTATTTCGGGGTGCAAAAATACACAAAATATCGCGACCTGTACGGTTGAAAACGTAGGTTTGAAACAGGCTGTTTATGAAGGTTTGCTGTTATACGGAGGAGATTCCGCCACCTCCTACCGTCGGCGGCGGAATGGTGTCCAGCTCCGTGCGAGAGAAGGGGAAAAAGAAGGGCGGCGGACATGGAGATGTCTGCGTCCTCGCAAACACAAAGTCACGTGACACAGATTGCCCCGTATTACTTGTTCCGCCGCCCTTCTTTTTCCCCTTTTATGACCCGTGCACACGCACCATTCCGCAAGGCACGAAGTGCCGAAGCGGAATCTCTACCGTTTTTTCAACCGTACAGGTCGCAAAATTTTGCGTCTCTACCAATCAAGAAAATCGTATTTTTGCCGTCTCATTTAGAAATAATAAAAAACAACGATATGGCAGAACAGAAATTCGTCATCACCATCAACCGCGAGTCGGGATCCGGCGGCAAGGAAATCGCCACCAAGCTGGGCGAACTGCTCGGCGTGAAAGTCTATGGCAAGGAAATCCTCGCCTCTATCCGCGAAAAATTCGAGCTCTCCGAAGGGGAGGTCGAGAAAATCAAGGCCACGAAACCAGGCTGGTGGGCCGACTTCTGCCGGTTCTACAAGCAGTTCGGAACCACGGCCGCCATCGCTTACGAATCCTTCGAGGTCGATTCGAGGCAACTCTACTATGAGGAGGCTAAGCTCCTGAAAGAGCTTGCCGAACAGGAATCCTGTATCATCGTGGGGCGCACCGGCTTCCACATCTTCAAAGACAACCCCGACGCCATGCGGCTGCTCTTCATCGCCAACCCCGAATGCCGCGTGAAACGGCTTATGGAGAAACAGGGCGTGGATGAGAAAGAAGCCCGCGAAATCATGGAACGCACCGACAAGGCCCGCGAGAACTACACCAAGGCCTTCGCCGACACCTCCCGCTACGATGCCCGCAACTACGACATGGTCATCAATGTCTCGGGCTTCACCACCGACCAGGTGGCGCAGTTCCTCGCGGAGAATGTGCGGAGGAAGTATCCGCGGTAGGGGCGTATCGCATATATTGTAGAGACGCCACTTTGTGACGTCTCTACATAAAAAAGGCGCGGACACCAAGCAGGTTTCCGCGCCTTTCCGCATTTTCCGCAAATATTTCCGCAATAATTATTCGGGTTTATAGAACGGCATCTTCACGGTGACGGCCTTCAGCAGGCGGTTTCTCACCTTGATGAAGATCTCCGTACCGGATTTAGCGAACTCTTTTTTGATCAGAGCCGTACCGATGCCCTTGTTCACGGACGGTCCGAATGTACCGGAACGCACTTCGCCGATGACGTTGCCCTCAGCATCGCAAACTTCGTAGCCGTTTCTCGGAATACCACGGTCGATCATCTCGAAACCAGCAATTCTGCGTGTCACACCATTGGCCTTCAGGTCTTCCATGAACTTGCGGTCGATAAAGTCTTTACCATCCACAAATTTGGTAATCCAACCCAGACCGGCCTCGATCGGGGAAATCGTGTCGTCAATCTCATGACCGTACAGGCAGAAGCCCATCTCCAAACGCAGCGTATCACGCGCACCCAGACCGATGGGTTTGATGTCGAACTCAGCGCCAGCTTGGAACACAGCGTCCCAAATCTTCATGGCATCCTCGTTCTTGAAATAAATCTCGCATCCGCCGCTGCCGGTGTAACCCGTAGTGGAGAACAAGATGTTGTCAATACCGGCGAAGGTGATGATCTGGTTGGTGTAGTACTCCATATCGACCACATTGGCGTCGGTCAGTTTCTGCATGGCTTTGAGGGCCAACGGACCCTGAACGGCCAGTTGGGAGATGCTGTCGGAGATATTCTCGATGTCAGCACCGAAAGCTTTGTTCTGCTCGACCACCCATGCCCAGTCTTTGTCAATGTTGGCGGCATTCACCACTAACAGGTAATCCTCGTCGTGGAGGTTATAGACTAAGAGGTCGTCCACAATGCCACCCTTACCGTTGGGGAAGCAGCTGTATTGCACCTTTCCCGAGAACAGCGCGGCGACGTCGTTCGTGGTGATGTGTTGGAGGAGAGCCAGAGCCTTGGGTCCCTTCACGGTAAATTCACCCATGTGCGACACATCAAACACACCCACTTTGTTGCGCACCTGCAGGTGTTCGTTGGTGATGCTGTCGTACTGAATCGGCATGTAAAAGCCGGCAAATTCTTCCATTTTGGCGCCCAACGCCTCATGTTTCGCTCTGTAAACGGTTTCTTTCATATTGGTTTGGATTATTGTTTGTACTAATATTTTCCGAGCGCAAAAATACGATTTTTTCGGTTTGCGATTGTCGCTTTTCAGTTTGTTCAAAACATTTTTCGTTTAACAAGGAATTCTGAAGCTTATATTACTACCCCGCCCTACGGGCACCCCTTCTAAAATAGAAGGGGAGTTGTGCCGCGGTCTGCTCTCACCACCAATAACCGATAAAAAACGGTCGAAGCCAACACCCCTTCCCGACCACCCCGCCCTTCGGGCACCCCTCCAAAGGAGGGGAATGAAGGGGTGGCCGTAGGCCGGGGTAGGGTTATAGCATCTTCGGCGACAGCCGACCTTGTGATGCAAAGGAGGTGGCCGCAGGCCGGAGTAGGGACAACAGATCAAACCGCCAGGCTTTCGTCTAAACCATAACCGCCAAGCCTTAAACCTTCAACCTGACGTAGTGAATTGTCTTCCCCTCCGCCAACCACATCTTCTCATAAAACGTCTGCACCTCGGTCAACAAGGGATCCGCGTTGCCGGCGTAAACGTCGGGGATGTTCTCCAAAATCTCCCAGCCCTGCTCCTTTGCCGTCTCCAACAGGTACTCGTACAGGAAGTCGCTATCCGACTTCAGGTGCAGGATGCCGCCGTGCTCGGGGAAGATTGGGCGATACCAATCGTTGACGAAATGCGGACCGACCAGGCGTTTGCGTTCCTTCTTCTCCTGCGGGTCCGGGAATGTGACCCAGATTTCGTCCACCTCGCCCGGCGCGAAATACCAGCCAATATGGTCGATGGTGATGCGCAGGAAGGAAACATTCGTCAAGCCCTGCTCTATCGCGTCCTTGCAGCCGCGCCACAGCCGCGCCCCTTTCCGGTCAATGCCAATGTAGTTGCGCTCCGGCGACCGCTTCGCCATTGCCACGGTGTACTCGCCCTTGCCGCAGCCCAACTCCAACACGATGGGCCGGTCGTTGTGGAAGTAATCCTCCTTCCAACGCCCGCGTAAGGGAAACTCCTTCCCTACCCTGTCGTATTCCGTATGCTGGAAAAGATTCTCAAATGTCGCGTTCTCCGCGAATCGCTCTAATTTATGTTTTGACATACTCTCTTCGTGTTCTTTCAGATTATTAATAATGCATTCTGATGCCTATATTACTACCCCGCCCTACGGGCACCCCTTCTAAAATAGAAGGGGAACTGGGTCAGCCGTACCGTCAGGCTAGAGACGCAAAATTTTGCGTCTCTACACCTAACTGCTAACCACCAATTGGTGATATGTTCCGTTGTTTTTCATCAGCTCCTCGTGGGTGCCCATCTCCACCAAGCGGCCGCCGTCAAGGACGCAGATGCAGTCGGCGTGGCGGATGGTAGAGAGTCGGTGCGCGATGACGACCACCGTGCACTGCTTGGACAGCGTCTCCACAGCCTCCTGCACCAAACGCTCCGACTCGGTGTCCATCGCTGAGGTGGCCTCGTCCAAAACCAAAATCGGGGCCTTGCGCAAAACCGCCCTCGCAATGCTCACCCGCTGACGCTGACCGCCCGACAATGCCACGCCCCGGTCACCCACCATGTGGTTGAAACCGTCAGGAAGCGACATTACAAAGTCGTAGATGTTGGCCGCCTTCGCAGCCGCCTCCACCTCCGCCATCGTAGCCTCGCAACCCAAGGTAATATTTTGGAAGATAGTGTCGTGGAAGAGCATCACGTCCTGCGAGACGAGCGCGAACAGCCGACGGTAATCCGTCACCTTGCATTCGTTCACCGGTAGACTATCCATAAGGATTTGCCCGCCGGTGACATCGTAGAACCGCATCAGAAGGTCGGCAAAGGTCGTCTTTCCAGCCCCGGACTGCCCCACAAACGCAACGGTCTTCCCTTTCGGGATAGTCAGCGTAATATGTCGCAGTACGTCCGTATCGGAATCTGGATAGGCGAACGAAACATCCTCGAACCGAATCTCCTTCTCGAAACGATCCACCGGTTGCGCGTCCGCCTTGTCCTCCACCGTGTCCGCAATGGCAAGGAACTCCTGAATGCGGTCCATCGCCGCCTCGCCACGACGGTAGTCGGCGATGGCAGAGGACAAGTTTGAAACCGGGGTGATAATCTGCGTAAAGAGCGCAATGTAGGTGATGAACAGCTCCGCCGTCAACGAAGAACGCTCCGAAAGCACTAACGTACCACCAATGACCAACACCACCATCACAGACGCCACCCCGAGAAACTCGCTCAACGGGTTGGCCAAATAGCTTTGGCGATAGACTTTCTTCTGGTTGGCATGAAACTCCTTATTGAGGCGGCTGAACATCTGATAGGCCCGTTTCTGCGCGTTGAAACCGTAAATTACCCGCAGGCCCGCCAAAGTCTCGTCAACATGGGCAAGCAAAACACCCAAACGCTCCCGATAAGTTTTGGATGAACGTTTCAGCAGGTGAGACAAGAAACCGATGATGAGGAATGCTGCCGGCATCAACAGCACCGCCCAAAGGGAAAGCTGATAGTCAATGTAGAAGAGGAACGAGAGATAGCAAAGCAACGCCACAGGGTCGGTGAGGAATTTCTGGATAGAGGTCAGCACGGTATACTCTACCTCCTGTGTATCGTTCACCGCACGTGTCACCGCGTCGCCGCGACTCTGCTTGGTGAAATAAACCAACGGAAGTGAAATCATCTTGTCGTAAAGGCGGTTGCGAAGGCGATAGAGGAAATCGCTGCGCACGTGTGCCATCACCCACTGCGATCCGTAGGCGGCGAGGTTACGGAGGAAGAACAGCAACGCAGCAGAGACAATCACCACAACCATCGAGCGCGAAAGGCTGTCCAACGGTACCACAGCACCCACCTTTTCCATCACAAACGCCGACACCGGGCTCAAACCCTCCAATGTCCCCCTGAACAGCAGCTTCACGAACGGCTCAATCATCACGAAAACGAAGACCGTGAGAAGCACGTAGATTACGTTCAAGAGGAACACGATCGCTAACCTACCAGAATATCGTCGTAAAAAGGATGACTTTGACATTTATCTACCGAGCTTCTGTCCCTACCTGGACAGCAAGGAATTGACATTTCAATGATTAAAAAAAAGGAGTTGCACGCGTTGTGCGCACAACTCCTTCGTATCATAGTTTGGATTGATTACTTCGCAAGACGGGAGACAATCACTTTCTTCGTGATGACATCGGTGTCTGTACGGACGGTCATAATGTAGGAACCGACGGACAGGCTGTTGACATTGAACTCGAAGTAGTAGTTGTCGTTGTCGATGAAAATCTTGCCATTGTAGACTTGCTTACCAGTGAGGCTGGTCAACGTAACAGTGGCATTACCGCTCATGTTGTGGACGCGAGCCTTAAGTGTGGTCTCGACGGCAGGAGCCGGGTTCGGCCAAACTTCCATATCGGGAGCAGCGGTCTCAACATCGCTGATGACAGGAGCCAACTCAGGAGCAACAGTCTCTTCGTCAGTCGTACTGGTAGACGGAGCCAAGTTCGGACCACCAACATGGATAGTGATGGAGTCAATAGCGAGCAACGTCCGAGTATAGCCAGAAGCCAAGGAGCTGTGACCACCAATATTGATCAGGTCAGTGATAGCAGCGCAAGAAGGTGAATAGTATTCGTTGAGCTGCTGATTATTGCTCGTAGCAATCAAGCGATACACAACCTTATAGTCACCATTTCTGAGGAACGGGACGAAGGTCTTCTTGACCGGACGGTCAGCAAGGAAGGAAATCCACAAGTCATCGAAATAGTTGTGACCAGTACCCAGACCCAAGTTAGAATACGGGAAGTGGTTACCGCTCTCGGCGACAGTCGGATTGGCCATAGAGTAGTTGTAAAGAATTTCATCGGAACGCGGAGTACCATCCGTAGCACACCACTCGAAGAAGTTCTTCGTGACATAATCCTTAGCCGGGTGACCAGGTGTGGCAGCTGTATGCTGCGTATTGAGGTAATCACCAATATTGGCATTCGGGATCAGAACATCATTGTAATAGATGTCGTACTCAACGTAGACAAGCGTGTCAGGAGTGTAGCAGTCAACACCAATCATCCAAGTGTAGGCAAGACCATCGCCACCCGTCATAGTATTGAAGGTGTGGGTCTCAGTACCCGTAGAGTCGATGAAGATGAACTCAGGAGCGTTAGTGACGCGGACGATAGCCGGCGTAGCAGAAGTAGCGATACAACCGTGGTTATCCGTAACAGTCACATAGACGCTGTCGTGAGCGCTGCTCAACGGAGTGCTGAGAGAGAAGATCGGGTTATAAATGTTGCTCGCGCCATTCTGCGTCGCAGGATTAGCCGTAGCTTCGCCAACAACCGTGAATTCATAGTTAACATAGCCAGTGCTGGCTTCGAACGGTATGCTCAGCGGTTGGTCAGCACAAGCCTTGGCCGGACCAGTGATGGTCGGGTTCGGACGCGGGTAGACAACCAGCTCAATCGTATCGTTCGTGTTGCCACAAGTGCTGTTAGCAACCTTCTCGTTAATGGAAACGATGACCTTCTTACCACTGTCAGCATAAGTGACGACATGCGGCAGTGTCAAAACGTTAGCACCGAGATACCAAGTGGTGTCGTAAGAAGCAGCAGTAGAGGGTTGGATGTAATTAACCGTCAGGTTGGCCAACAGAGCAGCTTCCTTGATGGTATCGCCTTCGCACATATCAGCAAGTGTAGTGAGGTTAACCTCAGGCTTGTCGTTAATGAATGTACTCAGTTCCTTGGCAATAGTCGTAACGGTATCGTTACAGCTTGTCACATAAGAATAGGTGACATTGAGCGGGGTATTCACAGATTTAACAATGTAAGTACCTGCATTAACCTTAGTACCATTCACGCTCCAGAAAGTAGAGGTAATCGTGACACCAGTGCCCTTCCAATCGTAAGTACCAGATTGGATGAAGTTCTCCAACGCAGTGTTATTACAAGCGCTCTGGAGTTTGAAGGTATCGTAAGCATACACCGGAATATTAAGGACAACACCAACAGAGTCAGTACCACAATCAGTTGTAATGACCATTGAGAGTTTACCACCGTTGTAGGCACGAATGCTTTCAAACGTCATACCGGTAAAGACAGGCCAGTAATAGCCAGTACCATCAGCCTTGACAAGGGAGTAATGATGACTTACGTAAGTACCACAATTCAGTTGATAATTAGAAGTCATAGCATCCGTAACCAAAACATTCGGGCATTGCGTGCTGAGAGAGATAGAAGCTGTCGGCGGGAGAGAGAAGTTGACAGTAAAGAACGCAGTATCGAAACCGCAAGAACCTTGTGCGAAGTAAGCAGCGTGAGCAGTCTTCGGGCAGATAGCGCTGTCTTTGATTTCAGCCAAAGTAGCAGTCGTGTAAGCACCGCTCTTCAACAGGAGCCAAGCAGAAGTGAGGCTGTCAGAACCGTTCCAAGTAATGGTGGGTTCAGCCAACGTGAAGGTGGTCGGAGCACACTGATCAATGTTAGCAACAGCAGCGACTTGAGGTTTACCGTTCACGAACAGCGTGTCAAAGTTAGAAACAATTTGCGGGTAACAATTGTTAACAGCAACAACGTAAACAAGAGCATTGTTCAGAGATCTGTCAGTGAAGGTGTATGGCAGCGTGATCACAGGATCCGTAGCAGGAACAGGATCAGTGCCGGCAACTTTCTTCAGTTGATAAGAAGAATAGGCGCTAGGATTGAAACCGGTGAAGTCAGCAATCGTCAACTGAGTACCAACGCAATGCGGGTTGTTGATGGCAACAAAGTTGTCAATAATAGCAGTATCCACAGCCAAGACGCTGTCAATAGACACAGCACCGCAATCCGGGTTGCAGTTGTTCACAACGGTCATAGTGATGGTCTTGCCATTGTAAGCGTGAGGAATCTTAACAGCCGGGAAGGTAACATCCTGGTTCAAACCATTGACCGTAGTAGTGGCCAGAGGCGTGGAATTACCCTGAATGAACAACTTGGCAGTAGCAGCAGTACCGTAGGTAGAGACATTGGCCGTGAAGGCATACATCTCACTGGCGCAGTGACGGTTGCCAGCCACGAAGGAGTTGATAGCGGGTTGTTTGACCACATTGAAGTTGATGTGAGCCTCATCGGTACCACAGCAGTTTTCAGCAACTCTCTTAATGGTATGTGTAGTGACATAGGCGTAGGTAAGATCAGGATTGGTAGTGACCTCGGCATAAGCACTAGAACCCTTATAGAGGGATAACCACTTCTGAGTGCCAGAGTATGTAGCAAATCTCGGAGAACCTTCATTATACATGAGGTATCTTCCAGGATAAGCGACATTCTCAACTCTTGTGTTCGCACCAGTAATGGTAATATTCCACTTAGCTCTGTCAGCAGTATTGGTACTTACCAATTCAACCTCATTAGTAGAACCACCAAAACCAGCAATATATTTGCCTATAGCGGCATTGTAGAACGAATAGGTATTGTCTGAATTCTTGACAAGACTCCAAATGTTAGTGGCAGGAGGATTGGATAATTCAATCGTGGTTCCAGCTTGAAGTGCAACACCAGAAGGCACAGTAGAACTAAGCATCACACGATCACCATTAGCATTGGTAATAACATAATCGCCCTCGGTAATATCTGCAACTGCAGTAACCTTAGTATACGTACCAGTACCAACAGCGGCAAACCACTTCACAGAACCCTCGTCACCGTTCCAGACAACATTGAAGGAATCCACGAAATCAGCAAGGGTGTAACCAGCGCTCTCGCAGAAAGGAGCAGGATTGTTCTTGAGGGTAATGACGGGCTTGTCGTTGATATGGACATTGTACGTCACAATACTGTCGCAATACAAACCGTGGACCGGAGCAAGCTTCGTGTATTCACGGACAATAACCGTGTCGAACGGATAAGCGGCAGGAGTAATCGTAACAGCGGTAGGATGAGTAGCATCCGTCGTGGTAACATACTTCGTGCAAGCGGTGTCTTTCACCAACACATGGTCGGTGCGGATGATGCTCACAGGCAGAGATGCATTACCGGAAGGACAGCCAAACTGACTGTTGGCGCGCACGCAGAAAGTAACTGCATTGCCAGCCATCGCAGAACCGATGGTATCGAACTCAGCAATACCGGTAGCAATCTTACCGAGCGTCCAGTTAATACTGGTCGTATCGAGAATAACCTCAGGATTCTGGGAGTGGACAGCAATGTGCAGCGGCTCAGTCTCGCAGAACCAGTTGCTCTGATCTGTTGTGGCAGGATTACCATTGATGGTGAAGACAAGCACCGGGTTCGGGTGGATTGCCACATTCACCGTCTTGCTGTAGGAACAACCAGTGGTCGTATTAGTAGCCGTGAAGATGTAGTCGCAGCCGTTAATCACATAGTGGTCGGTCTGAACATCAATACAAGCGGTATTGGAAGAGTTCGGGTCGGCGCAAGGAGCATACCAACCGTAGGTGTAGGTGTTGGCCGGGTTGCAAGTGTCATTCACAGTACCGCAAAGTTGGATACCGGAAGTACCAAAGCAGTAGTTGAACTGGTCACCACAAACGTTATTGTTGTCACAAATCGTGAGAACCGGAGCGCAGCTGTCGGTGGCACTCACCGCAACGGGCTTGCTCAACCAGCACTGCATCGTGGTGTCTTTCACATAAACATCGTAAGTACCATCCTTCAAACCAGTGAAAGTCGGGTTGGTCTGGTAGGTAACGCCATCCAAGCTGTAGGCGAACACGGCATCCGGGTTCGTGCTGGTCGGGTTAATCACCGTGATAGTACCATTACCAACCGTAGAAGTATTACAGATGTAGTTGACGGTAGTCTCATAGTCGAAATCAACCGTGTAGAAGTCATTCGTGACTGTGATGTCAGCAGCGGTAGTACATCCCGTAAGGGTGTCAACAGCAACCACATGATAATCACCAGCAGCCAACCAATACTTGGTGTGCGTGAGCGGGAGGTCGTAAGGAACAGTCATCTCGTTGCCAGCGGCATCGTAGAACTTGTACACATAAGGATGAGCAGCGGTCTCGTGCGGGGCGACAATCTTGATCGTACCATCGCCGGGTTTCTCGAACGTGGGCTCACACATGTGGTTCGGGGTCATCGTCAGCTGCATAGCAGGAGCTTGATACTGTTGAACTGTAACCGTAGCAGTGGCGGAGCAACCGTATGTGGTAACACCCTTCACTGTATAGTCACCACTTGCCATACCATTGAAGACAACCGTGTTGCTGGAGGTAAGCGTATCCTTTGTGTAGGAAACACCCGTGAGCTTATAGGAAGCCATCGTAACAGATAACTTCGTATTCTTGGCTGTAATCGTACCAAGATCTGCAACACATGAAGGATTCATAGTGGAAGTGGCCGTAATAGTGGGATTGGTAGTGACTTTAGTGACATCAACTGTCTTAGTTGCACGACAATAGTTGTTGCCAATACCCTCAATAAAATAGGTAGCATCATACAAAGGACTCCAAGAATGAGCGGTAGATCTATAATCAATCGTATCGTATGAGAACGTACCGATCTTCTTAAGCAATGAGAGCTGACGGAAGTTAGAAGAGTTGGTCACTGTAATTGAACCGTCGGCGGTATCAATTGAACAGTAATGGTTCGGAGTCATGGAATGATTGATAGTTGGAGTGGTGGTGTTAGTACCGACCGAAACTGTCTTAGGAGTAAGAGTGCTGCAACCAGTAGCAGGATTGTAAGCAACAATCTTATACGTAGTAGGAGCGAGGTTCTTAATGGGGTTGTTCGAAGAATTGAGCGTAACATCATTAAGAATCGTGTCATTAGCAATAGTATAAACCGTGTAATGCCAATTAGCACTTGAGGTTATATTGATCTGACCGTTAAAGACATTTTCAGGGTTATTGTTATAAGAAGTGTTAACACAGTTCGTGTTAGCAGACGGAGTCGCTGCCACTTCAGGTCTCGTAGCAATGTCAGTAAGGCTGAAAATAGTATCTTTAACACAATGCGTAACCGTATTCACAGAATGGATTCTATATTGACCAACGGAGAGGCCGGTGTAGCTGACACCGCTACCGATAAGAGAATCATTGGCCACATAATAGAGTGAATAGGTATAATTGGCGTGAGGAGTAATGGTGATGGTACCATTGTCGTTCGTACAAACAGAGACATCAGTCTTGGTAAAGACAGTGGGATCAAGACCTTGTCTTGCATCGAGAATGGTGTAGGGAGAGTGAACTCTCTCACAGCCTTCATTCGTGATAACCGTCAACTGATACTGAGTCGGACGCAAAGAATCGAACACGATGGTGTTCCAAGGAGTCGTCTGGTGCTCAGGAACGTCAGAAATCTTTGTGATAGCAGGAGTAGCGTGATCGAGAGGCTCAAGGATGTAAATGTAACCGTTCGGCGTTGTGTCAACAGCCAAAGCACCGTTGTAACGCTCGCAGAGAGTGTTCGGCCAAGTGCGGACGATCGGATCAGCACCCTGGAACTTCACATAGAGGTCAGCGGTGGCAGAAGCAGTACAACCAAGGCCGTCAACAACATTCACCTTGTATTGATACACACCAGCCTCAAGAGCTTGCTGCACGGTGAGCGTGGCAGCGTTATGGACGGTCGGAATCGTAGCGGTGGAGCCGATGGGCTTCACAATGAGTTCCCAATTGTAGGTCTCAGAACCGGCAGGAAGCTCATTCACAACAGTGGCAGTATAGTCAACGCCCGTAGTGAGAATATCCTCCTGGCAGAGAGAATCGATGGTCGGGGTAATAGTGACAGCCAAAACATCCGTGGGTTTGAGGACATTCACGTTGAGAGTGGCAGTCTTACCGCAGGGGTTCTTAACGGTGATGGTGACAACCTGAGAATTTCCAGTCAGCACTGTATTCTTAGCAGGAGACTGAGAGTACCAGTCGGAGCGCTCAATCGTACCGAAAGCGTCGGAATACTTAATCTGAGAGAAGGTGTAGCACTCATCCTGGACGAGGGCGGCATCAACGAGATCCTTGAAGTCGGGGATTCTGAAGACGCAACCAGCCTGCTTCTCAACCGTGGTGTCAGCAATAGTGCCGATGAATTGCGGGCCAGCAGTGGCAACGTCAATGGTGTCGTGAGCAATGCCAACGCACTGACGGTCATCCGTGACAACCACATAGTAAGGATAAATAGTATCGCAATATTCAGGAGTGATAGTCACCCAAGTACGGGCAGAGTCAGAGTGGATGTTCACACTCTCACCAACCCACTGATAAGCGTTGGCAGCAACAGTCTGACCCGCAACCGGGTTGACAATTTCAGCTCTCACGGTAAGGTTACCGTAGGTCGGGCAGTAAGGCTCGGTCTGGCCGTTCAGCACGATGTGGTTGATGACCACATTCGGGAGGGCGCGGACATTGACATTAATGGGTTCAGACTCGGCAGAGCAGCCGTTGCGGTCAGTGACCGTCATCACGAACACATAGTCACCGGGCTCGTCGAACGTAATGTTCGTCGTAAGAGCGGTGTTGTCGTCGAAATGGACACCAGTCTTGCCGTTCTTCTCACTCCAGCTGTAGGTGTAAGGAACAAACGGTCCCATAATAGTATCGTCCTTAATGTAAGAAGGATCGAAAGTCATGTGCACCGTGTCGTTGAAACAGATATTTGCGTTCGCGGTGATACCGCCAGGCATGACTTTGATTTTGTCAGGACGGTCGATGTAGATGACCAGTTGTTTTGTGCTGTTGCCGCAGCTGTCGGTAATAGTGGCTTCAACAGTGAGGTGGTTCTTCTCACGGAAGATGTTGGTCTGGCCAATCGGGGACTCAGTGGTGTTCTCCCAGTTGAAGACCAGCGTGCTCATCAAGTAAGCGCTGTCGGTGCAGTTGTCAGAGACAAACGGAGCAACGGCGTTCACGAAGTCCATGCTGTCGGGTGAATTGAACGTGCAGTTGCCGCCCTCGACGGGGTAGAGACGCACATACGGGAAACCAGCAGGCATGTTGAACACAGGATAGGTAGAATCGTGGGAGATGAACGTATGAGAGAAGGTAGCGGTATGGCCGCACCAGTCAGTAACCGTGTAATTATAGGTAAGGGTGTCTTCGCAGTCACCATCCTTATAAGTAGAAGTGTAGGTCATCGTGAGATCCGGGAAACCGCAGTTGTCACCGGGAACCACAGCGTCATCCTTAATGGTGATGGTGGAAGGCAGATCAGCGATGGTGTTGTAATGATAGGTATTCGTTGCATCGAGCTTACAGGCGTTCACGCGAGTGGTCGCGATAGAACCCGTAACGGTCGGAGCAATGGTGTCGTTCATGACATAGACGAAGTTCGCCGGTTGTGACTTACAGCCGTTGCCGTCAATCACGTAAGCACTGCTGCGAAGGGTGTCGCCGCAGTTGTGACCTGTGGGATCCAGCTGGTTGTAAGCATACTGGTGATTATCCGTGGTCGTGTAAGCACCAGCAGGAACAACCGTGAACTTAATATCGCTACGTACATTCTTTCTTGAACCATTATACGAAGTAGGAGTAACAGCACCTCCATCAGAAGTAGCAACTAAAGTTCTGTAATCACCTGCAGGAGTAGTATAGAACTTATAAGAAGTCCCATCATAAGCACCAGATTGGTCATTGATAACAACCAACAGGTTCTTCTGTCCATCATAGTTATAAGGAGTGGTGAGCGTGAATTCATTCCATCCATTCTGCGTGCAATTGAGATTGCCTGAATAAACCTCAGTCAACGTGGAAGTCAAATCCCAGTTGCCATAACCCGTGAAATTTGCTTTATCGGTAGTACCTAAATAAATCTTCACGTTGTTCTTCTTGGTCATCGGTTGGGTATAGGCATAATTGAAAGAGATAGTGCTAATCATACCTGCAGCCACCTCTTCTTTTGTGAAAATCTGTTGGCAGTAAGTGTTTTTGTAATAACCGTTAACAGGTAACTCGTATGATTGACCACTTTGCGTAGAGATAGTAGAAACCGTTGCCATGTTATCCGGAGCGGGAGCCGGGTGCACGTGGTTCACGCTGGTCACGCCGTTCCACACGAAGGTGTAGTTCGGGTCGGTGTCTTGCGGGACATTGCCGATGGTCACCTGCATCTCCACATTGTCATGCTGGCAATAGACCGTCTTGGTGATGTGGGGGACAAGTTCGGGGGTTTGGTGGATGAGCACCACGAAATAGTCGAACTTACGGGACTCGCAACCCTGATCCTCATTGTAGGACGTCGCGAAGAAATAGAGCGTGGTGTCCTTGTTGATGGAGGGCAGGTAGTTGGCGATGAACACTTCCGGGGTCGCACCAGTCAGCATAGAGTTCTTGTTGATGTAGCTGGTGAACGTGTTACCCACGGGCAGAGCATTTGTATAGTACCAAGAACTCATCAGCTTCGTGTACCAATGAACGGTAGTACCGCACGCATCCTGCAACTGAGCGGCAAGATTCAACTTGGTAGTCGCGTCAACCGACTCAATACAGTACTCGATGGTATCCACCGCAGGATAGGTGATCACAGGGGGAAGCATCTCCTTGAGCGTCACGGTGAACTGGGCTTGCGGGCCCACGCAATCCAACGTGTCGTCGTAGGTGTTGATCTGGCGGACAATGTAGGTATAGGTGGTATCACCGTTCCAAGTGGAAGGAGGAGTGGTATAAGAATCCGGATACTTGGAGTAGTAGCCTTGTGCATCATGCCAAGAGCTGCTGTAATACCATTGAATCTTATAGGAGCTCTGGGTGTCGTGCAGACCAACGGTGTCAACCGTAATGGAAGCCATCACATCGGGGGTCTCGCATTTGCAGAGGGTGGTATCCTTAACCGCAATCACAGGGGTGTGGCGCACGAAAAAGTCCACATAATAAATGCTGTCAGTTTGGAAATATCTGCATTCAGTATTATTATTGCCGAATCCAACATACTGTCCAAAGACGACGTTGGTGTCATAGCTGCGGTCGGAGAGATCGGAATTGAAAGTATAATCGGGACGACCGAACGTCCAGGTCTCTTGCTGGCAGACGGCTGTCTCGACAGAGCCGAAGGTGGGAAAACTGATCACATCCTCTGCGATGACATTGCCGCAGCAGGACTGATGACCGCCAACGAAGTCGGTGGTTTCATTCTGATTCCAGTTAAGGTTCATGTAGGGAGTACCGCCAACGCGCTCACGAATGCGCATGACGAGTTTGTAGTCACCGACCTGTTTCCATTTAATTTGGACAATGTTACGGGTCTGCTCAAAGAAGTCGAGGTAGAGATAGTCAAGAGCTTCGGTGTAAACGTGGTTGAGGCCCATGGCAGGGACAACCTGACCCAGCTGGGTCATAACGCTAAGGGGAGTGCCCTGCGTCACTTGAAGTGCACCGGGATAGTTCGTCGGAACATGACATCCCGTGTTCAATCCGTGGATGGAGTCGTACAGGGTGTAGCCGCTCGGATTCACCGATTCGCAGTAACCGAATCCGTCGTTTACCTGGCCACCCAACCAACCGATGGACTGGCATGCGCCATACTGGTTCAGCTGGTTGTAAAACGTGTAGATGCTGAGCTCCATGTAATCGGACAGGTGGTCGTTGATGGTGTCACCATCGCGGATGACCAACCAGTCGATGGACACCTTTGTCTTGGGGTCCAGTCCGCATGTGTTGCAGAAATGGAGCTCGTACAACTCCGTCTGACCAGGATGGGCGTTGCCCAGATACTGGCCGGTAGAGCCATACCAAAGCTGACCCAGGGTGTGGGTCAATGGCAGATCGCCCGTGTTGGGCATGTCAGCCGGCAAGTTCGCAATCTCGTGGATTGTGGTCGGTTGCAGGTTCTCGATCCAGAACCCGCTTGCACAGCTGCTACCAGTGTTGCTTTGTTGCGCCTGCGTGCTGAAGCTCAAGAGCCCCAGCAGAATGCTTAAAAAGCAAATTGATAATAGTTTTTTCATACCGTTTTTGTTTAATTTGTAATTTATATTATTTATTTTTCTCTCGTTGAATTCGTTTTTCTGCCTTTAAGTCAACACTATACATTACTTTACATTATACATAATTTTTAACCTGCAAAAATACATTTTTTTTTCATTGTTTGTCTTTTCGCGGTATTTTTTTTCGATTTTTTTGAAAATTTATCTAACGCTCTTATATTCAGTATATTACATCAATTGGTTTAGTTATCAAAATTTATCAACACGGTATTAACAGCGTTGCCGACCTCGCGATTTCTTCTCTTTTCTGGCTTTTACCGCTAATCTGTTATACGATTCAGGGGTAGAATGGTTACACGAGTGGAGAGTTGTAGAGACGGGGCGCGCCCCGTCTCTACACTTGGGATATAAACAATAATTGTATATATGATATATAAGAAAGGCCCGAGGTTTCCCTCAGGCCAAAAGTCTCAAGTCGCGTTGTAGAGACGGGGCGCGCCCCGTCTCTACAAGTCTCATCGCACAATCTTGAATTCCGTGCGGCGGTTGGCGGCGCGACCGGCGTCAGTGTCGTTGCTGGCCACGGGCACGCGCTTGCCGTAACCCTTGTACTGCAAACGGTCGGCGGGAATGCCCTTCGAGACGAGGTAGTCGTAGACGGCCTTGGCGCGGTTTTCGGAGAGACGGTCATTGTAGTCATCGCTGCCCTGGTCGTCGGTGTGACCTCCGATCTCGATGCGGATGGTGTTCGTGCGCAAGTAGGCAGCCAACTTGTCGAGCTCCACAAACGACTCGGGCTTCAGCTCGGCCTTGTCGAAGTCAAAGAAGACGTTGCGCAAGGTGACAACCGTGCCCACATCGGTGGGTTGCAGGTTGATGTCCTTGAGGTAGGGTTCCAGCTCGGTATAAGAACGTTCCACCTGGAAGTTCTCGGAGTAGAAGGGGTAATCGGGATGGGAGACGTTGAGCAGCACGTTGCCGCCCGTGTGGATGCAGGCCAAGTAGCCGCCGGTCTGCGGATCGGAGGTGGTGGCGGTGAGCAGCTGCTTCGTATTTAAGTCGATCATCTCGATGCGCGCCGACAGCGGATCGCCGGAGAAGGCATCGCGCACGTGACCCTTGATGTAGGTAACGGGGTTGGGACGCAGCCCGTCGTCGAGGACGAAGCTGTAGAGATCGAGGCCGCCGTAGCCGCCATCCTTGTCGGAAGAGATGTAGGCCATCGTGCCGGCCGCGTTGATGAAGATATTGATTTCATCGGCGGGCGAGTTGATGGGATAACCCATGTTCTGCGGCTCGCTCCAACTACCGTCAGCCTGCAGGGTTGTGTAGTAGAGGTCGTAGCCGCCCATGCCGGTACGGCCATTGGAGGCGAAATAGAGGGTGCGGCCGTCGCTGTGGATAAACGGCGCGGCATCATCGCCCGGGGTGTTGACCGCAGAGCCGAGGTTCTCGGGAATGGAGAACTCGCCCTCGGCGGTCATCGTGGTCTTCCAGATGTCCATGCCCCCGAATCCGCCGGGTCGGTTGGAGGCGAAATAGACGGTCATGCCGTCAGTGCCCATTGTGGGCTGGCTCTCCCACGCCTGCGTATTCACGGGTGCGCCGAAATTGCGGGGCCGCGACCAACGCTCGCCCATGCGCTTGGCCCAGTAGAGGTCGCAGCTGCCCATACCGTAGTCGGCGTCGCACATGGTGTAGAGCAGATACTTGCCGTCGGGCGAGAGACATTGCGCCCCTTCGTTGTAGCCAGTCTTCACAGGTGCGCCGAGCGGCTCGCGGGGTTGCCAATCACCTCCGACCTTGCGACTCGCGTACAAATCTTCCTCGTTGAGGCAGAAGGCACAGACGGTACCGTTGTCGCGCGGCCGCTTCACGGTGAACACAATCTGCTCGTCATCGGCGGTGATGGCCGCCAAGTACTCGTCCCACTCGGAATTGATGCCGCCGCCGAGGTTCACCAGCTCGAAACTGCGCGGATGCTTCACCGCCTCTATGGCGAACTGGCAGTTGGCGATGGTCCGCTGCGCCTCGGGGAGCACGTCGGAATACTGCAGCCCCTTTTGCAGGAAAAGCTGCAATGTCTTCAGCGCGTACTCGTAAGCGCCGCACTTCGCACCCTCGTTGCCGGCGATGAAGTAGAGCATCGGGTCCGGCTCGCCAATCAGGTCGATGGCACGCTGGTAGCATCGCATTGCCGAGTCGGACTGGAGGCGGAAGTTGTAGATGTCGCCCTTCATGATGTAGAGATCCGGATAGTTGGGATCTTTGGCCTGCGCCTGATTGAGATAGCCCATCGCCTTGTCAAAGTCCTGGCTGTTCATCGCCTGCCCAGCCTTCTCGCACAGCGCAGCAGCCTTGGAGGGTTTCTGGGCGGTGGTGATCATCGGAGCGATGATGCACATTAATACTATATATACTATTGTTATTTTATGGGACATCGGGGTGGGGTTTCAGGATTCAGGATTCAAGATTCAGGATTCAAGATTCAGGATTCAGGATTCAGGATTCAAGATTCAGGATTCAAGATTCAGGATTCAGGATTCAAGATTCAGGTTTCAGGATTCAAGATTCAGGTTTCAGGTTCCAAGTTCCAAGTCCAAAGTCTTAAGTCTCAAGTCTAAAATCTCAAGTCTTAAGTCTCAAGTCTAAAGTCTTTTCGCTTTTTCCCAGTACTCGTCCATCTCCGGCAGGGACATGTCGGTGAGACGGCGGCCATCGTCCTTCACCATCTGTTCGAGGAGTTGGAAGCGGCGCATGAATTTGCGGTTGGCCTTTTCGAGGGCGTCTTCGGGGTGGATGTTGAGGAAGCGGGCGTAGTTGACGAGGGCGAAGAGCACGTCGCCGAACTCATCCTCCATCGCCTCCTGGTTGTCGTTGCGGACTTCCACTTGGAGTTCCTCAAGTTCCTCCTGCACTTTGTCCCAAACCTGGTCGCGGTTGTCCCAGTCGAAACCGACACCGGCGCACTTGTCCTGGATGCGGTAGGCCTTAGTGATGGCGGGCATACCGGAGGGGATGCCGCCCAACACGGAGCGGTTGCCCTCGGTCTGCAGCTTGATCTTCTCCCAGTTGTCGTGAACTTGTTCTGCAGAGTCGGCCTTCACCTCGCCGTAGATGTGCGGGTGGCGGCGTATCAGCTTATCACACAGCTTGTTGAGAACATCCGTAATATTGAAGAGTCCCATTTCGGAAGCCACTTTGGCATAGAAGACGATATGCAGTTGCAGGTCGCCGAGCTCTTTGCACATATCCGGATAGTCCTTGTCCATGATGGCGTCGGCGAGCTCGAAGGTCTCCTCCACGGTGAGATTGCGCAAGGTCTCGAAGGTCTGCGCGCGGTCCCACGGGCACTTCTCGCGCAGCTCATCCATGATTTCGAGCAAGTGCCGGAAGGCGGCGAGGGATTCGGTGTATTTGTCGGTTTTGTTCATATTCTTATCTTGTTAGACCCAAGGCTCGCTATCGCTCACCCTGGGTTAGCATACTTCAGGCCTTCGGCCCTTTCGGAATAATGCCTACTGCCTATTGCCTAATGCCTAATACGCGCGAGCAAACAACACTCTCTCGTGAGACGGTTTGCCGGTGAGGATGCACTTGCCCTCTTCCTTCGGATTGTTGAAGGGGATGCAGCGGATGGTCGCCTTGCAGAGGTCCTTGATCTTCTCCTCGGTTTCGGGGGTGCCGTCCCAGTGGGCATAGACGAAGCCGGGCTTGTTGTCGAGCAGGTCGACGAATTCATCCCAGGTGTCGGCTTTGTAGGTATGTTCCTTCCTGAATTTCAGGGCTTTGTTGAAGAGGTTCTGCTGGATTTCGTCGAGGAGTTTCTGAATATGCTCAACGAGCGAGTCGAAGGAAATATTGTATTTTTCCATCGTATCGCGGCGGGCAACTTCGGCCTCGTTATTCTCCAAATCTTTCGGTCCGATGGCCACGCGCACGGGCACGCCCTTGAGTTCGTACTCGTTGAACTTCCAGCCGGAACGCTTGGTGTCGTCGTTGTCAAACTTCACGGAGATGCCGAGAGCCTTGAGTTGCTGCACAAGCGTATCTGCCTTTGCCGCAATCTGTTGACGTTGCTCGTCGCTCTTGTAAATGGGTACGATGACCACTTGGATGGGGGCGAGAACGGGCGGAAGGACGAGGCCGTTGTCGTCGGAGTGGGTCATAATGAGGGCGCCGATGAGTCGGGTGGAGACACCCCAGGAGGTGGCCCACACATATTCGAGCTCGTTCTGCTGGTTGAGGAACTTCACGTCGAAAGCCTTCGCGAAGTTCTGTCCGAGGAAGTGGGAGGTGCCGGCCTGCAAAGCCTTGCCGTCCTGCATGAGAGCCTCGATGCAGTAGGTATCGAGGGCGCCGCCGAAACGCTCGTTCGGGGATTTCACACCCATAATGACGGGGATGGCCATGTGTTTCTCCGCAAAATCGGCATACACGTGAATCATTTTGTCGGTCTCTTCGAGGGCTTCCTCACGGGTGGCGTGAGCGGTGTGTCCCTCCTGCCAGAGGAATTCGGCGGTGCGGAGGAAGAGGCGGGTGCGCATCTCCCAACGAACCACGTTAGCCCACTGGTTGCAAAGGATGGGCAGGTCGCGGTAGGATTGGATCCAGTTTTTGTAGGTGTCCCAGATGATGGTCTCGGACGTGGGGCGCACGATGAGCTCTTCTTCGAGTTTCGCATCGGGATCGACAACGACACCACCGCCGTTGGGATCGTTCTTGAGGCGGTAGTGGGTAACCACTGCGCACTCCTTGGCGAAACCCTCCACATGGCTGGCCTCGCGGCTGAAGAACGATTTCGGGATGAAAATCGGGAAATAGGCATTGGAATGGCCTGTATCTTTAAACATTTGGTCCAACTGGCGCTGCATTTTCTCCCAAATCGCGTAACCGTAGGGCTTAATCACCATACATCCGCGCACGGAGGAGTTCTCCGCCAAGTCCGCTTTCTTCACAATGTCGTTGTACCACTGCGAATAATTCTCTGCTCTTGTACAAAAATTTTTTGCCATAAAAACTGATATAAATTAACTTTTTAGTACTTTTGCCGTCTATTTGAAAATTAAGGTGCAAAAATAAAAAAATAAGAGATAAGGAGGACATTATGAAGAAACAAATTTTAATCGTTTTAAGCGTTATAACAGGCTTATTATCAGCCTGTTCTACTACAAATTTCGCCTATTACGATGACATATACACGTCCACGGGCGAAAAAGCCGTGCAGAAGGCGGCCCCAAGCGCCGCGCAAACGTCCGCCGTAACCGCTGCAGACGGCACCACGATGGTGGCCGACTCCATCATTTACGAGACCGATGAGAACGGCAACCTGCTGCGCACGCTGACCTACTACCCGGGCAGCTCCGAGCCGGTCATCACGAACTACACGGATGGGGTCGCAACGGATTCCGTCAGCGGCTACGATCCCGACGACTACTACGACTACAGCTACGCTTCGCGTATCCGCCGGTTCCACACCGACGTGTACGCAGGTTGGGGCTATTATGACCCCTATTTCACAAACATGTACTGGTACGACTATGCTCCCGCCAGCTGGGGTTTAAGCATTTACCTGGGTTACAACTGGTGGTGGCCTGGCTACTACTACCGTCCATACTACTATTCTCCCTACTGGTATGACTACGGTTTCCGCTACGGCTGGGGCTGGTACGGTCCGCATTACGCGTGCTGCGGTCCCTGGTATCATCCGCACCATCATCACGGCCCCGAGCCCATCGACTACTACCACAACCACCACGACCCGAACCACGCCTACTACTACGGCCACCGCAATAACATCGGTCCCTCGGTGGGCAACGGCGACAGAGGCGAGCGTCCGGATAAAGACGCCAACAACCCCAACAGACCTTTGGCAGGCGGCTACGGTAACGGCGAGACCAACAACCACTACTCGGTGACTTCTTCTCCGGTGGCCTTCAACCAACGCTACGACAATCTTGTCGCCGGAACCACGGGCACGGGCAGTGCGGGTGGCGGCGGAAACAGTGGCAACAATCCCACCAGCGATGGTGGCAGAACTGTCACGAGTGCACGCTCAGAGGTCGTCAAAAACCCTGACAGCCAGAGACCTGCGCAAGTCAACCCGCAGCCCGTCAACACTGGCGCAAGCACCAGCCCCACGGATGCCTCTTCGGTCAGCAGACCGGCTTCTTCCACGGTGACTGCCCCCAGAACGGATGCTAAACCGTCCACTCCTAACGCAAGCACTACCACCACAGTCACCCGTCCAGCAGCTACCAGCACCACGACCACAACCCGGCCCGCCGCATCCGCATCCTCGCAACCGACCAGAACAGTGACGCGCACCGTAGTGACGCCCTCCAGCGTGAACACGCGTCCTGCCACCACCTCCGGAAATCGTCCCACGACAACAACCCGTCCGTCCTCATCAAGCTCCTATCCTTCAGGAAATTACAATTCCCGTCCCAGTTCGTCAAGCACGGCCCGCCCAAGCAACAGCGGTTCCTACAACCGCCCATCCTCTTCCAGCACACCGAGCAGCCGTCCCTCCTCATCGAGCAGCAACCGCTCCAACTACAGCTCGCCCTCATCCAACAACCGTCCCTCCACCTCCTCGTCGAGTAGCAGCCGCTCCAGCTACAGCAGCCCGTCCAGCAGCCGCTCCTCCTCTTCCAGCAGCAGCCGTTCGAGTTATAGCAGCGGCTCATCCCGCAGCAGCTCAAGCTCTTACAGCGGCGGCGGTCGCAGTGGCGGCGGTTTCTCCGGCGGTGGTGGACATTCCGGCGGCGGTCACAGCGGTGGCAGAAGATAGGACTTGAGACTTAAGACTTTAGACTATAATAAACCAAAAGGGCCGAAGACCTGAAGTATGCCAACCCAGGGTGAACACAGTGAGCCCTAGGACAAAAAAACAAAAATCCAAAAGGGCTGTAAGCCCGAAACGTGTCAACCCAGGGTGAACGCAGTGAGCCCTGGGACAAAAAAGAAAAAAATGAAAAGAATCGCAACAATCATCATCGTGATTATGGCCCTGTGCAGTGCGGTGCGCGCCCAGGGCGACTACGAGGCGCTCACCTTCTCGCAGGCCGACTACTGGGGCACTGCGCGCTTCATGGGCGCGGGCGGCGCATTCGGCGCCACCGGCGGCGACTTCTCCGCGCTGAGCACTAACCCGGCCTCCATCGGCCTCTACAAACGCTATGAGACGACAGTTTCCCCGATGCAGCTCAACTTTGGCTACACCGACACCTGGTACAACGGCGACAAAAGCTCCGCGCAGAAGTTCAAATACACCGTTCCGCAGGCCGGCATCGTGATGGCGCACGACATCCGCAATGGCGGCGGCTGGAAGAAGTGGCAGTTCGGCTTCGGCTACAACCGCATCATGGACTTCAACCAGACACTTCGCGCCAATACGGAGATTAACAGCACTATAGGTGACGCTATTGCGGCTCACGCCGACGGCACCTACTACGGAAACCTCACCGGCGACGCCTCTTTGGCTTGGTACGGTTGGCTTATCGATACCTTGGCGGGTGACCAAAGCCACTACCAAGGCTTTTATCGCGGGTATAACATTGACCAGTCGGCCCTTGTGGTGCGGAGCGGCGGCATCAACGAGATGCAATTCGCCGTCGGCGGCAACTACAACGACAAACTCTATATCGGCGCGACACTCGGCTTCTCGTTCCTCGACTTCAAGGAGAACACAACCTATCAAGAGACGCCCGCCGATGCAGACGAACTCTTCAACGTTAAAAGCTACACGCTCTATTCTACCCAACGGAATTCCGGCACCGGTGTCAACCTGAAACTCGGTGTCATCTACCAACCTGTTGATTTCTTGCGCATTGGCGCGTCTTTCCACACCCCGACCTACTACTGGAAAATCCGTGACTACTTCTCCCGCGAGCTCGACACGAGATTCGCCTACCCGCTCGACAACGGCGCCACTAGTCTGAACTACAGCTACGAAAACTCCAATGTCTTCTCCCTGACCACCCCGCTGAAGTTCAATGTGGACGCTTCCTTCCTCATCGCCAAGCGCGCGTTCATCGCCGCCGAGTACGAGTTCCAAAACTACGGAATGGCCTCGATGTATGCCGACAATTACGACTATATTGTAGAAAATGAGGCGATTAAAGCCAAATACGGAGCAGCGCACAGCATGCGTGTGGGCGCTGAAGTCAATATCACGCAAGGGTTCGCCCTCCGTGCCGGTTATCGGTTGAGAACTTCACCCTACAAGCTGACGGAAAGTCCCTACAACAACACCACGCACTTCATCTCCGCCGGTTTAGGCTTCAAAGGCAAAGTCATGTTCTTCGACCTCGCCTACGTACTGCGCATGTGCAAGGATTCCTACTGGTTGTACGACGCCTACGGCACTCCCTGCAACTACGCGGCCAAGACCCACAGCGTGGTGGCCACCATCGGCTGTAAGTTCTAAACCCAACTGTAGAGACGCGGCGCGCCGCGTCTCTACATGAATCTTGAATCCTGAATCTTGAAACAGCTCATCCCCATCATCATCATAACGTTAACAGTCGCCCTGGGTTGTGCAAACGCCCAGGAGCGACTTTTTTTTACGGAGAAGCCCTACGAGCGCGTAACCACGGACATTCAAGGGGTTGTCTATCTCACCAACGACAATCAGTTGGAGAGTTACGCCGCTGACGGGCAGCTGTTGCGCAACTACAGCGAACAGTCTGCGGGCAACATCACGAGCGTGGATGCAGGGATTGCCTCCAAAATTCTCGTCTTCTACCGGGAAAGCGGCTCAATCATGCTACTCAACAACGAATTAGCCCCTATGGGAAGTCCGCTGAACCTCTTCGACAGGTCGCTGATGACCATCTCGCTGGCGGCCATGGGCAGTTCCAACAAAATAGTGCTGTACGACGATGCCAACCAGAATCTGATTCTCACTGACCTCAGCCTGAACCTACAATCCCAGTCGCACATCACCTTTCCGGGCGAATTCCATGCAACAGACATGCAGGTGGTGCCGGAGCACCGCATTGCGCTGTTGGACACCGCCCACGGCATCTGCCTTTTCGATTTCTTCGGCACCTTCGAGCGGGAGATTCCGATTCCCGGCATAACGCGCATGCAGCTGACGAAAGACCGCATCTACTACCTGCGCGACGGACAGCTCTGGCGCTACGAGCTTCCCTCTTCCACCACACCACTGAACCTCCAGCCCATCGCATTGGATCTACCGGAAATCTTGGATTTCCACATCGGCAAAGATGTATTGTATTATATTGACACCCAACACATTGTCTGGAAAATTCCGTTAGACATGTAGAGACGTTGCGCGCAACGTCTCTACACAGAGCACACACCGTCTCTACTATAAGGCAACCGCGTAACCTCACTAATCACTAATCACAGTTCACTACTCACATATCACAGTTTACAAAAAAATCGTACCTTTGCCGCTCATTCGAATTTTCACCAAAAACATACGATTTATGCGAAAACACGTAAAGAATAATGTCAGCTGGGTAGGTTACATCGACTGGGAGTTGGAAACCTTCCACGGCGATGACTACTCCATCATGAACGGCTCAAGCCAGAACGCCTACCTCATCGAGGAGGAGAAAACGGTGCTCATCGACACCATCTGGACACCCCACCGTTTCGGATTCGTGGAGAATTTGAAAAAAGAAATTGACCTGAAGAAGATAGACTTCATCGTGGCCAACCACGGCGAATGCGACCACAGCGGCTCGCTCACCGCGCTCATGGATGAGATTCCCGACACCCCGATTTACTGCACCGCCAACTGCGTGAAAAGTCTGGAAGGACAGTACGGCAAGCGCGGCTGGAACTTTCACGTGGTGAAAACCGGCGACAGCGTGGAGATTGGCAACGGTAAGAAGCTGGTATTCGTGGAGATGCGCATGCTCCACTGGCCCGACTCAATGGCCACCTACATGACCGACGACAACATCCTCTTCTCCAACGACGCCTTCGGTCAGCACTTTGCGGTGGAAGAACTCTTCAACGACAAGGCCGACCAGTGCCTGCTCTGGAAAGAGGCGGTGAAATACTACACCAATATCCTCAACCCGTTCTCCATGATGGTGACGAAAAAACTGCAGGAAATTGCCGGCATGAACCTCCAGTTCGACATCATCGCCCCGTCGCACGGCGCGATCTGGCGCGACAACCCGCTGCAAATCGTGAAGAAATACGCCCAGTGGGCCGATGCCTACCAGGAGAACCAAATCACGGTGGCCTACGACACGATGTGGGAAGGCACGACCAAAATCGCCCACAAGATTGCCGAAGAGATCCATCGCCAGAGCCCCGACACCGTGGTGAAGGTCTTCAACGTGGCCAAGGCCGACAAGAACGAGGTGATGACCGAGGTCTTCAAATCGAAAGCCATCGCCGTGGGTTCCCCGACGGTGAGCAACAGCATCCTCTCATCCGTGGCCGGCTGGTTGGAATTCCTCAAACAGCTGAAATTCAAGAACAAGAAAGCTGCCGCATTCGGCTGCTACGGTTGGAGCGGCGAGTCCGTGAAGATTCTGCAAGAGAGACTCAAAGATGCCGGTTTCGCCGTCATCGACGACAATATCCGCGCCTCCTGGGTGCCCACCGAGGCCGACTTGGAGGCCGTGCCCGCGCTGGTGAAGAACCTGTTGGGCAACGAATAATCAATATAACCCATGTAGAGACGCGGCATGCCGCGTCTCCGCAAACGAACGGGAACCTTTAAAACATGTAGAGACGCAGCATGCCGCGTCTCCACAGAACGGGAACCCTTAAAACACGTAGAGACGCGCCATGGCACGTCTCTACATTATTTTAAATAGGTAACGACGCCACAATGTGACGTCTCTATAGATTATTCGGCAGCGGGAGCATTACCGTTTAACTGATCTTTGATCTGGTTTTGGAAATCTTTGATGTTCTTCTCGAACTTATTGATGCCGAAGAGGGCCACAATGTAGGAGACACCGGCAAGGATGAGACCGATACCAATCACGGCAACAAGGGTTCCGGCAGCGGCCATCGGATTGCGTAAACCGAGAATACCCAACACGGCAATCACGATACCGAGAATCATGATGGCCCACCAATTCGTGAATCCGAATTTCTTGAAATCGAAGGACTCGATGAAGAGGGTAATACCTTCAATCATAATCCAGAAAGCGAACACGAACGGCAACGAAGCAGTAACGGCCCAATTGTTGCAGAGGAAGAAAATACCAATGAAAATCTGCAGCAGGGATGACAGCATTCGGGTACCGCTGTTCGGAAGGAACTTCTGCGTTTTGAACGTGAACAGCAGAGTGAAAAGACCTGAAAGAAGGATAAGACATCCTAACAACCAAGCGCTGCCTTCCAATGTTTGCACGGGATAGCAGAAACAGACGATGCCCAACGCGATGAGGGCGATGCCGGCGATGGCCAGCCAGATTTTAGAACTTTTTTCCATACTTTTGGGTTTTTAAGTTAACTGTGGCAAAAATAAAACTTTTTTGTATTTGTTGTTCTTTTGAATTTTGACCATTGACTATTCGTGCGCGTAGACGGGCAGCGGCTGGTCGATTTGCTCGTTCCAGGGCAGGCCGTAGCCGCCAATCTCCTTCATGAACGGATCGGGATCGAACTGCTCGACATTGAAGACGCCTTTTCCTTGCCACGTGCCGGTGAGAATCATCTTGGCACCCAACATGGCGGGAACGCCCGTGGTGTAGGAAACCGCCTGTGCGCCCACTTCCTTGAAGCACTCGGCGTGGTCGCAGTTGTTCCACACATAATAGGTGCGCTCCTTGCCGTCCTTCACGCCCTTGATCTGGCAGCCGATGGATGTCTGGCCGTGATAGCCTTCGCCGAGAGAGGAGGGTTCCGGCAACACCGCCTTGAGGAACTGCAACGGCACAATCTCCATGCCTTTGTAGTTGATGGGCTTGATGCTGGTCATGCCGATCTCCTGCAGCACATTCAGCACGGTGAGGTATTTCTGTCCGAAGGTCATCCAGAAACGGGCGCGCTTGATGGTCGGGTAGCTCTTCACGAGCGACTCAAGCTCCTCATGATAAAGCAGATACGATTCTCTGTCGCCAATATTGGGATAGGTCACCGGACGATGGATCGACATCGGGTCAATCTCCACCCATTGGCCGTTCTCCCAGTACTTACCGCGTTGGGTAATCTCGCGGATATTGATTTCGGGGTTGAAATTGGTGGCAAAAGCCTTGCCGTGGTCGCCGGCGTTGCAATCCACGATGTCAAGATAGTGCATCTCATCGAAGTAGTGCTTGGCGGCATACGCGGTATAGATGCTGGTCATGCCGGGGTCGAAACCGCAGCCGAGAAGAGCCATGATGCCGGCCTCTTTGAAGCGGTCGTGGTAGGCCCACTGCCAGCTATACTCAAACTTCGCCTTGTCGCGGGGCTCGTAGTTGGCCGTATCCATGTAGTTGGTTTTCGTGGCTAGACAGGCGTCCATCAGCGGCAGATCCTGATAAGGCAGCGCCACATTGATCAGCAAATCAGGCTTGTAGCTTTCCAGCAGACGGATGGTCTCCTCCACGTTGTCGGCATCAACCTGGGCCGTCTGGATGCGATTGCCGCCAATCTGTGCAGCGATGGCATCGCATTTGGCTTTCGTGCGCGAGGCCAGCATGATTTCAGTGAAAACCTCCGGCACGGAGGCACATTTGTGAGCCACGACGGATCCAACGCCGCCCGCTCCGATAATAAGTACTCTTGCCATATACAATATATTTATTAATGAAACATTCCTTTCGGATTCAGACGGCAAATATACATTTTTTAGGCATTAGGCATTAGGCAATAGGCATTAGGCATTAGAAAAAAAAGAGTAGCTTCTTCAATAACCCATAACCTATAACCAATAACCATTAAAAATTGTACTTTTGCCATTCGAAAAATAAAATGAAAATATGAGAAGGAACATCGTAATAATTCTCTGTATCTCACTGATACTCTGCATAGTGGCAACCGGATGCAAAAAAAAGAGCAAGCCGGTGGATGTCGCCAAACCCAAACTGACCGAGGAACAGGTCAAGACGGCCAAAAGCATCGACATCAAAATGTTGCGCTACGAACAGGATCTGTTCAACATCGACCAGAAGAACATGGCGGCAGCATTTGCGGCGATGTACAGGAAATATCCCGACAATATCATCGCCAACGGCGCTTGGAACAACCAAGAGATGCTCGAATCCATCAAGGGATTCATCAACGACCACACAATCCAGGACATCTACAAGGAAACAGAGGCGCAATACGCTGACATGTCGTGGTTTACGAAGGAAATCTCTCCTGCCCTCACCCTCTATCTGACGCACTTCCCCGGCGAGCAAATCCCGGATTTCTGCACCTTGGTATCGGGCATCGACTTCCAGATGCCGCAGGTTTTTGGCTATCAGAACACCATCTTCATCTGCTTGGACATGTACCTCGGCAAGGACTGCAAATTCTACGGCCAAGCGGGAATGCCGAACTATATCGCCGCTCGCTGCGACAAGAAATACATGGCCACCGACTGTTTCTCCAAAGCATTGGTTTACAAGCATCTGCCCGACAAAACCTTGGTCACAGTGCTAGACAACATGGTGGACGCCGGCAAGAAGATGCTCTTCACACAGACGATGTTCCCCACCACCGACCCACAGGACATCCTCGGCTACAGCAAGAGTCAATACAAGTGGGCCCTGTCGCACGAATCCGCTATCTGGCACCGGATGATTGAGAAGAACATGGTGTACGACAAGAGCGAAGACATGGCGCGGCGGCTGATTGACGAGACGCCGTTCACGCGCGATTTCGGCAACGACTCCCCCGGCCGCCTCGGGGTCTTCATCGGCTTCCAGATTGTGCAAAGCTACATGAAAACGCACCCCGGCACCACGCTGAAAGACCTCATGAACATGACCGACAGCCAAAAACTGCTGAAGGAATCGGGCTACAAGCCGAATTAATATGCAACATACACCAACGAAATCGCACAAAATCCGCATGTCAATTAATTGACAATTAACGTAATAAACATTTATCAACAATTAACACTTGATAACTTTTCCGGAAAAGGTGATTAAAACGCTTTTCCTGGTTGTATTTTTGCCGTGAACTTAAAACTTAATATTATGTCAGGTATTAACAAAGTAATCCTAGTGGGTCATTTAGGAAAAGACCCGGAAATCAGAACATTTGAGAACGGCAGCAAGAAGGCGAGTTTCTCGCTGGCAACGTCCGAGTTCCGCAAGGACATGGACGGGAACCGTGTGGAAATGACCGAGTGGCACAACATCGTGATGTGGGGCAACTTGGCGGATCTGGCGGAGAAGTACCTCCGCAAAGGCCGACAGATCTACGTGGAGGGCCGC
>Ga0310696_10001670_pt1 | contig 31564 bp, 60 predicted proteins | sample AusTroGonzalo_MG_4_FD_203885 | JGI IMG/M metagenome (GOLD analysis project Ga0310696, IMG submission 203885) | Bovine rumen microbial communities from tropical cattle in Woodstock, Queensland, Australia - Gonzalo_02 (v2) (version 2) | ecosystem: Host-associated > Mammals > Digestive system >... | reverse complement strand
TAGACATATTGAAGGGTTTGAGTCATGAAATACCGCCAGTTTAAAGACTCTTATTGGCTTTGGGATCCCGAGGACCATCCGTATTATGGTGTAAGAACTGAGTTTTGGTTAAAGGAGACCTATTTGTGTTGGTTGAAATGAATTACGCTGAATTTGCCGGATTGTATGGCGACTTCATAAATGACATGGTGCCAAAGGTAAAAACGATTACCAGCAGCTATATGGGTATGGAATATCATACACAAGTGTTAGAAGGAAAGAGAACGAAGTGGCGCCTTCGGGATCTGATGAACGATGGTTGGACAAAAGAAAACATCCAAAATATCATAGAAAATCGCATAGAAAATTCATGAGAAATTCCATTACAAGAAAAGATTTTTATTCTAGATATTGGAAGTGGATAAACGACGCCATATATTCCGCCGGCGATATTCCAATACCAGAAATCTACAATAGAATAGAAATAGACTTCTACAACCCTTCTATGAGATGGTGATGAAATCTTTGGAATTTCGCCGGCGATATTTTAGGGAAGTCAGAAAAATACCTGATATATTGTGTGGTCGCACACTCGAAATTTTTTCGGGCGACTTTTGGCTTTTGTCAGACTCGGAACACCCTCTTACACTACGTGATAGACTACGTAAAATCATTTGACGAATTTTATCACGTGTATTGGAAAATAGCATACACGGAAATTGAATCCGATTTCAAACGGATGTCGCTGGTTAATGACGAAAACAACTTGCTGATCTTTCATAGATACGCCATCACATAACTCAAAACAAAAAGGAAAAATCAAAAATGAAAAAAATGATTCTTGGTGGTCTCGCTCTTGCGGTTATTCTTATCGTCCCGCTTTTCGTAGGCATTACGATTATCGACGAAACGGAGCGAGGTGTGGTCCTCAACTTCGGCCGATATACCGAAACGTTTGAACCCGGTATTCACTTCTATAACAACGTAACTAAAAATATCGTGAAGGTCAAGGTGTCCACTCAGTTGGAAACCACGAGAATTGAAGCGGGTTCCAAAGACCTCCAGCAGGTGAATGTAGAGACCAACGTCAACTACCACGCCAACGCAATGAAGGTCGGTGAAATCTATTCCAAGTATGGGCGGTCCTATGTTGAGACGATTCTTCAGCCCAAGATCAAGGAAACTATCACTGGTGTAACTGCGCAATACGTTCCCGAGGAAATGTTGCAGAAGCGAGAAGAAATCAGAAGCCGAATGGAACATGAACTGAAGTCCAAACTTGATTCGGTCAGTGCAAACATTGTAATCGACGGGTTCACGATTACCGCCTTCAATTTCTCCAATTCTTTCAATTCGGCGATCGAAGCCAAGCAGGTGGCGGAACAGGAAGCACTCAAGGAAAAGAATGTGCTTGAAAGGGTGAAGTTTGAGAATGAACAGAAGGTCACCCGTGCCCGTGCCGACTCCACCGTTATCGCTCTTCAAATGGAAGCTCTACGAAAGCAGAACAGCAAGGAATATCTTTCGCTCAAGTGGATTGAAAAGTGGGACGGGAAGTTGCCTCAAGTCAGTTCGGGTGATAAGACAATGCCTGTTGTCAACTTGAAGTAGATTATCAGTGATGTTGTGTCGTAATTTTGGCGGGTTTTATGGAATGTATTGGGCGGCCGCGGAAGAGGCCGGTAGAGGTCCAATATCTTGGATTGACTGGTGGGTGTTATTGGGTGGTCCACCCTGATAGAAAATTAGAAAATATCCAGTGTCTAGATATGGCAAGGTCAAGAAATTACAAAATCGACTGGGATTCGTTCATCAACCCCGATCCTTCACAAAGGGGTTGATTTAGTGTGAAAGATAATGCAATACAAAGTATTCTGTAAAACATATCCTTGTTTTGGTCATAAATTGAAGCACGACTGGTGGATATTCGTTTGGAACGACATACCCCGGTGGACCGCGCGGGCATGAAATACAAAGATTTTCATAATGTGTATTGGGGTATGTATCTCAAAGAGTATGGCCAGCTGGCCTTCGCGCAGGCGAGACTCTTTTGGGCGCTATAAATGAAATACATTAGTTTCGAAAATTTGTATTGGGATATGTATCTCAAAGAGCGTGGCGACGACAAGGAGTTTATTGCAAGACTCTTCTCTTGGAGAGCGGATTTATGAAATACAAATGTTTTGAAGATTTGTATTGGGATATGTATCGCAAAGAGTATGGCGACGATGAAGAGTTCATTGCAAGACTCTCTTGGAGAGCGATATAAATGAAATACAATAGGTTTGAAGATTTGTATTGGGATTTCTATAATAAAGAACCCTCCAACTTGGATGATTTTTTTGCACGACTCAAATGGGAAATGCTCCGTGCCGTGGATTTATGAAATACAAAAATTTCGAAAATTTGTATTGGGGGTCCTATCATATAGAACCCTCTAACTTGTCAGATTGGACACGACTTAAATGGGAAACTCTCCGGTTCGCGAATTTATGAAATATCATGAATTCGAACTCTTGTATTGGGACAATTTTAGTTCCATATACTACTTGCCCGAATGGGTGGAGAAGGACGATTGGACGGTGTATCGGAAACTTCCTCGTGAATTATTTTGACTTTCAATATGAGTATGTGAGTTGCATAGACCCGGCAAATTCCCCAAAGGGGGTATGGGCTGATTGGTATTGGTATGTTGTTATATGATTGACAATGATTCTCCATTCGACGACTTCAAGAATCGCTATTGGGTATCGGGGTCTATATTAGGCATGTTGTTAAGCGACTATTGGGTGATTTATGATTTAATGGAAGCGGGAATCATTATACAATGAGAATAAGTCCGTCTAATTTTAAAAACACATATCTCCACGCGGCACAAGCAATCACCGGGTGGCAAGAGTCGTTGATTTATATATACGCCGATTACAATAGAACCCCATATTATACGAAACGATAATGCAATACAAGAATTTTAAACGCGTGTATTGGGATTTCCCCACAATCAAAGAAGCTGATACATTTAATCCCATTTTTGACGACTGGTGCGTGTGTATTGTATATGGATCCCTCAATACTCGCCGATCTGTAGGATAAGATAAAATGATATATGACGAGTTCAAACACAATTATTGCGTATGCGCTAGGTTAACGGGGTCTTTATCAAAAATAAATATTTCTAATTATAGAGATTTCGTCGAAGTGTGGATCGAACTGAGTCCACTGAGATATTAAATGACATACGATAAATTCTTCGAATTGTATTGGGACTTCGATGAAGGGCTTTATACCGATGATGAATTATATGCTGACAATAATGTGTGTTATTATTTAGACGATATATTTGGTTATTGGTGGAAAGATCGAAATGACATACCGTGAATTTTACTTAGCATATGTATTAACCCGCCCCCGTATTTGGACATACATTTACGACCGAGAAAGATTGAATCTGTTTATGTGATTATGTTGCATTACGATAAATTCAAAAGGTTGTATTGGGATTTCATAAGTGGACCTGATTGTTTAGGCTCTCCATATAGAGATTGGTATAGACACTATCATTGCATAATTCCGAAATGAAGTCTAAATACTTGAATTTCGATAACAGATATTGGGGTTTGATTAACGCCTCGGTCTCCTTCGACGACGCGGATCCATTCGCCCCCGCCGAACCCGCCGCCGCAGAAAAATTTTGGAAATTACAATCAGACTTCGCGGTGCATTATTGGTATTTAATTGGATATGATCTTCAACGACAAAAAATACATTGAATTTGCCCGCACATACGCTGCGTATGTGAACGAATTAAGCACAATTCCGTTCAAGCAAACAATCGTAGACGATTTTTGTATGCGCATATATGAACTTCTGTGAATTTGAATTTATCTACTGCGTCACCTTCGCAAAAGCTGGCCCGTCAGGTGTGTTCGCCCGCGAGGAGAACGCAGATTATTGTATCAAATACACATTGGAGAAACTCGTGCAATGATATATGATATATTTAGTAGAGTCTATTGGAACCGAGTGGATGATTTCGATTACGCAAAATATATAAAACACGAATCGGACTTTTTCACCCTACCATACGGACTCAGGGGCAAATTCCAATGAGATACACGAAAACAATGAGATACGCGAAATACCACGGTGACGACGGATTTGTAATCCGTTATTGGCTAGAAGCCGTAAGGCCTAAGTTCTACCCAAAAGAAATTGACAACGACTTTTATTCAATCAAGACATTGCTGGACGGTCATACCGAGCCGTAAATTTGAAACGACATATTGGAACAAAAGAATCATGAAACATGATATGTTTGATTCCGCTTATTGGGAGACGATTGAAAAGTTAAACTACGGGTCTGTGTGGTTCGTCAACCGCTGGAACGACTTTTTCTGCATGCCCAAAGAATCATGATACACGACAGATATATGAATTTCTATCGTTCGTATTGGCGTGTGCATAATAGACGTGTTCGCGACTGCATAGAAACACTCACATCAGATCGGTTTGTGCACATCAGCGAACGCTTGTCGGCCGTCGGTGATCAGCGCGCAGGACTTGCCCGTGATTGGGATTTGAAAGAGCAAAGATTCATTTCGTTGGGGATAGAAACATAACAAAAGAGGTTCAACATGGGTTTGGGAGAATTTCAGACAGATTACAGAAACAATCTCATCAGCATAGGTGAATACATCCAAGAAATCGGTGAAATGATATTGGGTGTCGGCAAGAGTTTAGACGATGCGGACTTGGACGGTGTTGTAGCCGACCTGAAGGATTATGAAAAGGATTTGGGTTCACATATCTCTGACTTGAAAACCACCATCGAAGAATTTGAAGAGTTCGCTCAGGAATTGTCGAGGAACGATAATTCCGAAGATTAGCGGTTGTGTCGTTCTATTATTTATCCGCCCGAAACTTGGATATAGACACCCCATTTTTCACATACAAAAATGGGGGTATTTTCATAAACTAACTAATTTGGGTTGTTTGAGTTGATTGTAAAAATTTGAGTTTACACGATTTAACTTAAACTTTTAGACTTTTTAGGTTTGTGTTTTTAGAGGTTTATGTGAAGTTTAGTTGTTTGAGAGGATTTAGGTATTTTAGGGTCTCCGTGGGCCTTGAAATATAGGGGTTTATAGGGCCTAGAAATCGACCCTCCCACGCCCCACGGGACCACGCTGGCGGGGTTTTATATGGGGGCCTTTGCCCCTTATCCGCCCCGCCCGAAAGTGTCCCAAAACTCACCGGAAGAGACATTTTTGTAAACCCAAAAGACTCAAAAGTTTACAATATCGTTTTACATATCGTTTTACATAAACCCCCTTTGATATTGGGCGGACTCTATCTACATTTGGAATATACAAAGGAGATAGAGATGAACGACATTTTCCTTGCGATCCAAACGATGGCCACATATGAGCAGGTTGTTTCGATTGTCGCGGGGTCTATCTTCGCTGCCTGTGTTGCCTACATTTACCACGAGTGCTAACTCGTCAAGGAGAACTGAAAATGAAACTCTACTACATTCAGAAGCGCGAGTCGGAAACGTGGAATAAGTGGGGCGAACTCTTCGCCAAGTGCTGGAACTTCGAAAAGCATAAGTGGGTTTCGGTGTTCAAGGGCTATCGCGGTGAACGCGTGGACGCCGAGCATATGCACGGAGTTCACACTAAGCTGATTTTCGCTCTTGACCACTTGGATTCGTGGACTCAGGAGTGCGTCGCACCTTCGGTCGAAGTTTGGAACGAACGGGAAAAGTATGAACTTGATACCGCCGGTATCTTTGAAATCCCCGCTCACGCCGAAGTTTTCTAGAAAGGAGAAAAGAAAATGAATAAGATTCTCGTTGTCGTCGATATGCAAAACGACTTCGTTACGGGGGCTCTTGCCAATCCCGACGCGGCCGCAATCATTCCTTTCGTCAAATACACTATCGAAATGTATAGGGCGGACGGATGGCAAATCGTCTATACGAAGGACACTCACGGTGCCAATTATATGGAAACCGGCGAAGGGAAGCACCTGCCCGTCCCCCATTGCATTGAAGGGACCACGGGTTGGGAAATTGTGCCTGAACTTCGACCCGAGCCGCAGGACAAAATCGTCTATAAGGACCATTTCGGCTACGATAAGTGGAACGAAATCGTCAAACCGGGCGATAGGGTCGCTATGGTGGGCACTTGCACCGACATTTGCGTCGTTTCCAACGCACTCGCAATCAAGGCGATCGAAGGAGTCGAGGTTACTATCCATAAGGACGCTTGCGCGGGCCTCACGAAGGAAAAGCACGAACATGCGCTGGACGTTATGGCCAGCTGCCAGTGCGAAATCGTGTAGGTTCAAAGGAGAAAAGAAAATGTTTGAAGTGAACTCCGAAACCGTCAAGAAACAGCACGACGCTATCGTCAACTTCATCAAAACGTGGTTCTCCGACAAGTCCGGTCCCGCAGTTATCGGTATCTCCGGCGGTAAGGACAGCACGGTTTGTGCGGCTCTACTTGTCGAAGCACTCGGTGCGGATAGGGTTTTGGGGGTCACCATGCCCAACGATATTCAGGTGGACATTGAGGATTCCTATAAAGTTTGCGAAATCCTCGGTATCAAACATTACAACGTGAACATTGGCGAAGCGTATAAGGCCCTTAACGCAGCAATTCCGCTTGCCGCAAGAGTTAGCGGTCTTAACGGGGTCTATACGTCCAACACCCCCGCTCGACTGCGGATGGTGACCCTCTATGGTATCGCCGCTCAGGTCGGGGGTTTCGTTTGCAACACTTGCAACCTTTCCGAAAGCATTGTCGGATGGGAAACTTATGGTGGCGACGGATTTGGGGACTTCAGCCCGATTGGACTCCTCACGGTGACCGAAGTTCTCGCACTTGGGGATTATCTCGATCTTCCGCAACGACTTGTTCATAAGGCTCCTAGCGACGGCATGTGTGGTGCCACTGACGAGGATAAGTTCGGTTTCACTTATGCGGAACTGGATGACGCTATCAGAAACGACGTTCACGGTGAACATTATGGAAAAATGGTTCAGATGAACAAGAGGAGCCATTTCAAGCACGAAAATATCCATATCCCCACCGCGAACCCTGACATGCACATCAACAAAGATTTCAACTGGAATTAGTGTGTGATTGAGACGAAGTAAGAATTTGCGGTAAAATTTAAAACTGGTAATATCGCCGAATATGATTTTGGCGGATGGTCTAGTAGAGAAAAAGGGCATAAGTAATGAAAAAGATTTTAATCATAGCCGCAATAATTGCGGCTTCATTTGCAAACGCGAGCGAATGTTCAAAAGAATCAAAACTTTTTAGTATTGGGAATACGCCGATTCATAAGCACCAAGGAATCAGACTTAACCTAGAATACGGCGCGACGACATTTGTCAGTCCTGGTTATGACTTTATCGTTAGATTTTATGATAAAGACGGAGATTGTCTAGGTGCGGATCGCACAGGAGAATATATTAACAAGTGGAAAATTAGAGGTTTTGGTCCGGGATATTGGGACGGCAAAACATACACCGTCGACGGCTGGCGGGCAGTATATTACACTATTCAAATGTGTTGGTAAATCAACATAATAATTTAAAAACTAACCGACTGCGCGGCGTTTGTAAATTTTGAGTTTACAAAGAGGTATTTTAAACAGGTTTTACAAATCGTTTTACATAAGGGCCCTTGAAATTGGGCCCTTGTTTTCTATCTTTTAGACAGAAAGAAAGAGAAAGGAAAAAGAGATGAAACTGAACCCTATCGTCAACTCCCTCCTTGACCAGGACCTCTACAAGTTCTCTATGGGCCAGTGCATTATGCACCAGCACAATAACAAGAGTTCGCATTGGGGGTTCAAGTGCCGCACTCCTGACGTGAAATTCACTGCGGAAATGGTGGACGAAATCAAGGACCAGATTGCGCACTATTGCACGCTCACCTATAAAAAGGACGAGCTGGAATATCTCAAGGAAAAATTGACTTGGATTCGTCCCGACTACGTGGACTTCCTGAAGTTTTGGCACCCGTGCTTCGAGGACATTGAAATCGGCACCGACGCTCCTTGCGGCCTGACCGTGGACTTCCGCGGAACGGAGTCGGATATTCAGTATTACGAAACTCCGATTATGGCGATTGTTTGCGAAGTCTACTATCGGATGGGTGGCAACTACGACAATCTCTTCGCGGAATATAAGAATCAGGTCGCGGATATTATCGACGGACTCAAGTCCGGTCGCTACACCGTGGGGTGCTTCAGCGAGTTTGGGTTCCGCCGTCGCCTCTCCTTTGAGGCTCAAGATTACTTTATGAACGAAATCACCAAGGCGAACATTCCTGCCTTTATGGGCACGAGCGACGTTTACTTCGCAAAGAAATACAACGTCAAGGCCGCAGGCACGATGGCTCACCAGTTTGGTATGCTCATTCAGGGAAATCAGGAAATCAACCCCGCCTACACTAACAAGTATATGCTTGAAAGTTGGGTGAAGGAATACGGCACCGAAAACGGTATCGCTCTCACTGATACTATCGGGACCAACGTTTTCCTTAGGGACTTTGACAAAAAGTTCGCGACGCTGTTCTCCGGTGTTCGACACGACTCCGGCGATCCGATTGAATGGGGTGAAAAAATGCTTGCCCACTATCGCAAGCTCGGTATCGACCCCAAAACGAAAACTCTCCTCTTCAGCGACAGCCTCTCCTTCGCGAAGGCGACCAACCTCTACAACTACTTCAATGAAAAGAGCAAGGTTGCTTTCGGTATCGGGGGTGCGTGCCTCAGCCCGAAGGGAAATGAACTGAATATCGTCATCAAACTTCTCGAAGTGGACGGGAACCCCGTCGCGAAGATCAGCGACACTCCCGGCAAGGGAATGTGCCGAGACGCCGAATATGTGGATTGGCTGACTCGCACGATTGCTTGGCGTATGGCTCACTAATACAAAGGGAGCGGAAGAATGAAAGTCGCTATCTTCGGTGGAGCGTTTGACCCTATCCACGTGGACCATGTGAATCTTGTCAAAAACATTGTCAAGTGGAATATGGCCGACGAAGTGTGGGTTATGGTCGCCCCCGACGCACGGTGGGATAAAAGGACGAAAGTCCCCGCCGAAGATAGACTTGCGATGGTCCGTATGGCTTTTAGGAACGTCGAACGTGTCGTTGTCAAAATGGAAAAAGGCGAGCACCGCGGTTCCTATCGTATGCTTCAAGGACTCGTTGACGAAAATCCCGAAAACGAATATATCCTCGTTGTGGGTGCGGACAACTACAATAAAATCCCTACGTGGAAAGATTGGACCGAAGGCGGAAAGACGAACGGCGAAAAACTCATGAGGGAATTTGAACTCATTGTGTGGCCCCGTCCGAATTACGATATGCCCGATCCTCTTGAACACAAGGAAAAGGGATATAAAGGGTTGTTTCTCCCTCCTCGCGAGGAATGGGACAACGACAAGGACGGCAGCAGCACCGAAGTGCGAAATCGTCTCGCAAACAACGAACCCGTGGACGATTTGCTTCTTCCCGAAGTGGCTGCCTATGTGAAAGAACACAAACTCTACCGTTAGGAGTTGGATATGAGCAAGATTGAAAACGCTATCCTCATTACCCTTATGTTCGGTCTTTGGAACTTTGTCGTTTACAAGATTGCCGTCGCGTTCATTGGGTGATATATGAACGAAAAGTCTTTTGTCAAGTCCAGGATTTTGCTAAACGCAATCGTGTCTAGGCTCCCAAAAGGTCTTAATAAAGTCCACGTGGAGTGTGGGGATTCGTTCTATGATTGCGACGAACACGGCGAAGAGTGTTATTGGAATAAGAAAACGCTTAACTCGGTATATATCTACACACCGAGCCGATATTGGATAGAAAATCTTACATCCGACAAGCGGTGCTTTGTAAGAATTTCGTTTTGGCGCGGGACGGGAATCCCGCACGAGGACATGCAAGTTTACGATTCAAGGGAAATGGACGAACTGGTCATTAAACGTATCAAGGATTTTCTGTATGAATGAAGAGATTGAAATTGAAAGCAAGACTTGGGAAAAGATAGCGAACATCCTGACCGAGTTTGATTTTGAACAAGCGGCCAACGTGTGCTCTTGCTTGAACATTAGTTGCAAGGTGGACGAACCCGACGAAATCAAGCAGGGACCGGGGGTTATCAAGGTTCCTACCGCAAACGAAATCAGGAGAATGGCAAAGAATCTGCTCGTCGAAACCGTTTTGGATTCGACGAAACGTAAAGTCGAAATGCGAAGCTACGGTCTTGCGGGTAAACTTCAGGCTCACTACATTCCCGCCGACGACAAGGGTGGCGAATACATTGAACTTCAGTTCGTCCTTGTGGAATGGGACGAAATGGACGACTAACATCTGACAACTAGAGGAAGCAATCATGGAACTTGGTGAATTGAAATTTACTCTCAGCCAGTATCTTGGGGACGACGCCGTTGTCGATAAATGTATGTCGGACGATAAGAGATTCGACGTGTTTCACAAGGTGGAGGACATTGGTTATCCGCACCTCTACAGCGAGGCCGACGACAAGCCGTATCTTGACATCAAAGAAGTAAACCAAATCGCTAAGAATCTGAACAAGTGTTGCAAACCCGGCAGCGGACTTGAAATCAAATATGAACATCACAATAATCGCGTCGAGGCATATGTCGGTTTTGTCGGCGAGCCTTGTATGTGGAGATTCCGGTTCACCGTCAAGGCGGATCATATTCCCACCGAGCAGGAAATGTGCGAGATCGAATCCGGTATGAAGGGATAAAGGGAACAGAATATGAAGATAAGAACCGTTTATTTTAATGCCATTGACTACGACGTGGGAGATAAAGAAGATTGGGTGGGTAATACCCTCAATGGCATTATTAAATATCTCGAACGCGCCGAGAAGGTTCATATCATTGACATTAAGCCGTGTTCTTGTGGAAACGGAATTGTGTATAACATCATCTATGAATAGAGGCAAATGAAATGTTTGAAGTTATCAAGATTTTGCTTGGTCTCATTGTCGGTTTGATTTTTTGTGCACTGGCCGTGGCTGTTCCTCTTGCGATTCTGTATGGAATTGAAGCGGGTGCCATCTATGTGGCCGTGAGAGTCCTGCAGTGCATGGGAGTCATGTAATAATGGACTGACGGGGATCGCTAACAAAATGTCCTATGATAATTTTTGTTTTTGTTTCGCCCGTGTCGCCGCGTTAGGTATGCACAAAAGCAACGACGTCGAATTGTATTATGATTTAGCATATAAATGCGACGTATTACGAAATGCGATGCGACTATATTGAGGTAATGTAATGGAGGAACTCGGCAATCTTTTATTCTTCTTCATTGTGGATTTGTCTCTTTGCGGAATGATTGTAGCGATTCCTTATTTTATAATTTCTCTATTGGATAAACCTTAATCAGGTAATGTGGAAATGACTTTCGTCCTTTTAGCAATTCTGTTTCTCGCCGCAGTGCTCTTGGTGCCTATTCCGCTGGCATATATTCTTTATTCCATTTGCACGGTGATCGGTCTCCTTGCGGAAGATTTGAGGGATTGCCTTAAATCGTATTTGGAACGAAAGGGTGAGAAATGAAATATGCGGACTTTCAGTGGGAATATCGTTTCTCTCTTTATCTCAAAGACATTGAATACGACGCCGTTGAAGATTTAAGAGAAAAGATTATCGTAAAATGAAATACAATAGTTTTTACCGGGAATATCGTGAAAGAATAGGCTCCTGGTGGAACGAATACGCACAGGACTTAATGCTTCATCAAGAACTTGCAATAATTGGGAAATAGAAACATGTCCAAGGACTTCATCATATATTTCGTTCCGACCTTCGTCGGCATGGTCGTCCTTCAAATCCTTTTTCTGAGTTGCGTCGACTATATTTTGGCGAAGATGAATAAAAACAACGAAGAGACTGATGAAGAAAGCCAAGATGAAATTTAAAAATTTCTACGATAGATATTGGGATTTCAGAAAGGCTTTTCCGTTTGAGGACATTCGGCGAGCTGGAATGTTATTTGATTTGGTTGATTTGAAGAAAATTATTTGAAGAAAAACATATGAAAGATTCGTGCAAAGACTCCACTCAGTTGTTTTGGTTGAACTTCCTGTCAAAGGACTCGAACAAAGGATTCCGCCATCTGATTTTGGAAAGAGCTAAGGACTTCGACGAAGGCACGAAAGATTCGCACGAAAGATTCGTGCAATGGTATTGGGAAAGAGCGAGACACCTAGATGTAATGACGTGGATTGGTGCTGTGCACGACATCGACAAGCTTGATATTGACCCACAGACATGCAAATGACCGGTGATAGTAATTTTTGGAAATTCCACGCGTCTTATTGGACTTGCGTCGACCGCAATTTCGTTCTCTTTTGGAAAATTTCGGCCGGTCGAGCGCAACGCCTCCGCATTTAACTGCCGACAACCTTTGTGTTGTGATATGGACTACATCGAATTTTACAACATATATTGGATTGACGAATACCACCGGATAATAAACGGAGATTTATATGCACCCGGTGAACGCGAGGCCCTGCGCGACTACAGCATTTTCAGGATATGAATTACAATTACACATTTTTCCAATCTTTATATTGGCGTTCTGTGCCGTCGCCGTTTAATGGTAATGATCTATATATAAGATTCTTCACCGACAATCGTCAGGTTGAAATATGGCATACTCTGAATTTAAAGAAAAATATGAAAAGTTGTCCGTGTGGAGTTTCAAATACTGCGGCACGAGAGACGCGAGACACAACGACTGGTGGGTTCTGAAAAGACCAGCCGGCTACACACCCGTGTTCGTTCCTTCATGTTGACATGACCTTTCGCCAATTCAACAGAATTTTTTGGTTGCATACCGCCGCGGCAAGGGGTGCAGGCGTCCCGTCGGCAATCGTTTGGGACGGCCGTCGAAGAAAGATACAATAGATATGGTAATTTGCCCGATGAAGCCACACTACTACAAAGTTTCCAAATACCGTCTCTTTGAAAGAATCTATTGGAACGAAACCGTGGAATTTTTCGGTCGCGGAAGTGTCAGGTTCGTCGATATTTCAAATGAGCTTTTTGACCTGCCCGTCCGATTGGGGAACCGTTTGATTTGATTACCTCATACAATCTCTTCGAAGATTCATATTTGAGGGCGGTAGCGAAACGGCCCCAGCACGCCGAGCGAGTGTATTTCATGTGTGATTGGAAACGATACCGATGGACACATACGATCTCTTCCGCGACAGATACATGAAATCGGCCCTGGCCCAGTGGGTTCGTGGCGCTAGATGGGGTGGTGAGGAGGCAATAAGAGCCTCTCTTCACAATAAAAGCCTCATAGAGGATTACACATTTAATGACAAACAGATACAAATCTTTTGAAAAGCGATATAGAAATCTCTTTCCGTCCCGAACGGACGCTATGGAAGTCATCGACGATTTTTGGCTGATCGAGGTCCGAGGTTGAGAATCATCCAGCAAGACCGCCATATAAAAGACTACTAACAGGAGAAAAACAAATGGACTATTTCGTCGCTAAGCACATATTCATTTATGCATTGAACATCATGTTCGGATTCACTCTAGGTTGGGTCTTGATGGAGCTCCACCTGACGAAGAAAAAGAACATAGAACTGATAAAGAAATTGGAAGATGAAAAACACAGAAACAGAAAAAGAAAGTCTTTCTTGGGACCATAAAAAGAAAAACAATAGGGAAATGGGGATGAAACAAAAGACGAACTTTGAAAAGTGGAAGGAAAGGCTGACGCCGGAAAAACTGTGTGAAATAATCGACAACGACGACACTCACAAGTGCGACCATTGTCCGATTTACGATTGGTGCAGGTTGAACTCCAACGAAGATAGCCATTGCAATGATGTGTTCCGTGAATGGGCGAAGGCCGAAGCCGATGAGAACGAAGAGGACGAGGACGATTTCATCGAGTGAACAATCACAAGGTATTTTATGTTTAAGATTGACGGAGAAAAAGGGTCAGCTGTTATCTATCAGGAAAAGGAAACCGTAGAAGGAGAACTGAAATGAGCAAGATGGAAATCGTAACTTGGATCATCAAAATCTTCACCCTTGCTTTGGCTGTCACTGCTTCGTTCATGTCGGATGACCTCGCAACAAAACTGCTCGCCATAGCGCTCATTTGGCATGACGTATTGAACGAACTGGAGAAGGAAGATGATTAGATACGCCGACTGGGTTTCCACGAAGAAGAAAAGAGAAGTCAATGAACGTGACATTTGGGTCAAGATTGAGGAAGTCTTGACTCGGGCTGGATATAAGAATAACCTCGGTGGTTGCTGGAGGGTTTTCGGAATCCGTTGCGATTATCCGGAAATCGAGGTCGAAATCAGACCGAAGAATGGATACATCTTCGTTCACTATAAGGAATATCTTGACAGGGAAGAAGATGGACTCGGTGAGGACAAGATCGAGGAAAACGAAATTAGGATCGAAGAAAGCGACGTGATCGGCAAGGAAGGAAAGAACCTGGCCGAGAAATGGGCGAACATAGTGCTCGATGTGGTTGATACTCTTATGGGGAATATCTGAAGATGGGTGCAGTTTACGGAACCAATTTGGTAGGGGAACTGATTTCCGTCCTGGATAAAGGCGGGATTTCCCACAATGAACTTGGTGTCGGAGTGGATATTAGCTGCGGGATGTTTTTCACGTCAAAGTAAGGAGTCCTAAATGATTACCTGGACGTTCCCACTCTCTTGGTGTTATGGTTTCAGCGAGTGCATTCTAATTGGTGTAAAGGTTCCGGAGGACGAAAATGACGAAGAGAGAAATCTGTGAACGGATTATGGAAATCCACGACAGAGACTTCACGACGGACTTCCTATACGAAGCCGTCACCAAGGACGGCTGGACACCTCCGGATGACTGGAAATACCCCGAACACAGGGAAATTTGCCGTTCTTTCTACGCCAATATGAAAAACAACGTGAAAAACAAGGACGGCTGAAAAAAGGGTTTCATGCCCCTAAAAAATTTTTTCAAAAATTTTTTGCGGACAGAACCTAGAAAAGAAAATCCCCTATAAAAAGACCCATTAACAGAAGAAAAATGAAAAACACTCGGGGAGAGAATATAGAGAGAAATAATTGAATGGATATAGAGAAAACTTTTGGGGAAAGATAGAGGGAAAATACTTGAATGAAAGAAGAGAAAATAATTGAGGGAGAATAGAGAAAAAAAATACTTGAACGAATAGAGAGGGGGCCATTAAATCCCTTAAACCCCCCAATTATCTATATCTATATAAAAAACGGCCTTAACACCCTCTTAATGAACCTTAACAAACCCATTGACAATCCTTTTGTCAATCATTCAAACAATAATTCAATAAATCCTTAAACCATCCCCCAAACAATCATTTAAACAATTCCCTTGTTTGTTCTCTTGGCTGTTTTTATGTCAAGAGATTTTGTTTTATGGCTTTTTATGTCTAATTTAATGGATTTGTTTAATTCACCCCCTATCGTTATATCCATTATGTGATATAACCAAATTGTTTTAGTTCTTTTAGGTTTTATTCCTTTGTAACCTATATGTTTACATTGTGTCCATATGAGAGTTTTACAATTTGTTTTACATTGGGACCCTTTGATATGGGGCTGCATATGTCTAGATTTGATATATCAAAGGTGAGGATCAAGGAATCCCACGGTTGATTCAAAATCTAGGTTGGAATCTTCAAAACAAGGTCAAGAGGGTTTTACAAAAGGTTTTACAAAGACCCCCTTGAAAGATAGAAGAGAATAACCTAGATTTATAGAAGAAAAGAAGAGAAAAGGCCAACACTAACAAGGAGTCTAAAATGGCCAAGCAGATCAAGAAGTCCACCAAGGTTGCCGCTGTCAAGCTCACTGCCGAGGAACGTTTCCAGCGTATGGTCGGCAAGATGAAGTCGACTGGTAATCAGAAGGTCGATATGTGTGCCGTGAAGATCATGGGTCAGGCGTATCGCCACCCCGAATCGGTCTCGAAGGTCAAGGATGGCGTCTATGCTATTGAGCTCAAGGGTGGCGTCAAGGTTCAGGTTGCCCCTGAAGCCACCAAGAACTCGGTCCGCTATGTCATCAAGGCCGGCAAGGTCGAAATCGCGGGTTCCTTCGCGAGCAAGACTTGGAAGCTGTGCGACAAGGCGCTGAAGCCGAAGAAGGTCCGTGGTTCGGAATACGACGAAAAGGCTGTCGATAGCCTTGCCGCCCTCCTGGGACTCTAAAAGAGTCCCACCCCGAAAGGGGACCACTTGGAACGAAATACTAGATATTCATCAGGGGCAGGACCTGACGTTCCAATAGAAAAGAAAACAACTAGATTGTTTTCCGTTGCTTGAAAGGATAATATGGAGCCCCCACCTAGGTCTAGCCTAGTCAGTTAGACGACGAACGACGGTTTAATAAGATTGAATCTTGTTATATATCCCTTGATGGCTAATGCCCACCCTCTTTATTAGGATGACCCCCTTTTACAATGGTCACGCTAGGTGTCGGATGGCGGGGGTTCCATATTGTCCTTATGGGCGACGGAAAAACAAAGGAGAAACTGAGATGGCTTCGATCAACCTTGCCGAAATGAAAGTGGAAAACTGGGAACCTTTCAAGGCTTTCTATCTCTACGAAAAGCACTATTTCGACCGGATCAGCGGGATGATGGGGATGGCTGGTATCGAGAATGAATATCGTCGGTTCTCCGCTGTCTATGATTACTGCCTGAAGTGCGAAAACTTCGGGAAGCTGGTCGAATCCTTCGGCGAATCGTGCGACGAGTTCTCGAAGGAAAGCAAGAGGTGCCGAGTGTCCTTCATGATGGCTTTCAATAAGTTCTTTGGTCCCACCTATTTCAAGGATGAGATTTAATATGCGCGAAGTCGAGGTGAATCTTCATCCTGGCCGGGTCACTCTGATCCATTGCCAGTTTTGCGGAGAAGCTTACCGGTTCAATGGATTGGATAGTTCGGTGGTTTGCAATCGATCGGAGAGTATTCAGAACATTCTCCCTGACCTTGCCCCTGAATATCGCGAAATGTTCATCTCCGGTATGTGTCCCAAGTGCTGGAACGAAACATTTGGGGACGAAGAATAGAAGAGAACGGGAATAGCAAAACTACTCCGCTGCTCAATGGGGTATCTCACTGAGCTAACCCGATGGGCGGAGAGCAGGGCGCGGGGCCCCTATTCCTTTTTCTATGGGGTTGTAGCTCAGTTGGTAGAGCACTTGCTTTGCACGCAAGAGGTCATGAGTTCGAATCTCATCTGCTCCACGATAGCATATTGAAAAGAGGAAAAACATGACCATTACCGAGTTTTTAATCAGAAACGACGTTCCGGTTTCGGGACTTATGGCTCCTTACGAACCCTGTGCCGACAATATCCAAAAGTCGTTCTATGGAAAGACGAAAATTTATCCCTTCATGGATAAAAACGGTGTCCGACACGAAGTTCAGGTGAGCTATGATAGCGTGGTCCGAGTGGACGATTATCTGATTCCCGACGAGGACCTCTATTCGGCCACCACCAAGCGTCATCTCGGGGGTCTTTCCATCAAGTTCATCCGTGAACGTATCAAGACTCAAAAGAAACCCGGTTGGCTGAAGATTTAAGGAGCGAAATTATGCGGGACGAGCATTTTATCGAAGATGAAGAGGAACAGGAAGATTGGGAATCGCTTTCTCCTGAAGATTGCAATAGTTTCTTTGATCGACGTGCTGAACTGATTGAAGAGATGAATAGCGATTGGGACGATTCTCATATTGTTCTGAGCGACAACTGATACAGATAGAATGATCGGATAGATTGGATAGATAGAATAAAGAACACATTAAACACCATATTGTTTTTATCACCCACCTATTAGATTATTTTTCTGTATAGAAACTCGTTAACCGACCCGCGAGTATAAATTCAAAGGGAAGGGTCACCTGACAGCGCATCAGGTGATTATATTACGAACCCCTACCGAGAAATCGGTAGGGGTTTCTTTTTGTCTAATCACATGAAAAATCCATTAAAAATCGAAGTCTTGACAAGATCTCGTCGGTTCCCTATTATTGCGATTTTTCATAAATCGACGTTTTTCATGGCTCTCATTCTGATAGATCGAAGACGATCCAGATATTACCGCTTTTCCAAAACGATAGACACATGGAAAATTCATCAAAAATCGCCCTCTTCACTGAAACACTGCTGCCATCAGTTCATACCGATTTTTTATCCAATTTTCTATCATATTGCATTTTTCCCAAAGTGGTTCGACGACGGAAACTGTTACATGACATCCATAATTACAAAGAAAATCCGTGGATATATGGAAAAATCATAGAAAATCCCAATTTTCAATGAATTTCACATGGATATGCATTTTCCCATGGCGTTTTAAAACCCTTCAAGCTCCGAAAAACGCCATGAAATCCTGTCAATATATGGAAAATTCATCAAAAACTCTTCATCCGTCGGCGTTCATCCCGATTTTCTATCATTTGCACTTTTCCATGGCGTTTCCTTATTAACCATCGGAAAATAATAAATTTCCGCTTTTTCACCCATAGAAGGGCAATAAATACCAATGTAGAATTGAAACTTCTTTTGAATGTCGTTTTTCACCTGATTTCGACCATTCAAACAGAGAATGTGGCTTTTGGGTTAAAATGAGTGACCGAGGCGTCAAAAAATCGGCTATCCTTCGGGATTGTGTCAAGAAAGAACCTCACAGAGCACGAAAAACCCTCATGGAAGCTGATTCCTGCAAGATTGGAAGAGAAAAGAGAAGAAAACGGATCAAAACCACGTGAAACTGAAGAGAATATGAAAGAAACGAAGGAAATTCAATCGGATTTCCTGTAAAAAATTTTTATTTTCTCATATATTATAATAAAACTGTCAAAATTCAATCCAATTTCCTAATTTACATACAAAAAAGAAAAAAATTCCCCTATGGATAAAGGGGAATCGTCATGAAATTGAATGGTTTAATTATTGAAGATTTGACAAAACAGGAAAATGTAAAAAGAAAAACATTTGCAGAATTGAACAATTTATTGACAAAGTGAAAAATAAGCAATTTAATGGTTGTGAGGAAAAAAGGGTTTTGGGGGTGAAAAAATTTTTGTGGCGAATTACGGAGGGATTGAATCCAACTACTATTTTCTTACACTAATTCACTTTCTTGCAATTTTTCTTACACTAATCTACTTTCTTACACTAAAATCAAGGTTTTTCTTATTTCCCTTATACTATATGATACTTTTCTATTATCTATTCTTATCTATTACCTTTTATTCATCTTCTTACACTAAAATCAACATATTTTTCAAAATCATTGTTTTTCTAATACCCTCTTTTCCCTATTTCTACTATTCTTTATCTTCTCTTCTCTATCTTAATCCTTTATCCTCTCTACTATTCTTCTTTATCTCTACCCCACTATCTTTTCCGTCTATATCTCTGTTATTTCTCTATCCTTTGTCTCTTCCTATGATGAGAGTTTTACATGTTTTTTCCATCTGGTTTTCCATGCAATTCTTCACACTTTTCCGTATAGCTTTTTATATGATTGTTTTTTGGGTTATAGTCGGCCATGGATATGAAAAACGGAGGACCCCCAAAAGGTCCTCCGTCTTTGATTTTGGGATTTTCCGTGTCCTTATGATCTGTTCAATCTGTCGTTGATTTGGTCGGCAACGGCCCAAACTATGGCCCAACTCACGGTCATCCTCACCATGAAGTATTCGTCGTCGGAGGTTGCGGGATTATCTTCGTCCTCGGGGAATTGGATTTGGAGATAGGCAACGTCGTCGAATTTTGAATATCCGTCGTCAAACGAAACTCGGACATTCGGGTTCAATTCGTCTTTTATATACTGAATGGCGTTTTCCATTGAGCCCAAGTTCTTTATGGATTTGAGCTTCGTCTGCGCTTTCAGAATTTTGCTTCCGTCGTATTTGCGCATCAGGCCGGAACCGACTTTGACCTCGAACGGCTTGAGCGACATGAAGTTGAAAATCTTGGAGATGTCCACGAATGGATTTGATATGGACTCGGTCAAATACTTCTTGAAACTCATGTGCATTTCCTCTACTTGATTCTATTGAACATCTTTTCCAGTTCGGGAGACATTATAGATTTCACGTCCATATCCAACTTCAGTTCCATTTTTATGTCGGCGTCCATGTCATAGACGTTGGGGCAGTGTATTGTCATTTCCGCCAACTGGTTCTGCGTGTTTCTCTTCGAAGGCCATTGGAAGTCCACGGTGACCTTTGGAGACATCTTCCGGGAAATCCATTGGATGAGATCGACTACGTCCTGAAGGTCGCATATATCATATATCATGTCATAGAGGTCGTCAACGACTTTCTGCTTGTAGCCTTTTTTGACACCTTCACCTATGGTGAAGTATGCGGTGGAAACCTTCGTGTTTTCTGCAAGATCGGAAAAGTCCAGCTGGATTTTGCCTATCGTCGACTCCACAAGGTATTTGTCAAATGATTTCATGATTTGTCCTCTCAACCCGATATTTCGTCCCGTTCGTCGGCAAGTTCCACCACGGCGGGGGTTATCGTCCACCAATATGTTTTCGTCTTTTTGTCAAGAAACAGGCGCGCAGGCACGGAACCGTTGGAATATGCAACGGTGACCAAATCGCCTTCCTTGCAAAGTTCGTTGAATCTCTCTTCGTCCTTGATTTGGTATTTGGCGGCGGTCTCTCCGTTCAAATCTCTGCACTTGGCGGTTATGTCGACCGCGAGCTTGTATTTTTTGGGCCAAGGCTTCGGGAATGTCTTTGATTCGTTCCACGCTTCGGGAAAGTCGGTGTTCAAACGGGCATAGGCAAGTTCAAGGGGTATGTCTCCTGTTATCACTCCGCAAAGACGAAGAGCTATGGCGAAACACGCTCTTTGAACATCCGTAGTAGGCCAAGTATGCAGCACCCTTTCGAACTTGGGTCTGAATGAAACCCATTCTTGTTTGGTTTGGGCGGCCTTTTCAAACATATCGAACGATTTGGACGCGTCGTTCATATATTTGGCGGGAAGCATGCCCATTGCCTCTCTTCTTACACCAACATAAGTGTCCTTCAGGTCCGAAGGATTCACTTCCGCCAATCTCTTGAAGTCGTATTTGACTCCATAAGAAGGAGACTCCAAAAGATATTCCCTGAAATTCATACAAGCCTCTTAATATGTTTTTATGAAATCCTGAACCATCTTCTGCTGAAGCTTCGCACCAAATTCAAACATATCCAAGATAATTTCCAATTTTTGTTTGTTCGCCTTGTCGTTGATTGTTATAGTGGCTTGTTTGGAGTCAAAGCACTCAACCTTGACATCCTTGTCCATTGACACACCCCACTTCTTGCAGATTTTGGCTATGGTTTTGCATAGCTTGCTCAAATCGTCATCAGAGAAATCATAGGCATCAAATTCATCGGTTTCCACTTCTCGGCCGTTTTTGTAGTAGGTCGTGCCGTAAAAACTGAACCATATCTCTTTGGCAAAAAGGTTGTAGTCTTTTTGCGTGTCAAGACTGAACGACTCATTCAAATACTTCTTGAAATCCATAATTGCAATCCTTTGGATATACCAAAAATATCAACTTGTCTATGTTATTTATTAAAACAGGGCGAACGGGTCGTTCTTGCCATCGGTAGGGTTGTAGAGAACTTTATCCTTTATGTTGTCTATAAGTTCGTTCTGCGACAATGGGTCTGTTTCCGTCATGCGAATCGCCAACGGGTCCGCCGACATTGAAGGGACAAAGCTATAATGTTGTATTTGTATAGGTCTAAGTGTTATGTCCCAAGTGATAGCCCGTTCGTTCACCATAACAGGCCGGTCAGTCACCGAAACGACATCATAGAAGAAATTGTTTGAAGTCATCATAATGACATCCCCAAGTTTCGGCAAATACTCGGGATATGCCAAACTACCGTTTTCATCAAATTTGGAAGCGTCGGTGTAATGAACCTTTGTTATGAACATGTGGAATCTGTCTAGACCCTCTATGCCAAATACGTTGAATTGCCTTTCGTCAGGTGGAAGTTCCTCGACATAACCCCTGAATTTGAACTTTCTCAATATCCACCTGTCGTTGTCCTCTCCGAACACCCTTTCGTTTTCGTTCGACCAGTCGACCACATACCACCAGCAATCCACACCCGCCTGATTGTATGCATTTGTCAAAAGAGAAGAAAACATATTGGTCTCGGCCTGCTTGCAAGGGGAGTCCTTGTCCCAAAAACGCATATCGGGTTCCTGATCCTTCCAATCAGGGAGTCTTGGACCGGACTCGGGCATGCACGGAACTTGTATTTGAAGTCCCGACGCGTCGAATTTTTTTATCTCTTGCATCAACGACATGATTATCTATATTTGTCCGAATTGTTTGTGATGAAGAGGTTTATGTCCTCTATGGAAGGAACCTTCAAGAGCATGCCGCTGTAAAGGTCGTTCCAAACGTCGTCCACTTCGTTGAACTTCATAAGATACCACCAATAGTCCTGAGTTCCATACAACTTTCTAGAAAGCAAGTCAGGTCGCCCTATGTCAAATTCGGTTACCCTGTAAATGGTGTATTTCATGTTTCTTGTTTCTACATTGTTCGTCAGCAAGTCCTTTTCAGGAAGCGGACACGAAACCGTTTCCAGGAAGTTGTCTCGATTGAATCTTGTAATCAACTTCATAAAGATTCTTTATCCTCTTATGGATTGTTCCACTCCGCTTTGTATGTCCTTGTATGTTATGTTCGCCGAAGATGATGTAGAAGGCGCAAAGAACGTTTCACGGGTTTCTTTTTCGGTAAGGACCTTGAACGTCTGCATGTCTATGTTTATGTTTGCGTAAAGCGGTCCTGTTTCCGTTTGCTCCTGGGAGAACTCGACTTTCACGGATTTGATTATGGAGTCCAAATTTTTCACCATATCGCCAAACCAGAACTTGACTCTGTGTTTGGATATGCCGGCACGAACCTTCTCCAAATAGTTATTATCTATCATTTCAGCTGTTCCTGCGGCAACATCCTTTGCAACTTTTAAAGCCTTTTCTCCCGCGGCCTTGGCGGCAGCCACAGGACCCTCTTCTATGGCCTGGTCGACGGCTCCACCCAAAGCATAGAATCCGTCTTTGATGGTTTCCCAAAGACCTCCTTCAAAGGCCGACGCCAATTTCGTTGCCTGCTGTTCCGCCACATGAAGGTCTATCAGTTTCTCTCTTTCAAAAGCCTCCAGTGCACCGGCGACGGTGAGGTCGTGTGGTTGGCACCACGAAATAAGAGTCTTTGCATATTCTATGGGTTCTCCACCACCGGTGTTTATCACTCTTATCTGAAAACTGAATGAAAAATGTGAAGCCCCTTTGAATACCTGATATGTGTTCAATCCACCGAACATTTGCCCACCTTCGGCGAATTGCGTGTCCAACTTTTCGTTGACCCCTTCCAAAACTTTTCCTATCACACCTGCGGCCTTAAAGTTTTCGTATTGAGGGTCGGCCGACAACTCAAGGGGTTTTTCGGCATATCCTATGACTTGCATACCACCTTTTATCCGGTTTCCGTCATAGTCGTATTCGGGCTTCATTATGCAAACTCTGTATTTTTTGGCGACACCACCGTCACCAAAAAAGTTGGAAGTTTTGAATACTTCTATCTGTCTGTTGTTTGTATTTGGACTTGGCACAATATCCCCTTGGCTTCCTCAATGTATTTATTCGCAAAAGAAAACGGGGAACCCGAAGGTTCCCCGCGGACCGATACCGAAATCTTCTATTGGTTAACTGTTTCGGTGCCTCGGTCTCATTGTTATCCGTTCACAAGAAGTTCACTAAAGTCCACACCACTATTAGTAACTATGACCTTAACATTTATCTTTTCTATGGTTCTAGCCGGTGTAATAAACAAGTCTATGTTTAGTTCGTTATTGTCTATGACGAAGGCGGTGTTATTCGTTTCGTCGCAGATGACAGCAAAGTTAGTTACCCCACCGCCCGCATAAATCGTATCTAGGAACGATGAAATCACCGAAGTAATGCGCTGTCTAGTCTTTTCGGTGTTGGGTTCAAAGAGGTAGTTCTGAAGCATGGGTTCAATGGTGTTTTCGATGTAAAGCAGAAGTCTGCGAACATTCACTCTGTCAAGAGCTGTGGCCTTGACTTGTCCGGTCTTTTGACCCCAAACATAGTCTCCGCTTCCGCGAATCTTCTTAACGGTGTTGATGTTGGCATTGTAAAGAATACCGATCTTCTGTTCGTTCCAAGCATTTGCCTGACCTAGAGCGGAAACTCCGCCTCTAGTCAAACCAGCAGGAGCATCCCAAGTATTGGCGACGGCATCGTTGAAGGCATAGATTGCACCCATGAAACAGGCCAGCGGTAGATAAATCTTTCTACCCGAATATCCGTCGGCAATCATTTCCCAACCATTGTATATCGCAACATAGGAGCTGTTGTTTCCGGCAATTTTTTCCTTGTCGTTTATGATGACGTTCACGTCGTTTTGGTTCAAGGCTCCGACAGGAACAATCGAAATGCAGTCCTTTCTGCTGGACGATATGGCAACGGCCTTGGAAATATAGTTGGTCCAGTCAGGGGCGCATCCGGCGACCAAAATGTTGGGGGAAGAAGTTTCCTTGGAACCGAACAAATCCCAACCAACAGCGGCTTCGGTGGAAAGACTTTCATCATTACCCAACGAAGAGGAACCTCCGGGCATCTGGGCAATGGTCAAGCAGCTGCTTTCCACCTTGGCTCCGTCGTTGACCTTGACATAAATCAAGGACGAAATGCCGTTGATGACTTCGGGGGCATACATCGAATTTCCGTTGTAGTCCTTGGCAAGAGGGTCGTTTGAAACGATCCAAGTTTCAACAGGAGTGGCCTTTAATGTTTCACCGAAAACACCCCATTCTGTATCACCGGAAGTATTGGTCTTGCACCAACCAGCTTCCTCGGGGGTGTCGTTTTCCGACTTCTGATAGACGTTGATTCGGTAGAAGTTGTATTGCGAAGGGTATTTGCCGGTGAAGTTATATCCATACGAATCACTCGAAGTCGTGGCAATCGAATCTTCAGCCAAAATCGTCAAAGCAAGGTTTTCAGAATACTTGGAAGGACCAATATACGCGACATTGAGAATGTCGGGAGCGGTCTGTTCCATATCATACCACTTGTTCGGCTTGTTTCCGTCGTTGTAACCGTCCTTTGACAAAAGGTCGGAAGTGGAAACACAGCTTTCGATGTTGCCTGAAAGAGTTACCCCTTCGGATTCCTCTTCGACGGTAACTTCGGATTCTGTCCCTTCGTATGAGGGGTCGTCTGTATATGTCGCTGCGGTTGAACTCGAACTCAACGACAAATAACCGAATGTGTCCGCTGATGTGGTTGGGCGAACAACATAAAGATATTCGCTCTGCTTCAGCGTTTCCAAAGCACCATAAATCGGGAACTCGGCCGATTCGCCTGAAACAGGAACACCAAATGTTCCCGTGAACTCCTGATTATTGGTGACCAAAACTCTTCTATTGACCGGACCCTTGTAGGCCGGAACGACCATGGCACAAACAGATGTGCCGGCTGGCTGAGCGACCTCTGAAAGGTCAACTTCTTTGATATATACTCCGGGACTTCCTGTCATAAATTTTTCCTTTACTAAAACGAGGGAATAAACAACATCACTTCATCGACGAAATAAACGATACACTTTATTTATTATCCAATAAGAAATGGATAAAAGAAAACCCTCCCGAAGGAGGGTTCTATCACTGATAGATATTGTGTCAAATTCTCGAAAAGTAATGGGCTGAGTATTTCATTTTAAGAGGCTTATATCCCGTTGATTTTCTCAAACCTTCTAGTTTTTTATTGACCGCTTCGCACATTTTGTCGACCAACGAGTTGCTGTTTATATTCTTGGGCTTGTCGGGACAAAACATTCCCAAATTGGCCAAAGCATACCACCAGTTGTATTCCCATAGAGGTTGGACGGTCTTGTTTTTCACATCCACGTCAAATCTCAGGAAGTTCAAATCTTCATTGTCCTCGAAGCTCATAGACAGCGTATGTTTTCTGGTTTTCAAGTTTTCCAATATATCGTATATGGCGTCGCAGTCCTCAAGAGCAGCCTTCTTTCCGTAGTTCTTGACGATACTGACCAGATGGTCGAACTCCGGTGTATATTTGGCGGTGTATTCAGGTGAGTCCGAATATCCCAATGATTTATCGTCCACCAACAGCCCAATATCAAACAATTTCTCGGCGAAGTCGTCAAACCTGACGGTCTTTTCCAAATACTTTATGTCGCGAGACTTCAGTTTTTCGGGTGGCGGAGTCCATTCTCTGTTCCAAAACTTAGCCAGTTTTTCTTCTTCGGGGGTGAAGGCTCTATATGTGTATTCCATGCGGTCACCCCAGTTACCCGACCAATGGGCGTCGTATGGTTCGTGTCTAGAATATCTGGCTTTGACAAGCAAAGATTCTCTTCGTTCGTTCAATTCTTTTACATAATCCTTAAATGATTTCATTTACTACCACCCATTGAAAGGGTCATAATTGGGGTTCTTCGGGTCATTATACAAAACGTCGTCTTTCATTTCGTCTATGATTTCGTTTTGCTTGAGGAAGTCAGAGCCCGAAGTTACATATTCTCTTATGGAAGTCAAAGACTCAGGAGGCTGTGTTGAGATTCCATTCGTTTCGTCGTATGTGTGTAGATTCTCATCAGCACCGTTGTAGTCGTTTTCGTCAGCGGTTTTCATGTCATTCGTCCAAACAGCAACGGTCAGCTTATATGTGTGTTGAGTGTTGAGGAACTGATTATCGGTGTCCACTATGTTTCTTATTTCGTATATGATTCCGTTGTAGTGCGGCCTTATCAAATCTCCTTCGTGTGGTTTGTAGTCGGGTGAATACACCGAAGCGTATTTTGTGAATTGGGTTTTTGAAATCCACATCACGAAGGTGTCCTCTTCCTCCATGCCCCACTGGGTATATTTTCTATCCTCGGGAGGAAGTTCAAAATACATCTTGACGGGGAACACAGCCGTTATGTGTCTATCGTTGTCCTCACCGAACACCCTTTCATTGTCAAGAGAATAGCTTACAACGAAATAGTCGCATTTTGATCCATACGATTCGTATGCTTCGGTTGTCAACTTGTCAAACATCAGTCTTTCGTTTTCATAGCACTTGGAATTGACATTGAAAAAGTATTGCGAAGGCATGTTTGAACCGAACGTAGAAAGAGCCAAAGGAGATTCCTGCTGAACCTCCAATGACTGAGACTCGTTCAAGTTCACTTCGGCCATTCAGCACCTATTTCTTGAACACACCGGCCCTTCCAAGACTCTTTTCCAAGTTCTTGACGAAATTCACCAATCCCTTAACGGTTCCGTGATGAGACATCCAATCAAACATAAGATTTGCGTCGTTCACGGCTTCCTCGTCGTCTCCATATGTCTTGACCAAAGTGTCTCTTATGACACTCAGCAGTTCCATAGCCCCTGGTTCTCCGCCCACTTCGATTCTCTTTGATTCCTTGCCGTTGCAAACAAAGCTGAAATACGGCATGTAACGGGACGAATACTTGTTAGGGTTCACATCGAACTTCACATAGCTTCCCTTCATTATGGAACCTGTTTTTCCATAGGCTCTTGAAACGGGTTCGCGGATAACAAAAACCTCTGCGTTCTTTGAGTTGAACACGCTGTTCAAATCTGCTTCAAGAGTTCTGTCTCTTAATGCGTCACCCAATCCAATTATAGGTTTTGTTTTTCCGCCATTCAGCGCAGAAAGACGAAGATTCCAATTTTCATTTACTTTCGATCCATATTTGATGTAGTTTTCAACTTTGGTCACCACATCGTCCACACCGCCCTTGAGCGTTTTCTTGACTTGATCGGGGGTGTTCTTTGAGGCGCCCTTGCCTCCGTCCGTCTGCGGCATATATTCTCTATCGGGAGCGCCTGCAATGGAATTATTGCCCTTCTTGAGTTGGAGACAATTACGGACAGCATAGGTCAGAACTTTTGCACCATCAGAATCATCGTCTTTGAAACCCGACATAATGCCGGAGATTTTTCTTTCCTTGTCCTTGGAAAGAATATCTGTGCAAAGGTCTATAAATTTTTGCTTGGCCTTTGATGAGTCCATGCAACCTTGCGCGGCCTTCAACATAGTCGCTTCGTCGTCTTGCAAAACATTTGACGCCTTCACATTGCTGCCATCTATCTTGCTGGTGGAAACAGGAACATTGCCCACAACTTGAGCAATGACACCTTGAACGGCGGCGAGGGCCTGTTTCGGTTCCAACTTCTTTTTGCTCTTGAAGTTGACCGCCACAATCTTGGCGTCGGGATTGAAGGCATAGACCTGCGACCATCTGTGGTGACCGTCTATGATGTATTTGCCTTCGAAAATCCAAACAGCCGAACCCGCCTTGATGGTGGGAGAGGGCTGGGTTAGCATTGAAGTCAAAGACTTTTCCGCTTCATCGGGATGATTGACGACAAACCCGATAGAGTTTTCCAACCCTATGAAATTCTGTGTAGGAATCAAATTCTTGACTGCAACGGCGCCTTCGCCGGAAGCAGTGAACTCAATATCTCCGTTTTCACCTCCAAAGGCGTATTCCAACCACTTCTTTGCCTTGGGGTCGTGAACCGTTTTCGTCAAATGGTCTACAAACTCTTCGTATGACTGGCGATTCTTAAATTCCTTCGGTTCATCTTCATTGCCTTCCGAAACAAGCCATTGAGTAAAACACTGCATATAAAACCCTTTGTGTATATTGTCTAGTGTATTTATTAGTATGTTGGGTTCAATTCTCTTTGAGATTTCAACCAAAGGTCGAAGTTTTCTTTGGTATCAAGAAAAGGCATCATGCTTACTACGTGAGAAAAACGCCTGCACTGGCCCCGTCTTTGCAACTCCTTGAACTGATTTATCCTTGCTCTGTATTTGGCGTAATCCAAAGGTTTTCCCGATTGGACCATCAAGTATAGACAACGACCCCACGCCCATTCAGCCGTGAGGTCGGTCTTTATGGAATATCCTTCTTTGACCTTTACTATGTTCAGCTCTTCATCATATAGGACGTTTGTATATTCGGGAAAGTCGTCTTTGGGGAAAAAATCTGCAACGATCTCTTCGAGCTCCAAAAGGACCCCCTGATTTCTGTCTTTGACCTATATTATCTATTACCCGAACATGTCAAAGTTCACGGTCTGACCGTTGGACGGAGGCGTAGCACGCTTATTCTTTTGGACGAACGAGTCTATGAACGTATTTAAGAGGAAGTCCTTGAACGAATCCAAACTATTCGCCCCGTTACCTTGATTCATCTTTGCGGCCAACGATATGGCTTGGGCCAAGATTCCAATGCCGTCGTTGTTTAATGGAACTATGGCTTCGGGACCGGCTTCACCTGCAATAGTGGGGGTGTTTGTTATCGCGCCTTCGGCGGCCATAGGTATCTTGCCGCCTATGTTTCTTGTTTTCGCACCTTCGCCACCCAACGTGACCGCCGCAGCAGCGGTCTTTATGTAGTCGTTGAAAACGTTTTCCGCTTTCTGGTGTTCATGACCCTTCAACGTGATATGCCAAGGTTCCTTGCCTTTGATGGGTCTTACAAATCCATATTTGTCAAAGAGGCCCAACTGGTCTATCATGTTGGCGACACCCGAGTCCACGTCAAACGCATAACCCGATTCGTGTAAAGAGTGTCCTGGAGCAGATGAATTATACAACCACCTCTTTCCGTCGTTGGCTTCCCAAAGGTGTTTTTGTTTTGCGTGGCTTCGTTTGGCGGAGTTTATCTTTATCTCCCGTCCCGTCTGATTGAAGAACTCGTCGGCCATTGCAGAAAGGGCGGATATGGTTTCCGGTTGGAGACCTTCTATGTCCACATCAGAATCCGCGGGTATTATATGGTTGCTTCTTATATTCTTGTTAAGAACGTTGGAAATGGGGGGCATAGACCCGCCTTCACCTTCCTGTTCCGTTTTCTTCAAAGGTTCGGTTGGGCCTATTCCATAAGGACCTTTGCCTTGGGCCTCTAACCTTTGTTTGACACCAATGGTTGTATTGACGACGTTTGTCGTCGTTCCCTTTTGATGATTAGAGACACCAGCAACGTTGGGGGAAACTTTCTTTGGTTGAGTCTCGTATTTTTTCATATCTATGTTCAAAGATTTCAGTAAACTATGTTGTTCAAATGATTCACCGCCGACGGTTGTGCGCTTGTAAAACGACAAATTGTTCAAAAAGGTCATATACATCGAAGTATCAACCCCACATTCGCGGAGTTTATTCACAGCACCCATGAATTTATCTACAAGAAACTTCCCTTCGGCTTTTGCTGCATTTACAGTATCTTTATTATCACTGAGCAAAGAATTTGTCAAAGTCGGGTCGCTCAGTTTTTTCATATACATCGAAAGAAGGCTTCTGTTATGGTTTATGGTGGATTCTTTAAGTCTCGCTTCAGCTTCCTGCTTGGCCGCATCGTTGCCTGATTTTTTGGCGTTTTCCAAGTCCGCGGCCGCCTGATCCATTTTTCCTTTACCGGCCTTGGCTTCTCCCATTTTTTCTCTAGCAGCTTTGTCATTTGCTGCGGACTGGGCCTGTCTATCGGCTTCCCACTGCTCTCTTTGTGCTTGGTCGTTCCTAAGTTTGAAATATGCTCTGGCACCTAGAAGAACGGTAGCAATGCCACCCACGGCAACGGCCATAGGAGCCAGCATAGGTCCCAACATCTTTGGTATGGCTTTTATCACATTTACTATACTAGACAATGATTTTGCGAGTTTTGCTCTCCCCAACGACATTCCTTTCATAATGTTGTTTGCGGAAAGAGTTGCCTTCAGCTGGCTCATCTTGATTTTAAGGTCGGCTGCCGACGCTTTGCTATACATCTTTTGGAACTTGCGGAATCGGGACGAAACAGAAGATATGGCGTCTTGATACTTATTGAACCCTTTGACTAGTTTGTTCTGTGTTTGTTCAATAGACTTGAACAAGGGGGATTTGGAAAGAGATTTGAGGGCGGCGTTCAGAAAACTTCCCTTGGATTCTTTCTTTTCTTCCTTTTTCTCTCCAGTGGAGTTTTTGACGAGCTTGGAAACATCACCTTTGATTCCGGTTATCCCGTCGGATATTGACTTGAGGGCCAAAGTCAAATTGTTCTTTTCGGCATTTTTTTCGGATAGAATTTTCGCCTTGTTTTCGGCCATTCGTCTTAAATCCTGATGTGGTTCAAATCAAAAATACGTCCTAGTCTATTTATTCAGGACAAAAAGAAAACCCTCCCGAAGGAGGGTCTTGTCTTACGAAAACAGATAACGGTTCTTAAAAGTCTTTTGACGGTATGTTTAATTCACTCATATCGTCATTATAAAAATTCATATAGAATTTACTTAAAGCCCTTTCTTTATTTTTACCTCCATAATTCTGATTGCATTAACCACCATTAGCGGCCAATACAATCATACAATCCTTTCCATCTATTTTATATCCATTATATTTAAAGACATATATGTTTCCGTTGGAATG
>Ga0310696_10001664_pt1 | contig 31647 bp, 34 predicted proteins | sample AusTroGonzalo_MG_4_FD_203885 | JGI IMG/M metagenome (GOLD analysis project Ga0310696, IMG submission 203885) | Bovine rumen microbial communities from tropical cattle in Woodstock, Queensland, Australia - Gonzalo_02 (v2) (version 2) | ecosystem: Host-associated > Mammals > Digestive system >... | reverse complement strand
TACCGGAACCACTGAGAAGGTATATTTGGAGCCCCGGAATGAGATCAAGTTCTGCGATGTGGATCCGACTAAGTCCATCCGGATGCTAGACTATAAAGACAATCTTTCCGTATATGAAGGCATCGAGAATATGTGGAAATGGGTGCAAGAAAAGAAGCCCATCGGAGAGTGGTACCAATGGAATACATTTGAACTAGATAAAGGTATATATAGCTACTGGAAATCGAAATAAGCTTGTAAAAATAAAATTTGAAAAATGAAAAATATTCAAGAAAGTATCAATCAAAAAGATGCGGTAGTACATGACGGATTTGGTAATGAAATTTCTGTCGGAGATCTCGTTGCGTTCCCACACATGGCATCAAAATCTATTAAAGTTGGTATTATTAGCAAACTTAATACTTATCAGATTCAGGGAGTGCAGGTTGGAAGATACAGAACTACCCCTCGTCAATGCATTTGTTTAGTACATGATAATAGATCCGTGAAATTTGATAAAACTATGGAATTGGATATAGATTTTTCCGACAATTCTCCGAGATATCCCATAAGATATAATCCAGGCAGATGGTGGTAGGTAAGAGTTACGAATGCAATATAATAAATAAACAGGGATAATTATGAAATCAATCAGCGAATCTATTATAGGGCGGAAAGGCTCTCACCCACACAGAAAGACCTGGGATAAAAACAAATCCATGTACGATGATCCGGAAGACATCATAGCCATGTTGGTATCCGGGCATTATATAGTATTCAACGACGAAGGCGAATACAGGATTTCAAAGAATCCGGATCTTAAAGAAGTACATGATCTTGGATTTAATGTCGGGTATTTTAAGAAAACTAAAGAAATCCCTATAGATTCTTTTACATTCTATGAGGAAGCTATTCCCCAGCTTGAAGAAGAAGGCTATAAAGTAGAAATACAGCCGATTTTTCATTTAAAAAATTTGAAAGTCGCTTACATAGATAAATAAAGACCTTCGGGTCTTTTTATTTTCTTAAAGATTCTCCAAAGAATCCTTAAAAACATTTTTCAGATCTTTATACTTTACAATAAATTAAAAGCATATTATGGCTGATATAGATAAAATCTTAGAAAATGAAATCGGCGGCTTGGGCGGCGAGCCTCAAGAGGAGATGCATGACCTGGGCAAGATGAAACATATTCCGGGACAGCAGGATGCTCTTTCGGATTCCGAGCAGAATTCTTTTGAAGCATTCCAGAAAGCTACTCGCAAAGAGCACGCTATCCGGATGGATGAATATAGCATTGAGGGGGGATGGATTCCGATCGACCGCGCCTCTATGGGCGAGCGTTCCAGATTCTATCCGGAAGATTGGCAGTTCCGGGTGAAACCCGCCACGGTAGATGCTATCAAGAACTGGTCCAGTATCGATGAAGAGAATATTGCGGTAGTCAACAATGTGATGAATGAGATTATCAAATCATGTGTCTCTATCTCCACACCTACCGGCAAGCTCGGCTGGGATAAGATCAATTCCTGGGATCGTTTCTGGTTTATCCTCAAAGTCCGCGAGTATACTTTCCAGAAGGGCGAACAAGCACTGGAGTTCGATGAGGAATGCGACAACTGCGGCGAGAATCTTCACTTCGTATTGAAGGCGGATGATCTGTATTATGATCTTCCGGATGAAGACGTTATCGAGAAACACCTTAACGCGGAAACACGAGAATGGGTCATCGATCCTAATGATTATAATCTACCCGGCAGGACCATCCATTTCTTTATTCCGACCCTGCAGAAAGACAACGCTATCATCCAATGGATGTATGCCCAGTCCGAAACCGGAAGGAATATTGACGAGACATTTATCAAATTCCTGCCGTTCATGTTGGAAAAGGCACCTAAGGACCCGACATTGCTGGATAAAATGATCAAGGACTGTCATAGAGAATATAAATCGTGGTCCCAGGAGATGTTCTTGTTCCTGGATGAAGTCCGGAGAAATATCCTTATCAATCCATCGGAGAAGCTCTCCATGAAATGTCCGAATTGCGGTGAGGAGGTGCGTAGCACCGTGCGATTTCCCAATGGAATTAAGTATCTATTCGCTGTTCAAGGTAAACATAGCAAATTTGGTTCAAAATAAAGCCATGCTGGCTTACACCGGACGTACGCAGCCATCCGAGATAGATAGAATGCCGTATTGGGAGTATGAAGAATATATGAAAGCTATTGAAAAGATTATCGAAGAGGAGAATAAGAGACAGGAAGAGGCGGAAAAAGGAAAATCTTCAAAATCATATAATCCTCGTACATATCAAAGACAAGCACAAAGATCCGTACCGAAGATGCCAAGTGCCCCGCGTATGCCGAGCATGCCAAGCTTCAATAAAACTCCAAGACTATGAAATATCTGATTGTAGGCAGACAAGGGTGTGGCATTCCGGAGATAATCCAAGAGATTGAAAATCTCGGGTTATCCGTCGGTCATGTATTCCGCAGCATAAAAGATATCGACCCACAATCTTATTCCATATCCAGAATAGTATATGATCATTCCGATATCGAAAAGATAGAAGAAACCAATTCATATATATTTATGCAAGAGTGCTTCCAGAAAGAGAAATTTCTGGAAGGACTCTCTTTTTATGAATATGATCGGAACGACGTAGTATACATGGGAGTAGACCATATGGTCAAGATTCCTCAGAGAGTATGGGATAAGATGGATGTTACTATCATATGGCTGGATAATACTTTTGATTTCCGGCAGAACTATATGATTGATAATCAATATAAACACATATTTAAAATCCAGGAAGATAACGAGAATTTCAATATTCCGGGATTTATGGAGAGAATATATGACAAATCCCATATATATTTCTTCAATGAAGATCCCCGCCGGGTGGCCGCCGTGGTATACAGTCTGGTAAAACACCCCGATCTTTTGGATATTTTTATAAAAAATTTTGACTAATGTTTAATCAAGGAACTAATTTTGATATAGAAAACACTACCTGGTGGAAGATGGACGGATCCGATCACTTCAAAGTCCGCAGCGTATTTTTTGATGACGCCGGAATGAAAATACAGGCTTATGACGGAAGGATGATCTCCGGAGATGTTCTCAATGAATATATACAATCCGAAGAACCTATCAAGAAACCGAAAACTCCATCTACCCCCAAGATCAATAAAGCGTCATTATTGCAAGGGCTGGATAAAGACGAACTTGGAGATATATTTGTAAGTACTCCGAGTGTCGGATCCAATCTCGATACGAATAAGAAGCCCGATATCACCATTCCGAAGCCGGCACCTCAAGAATCCGCCAATGATATCATTATCAAAAGGATGATGGATAACCTGGGGATACCGGTTGTGCGTCTGGATGTCAAAATCGACGTGGAAGACGGATATGCGGAGAAACTCAAGAGCCTGGCGGACATTATGAATATTGACATGGGTGATATTGAAGCTTACATGCGCAAAAATATCGACGATGATGATATCCGGAGGGAGATAGATCGGACATTTTCGGAAACCTTCGACAGATACTTTCAAGATCCCAATATCTCGGGAGCGGGATTATAGTTTTGATATATAGACCTCTTCGGGGGTCTTTTTTTTTGCCTTAATCTTTATAGTTTTGGATTATATATCTCTAGATAATACTATAAAGATATGAGCGAAAAACATACATTGCATTTCAGCTTAGGCGCTAACGCCGGCATCATGCTCCAGAACATCGCATACGAACATCTCTTTTGCGAGATGGAGCCGCAGAAGGCTTGGGATGCTCTAGTCCTGTCCGGCTGTCCCGAGCAGTATGTCGCGCCAATCTTGCGATCCCAGCTATTCCTCACCGTTATTGATGGAGGTACAATGGGCATCTGCTCTAAAGATGAACTGCCGGAAGGAGACTATGAAGAATATCATAAATTCGATCCTCACTTTCTTTACAACACTATCCACAAGGATGGATTTGATCTGATTGAGCAGGGAGACTATCTATTAAAGCATCTATATCAGTTCTTCTCAAACGGACTCACATATAGTCTTGATATTGATCATGCTGAAGCTATATTCGATCTTCCGGATGGGTGGCACTGGGACGTGCGGACAAGATTCACTCCTATGGATATTGCTCGGATCTGGATGAACAATGACTATCGGATGCAGCAGATCATTGAATCCGGGGAACTTACGAGATGTTTCAGCCAGGTAGTCAGCGACATCTTCAATGACCTGGAAGGAATCCGCAAGTATGTAAACGAAGGGATGAAACTCATTGCTTTAAGAGAATGGTTGATGGAAAATCTAGCATGCTCCGGAGAATGTGAAGGTTTCACCCACTATGCAGAACTAGTCCGAGATATAGCTCATCTACTTAGTGTCTTACAAGAATTGGATGAAGAAGGTGTAGAACTATGGAATAAACAACATTCCTATTTGGAAGAGAAGAAAAATACATCCAAACCCAACTATGCCGTAGATAGAGCAATCGTAGATAAATTTGCGGGACGCACCGCTATAAGCAAGTTAGACGAGTTCTTGCAAGCTCAAGCCAATCTAAAAGAAAGAGATCTCACGGAGCCGGTTACTTGGGACCACAACTGGACTGCCGGCTTTATTGACCGAGACGGAAACATCCTGGCTATGGACGGAGAAGAGTCTCGGCTCGCTCACATCGACATCGCAGACGCAGTGTTCGAGAAGTGGCCCAGCTTCAAGGATGTGCATGAGTCCAACAAAGACTACTACCTTGACAAGATCGGCTGGGTGAGATTCCATGAAGGAAAGATCCGTTTCCTCGGCTACGACATTGTGCACTGCGGATACGGAATGAGAGATCTCCCGTTCACTCAGAAACAGCGTGACCGTCTCGCTGAGTACACTGAGAAGTTCTATCCATACGGAGTCTATAACGAGGGCATGGGCAACTCTCACACTATGATCACTGCCGAGAATTGGAGAGAATGGGATGACGACCAGTTCCGGAAAATTTTCGAATGGTAGCTTAAGGTCCGGAAAAACTGTTTATATATACTCATAAGAGTTATAAATTATGGAAAGAATATATTATATCAAAAATGTAGTCACCGAGTATAGTTCGGCAATTTCCGGATATTTTCCGACATTCGATGCCGCTAAAGAAGCCCTGAAAGATTGCTCCGATTGGTGTCGTCCCAACGGCACCGGAGAGATTTATTCTATTGGTTTCGGTTTAGATGCCAATCCCGTGTTAGAATTCAAAAATTGATAATATGGAAAGAGAAATTATATTCAACGACCTGAGCCACGTAGAGTACATCCCTAGTGTTAAATTGGAGAACTTCCAACTGCTTCATAAAGAGGGCGATCCCGTAATCAAAACGACCTGGTTGGGCAAGGAAAAGATCACCAAGAAAGTCTGGGATCATGACTCTTACGGATATCCCGATGCTCTGATCAACCCCGGGGATTGGACTAAGGAAGCGGTTATAAGAGAAAAAGAGATTCCGGAAGAACTCTTCGATGAGAAAGGATACATCTGGGATTATCATACGGTTGTAATTCACTTTCTAGATGGTACAAAAACTCATAAGAACTTTGTTCGCGAAAAGGATGCTCTTAAATATTTCAACCAGTTCAAACAATTCTTAAACAAGTCTATCACGAAAGGAGAAGATCATGTGCAAGTACTGTGAGGCGCTGACACCGGACAAATATACTCCAGATCATAAGTATCGGGATTTCTTACCTATTCGTACTTTTAGCAATGATATAAAAGATCGTGAGACTATGTGTGTAATCATTCCACCCACACCGATCTCTAAACGAAAGCATAAAGAAGATGGGTTGGTCTCCGAAATTGAGATATATGCCGCCGACGAGAGACAAAGAGTCTTGCATGTCTATATCCATATCAAGTACTGTCCGGTCTGCGGGAGGGACCTTTCCAATGACTGAAAAATACACACTCAAAGACGTAGATATCCTTATAGATGCGTTTGCTAATTTAGCCGAGAAGGGAATTGCGGAAATTACGGCTGAAGACTTGATTCCATTAACCAACTATCCGGAAGAGGTTGTTCAAACATTTATTGATTGTGTGGGTTGCATCCCCGACACCATGGATATCCGTAAAAGTTTTAATGCTCTTCGAGTATATATAGGTATAAGATTAAATTTAGTATAGTTCACTTAAAATCACAGAATATGAAAGAATCGGTTAGAAACTTTATTGAAATCCTAATCCTGATTGTAGTAGGTGGAACTTGGGGATTTTTCTGTCCCAGAATATTTCCCAACATAGCATTAACTATGATTTTTGCTATTCTAGGTGGCTTTGTTATCGGGCATGTATTAGCTAAATTATTTATCTGGATCAGAAACAGAAAGGAGAAGTAATTATGAAAGAGACTATCGGAAATATCATTGAGATTTTAATATCAATTCTGGCCGGAGGATTTTGGGGATTCCTGTGCTCCCGGATGATCCCCATTACCTGGTTCGCGATCATCTGTGCCGGTGCGGGCGGATTCGCCATAGGAATATGGATTAGCGTGATTTTTTACTGGATTAAATGTAAATAGTTATGGCAAGACAGCATCATGATCTTAAAATTCTGCCCAAATATTATCGGGCTATAGAAAAGGGAACTAAGACATTTGAAGTCCGCTTCAACGACCGGAATTATCAAGTAGGAGATATTCTGGAGCTGAAAGAGTGTCTCGGTGGAGAATATTCCGGGCGCTACATCCGGGCGGAGATCACTTATGTTCTGGATGATCCAGAATACTGCAAGGAAGGATATGTTGTATTAGGTATCAAAGTAGAAAACGTATATAATTAAAGACCATGTTTATAACACTATTTTCCATCCTCATAGCTGCAATTCTATCTGCGATTATTAAAAAGAAATGCGGAATCGATGCCGACTTCTGCGGTTGGGGATTCACAATCCTCACTTCCTTGTTGTTATTTCTAATGTTACATGCATTCACATATCCCGTAAAGTTAGAAAGGCCTGTTATCACGGATACACAGAAGATTGTAGCTATGAAGACAGATTCAAAAATAGAAGGAGAAACACGTGGAGGATTATTCTTCTACCGGTGCAGGATTGATGAAGTAGACTATTATGTGTATCTTGTAGAGGATGCCGGAATATACAAACAAGAAAAAGTCCCTGTAGAATATACTGTGATCAAAGAAACCACAGGCCAACCAAAAATTATCAAGAATACTAAGTATGTGAAAAATGGTCTTCCTAATACCATACGTTTCAAGTGTAAAGGTCCGGAAAAAATTGGAGAATCGGATACGATCTTTGTTCCAGAAGGAACTATATCAGATTGTTCAAAATATATAGTATTTTAATATGTCAGTCAATCACATACCTTCACACGAGCCGCCTACGGCTCCTCATCGGAAAAAAGAATCTTCAAGGGCTCTTGCCGTATTCACCGCGGATCGGATTATGATTCTCAAATGGCTTATCAACCAACTGAGAGACATGCGCAAGCAAACTATCAAGTCCGATGATATGACGGAAGAACAGCTTTACTATCTCCAAGAAGGATACCGGGAAGGACTCTGTGCCGCCGCCATGCTAATGGCCGATGAGCTCGATAAGGAATATTCGGAGCTGCTAGAAATCGGCGTTCTCCCGGACGGATCGTATTTGGATAAGGAAGAGCAATGGTGGCATACTCATGATATAATAGATACAGGATCAAAAGAAAGACTATGACCTATAAAGAATTTTATGCAAACTGTGCCATCGCGGCTATGCAAGGTATACAAGAATGCGATATAAAGATCGAGGGAATAGCGGCTATAGCCTTTCCTAAGGGCCTTGCACGGCTATCCTTCGATATAGCGGACGCTATGTTAGAAGAGTACAGGAAACGATCTTATGGCAAATTTGAATCGAATCCGGATCACCCGGGAAATGAAACTGAGGAAAAATAATTCCTTAATCATTTCGGGTTCCGATTATATAAGATTATAAAAATTCCGAATATGACAAAAGACGAAATCATAAACAAGCTTCTGAAGATCAAGGCACTGGCGGATAACGGAGTCTCCGGTGAGAAGTCGGCCGCCGAAGAAATGCTCCGGAAAATGATGAATAAATACGGAATCACGGAGGAAGATCTGGATTCCGAAAAAGAGATAGTGTGTTACTTCCGGATACACGGATGCAAATGCAAAGACCTATTCCGCCAGGTGGCGATCATATACTGCGGAGTCACGCGAATCCATTATATCGGGGATGATGCTCGGGACAAAAACGCCAAGAAAATCAGGAAAATGACTATTGATGCTCGGCCGAAAGGGTCTAATATGGTAGCCATTTGCACACCGGCTAAATTTCTGGAGCTCCGCTATGCCTATGAGATGTTCCAGCAATCCTTGGACAAGCACTTAGAGGGCATGTTCTATGCTTTCCTGCATACCAATGATCTCTTGGCCCCTTATGATCCCAGCAAACCTAAAGCCGATATGGATGACGATGAGATAGATCTTGCCTGCCGGATGGGTCTGGCCGTCAAGCGAGCGGAAGTCAATAAGGCCTTGCCTCAGAACAGGCTTCCCGAGTAAAACTCTCATATCCGCGATATAACAAGCGATCGTGCCTTAAATGATATAACTAGTCATCTAAGATACGATCGCTTATTTTATCCGTATTTATGCGCTAAATAAACGGATTTTTCAAACTTATTCTAACTATTGCTTTATAGACTCCGATAAATTATCCCGGTATCTGGTCTATTACTCCTACAATCTTGGATACGGATTCTACGATTTTAAGAGCCGGCTCCGGCAGAGTGAATCCGATCCTGTCGCAGTTGTCCAGCAGCTTGTTGACGGCCGTCGTAATAGGGTGGGTCATAAATTGGAGCATGTGCTTATAGGATAGGAAGTCCGCCACTATTCTAGCCGGGTTGGGAGCCCCGGTGCCGATAAATGTCGGAAGGTTGATCTGAGTAATGATTATAGGCACCATGACCGCCACGTTCTCTACACCGTACTTGATTTCCTCGAAGTCGGCCTTGATATCGTTTATGATATGCGTGACATAATCTTTCTGGGAATCTTTCCAGGCCTTGAGCTGCTGTTTTTTCTGTTCCTTCAAAAGAGCTATCCTGGCCTCTTTCACTTCGGGAGGCAGTTTCTTATTTTCTCTTATGTAATATATAGAATCCATTATGGGCTGCATAGCCATCTGCAGCGGCTTGCATCTTTCGGCCAGTGCATCTAATATGCTATCCGGATCCAACCCCGGGATCAATCCTTCCATGTCTTCCTGGAATTTCTTTTTCAGTTTCCGGGCGGGCGTCAGTTCTTCTTCCTCTTCATCGCCGGTGTTTTCTTCGGATACAATTTCTTCTTCATCTTTATCTTCTTCTTGACTTGGAGTAATTCCGTTTTCGCGATCTTCTTTATCGAATGGATCCTCCGGCTTATACGTATTGAATTCCGAAAGCTTATCCATGATTCCGGAAACCTTGTCTTGCACCTCGGAAGCTATTCCTTTCAGCTTGTCCAGAGTCTCGGTTACCTCCGCCGGAAGCATTCCTTCGACGTAATTCATGCCGGCGTCAATACCGGCGTTAATACCCGCATTTACTAAATTTGTTGCATCCACTCCCATATTAATCTAGTGTTACGTGATCCGATTTTATTTGTTCTATATTAGATCTTATTTCCGGCAGCACATTCTCTATGGCCGGAGCAATAGCCGCCGTATATACATTATCTTTGCATACCGCCGCGATCTGTTTGAGGCATTTATATATAGATTTGAAGGTATCCTCGCATTTGTCTCCGAGTATAGCCGGTTGATCCGATTTGCCGGGGCTTCCTAGCGATATTCCTTTCTCATTAACCTCTACGGTTCTGTGTTCTCCGTCTCTTTCCATATGGAGGTTGCCCTTCTGGTCGGCCTGGTACATAGCCTTGCCATTCCGGATGACGGACCCGTCCGTGCTATTATATTCCATCATAGCATCCTCTCCGGCCTCATTTTTCCTTCTCATCAGGATCTCAGCATCTTTATAGTTGTTATCCAAGATCTCCTTGTTATGATGTCCGGCACTATTCTGGAAGGTATAATATAATGCCCATGGATTATCGGAGAACGACATTACCCAGATAAGGTCGCCCTCGTGAGGCTGGCAGAAAGATGTGGAAGATGTCTGTCCGAGCGGATTCGGGAACATCGGAGGAAGATTATCCGGATCTTCCGTCTCGGCAAATATTCCTTGACAACTTCCTTTGATAGTGCCGTAAGAGTCTTCGACGCGCAGCACTTTTCCGGGCCTTAATTCTCCAAATCTTAATCTCATTTATGATATGTTTTCTTTTTGATATAAAAATCATGCATTCGGAACTTCTTTAAACTCCGGGCATCCGTCTTTGAATTCCGGATTCATACCGGAGTCTCTATATATAAGATAAGCCGGGCATATATAATCTCCATTTTCTCCGGTTCTTTCTTTATTAGCACATATATTGCATATGTCGAGCTGCCGGATCTGCCGAATCTGTGGTTTTTCCCCGGCCATATCAAGGGTATGCACGGCGGTCTTGATGAACATGTCGCCTAGTATAGCGGTTTTGGGCTGTATTATAGGCATATTAGTATCTATTGTGATATCCGTTTCCACCACACGGCATTTATTATCTTGGCTCAGTCCGTCGAATTCTACCTGATATTGCGATTCGTATTGGTCGGATATCTTATAGCTAGAGCGGATAGTCTGGCCTAAATATTGGACATCGAAGATATTGACAAATGCGCAATGTGTCAATATCCGCTGGATACCCTCCAGGGAGTCCGTATAAGAATCGAAATAATATTTCAAGGATACGGATACCTCCATAGGCAATCTCCGGAATTCCGCGGTATAGCTATATATATCATCGCCGGACTCATATTGGAACATGCCATTGGAATATGGAGAGGATAGGTCGTCGGTAGGAATGGTTATGCCCTCGGGGGTAACCAGACATCTAGGAATGGTGTTGTACACAAAATTCTCATTAGAAACCTCTAAGGGCTCTATGGAATGATCCTGGCCTTTGACCTCCAGGTACATAATATCATCTCCCGTGTTGATGATAAAATGCGGTACTCCAATATCCCGGATCTTGACATGCTGGTTGAGATTCCAGATCAGGCCCTTGATAAGGGTGGATAGGAATATCTGTTGATTATTTACATCTATCTCACCCCTTCGGATCTTATAAATTATATCTTTTTCTTCGGGTGTCATAATATTATTTTAAATTATCCGCGTTTCTTGCCATAATAGACAACCGGGTTATACGGGCGCGAATCTTTGTTTGTCTTGACGGCCTTGAAGGTCTGCAGGTCTTGATAATGTGCCTCGACTACAAGCTTGTATGTCACGGGATCCGCAAATAGGGAAGTTCTCAGATCGAACACTATAGCTCGAGAGATCTTATTATCAAACGGCTGGTCTAATCTGCGAGAATTGGTATTATCATCGCCCTCGGCCTGTACGTTTCCGCCATATAGCCAATATACAAAGTTCAACGGAACATTGACCGATTCTCCGGGCTTCAGCTCGTAGAAGCTAGAACCCGAAGGTGCGGAAATGTCTTCTATGCTTCCGATATACGGATATAAGCTAGCTAATCCCTTATATGGATTAGTTGTTCCGGTATCTTTGAACATATATTTTAATTCGGACAGCGATTCATATATACAATCCCGATGGGATGACAGCAGATTATCGGGCCATTTTCCATTGAAGTTATCATTATCGGTCGATTGCATGACGGTGTGATAGGATAATCCATCAAAAGCACCGGATGAATACAATGACTTGCCATCTACTTTGGTTCTGAAATATATAAACTGATTCATGCGCTGCATGATAGGAAACATTCCGGACTGGCTTGTATTATCGGAAAGCAGCATCCACACACCTTCGTTGAAGCTATCTTCGTTCCCATAGCTATATCCCGTTACCGTAGATGAAGTAGGTGTGACGCCTTCATCGGCACATGTGCCGCCTCCGGTATAGTTGATATATCCGAATTTATTAGCGGCGGCCGAATCATCTAATACTACATCATTGTCTCCGGGAAATAGAGAATGCAGCTTGATAGTGAAGTCCGATGAATTGTATATATTCAAAACCAGATTAGATACGGCCATCGGTGCCTCTACTTTATTATCGGACATTTCGCTTCCGGACGGATCTCTATCAAATATCATTTTCTGATAGCTCCCGTTGTTGACGGCATCTACATATGACCGGACTCTGAAATTGTTAATAACTCCGGGAAGCAGTCCTATTTCTTGTAATCCGTCGGATATAGTAATCTTCAGCTGGGCTGTAGCACCATTCACTTCGGCTTGGATATCCGCCAAGGTCTTAGCCATAGACATCAGCTGGTCGGACAACGGTATAATCCTGCGTTCCGGTGTATAGAATCCGCTAGCAATATGCTCGGGGTGGTGGAAATAAGTGAGGTCCATGTCTACAATCTTATCCTCAACGTGATTTATTATACCTTCTTTTTCCAGAATCCCTATGAATTTCTGGTTCTTGATATCGTCATTATTCTCGGCGATTATATCCAGGATCTCTATATCCTTGACAAACTCTTCCGGAAACTCTACATTAAGCACATCGGACCACTCCGAGCGGAATGTCACCAGCGGCCATCCGAGATTATATATAAATCTCACTCGGATATCTACGTTTTCTCCTTGGGATATCGGTATATCGATCTGGTTGAATGATGGGACATTCTTATCTTCATTATGCTCCTCCCATTTATATGAGTATTTGTTAGTCACGATGTTATATTCCGGAATCTTGGCGTTCATGAACCCGCTCATCTTATTCCAATCGGAATATATATAAGATTCATTTATAGTCTCCGCATTGCCCGTAAACTTATTCTTATTCTTATATCTATATTCCACGTCTATGCCTATCACTTCCGCACTGGCCGATATTTGGGTATTCACGAATCCCCGGATGTGATATTTGGCATTCTCGATAGGAGTATCGGATGCGTTGGCATTCTCGGATATCTCCCCTACGATAGCGGATATATTGCCTGTCAGCTCTCTTCTATGGGCATTCAGCTCGCGGAGCTGGGCTTTATAAGACTCTCTCGTCTCTCCGGTATCGTCGAAGGATGAATCGGCCAAGATATTATTGATATTGTCTATAGATTTCTCAACATCCGACAATTCGTTCTTGTAATGAGCTTTCTGATTATACAGATTGCGTATCTTTTTCACACTTTCCGAATCATTCAAGTGCTTGTTGATCTGATATATAGTAATATTATCGGTATTCAATGTGGGTTTCAGCCGGATTAGCTCTATAAACTGGGACCCGGTAAGCTTTTCTACTTGATCGTCATCGCTCATCATATTAGTAATAGCAAACAGAGCATCACCAATATTATTCACATTATCGTTATAATATTTGCGAAAATCCGTATCATCCATCATCAGGTAATCCGTATATAGATAAGATCCGGTTCCGAATGCCGCCTGGGTGTTGGTAGTGTCGTTGATCGGAGCTATGAAAATACATACATGCCCGTCTTCCTCTAAAGGTACTTCTATGTATTTAGACGCTTCAAATGCTTCTAGGTTTACTTGGTGGAATCTAAGCCGGTACATACCGATATTGCCGGAGCTGAGATCACATAAATCCGCATAGGCCCCGTGCAGTATCTTGACGGTGATGGTGTGATTTACGGGGTTAGCATCTTCCACTATCATTTCAACTTTGTCATTATAAGTAACCAAATAGTCACCTACGGCGATATTTCTCATGATAGTGCCGTTCTTCACATGATAAACTAGATCTCTATCTAGCTTTAAAGTATAATGTTCTTCAAAATTAGAGTCTTGATAGTTATCCACAATCTCCAATATATCATATTCGCCGGTAGGACTATCCACTCTCAATGGAAGCCGTCTTACGGTGTCATATTCGGTGTATCCCACACCATCTTCGTAATTAAATAGCACCTTGACAAGATCCCCGTATCCTATGGATCCTCTCTTCACTACACCTTCTTCCGTAACATCGGATTCGCCGGATACCACATTTTCTAACACCAACCCCAATAGGTTAGGATCATGAATAGCAACCTTCTTGACCAATACATGCTTGATATTATTGGCAATGCTTCCGATGTTGAATCGGACCGCGGGCTGGGGAGACATGAAATCCTTGAAAATATGATTAGCCGATGTAGAGAATGTCTCCGGACTCTTCAAATCAACTCGGGGAGGAACCGTCGAATATCCGGCCAGCTCTATTTTCTGGGTTGTACCATCATAATATGTAAATGCTTCTCCGGTCTTAGGAGCATTCAATATATTTTGGAGATTAGCTTCTATGTCATCTATCTTGCTTTCTAGCGACAAGAATGATGGTATTACATAAGTTTCTCCATCTATCACCGATACCAGGTGATCTTTTTTGACATAGAAAGAATCATTGATCATCTTCATGATCTGGAGATTCTTCTTAGTCAGCGATGTTATTTGTTTTAAGCATTCCGCAATTGAGTTCATATTATATTATTTGCTTTTATTACCTTTCTTGCTTGTTGTAGATTGTGCTCCGGAGTTCTGCTGGGGAGACGCGCTTACCTTGCAGGATCCCAGATATCCTTCTTTAGCGGCATTGGTTATCGGAAGCAGCTGCCGGGTACCGAATTGTCTCATCAGCCGCCAACCGCTATTTAATTTATCGCTCGCGGCCTTTGCCGATTTCTTAGCTTCTTCTTTTAGATTCTTATTCTGGATGACATCCGCCACGCTGCCGGCTACTTGTCCCATCTTGTTAGCAATATCTTCCAGCTCCTTCTTTACTTGAGCTACGTTATCCAGGCTGCCGGAGCTACCCTTGGATCCTTTTTTCGAATTCGGATTATCTCCGACCGACTCGGCGGTCTCGTACATATATAGAAGATCCTCATCTAACGGTTGGTATATCCGGGAGTCGCCCATCATATACATATGTTCGATACCTTTTGCATCTCTCGGCATACCATGCTTCAAAGATATGTTGACCCGCAGTCCCACCGGGAAGTCATCCATGCCTAATCTTCCATAGTGTTGTATATTGACATCCGTGAGAATCATATTTCCCATAGACATGATGGGGTGTTTCGGATTGCCGATAGTTAAATGCCAGAGACCCACGGGCGAGTCGTTCAAAAGGGAGTTGACGGCCTGTCTCTGCGGCCGGCCTAGGCCGTTAAGCAATCCGCCCGCGAATACCGAAAGCATATTCTTGCCTAGCTGGATGGCGGCTTTTACAATATCGCGGGGTCCTTTGATTTCCTGACCACCATTCAATTCCTTTCCGATCATCTTCAAAGACGCTATACCGGCATTATAAAGATCGCTGAAGTTAAACGGTTGTTTCATATTATATATAGGCAGATTAGAGAACAGCTTGCTCTGGGCTACGCCGGTACCCATATAAGCGCCACCCCAGAATCGGCCATTCACATAGGTTACCGTCAGGATGTTGGCTAGAAGATCCAGAAATGCGGCGCGGGTATTGATACTATCATACGATCTTAATTCATAATCAAATGTCAAGTTTATCTCTTGCTCGAAGGTCAAACCACCGTCCTCGCCGCCTTGGCGGATATGGGTCTTGGAAATAACATCTACAGGCCCGTAGTTCTTAGTCCTATCCTGAAATCCGGATGCACCCTCGTCACGCGGACCTTGCATCAGATTACCTATTCTTCCCATGCCCATCATTCTTCCGGCTCTAGATTGCGTCAATGCCTTGAGGTGGCCTATAGATGAAGATCCGGCTCTTCCCAGGTACACATTACGTGAATAGGATGGGCTGACCAGGTTAGTGATAGTCCCCATGATGCCTCCTCCTTCGCCGCCGCCGCTAGTTTGCTCTATAGCGGAGGTAAGCTCTTTATATGGCATCAAGACTTTATATTTCAAGATATTCTCCATATCATTACCCGGAGTACCGATCCAGGTTACCATTCTCCCTATATCCGGGGAGTGACCTTGTGATTCTTGCTCATTCTCATCTTCGCCATGCAAGACTAGGTTGATATTGTCGCCCGCCGGGAAAGGAAATCTCCGGAGAGTAACTAGATAATTATTAGAAACCTGTCCTAGATACTTGCAGAACATAAAATCATTATAGTCATATACGGCACGACCCATGCGGCCTTCGGCGGTGGCATCCACCAGCGCCTTGATAGAGCAATCGCCCAGATCCCTCATTCTCTTCCGGACCTCTCGGGAATCAATCAGCGGCGCATTGGCATGTATGGTATATTCGGGCTGGAATGCTACGGCATTGATGTTATTGAATAATGACTTAGTACCTACGCGGGGATTTCTTTTATCGGTATAATATACATCTTTCTCATCAACCGGAGTTTCCGGAATGTCATTATCATTTATATCTTTATGCGCCGGAATATAATATTCGGTCTTCCCATTAACGGTACGTGTCCAAACCATCAGAGACGGCTCATCCTTCAGTCCGAATACTCCCCAGTGGCGATAATAATTCATATCATTCACTACATCATTATCCACATCGACACGATCATAGGACATGACACTTTGGAACGGGTATATGCTATCGCTGTTGCTGAATATCTTATTGCTCATATTAAATTCACATTCAATGTTAAAAAAATAAATATTGAAGACATGAAAGATTCGGGAAAATATATGATATATTATAATATTCTTTTAGCAAATCGAAATATATGCCTAAATATAGTATCCTGACCTGCATTTTTGCCGGATATGAGATGGTCCGGGAGGTTCCGGATCCTAACCCGGAAATAGAATATCTATTAATAACGGATAATCCGGATCTTAAATCGGAGACCTGGAATATAGTATATTACCCGAAACTGTTGGACTACCCGGAAGGACCGGATAGATGGGCATATGTCCGATATCATCCGTTTGAATTTACTAATACGGACATATGCTTATATATAGACGGATCCGTGCAAATCAAATCGGATCCTATTGATATGCTGGAGCAATTTGCAAACAGCAATTGGGAGTATGGCACTTTGCAGAATACTATAGTCAATGATATAAGAACGGAAGTCAACCGATGGGCATATTATGGATATTATGGATTCTCAAGCGAGAATGCAAATAGGGTAATACGATTCCTGGATGATGCGGATTATAAATCGGAAGGTTTGGTGCAAAGCACTATGATAATATACAAGAACACCCGTCTTGCACATGCTATAAATGACCATACCTGGACTACTATGTTCCTATGGGGGAGCAATTATCAAGTGGACAGGATCAACCAGACCGCACTGACATATGCATTATATAAAATGGCTTATCAAAACCCGAGATTCATACTCATGCACCCACGTTTTTTATGGTGCAAGTGGTTTGACTATTGCTATCACAACACCCGGGAATCCCAGAAGGCGGGATTTGCCCCGTTTGTGAATATGTCCGATGATCGCGAAGTTTTATGTAATTGGAAATATTTCTTCCAAGACCGATGGGTATTTCCATGGGTTCCCGAATTATAAACAACATAAGTTATGGCATCTATAAATGAATTGATACAATTTTTTATTTTCAAATTCGAATATAATAAGTGTCTAGGAATCGGAGACCCCGATATTTTCAATAAAGTATCCGCCGGAGACAAGACAATCATATCCTCCGATGACCTTGGGAATTTTTTCAAAGATACCGGCTCCCGGTATGACTTGATATTTATCAATTATTCGGAAGAGAGAGTGTCCGATTCGGATATATCCGACGCCTTGAATGCTTTGGATAAAAACGGAACATTGATATGTGAAAATGCATATTCCGGACATCTGAAGATAATGTCCGCGATCTCCGGCCGGGATGACCTTATAGTCCGAATATTATATAATGTCGGAAACGGGACGGTCATTATCCGCAAAACGGATTCTAATCCATATTTCAAGATCTCGGATGATTCCGGAATCTCAATAATGGATATGAATGAATATATAAAACGCTGCCACGAGGTGGTCATATGCGCTATAGCAAAACGGGAAAAGAACTATATCGAAGATTGGTGCAAGTGGCACTTAAGTATCGGGTTCGATAGGATTTATATATATGACAACAATGATATAGACTCCGGAGAATCTTATAAGTATTTAGAAAAAATTTTTCCCGGGAAAATAGAGGTCCGCGACGTACGGGGATTGATAGGGCAACAGATACTACAATATAAATCATTTGCGGCCGATGGTATGTACGGCTGGGTCGCATTTATAGATATTGATGAGTATATACGGATTAATAGTGAATCATATCGGGACATCAAGGATTTCATATATAAATATGGGGACACGGATGGATATGTATTACAATGGAAATGTTACAAAGCCAACCCCAACATAGATCCTATAGATAAACCTATTAGCGAATATTGCAACACACCAATATCCGACCTTATTCGCAAGGATAGCCGACCGGAATATATAAATAGCTGGTATAAGACCATATCAAGATCCGGACTGAACCTGAATATGAATGAGCATACCGTATGGTCGGCGTCCGGCAAGAGCTTAACATTGCGGAATTGTTTCGGGGAACAAACCATCACAAACGATTTCAGATATAGAGATCATAATAATGATCCCGTGTGGATTGACCATTATATCATCAAGAATATCAAAGATTTCTATTATAACAAATATCTAAGAGGGCATGCCGGCTTAGATATGAAGGGATTGGATGGATATACTTGGTGGAATTGGAATCAGAATATAAACTATTATACGGACATACAAGGAATACTATTCGAAAAGGAGCAGGAGTTTTTAAGAAGCCGGGGCTTCAAGCCGAATTGGACATTCCGGCCGATGGCTGACGTATTAGTGCATGTAGAACCAAAAGAGATGGGGTGGTATTCGTTAAAAAAATCGGAAATAATTGAAAACTTGCTTAATATGTCCGATGTCCGATTGACTATGGTGACATCCACCGACATAAAAAATCCGGCCGATTACTCCCGATATAATTTCCTGAATATCGATTGGTACCACCACCAATTCTCATCGGCCTGGATGCCGGTTATACAAGATGCCGAAACATATGGACAGCCGCAGATAATCATCAATATCGGATATAATATAGACAATTCCGGAAAATTCTATATGGATGAGTATGTGAATAAAATTGTCAAAGAAGACTTTGAATCCATTTTCGGATCACGGGACATCATTAAAAAATCTATATCGGAAGTCATTGAAAATCCTAATATCATGATTGTATCCCGAGGGACCATAGATTATGATGAGAATTGTGGTGGGTATTCGGATATAATAGATGAGTTCCTATCGGAGTGCGGATGTAATAGCCGGAAGATAAGAATCCGGAATAATACCTACATCACATCTAAAGATATTTATATGTCTATATATGAAAAATGGTGTAAGTTCATGGATCGCTATAATAATGATCGGACATCCGAATCTAATATAATAAAAGATCATTCCTCCGGTGAAAAAAACCCATATGATGCCTGGCAGTTCATATACCCGAGTCTGGTTCCGGATCTAGAAATATTATAAAAACTCCATAACACCGGATAAAACAAGCGATCGTATCTTAGATGACTAGTTATATCACTTAAGGTACGATCGCTTGTTATATAGAGGATATGAGCTTTTTAAAGCCTATATTGACTCCATGAGATATTCGGACAATCCGGTATAGGATTCGTTGGAGCTTTTTGCCGCCCGAAATTCATCCTCGATATCCTGGAGCATTGCATTATCTTTCCGATCTTTCGTTAGCTCCGATTTTTTCTTCATATCTTCCGCGGATGGTTTCCGATTAGATTCCAGACCTATAATATTAGTAAATCCAAATATGGAAGTAAGGGTAGCCAACTTGTCACGAGCATCTTTATCATCTTTAGTGTCCGCCGGACTCAGCACACTATCCGCTTGATCTTCCTTGTCTTTCTTGGATTTATCCAGATTAGAGCTTTCCAATCTTTTAATATAGCTTTCATATTCCTCGGGATACAATTCTTCAAAGCTGGCAGCTTTCTTGTCAATTTCTTCTATCTGATCATTAGAAGGAAGCCCCGGGATCAAACCTTTATTATTCTGCATAGTCTGGGTAATATAAGATATAGTATCATCTAAACTCCGGATATCGCCGTCTGTATCATATGTTATATTATACAAGGCATTATACATTTCCTGAAGCGCATTAGACTTTTTCCGGTCTTTAGTGTTATCTATAACCCATTGCAAGTAGGCAAGCCGAGAATTGGTGATATCCCAACGAGAAGCTACCTCTTGTTCTTCTTTGTCTTCTTTGACATATACTTTATTGTTGTTTTTAGACATCCAATATCTGCCCCCTCGTTTGCCGGTATAGACTTTGTGTTTCTCTTTCTTGCCGGTTTCCGGATTGACTACTTCCTCTTCTTTAGGTTCCGATTTCGGGGCCTCTTTCGGGGCCTCTTTTTTAGATCCGACTTCACCGGGTTTTTTCGGAGTTTCTTTTCCGGGCTCGGTCTTCGGGAGCTCTTTTTTAGGCATGTGTTTGGCTACATATTTATCGGCTTCTTCATCCGAGATTTTTTCGGCTTTCTCGGTAGCCCGACGAATCTGTTCCGGGGAGCATTTCTCTTTATTTTTAGCATGTTTAGAGATAAGTTCCCGGTCTTCGGCCGTTTCCTTATCGTTCATCATATTATGAGCGGCTAGAGCAAATCTTTGAGTCTCCAGTTTCTTCTGCCGGGTGTCGGCTAGCTTATCCTGGAGCATTTGCAGTTTAGCCATTTTTCTCTTATATTTATCTTCCTGCCGGTCATGTCTCTCTTGGGCTAGCTCACGTTTATGGCGTTCTTTTTCGAGTTTTCTTTGGATATCTTCGTTTTCCTCGTTATCTTTCATATCCTTCAGTTCTTTTTCCATCCGTTTCTGCTCGATTTTGAATTTGAGACGCTCTTGCTTGGCATCCTGAACCATAGTAGCCACTATAGCGGAATACACTAGCAACATCATCAGAGATTCCGTAATCATCTCCGTATATTCATGAAATCTTTTCATATGTCTTAAATGTTTCTTTTATTTTTCTTTTTAGACTCTAAATCTTCCACCATTTCTCCGGTTATTCATTCCGGAACTTCCGCGAGCTTCTCCGGCGGAGAAGTAATCGTCGGTATCATATTCTCCATTATATATTCTCATGAACTTCCGGGCGATAGGCTCCGAGAATTTCTTCTCGACTCCGGAAAGTTTGCTGTTGATAATCTTCCGGAGCTCAAATTCGTTAGCCATTTGTGGAACCGTCTCCGTATTGCCGAATCTGTCGGTTTTCTTGATAGGCTTGGAATATTTCTTGAACCATCTTTCCAATTCGGGATCGTCTATTAACCGGATTACCGCATTATTGACAATCTCGGCATCTCTATCGGAATCTTCCGTAGAAGCCAGGATCTGGGTGATCTCTCCTAGATATGTCATCTCCCTGGGTGAAAGCTTCCGAGCTAGAAGATTATAAAGTTCCACTTCGTTATTATATGGAGAATCATACCAGGATATGATCTCGGGATCACTCATAAGCTTCTTGAGGATCATACCCACATATCGTTTTGTATGATCATCAATATTTTCTTCTCGATTATATTGATTGCGATTACCACTGCCGCCCAAGATCCGGGAGTTTTCAATCCGATCCAGAACATCGGACAAATTCTCCAAAGAACCCAGCCACCCGGTAATTTCATTCAGTTCATCCTGGAAGTTTTCATCTATTTTAAGATATTGTACCAGCTTCTTCATTGTTTCAAGCGATATTTGATTATTTATATAATAACTCGAAACATCTCGGAATGATATGTTTCGATCCATAAAAGAAATGCAATATAATGGCCGAAACCAAGATACCTAATAGCGAAGATCTTTTTGAAATATACAAATCGCAGCTTGAGTTAGTCAATGATATAAATCAGATCATTGTCAAGAACAAGATGGATAAGAAATTCTTCAATACATTGAAGAAATGCATAGAGCATTCTACGGACGCCATAGAGACTATCTTATATGGATTAGAACAAATATCCGCGGCGTATTCCGCCGTATCTATACGAAGCAAGGATTTGAAGAATCTATCCGACACCATATCGGAATATCAAATTCTGATGGGAACTATCGGAAGTATGCCCATGAAGATACTGGTGGGTAATAAACTCCGGATGATACTTCTGAAAAAGAGTATGAAGTCGGTATTCAAATTCATAGAAAAACTAGGCAATTTCAACCCCATAAAGATAATCAAAGCCAATATTTCGCTGAAAACATTAGAGCCGATTATGGAATCTATGGAGATTATAACGTCTCCGCTGAAGAAGATTTCAATAGGGGATGTGATACGGTATCGTTTTACGATTGTTAAATATAAAATGTTATTCCGAAAACTTATTCGGCTGATATCGTATATTGGAAATCGAAAATTGACCGTATTTGCTAAGGCTAAGATGAGTATGAAACTTATGGCCGATACTATTAATTTGATACCGGCAATCTTTGAGGTACTGAAAAATAAGATCACTCTCAAACAGATAATTCAATATCGGAGAACTATATCCAAGCTCTATGTGTTGTTATTTGGCAGGATCTACGATAAGATCTTCCGGAGATCTCATTCTATCATGAATCTTATTGAGAAAATTGGGGAGATGAATGTGGGTACGGCTATCAGAGCTAAGATTAATATGTTCATGATTATGAAAACATTTCAGAATCTTAATGACACTTTAATGTTTATTAATGAACACATGGGGTGGTTGGAAAAAACTAAGATTCAAGAAAATATTTCGCGGACATGGGCACTTCTATTTGGAGAGGAATATGGGTGGGTGCGCCGGAATATACGAAATTTATTTAATAAATCCACCACCAAGAAAAAGGGGGCAATGGATGTAATTGCCGGCATTACGGAATCTCTTTCCATGATAGATGCTCTGAAAGCGGCGGCGATTTCCGTATCCTTAGTAGTGTTTTTTAAAGCTATCAATATAGTATTGAAGAGTATAAATATGTATACCGGTTTATTTGGGCAGAAGCGATTCAAAGCTGCTCAGAAAGGATTGGGACATATATATTCTATATTGTTCTCCGGTGCCAAATGGAGACAATGGAGAAATGCTAAAAATGAGGGTGAGCGGGTTTCTGTTTTATCTATAATCCAAGCTTTCAAAGACAATGAACCGATATTCCATGAAGGCTTTGAATGTATTATGAATATTGCCGAGGCAATTGTAGGCATATTCCGAACATTGTCGAGCTTGAATGCCAAACAAGCGGGAAAGTCTTTAATAGCCTTAAAGATAATGAGATTCAACTTCAATACCATCCTGAGAATCTCTAAATTTATAGGCACCCCGGAATACGGGGCCGCCATTACCGACGCTACGGCCAACTTAGAATTGATAAATACGTTCCTGACCAAGCTCAAATCTACGGTAGACACGGCTAATGCCATGAAGATCCGGGATGTCCTGAATATGGATATAATCATATTACTAGCCGGGGTGGCCGCATTTGAATTTGCCGGACTGGTATGGCTGATCAATAAAGCCAAGCTCGCCGACCAGGATACTAATCAGGTATTGACCGTATTTGATAATATGGGAGTAATCATGGTATCTTTGAAACAAGCTACCGATAATGCACCTAATATCATACAGGCTATCAACCTGAATATAATTATAGTGCTAGCAACTATCGCTATATTTGAGTTTGCCGGAATGGTATGGTTGGTCAACAAGTCCAAGCTAGCGGAGCAAGATGCCAATAATGTCTTGAGGATGTTTGACAATATGTCTGCTACCATGATATCTTTGAAGAAGGCCGTGGATAACACACCCCCTATATCCGGCATTATAAACATGATGATAGTGCTGCCGATGACCGTAGTGCTGATAATGGAATATAACGCCATAATGTGGTTTATCGGCAATTATATGGAATTGAATAGTTCGGAAAAAGCACAGGCGTTCTTCACCGAGATGAGCAACACTCTGAAGAACTTCTGCATAATGCTCAAGGAGATGCCGGAACCCAAGCAGGCTATAAAAGCGGTTGGCACGCTAGGCATAGTCATGGTAGTCATAGGCGGATACCTCTTATTGATGTCCTTGATCTCTACCCGGGCAACACAAACCCGGAAATCTCATAGGGTCATCACTAGTATGATGGGAGCCATAGGCGGCGTGGTATTGATAATCGTAGCCATGATAGCGGCGGGCGCTATGATCATATTAGGCATAGCCCTGATTGGCATAACACTTGCATTTATTGCTACTATGCTAGCTATGATGGCCTTGCTCTCTCTAGCAGGTAAATTCCTGAAGAAGGGAGCTATCGCGCTGCTGTTGATAGACGCCGCCATCCTAGGTATGGTGGCTACCCTGGCTTTGATGGCCATGCTGGCGGAGACTATAGATCTCAAGCAGATAGCGCTTACCGTACTGATCATGATAACCACTCTAGGAGCCATGGCATTGATGATATGGGGGTTAGCTCAATTTGAAAAAGAGATTATGAAGGGAATGATCCCCATGGCTTTGATTATAATACTAACCGGTCTGGCCGCTTATGCTATGAGCATGATCGGAGATGTTGCCAAAGAGACCGATGCCGGAGACTTGCTGGGAACCTCCCAGATCATGACGCTCGTTATGGCGGAACTCGGAACTATGGCATTTGTATTATCTAAAATACCCAAACAGGATCTGCTTATCGGAGAGGCCGCCCTGGGTGGCATAGTATTGATATTAACCGCCGCTATGCCGGCATTTAGAATGCTTGGAGAGGTGGCTAATATGACCGATGCGGGAGACTTATTAGGAACATCTCAGATTATGGTCCTAGTTATAGGCGAACTTGGTTTAATGGCAGCAGCTGCCGGTGTCTTGCTTCTAGGCCCTCAGGCCGTGGCATTCGCTCTCGGCGAGGTCGCTATGCTGATGATCGCGGGAACTACATATGCAGCCGCTAATGCCATGAAAGCTCTTGCCGAAGCGGTCAAGGTTATGAATGAAGCGGGTCTCACCGGAGACCCCGATACCGTAGCTAAAGAGCTATCTAAAAAGATACTCATACCTCTCCGTGCATTACAGCTATCTCCGGATGGTGGCAAGGAAGCCAAGGGATTCCTGGGTGGCAAGAAAGGATATGAGGAGGGCAGTGTGCTCTATTATCTGAATCAGCTGGGTCTGGTAGATATGACTAAGTCCGCCCTGAAGATAACGGCTATAGCTAATACCGTGAAAAAAATCAAAGATATATGCACCGCCGCTATGTTGGTGACGGCTATGCCCCCGATAGATCCTAGCAAGCTTACGGCTCCGGTATTCGCTATAGTAGGAAAAGATGGCAATGGTGGTGTTGTAGCGGCTCTGGATAAGGTGAAGCGCCGGAAGATACGGCAGACTAAGAGAAAGGCCAAGACGATAGCTCAGGTAATCCGGATTCTGAATAAGATAGCCAAGAGAGCATCCAAGCTATCTAAATTCCAAATCCCCAAGAATTATAATGAGCAAATCAAGCAGCTAGCCGAGATTATGGGTAATACGGTAACGGTTATGAATGACACTCTCAAGGAGGATGAGGTAAAACAATTATATACCAACACGAGCAGCTACCTGACCACTATGCTATTGCTGAAGTCATCCGTGAATACTATGATCAAGATCCAGGCCAAGGCAAAGGATATGACCGTGCATACCATTGAAGCCAATGGGGAGGAGACTTTGACCATATCCTGGATGGTCGGCCGTTTCTTGAAAGATATATCGAGCGCCGGTACAATCAGCCCGGGACAGGTGATCTCTATAATAGCCTTGATGAAGCTTCCTTATGATGAATTCCTGAATACATGCAAGAGCTATGAAGGCTTGAAATTCCTGAAGCTGAATGATGAAATCAATACACCCGCCGGATATGCCGTAGATTTCATGGCTAAGTCTATATTCCAGAATGTGAACGGTTCTAATCTGAATCAGCGGACGTCCGCCTGGAAGCAGGCTACGGACGATTCCGTCAAGCTTATCAAATCTATCAACACCCTGGATATATCCAAAGTGGATTCTCTGAAGAATATGATGCATGAGCTGTATCTATTCTCCGACAGCATCCAAGGCAACTTTGACAAGCTCGCCGACGTAATCAACGACAAGCTGCTGACCGTGCTGGAAAAATTGACGGAAGCCTTAGATAATGCATCTAACGCCGAGTTTGGCAACGGCGGGGGCGGAGGGTCAAATGACAATAACGGAATTCCTCAGCCTACCGACAAGGATAATAAGAAGATCGATAAAGGAATTAAAAATGACGTTGCTTCTATAAAAACCTATATTGGTGAAATAAAGAAAGCAACACAATCGCTGGCCAACTGCGTAAACAGCAAGGTAAACAGCATAACCATAACCGAAACTAAATAATATATGCCAAGTAAATCAAAATCACAAGCCACTCTGTTCCGCATGGCCTGGGCCGTGAGGAAAGGCGACCTGGACCGGAGCAAGGTCTCCGATGAAGTCTTGAAGATAGCGGACTCCGATATGTCCGATAAGGAAATCAAGGAATTCATGGTCCTGAAGGAATCTATGAGTCTTAGGAATTATTTATCAAATCAGCCGCAGTTATGAATATAGTCAAAATCAAAGATGAAGTATTGAGCCGTGCCCTGAGCGCGACCGTTAATTATGTATATAAGAAAATAGATCCGGTATTGGACCAAGAAGAATTTCAAAATATCCCATATACAAATGGCGAATACCTGCTGGTAGCGGATGCCGGTGGAGAGAAATATATACTAGCCGGATTCGGCGGCGAGAATGATAATTCATATGGATTAGGGGAGGATGTAACCCCATACTCATTCGGCGACTACATACACGCCAATAGCATTACCGACCCATATATGATCCGGATAGGCCCCGCATATCAATATCTGGATGACCTCGATGATATAGATTTTACCGGAATGTTTGTCATGCGCACCCAAGACAATCATTATATAAGAAGATTCTCCGGCAGCGACAACAAGCTCGGATATGCACTTTATGACGAGGAGATGGAAGATCTTAAAGTGTGTACGGATCTAGCCGGCAATATACGTATGTCTAACGGGGTAAGCGTGAATACCACCTGTGTCTGGTTTTTAGATAATCCCACCGGAGCATGGTATATCACTTCTCCGAGTTGTTATATGAACGGCAGCCTTAAATTATCTGAACGCTATATGATGTGGGACAACCAAAGGCTTCGTTTTAATACTTATAGCAGCCCCAGATCCATAAAAATAGATATATATAAGAGAACCACAACGGAAGATCCGATCCCGCCGGCACCGGACCCCATAGATTTCTTTAATAACAATCTCAAGGGAAAATATGCCGTTGCATTCAACTATAAATATGTATTCCCGCTGGGTGTGGAAGGCATATCCGATACATTGGCTAACATCGTGCGTATTGAAAAGATGCAACCCACGGAAAATGTGGTAGATGCTATCTGGCTGCCTATGCCGGACGGCAATGACAAGTCATTTTTCCGCGACTTAGACTATATACGGACCGAAGATTATGAAGACCTGATAGAATATATCGGTGATTTGGATAAATATATATATCTCAACGAATTCACCACGGATGACGACATTACACTGGATGAACTGAAGAGATTCCGGACATGGCTGGCCGAGATATTATATGCTAACCCGACATGGATCGATGATTGGTCCAAAGATCCGGACAAGCACCGGAATATGCTCCAATATTATATCCAAGAGATGTATGATCCGGCGGTAAAATCTCTTATGAAATTCAATAGCTACGTAGATATCAATAGTATATCCAAACAGTCCGGATGCGGATGCGCTAACAATGCCGTTACCTATACGGCGGACGTTTTATCGGTATGCGATCCTCTCCTGATCTATCGCCATAATATGTATAAATACATGGTAGAGATCTTCTCGGACATCACTTATTGGCTAGGCCAGGTGAAGATTTGCGGAGAGATGAAGAAATATATTGACAATATTATAAAAGTCGGATTGCCCCTAGCTTCGGTTTCATTATATAACAATTTTGCGGATTGTACCTGTGTGAATATAGATATTGATGAGCAGACCGCCATGACCAACATCCTGAAGCGGCTTTCTCAGGCACTGGGCTATATAATAGAAGATAATGTGTCCGGCAATCGGAACTTCATATCATCGGCATTTCTCGATTGGAGTACATATCTATATGAAAAGATGAGATGGTAGGCTGGAAGGATTTTATCCAAAAACATTTCCTGAACCGGAAAGTCCGATTTGTAGCGGACTGCGTAGTCCCTATAGATGTATCCGGTTTCGTGTCCGATATAGAATGGCACTCCGGAGAGACCATATTCTATGTCACCATGGACAATGGCAAGATCTCTAAGGTAGGAAGCAATACTAATGATTTGAGGTTCGAGTTCTTATAAGAATCCGGGCCTCATTTCTGCTCATACGACGTACGGCTTTTCGGCAATTCTTCCCAATCATAAGATTCCAACCCCGGTAATCCGACAACGGTAGCATATCGGCCATTCTCAATCATCAGAGATGTGATGAAATTACCATCCATATCAATATCTACCACTATCACCTTCTTTCCGGCTGCAAAGGCATATCCGGCCTCCCAGGCACACCCGGCGGTCGTATTCTTGCGCCCATAATTAAGCAGCACAACGATCTCGCTTTGGTCGATAGCAAATACATCATTTTCAAACACCATCAATCCCCATTCATTATTCGGATAATCCCAGGCATTGACAATGGTATGCTCCATCGGAACAAATACATTCTCAAATGTCCGGCGGAGAATCTCGGCCGCTTCCCGGATAGAATCTCTGAATCGGGACTCCATAGATGATGCTAAATATACTTTTTCTTTTCTTTTCATCATATTGTGTCAATCTACGATTATATATAATCTATTTCGGAATATCGTAAGATATCTTAAAAACAAATATCGCTTCGCATATATACATTCATATAATCTACAATATATGATAGAAGAAATATATAAATGGCTAGAGTCCGCCGGATGGGTCCGCGAAATGAAAGACGGATGTTGGGCCGGATATCATATCAAAACGGATCAATATAGCCAAGGCGCTATGATAATCAACGGGAAGAGAGTAGATGCTCCCCCGGTGGTTATTAAAAAGGAAATAGAATATACCGGAGACGGATGGATATCGAATCCGGATGGTTCCGATCGGAAAGATACCACGGAGTGGGATGTGAGGATCCGGCAGGGCGAGAACCTCGAAAGCATAACTATAATTGCGGATTCTCCGGAGCAATTCCGCGAGATGATAAATGAAATGAATTTATGATTACCGAAGGTGCAACTCAGCAGGAGATAATAGATTTCCCCGTAGGCACATTGGAAATAGATATCCGCCTGGGAGATCTCATAGGAGAATAATAAGAATTCTCAATAGAACATACCGCGTCTGTATTTTTTATATAATGAATTGCGAGTATGCTTCTTAATTCCATCATAACAAACAAACAAATCCGGTTTTCGAAGAGATTTCAAGAGAATATGATAGATTTCTTCGGAGAATCTTATATACTGCCGGATAATTTCTCATATCGGACAATACAAGTATCCCCCGAGCATGTAGCGCGGCCGGATCTGATTTCGGATATATTATATGGATCTACCGCATATGGAGATCTCATATGCAAGATCAACGGCATACAGAATCCATTCGAGTTGAATGAAGATATGATATTATTCGTGCCCGAAATCACCGATCTGGATAAATTCCTGACTCCGGCGGACAGAGAAGATAATATTGAAGATACGGAGGAGGACATCCGGAGTACCAAGCCTTCCTATAAGAAACCCAAGGAAAAGAGAGCTCCGAATGAGGCTATCATTGGAGATACTCGTTTCAAGATTGATAAGAATAATAGAGTGATAATATACTAATGATAGAAGTCAAGTTCGACCCGACCATAGAGCTGCCCGAAATCCGGATGCCCGTATACTCCGAAACCGAAGAGAACGATCCGGAGGGATATGGGTCTTCTTACGATATAGATGTATTGCAGCAGACTAAAGTAGATGGTGTTATGGTACCGCTGGTGAGGATGGGCAACCAGACTATATTCTTCACGGAGATAGTAGATATGAGATTGTATATTGCCGGCGGGGTCCCGGCTCTGAATATCACCATAGATGATCAGCTTGGAACTATCAAGAATCTGGATAACACATCTTGGGATAATACATTGCAGCTTCAGATACTGCCGCCTTTTGATGGCGCTTATAAGAAAATCAATCTCCTATTCTATATAACGAGCGTAAATACGGAAGGCAGCATTCTCACCATATCCGCAATTTATCATATTCCGGACATCTGGAGCCATCGCATGAAGGCATATGGAGAGATCACCACATACGAATATATGGAGATGACGGCGAAGGAATATGGGCTAGGTTTCTGCTCTAATATGTCTTCCACGGATGACAAGCGTTATATATACAACCCGATGCTTACCCAGATAGATCATATCCGGGATACCGTATCATATGCACATGATTCGGTAAAAGAATCCGTGTTCGATTGGTGGATAGACTATTGGAATAATTTGAATTTTATCAATAAATATTCGGAATACAAAGAAGTTCTTCCGGATGATAAGCTGCAGATATGGACCGTTGACAAGACCCCTAGCATCGGCGGAGATGACAATACGCAGATTCCCACCCAGATGATTGCCGCTTTTTCCAACAACCCAATCATGCAACAATCCCAGCTATATATAGACAGATATGTCCCGGAATATTCCTCGCCCGGAGTTACCGACCGTATATTTGATACATATTCTATGGATACCCTGCAACAGACCACCACCCTGATAGAAAATGGAGATGTCAAGGATAATCTTCAGAAAATGTATACTTATGGCGGCGAGTTCTTCGGCGACTACGACTACCTAGCGGCGCGCGCGGCCGCGAATATGTTCCTATCTAAAATCGAGGCCAGTACTATAAAGGTATCTATATCTATGCCGACATTGGGTCTTATCCGGGGAGGCAAAGCTAATCTTTGGTGGTATGATGACAATAATTATGTCACGGGATCTATTACGGATGCCGCCAATAATGAAATGAAGTCTAATATAGAGCTGCCGGATTCTATCAAGATAGACGAATCCGGATGGATTATCAATAAGATGATATCCGGGCAGTATTATATAAACGACATGGAATTCAACTATCACACCCAGTTCAACTGGACCCAGGAATTCACATTATCCAGAGACGGAAGCGAGATTGAGAAATACAATAACCCGGTATTGAGCGATACGGAAAAAGACTCCCCGGGTCTTAAAGATGCCGTACCGGAATTATCCGGGGGTATACCGGGCCTATCCGATACATTATCCGGAATAACTTCCGCCGCTAAAGATACATTATCGCAGGTCACATCTCAGGCCGGGGATATGCTGTCTCAAGCAACCTCCGCGGCCAAGGGTGCACTATCTACCATAAAAGATGCTGCCGGAGGATTGGGGGACGCCAAAGACGTTATCGGGAGTGCTATG
>Ga0310696_10001663_pt1 | contig 31656 bp, 16 predicted proteins | sample AusTroGonzalo_MG_4_FD_203885 | JGI IMG/M metagenome (GOLD analysis project Ga0310696, IMG submission 203885) | Bovine rumen microbial communities from tropical cattle in Woodstock, Queensland, Australia - Gonzalo_02 (v2) (version 2) | ecosystem: Host-associated > Mammals > Digestive system >... | reverse complement strand
CCGCGCGTTTCCCACGACAGCTGCCAGGGGGCTTGCCGCCCTACCAACCGTGGCGCGATTTTCCACTGGCACGACGGCGCACACGGAGGTGCGCCCTCCCGCGCATTTTCCACGACAGCTGCCAGGGGAATTGCCACCCTACCGGCCTTGGCGCGATTTTCCCCGGGCACGACGGCGCACACGGAGGTGCGCCCTCCCGCGCATTTTCCACGACGGCGGCCATAGATCTGGCCGCCCTACATCCAGCCTTTTCCTGCAAATTTAATACCAACATATCCTTAAGAACAGAGCCCTAATGATTACCAAGCATGATTTGTCAATAGTCCCCAGCCATTATCGCCCATCGCCTTTCTGGAGCTGGAATGACGAACTGGAGCCCGAGGAATTGCGTCGTCAGATACGCGAGATGCACGAGGCGGGCCTGGGCGGATTCTTCATGCACGCCCGCAGCGGGCTCCGCACGGAGTACATGGGCGACCGCTGGATGGAGTGTGTCCGCGCGTGCTTGGACGAAGCGCGAAAACTGGGCATGGACGCCTGGCTCTACGACGAAAACGGCTGGCCGAGCGGATTTGCGGGCGGATATGTCAATCGTCAAGGGGCACGGTTCCAGCAGAAATACCTGCGGTTCCGCCGGCATGAAACACTACCGCAAGCCACGGAGTTCACCTTGGCTTTCTATTCCGCAGATGGCGGAACTTGCTACGGGACGGAACTGCCCAAGGGGATTTCCGCGCCTGTCTTGGAATGTTTTTATGAAGTCAATCCGTATTATGTCGATAATCTGGATCCAGCCGTGGTGGCGGAATTTCTGAAGGCGACGCACGAGCGTTATGTCAGCACAATCCCCGCCGAGGAACTGAAGTCATTGCGGGGCATTTTCACGGACGAGCCACAGTTGTCGCGGAACGGAACCACCTGGTCGCCAGTCCTGCCCGCCGAATATCGCCGTGAATACGGCCTCGACCTGTTGCCGGAACTGCCCGCCCTGTTCCTCGACCTGCCGACCTCGCCTCAGGTGCGCATCCGCTACTGGTCGCTGATAGCCAAACTGTTTTCCTTCAGTTTCTTCAAGCAAATCCAGGATTGGTGCCATGCCCATGGCTGGCAGTTGACGGGACACATCGTCCTGGAGGAATTGTTCCAGCACCAGATAACCCCCAATGGGGCGTCGATGCCACAGTACCAGTATTTTGATGTCCCTGGCATTGACCATCTGGTTCGCCGGGAAACCGAGGTGCTTGGCATGGTTCAGTTGACCTCCATCGCCGCCCAGTGCGGTCAGCGCCAGACCCTCAGCGAGAGTTTCGCCCTGACAGGCTGGAACTTCAATTTCCGTGGCATGATGTGGATGTTCCAGAATCAACTCGCCCACGGTGTCAACTACCTGTGCCAGCATCTGGCCGCCTACAGTCTGCGTGGCATGCGCAAGCGCGACTATCCTCTGGCTAGTTCATATCAGCAACCCTGGTGGCAGGAATACCAGGCGGTCAACGACAGATTCGGACGCATCGGGATGCTTTTGGCCGAGGGAACCATCCGGCCGGACGCCCTGGTCTTGCACAGCCTGTCCTCCGCCTGGGTGCTCTTCAACGAATCCAAGGAGGCCAACGAACTTATCGGCAAATACGAAAACAGCCTGAAAAGCCTGAGCCTCTGGCTGGACGCCCAGCGCCTCACCTACCATTTCGCCGACGAGGTCGTCTATCGCCGTCTCGGGAGCGTTAGCAAGGACGGCATCCGTATTGGCGAGATGACCTACCACTGCCTGCTGATTCCCCAGATGGCCAACTATTCGCGCGAGTTCTTCGACCTGGTCGCTGACGCCCTCGACTACGGCATTCCCGTCCTCGGAGTGCGGAATCAGTTGCAACCGCACCTGTTGCTCATCGGAGGCGTTCCCGCCACGGACAGCGAGCGCCGTGTGTTTGCGCGCGTCACCTGGTTCGACAACGAGGCCGTCGTCGCCCGCAAGGTTGCGTCTTTCTGCGAACTTCCTCTGGTCAGGGAAAACGGCGAGCCCGCCCTGCATGTCATTGGCGCCAGACGAAGTTTCGATTCCCTGGCCGGCCATGCCGGAGAACTTTATTTCCTGTTCAACAAACGCGCCGACGCCGACTGCAAGACCATCGTCACACTGCCCAAGACTGGACAGCGCGTCTATCTCATTGACGCGGAGACAGGCAAGTTTTCCCGCATAGACTGCCAGATTTTATCCCACGGGCTGAAATTCGCCTGGGAGTTCCCATCCGCCAACGGCTTCCTGTTCTTCGTCACGGACGACATCATCGCCAAGGCCACGCCCGCCACCAAGCAACCGCTGTACGGCGACCTCGTGCCACAAGTGGTAATTCCCACCGCTGACTTCCTGCTTGTCAAGCACTCGCCCAATGCCCTTATCCTGGACCGTTGCGAATACCGCGTAGATGGTGGCGACTGGATTGCGGACGATGTTACCGTCATCCACGACAGGTTGCTGGCCCTGGGGCGCGCCTGCAACCTGGAGATGCGCTTCGCCTTCGAGGTCGCGGAAGATTTCAATTTGGCGACGCCCTTGCAACTTTGCCTCGAGACGCCAGACAAATTCAAGTGCGCCCTAAACGGCCATGCGTTTGCCACGCAGGTGACGGGAACCTATTTTGACCGCCAATGGGCCTTGGTCAAATTGCCACCCGTCAAGCACGGACAGAATGTCCTGACGCTGTCAATCAACTACTGGCAGGATGATTCCGTCTACGCCATGCTGGAACGCGCGAAGAAATTCGAGACAGAGTACAACATGCGTACCTTCGATACGGAAATCGAGCCATGCTATCTCGTCGGCGATTTTACGGTCGCGGGACGCCCTGGAACCGCCACACTGCTGGAAACGCAGAATTTCCTGCTCGTCAACAGCCTCACCGACAACGGCTACACAATCCCCGTGCAACGTCTGGACGGCAAGTTCCGCCTTGGCCCGCCTGCCCGGACAGTCTGCTCCGCCGACATAGTGGACGACGGCTACCCGTTCTTCGCGGGCAAGATGACCCTCCGCCGAACCTTCGACCTGACGCCAAGGCAGGCGCGGTCTATCCGCGCCTTGGGGATGCAGGTGCTCGGCTTCAACGGCGTCAAGGCTGTGGTCAACGGCAAGGATCTCGGCAATGTTTTCTGGGCGCCCTGGACGTTTATTCTTCCAGAAGGAACGCTGAAGGCGGGCACCAATACGCTGGAACTGGAGGTCACGACTTCCCTGCGCAATCTCCTGGGCCCGCATCACGCCAAAGGCCCCGACGCCGGCGACCTCAACCCTATGTCCTTCCTCAAGGAACCGAATATCATGGGCTATCGCGGCCCCGCCTACGACCCGCAATATAGTTTCGTCCGCTCTGGCCTCGACGGCATCGTCCTGGGGTAGGGTATGGCGGGCCAAATCTCCTAAGGTGCTAGCGAGGGTTTCAGCGTGAAAGTGTTGCGTTTTCTGCCAGTTTTCCTGTGTCTGTGGTCGTTTGTTGGCCTGGCCGGGTCGTATCAGGTGATACGGGAGAAGGACAGCGTGGTTGTTTTCAACGACCACGGGGAGACACTTCCCAAGGAACAGCGGGAGACGCTGACGCTGGTGGGGGAGTCCTGGCGGATCAGGAAGACCTTCGACCTGACGTCGCTTCCCGCTGACATTCGGCCAGAAGAAGTCAATTCCGCCGCCGTGCGCCTGCATTTGCAGGTTCTGGACCAGAGTGCCAATGTCTACAAGCGGGAACCCAACGGGGTCACGGAAGAATTTCGCCTGATTTTCAACGGCAAGCACATCATCAACCTGAAACTTTCGGATTCCCGTATTTCCTCCGAGCGGAAATGGGTGGAGATACCCTTCCCGGCAGAATATCTCGCCGAGGGTATGCTGACCGTGGAAGTCGAGAAGGTCAAGTCGGAGTTCAACGACGATTTCCTGTATCTTTCCTACGACCCCACCGCCGAGGGCGGAGGCACGGATTTTTCCGTGAACGGCGGCCAGTCATGGCATACGACCAGCCGTCATTTCAGCCAGACGCCGGGTGAACTTTTCTGCCGTCTGGTGCTGTCCAAGGCCTCCCCCGAAATAGCCTTTGACTTCACAGAGGCAATTCCCCCGGGCGTCCAACTGCACGGCGGAGTCAGGCACCAGGACGGCGTGCTTTATTTCGACGGCTCAGTCGGCTCCGCAGAACTGCTCAATACCGCGACCCTTTCGCCACAGCACAACGGCCTGACGGCGACCGCCGTGGTCAAATTCGCCAGCAAGGCGACTAGCGGAAACGACATGTTGCTGTTCTACAAGCCGGAATCCTGGATGCTGGCCTTTACCAACAGCAAATGTAATTTCAGTTACTGTTCCGTCGGTGGCACGACGCTCTGGGACCGGGCGATGTTCTCCGGCGAGCCGCCCGCGGCAGGGGAGTGGGTTCATGTGGCCTGCGTCTTTGAATACGTCGATGAAACCGCCCAGGGGCAGGTCGGCTACAAACTGCGCACTTATCTCAACGGCGTGTGCGTGGCGGACAAATTCTTCTATTACGACGAAATCAACGGCTCCAGTGGCAATATTCTGCTGGGGCATGCCAACAGTTCCGCCGTAGGCGAACATCTGTTCAAGGGCTGGATTGCCAGCGTGAAGGTCGTCAAGCGCACCCTGTCGCAGGATGAACTGCTGGACGACATGAAGCAATCATCGCTGGTGAAAGTCGTCCTGCCAGGACAAGTCGAGGTGGACGGCGACCTGCAGGCGAGATTCGAGAAATACGCCACCGACGCCAATGGAGAAATGCGCTTTGTGGCATCGGTGCTTCTCAACTACGCCAAGGCCGGAGGCGATACGGAAAAACTAGTGCGCAATTTTGACAAGTTCGACCGCTTTTTCGCGGGCGTGGTCAGCGGAAAACAACTGCGTGACGATTTCAATGCCCTGCAAACTGACTTCCGTCTGCTGGGCAACGACCGGGCCCTGCTCATGGTGGTCAACGGCCAGGGCGGAACCGAGTCACCAGTCGTGGGGATGTACGACATGGGTTCCCAGGCGAGCGTCTTTTCCGTCCGCCCTCTCGACTGGCAGATTGTCACGTCCGCAGAGATCCTCAACAGTTACGATTCCTCCGCCTCCTTCACTGTCCATGACATCACAGAAGACGAAGACGGCAGGAGTTCGTTCCAGATTGCCTGGGACGTGCCCGGCAAATTCCGCATAGTCTCCCAGTGCTCCCTGGTTGGCGGGCGTTTCGAGCAGTCGTGCGAGGTCGAAAATCTATCCCCCACGCAACTGCTACGGCAGGTGGAATTTCCGCTGTACACTTTCGCCAGACTGCCAGGGAAAAAGGACAGCCTGACCTTTCCCTTGTTCATCGGCGTGGAACGGCACAATCCCACCCAGGGGTATTCCGAGGACGGCCTGTATCCTTCGGCGCGCGCCTCCATGCAATTCGTCAATTACTACGATGACCAGGGCAACGGGATTTACGCTGGCTACGAGGCGATTGACGGCGCTGTTAAAACCCTGCACGCCGTCGGGAAAAACAAGACCTTGCAGTATTCCTGGAGCAATCCCGTGGCGTTTAACCCTGCGAAAGGTGGCAATTATTTCCGCGCCGACGGCAAAGGCGTCATCGAGTTGTATCGCGGAGGCTGGTTCGAGGGCGGGGAAATCTACAAACGCTTTCTGGAGACACGCCGTCCGCAGTGGTATGTCACCGAACTGCCCCGTACTGACACGCCGGTGAAATACCGCGACAATCCCTTCCTGATGGTCCTGATAGGCCGACAGACCGGCTCGGCGGAATATTTGCGCAACTATCTCGGCCTGCCTTTCTATCTCTGGTATCCATGGTGGGAGACCATCAAGCGTGACATCAATGCCCCGGAAGTCGTCCCCAAGGACTGGAACGCGCCCAGCATCAAGAAACTGAATGAACTCGGCATCGGCATTTCGCCGTACATGAATTTCCGGGTGCTCGGCTTCGGCTCGACGGCGGAGGAATACTTCGAACTGAAGGATTCCCCTTATGTCAAGGAAGGCGCATTCGTGCAGGAAAACGGACAGTACCAGAAGGAAAATTACGGCCACGATTTCCATGTGATGTGTGCCGCTGCCCCGAAATGGCACGAATTGCTGGAGCATAACATCGACATCATCTACAATCTAGGGGCGCGGGGAGCGTATCTGGACCAACTGCCCTGTGGCGGTCCGCGCCTCTGCTTCAACCCAAGCCACGGCCATGCGCTCAATGACCCCCTGGCCTGGAGTCACGGATATGTCAGCCTGCTGAAGAAATTGCAAGCCAAATATCCGGACATGTCCTTCGACGGCGAAGACAACAGCGAGGTCTACGCTTCCGTGCTGGACGGCTTTGTCATCTGGCGGGCCTCGGAGCCTGACCATATCCCGCAATTCCACCAGATGTACGGCGGGGGGCGTGTTCAGTTGCTCGGACGGGCGTTCAATTGCAGTCAGACTGGCTCCTACGGCTCGGCGCTGGCCAAACTCGGCGAGCAGTTGGTCTGGGGCGAACAGATAGGCTGGATTCACATCAACGAGTTCCGCTACGGAACACCATTGCGAATCATGGTCAAGCGCATGAGCCATCTGCGCTCTGCCCTGGTGGAGTACTACAATGCCTCCAATATGCTTCCGCCAATACAATACGCGAAAGGACCGGAGATGCTGACCTCCGTCTGGGGCAGTACCCATGGCAGGCTGAATACCGCGCCCGCCGTCCAGGCCTGTGCCTGGCAGAGGATTGCAGACGGCAGGATTGTCGTCGCCTTCGTCAATGCCAGCGAAAAGACGCAGGACATTGAGCCCGTGGTCGATTATCCCGGATACCCCTGCCTGTTGCGCTTCACCGAAGGCCACGAACCGGAGGAAATCGCTCTGGCCGGACGCAGCACTCGCCACCTGACCTTGCCGCCGATGACCGCCGAGGTCTGGTTGCTCGGACAGGATTTTCAAGCCCCCGCCCGGGACAAACTCGCCACCGTGATGAAACAACTGCCGACCTTCACCGACACCGGCAAGTCTTTGCCTCGGCATCCGCCGACCTTCAGCGAGTGCAAGAAACTCGTTGCCGAGCCTGGCAAGTGGTTCTACGTCAACGATGCCTCATGGCGACTTTTCGCCCAGGCGGAAGAAACAACAACGCTGGGCTATCAGCCTGGCCGAAAAGACGAGATTGGTGGCAACTGGTGTCTGGCTCGCCCGGATGCCATCGTCTGTTTCGGCGAGGTCGAGTTCAAAACTCCGCCCAAGGCCTTGGAATTGCGCATTGCCGTCTCGCCGGAATACGCCGGCGGGCTTATCGAGTTCTGGGATGTCACTGGCGACTACACAGGGCTCCCCGACCGCTGTTTTGCCTCGTATCGGACGGAAAAGACCTCCGACGGCTTCTTTGACTTCAAGACTATTAGGGTTCCCGTCACGGAAAATATCGTCGGCAAGCGTCTGATTATCGTCAAATTCAAGGACAACTGCTGTTGCTTCCGTGGCTGGCGCCTCGTGGGAGAATAAACGGCGAGGGATTCATTACAATATTGCGCTAGAAAGTACATTAGCTTTTTGTCGAGCGTGGCGTTGCCGCTTTTGCGGCTCAATTATCTACCCTCATGGGGGATGGGGGAATACAGCGATTGGCCACAAGTGCTTTGGCTTCTCCGTCCGAAAGAAATATGGCACGACTTGTGCAATCGGTGAACTCGCCATGTCGCGCCGTCACGCTCCTTTACCTTATTGGGGAAACCACCCCCGCCCTCCACCCAATAAATATAATGCCTCTAACGGCTAAAAATGCGTTGCCAATACACATGCAACATTTTTTGTAACTTTCGATGACTTTTGGAGCAGACAACGGCATATCTTTTTACAGGCAACGTGCCGAACGGCCAAAAGCCCTGTCATCCCTGCCCAGAGGCCACCATCGCCAACCTTCCCCCGGGCTCGACGGCGGCGAAGGGTCTCGCCGCCCTACCGAACGATGGCGTATTTTTACACGGGCATCTTGGCCGAGCAGACGCTCGGCCCTCCCGCACGTGGCTCGACGGCGGCGAAGGGTCTCGCCGCCCTACCGGACGAAGGCGCGATTATCCCCTAAAAAACGCAGTGTGTGCGAATTGGTGTTCGATTTCTGGCTATCACAAGCCGCCGGTGACGGGGATGTCGGCGCCGTTGATATAGGCACCGGCGTCGGAGGCGAGGAGGATGGCGAGGCCGGCGAGGTCGTCGGGCTGGCCGAAGCGGGCTACGGGGATTTGCCGGAGCAGTCGCTGTGCGGTTTCGGTGTCGGCGAGAGCCTCGGCGTTTCTGTCGGTATCGATGATGCCAGGAGCGATATTGTTGAAGGTGACACCGTTGGCGGCGTGGCTGGTGGCGAGGCTGCGGACGAGTGTGGCCTGGGCGCTTTTGGTCGCAGCGTAGACGAGCAGGCGTGGGGTCGGGCGCCATTGGTTGACGGAGCCGATGGTGATTACGCGTCCCCAGCGCTGGTTTTCCAGGCGCGGCAGAATGGCGCGGATTAAGGCAAGACCCGCCTGGACATTGGCGGTAATTTCCCGCGCATATTCTTCTTCGTCCAGGCTTTCAAGCGTCATGTATTTTTGTACGGAGGCATTGAGGACGAGGATATCCGGCGGAAACTCACGGGCACAGGATTCGGCCCAGGCCTGAACTTGCGACAGGTCGGTCAGGTCCGCTGTCGTTTCCCGGCAGTCGATGCCGAGCCCACGTGCCTCGGCGACAGTCGCCGTCAATTTCGCCGACGGTTTGGAGCCATGGAAGACAACCTTGGCCCCAGCACGTCCCAGGGCCAGGGCGATGCTCCGGCCAATGCCGCGTGACGAGCCCGTGACAAGGGCTGTCCGCCCCGTCAAGTCGAACATGTTGGTCAGGAAAGTCGTGTCTGGCATTTAGAAATACCCTCCCTTGGCGATGATTTCCGCGATGGTGTCTCCTTGATTGACCCACTGGAAGATGTCGATTTCGTTGCGTTCGATGCCCTCGGCGCGCTGGAGCACGCCGTAGGCCAGTTCGCGGGGGATGCAGAGCACGCCATCGATGTCGCCGAAGATGATGTCACCAGGACGGACTGTAACCTTGCCAAGGCGGATGGGAACCTGGTAGTGCGTAATCATGCAGCGTCCCAACGAGCCGTTGGAGGTGCGGTACTTGTAGAACACGGGGAATTTCTGCTGGAGAATTTGCTTGGTGTCGCGGATGCCGCCGGAAATGACGGCACCGCGGATGCCCTTGGTGATGGCGGTGGCGGTCATGACGCCGCCCCAGAGAGAGGCCTCAGTGTCGTCGGAAGTGTCCCAGACGACCACGCCGCCAGGACGGAAATCGTCGAGCATCTGGGCACGGAAGGTCATCTCGCCTTCTATCATTACATTGGGGGCGGATTTGACGGTAAAAGCCTCGCCGCAGACGACCATTTCCTCCCGCAGCGGCATGATGGAACTGGGCAGAGTCTGGTCAAGCAGGCAGAGTTCGCGCAGGACATCGTTGACGCAGCCCGTGTAGAGACGCTCATAGCGTTCGCAGAGTTCTTCGAGCGGCACAGGGAAATCTCCCCCAGGAATCCTTTGACGGGTTTCGATGAGCTTGCCGAGTTTCATCAGGCCGGCTTCCTGTGCCTTTTGGCGCATGTCTTTCAGTGATGGCATAGTAGTGGTTAGTGGTTAATGGTTAGTGGTTAATGGGAGGGCCGAGCGTCTGCTCGGCCAAGGTGCTCGTGGGAAGGTGTGCCACCGTCCGGTAGGGCGGCGAGACCCTTCGCCGCCGTCGTGCTCGGGGGATTGCGCGCCACAGATTGGTAGGGCGGCGAGACCCTTCACCGCCGTCGTGCCATTGGAAAGCGTCCGGTAGGGCGGTTCTGTTTACGACCATTGGCGGTCATTGGACCAGTCCTTGTCCCATTCGGTCGTCGGTGCCCAGGCTTGCGGGAAATCAGGGTGAAGTTTCTGGGCGATGAGTTCCTCATTGAGGGTTTCGATGCCCAGTCCAGGCGTATTGGGCACCTGGATGAAACCGTTGTCATACTTGAGGGCGGGCTTGACGAGGTCGCCCCACCAGGGGACGTCCACGGAATGTAATTCCAAAGCCATGAAATTGCGGGTGGCTGCAGCAACATGTACGGCGGCCAGGCAGGCGATGGGACTTTCCGCCATGTGGATGTTCATCTGGACACCGTATTTCTCGGCCATATCGCCGATTTTCTTAGTTTCCAGAATGCCGCCGGCGGTCAGGACATCCGGATGGACGACGGCCAAGGCTCCGCTTTCCAGCAGAGGCAGGAAATTCTCGCTCAGGTAGATGTCCTCGCCAGTGCCCAAGGGAACGGTTGTCGCCTCGTGGAGGCGCTGCCATTGCCGGGTGAGTTGCCAAGGCAGGGCATCTTCCATCCAGGAGAGGTTGTATTTTTCCAGGCGGCGAGCAAGTTTGATGCAGTCTTCCAGCGGAATATGTCCCAAGTGGTCAATGGCAACTGGTACCTCGTAGCCGATGACGGAACGCACATCCGCCATGTACTGCTCCAGGTAGTCCAGCCCTGTCTCGGTGAGATGGATTCCCGTGAACGGATGGGCGGTGTTGAACAGGTCGTAGGCTTCGCCGCGCATGGCACGGGGGTCGATGGAGCCATGGGGAGTGCTGAAGACCGTCTTCTTGTATTCGCGCATCTTCTCCAGAAAGCCCAGCGGTGCACAAAGTGCCCCGGGGACGTTCATCAGCAGTTCGATTCCCAGGTCCATCTTGAGGAAAGTGAAGCCATTTTTCATGCGTTCCAGGAGCGCCGCCCCCATGGCCTTGCCGTCACCTTGGGAATCTGTATCGCAATAGCAGCGGATGCGGTCGCGGTAGCGTCCTCCCAGCAGTTGCCAGACCGGCACGCCCCAGGCCTTGCCCGCCAAATCCCAGCAGGCGACTTCCAGGGCGCAGACACCGCCTGCCTGACGTGAATCGCCGCCGAATTGCCGGAGCCGACGGAAAATCTTCTCGACATTGCAGGGATTTTCGCCCAGGACGCGACTTTTGAGCATGGCGGCGTAAGTTCGGCTGGAGGCATCGCGAACCTCCCCATAGCCGATAAGCCCTCCGTTGGTGTAGACCTTGACCAGAGTACAGCGTTTCGGCGCGCCGTCGATGTCAGCAAAGCGGACATCGGTGATTTTGAGATCGGTGGGATTCATGACAATTCCTCCATTTTTACGGCTGTTTCCAGCAGAGTAGCGGCAAGTTCAGCCTGGTTGCGGAAACTCCCAGGCATGCCAATCAGGGTCAGGGCGGCAAAGACGGAACGACCTCGGCGCAGAGGCGCCGACATCGCCTGGATGCCCCAGCGCGTTGTCTTGCCGCTGAAAAGCCAGCCTTTTTCACGGATGGTGCGTATGCGTCGCGCCACCAGGGCAGCATCGCTTTCTTCAAGGTCTGCGCCGCATTTGCCGCAGAGCGAGCGAATCTCCGCTAGCGGCGTGGCACATAGCAAGGCGGCACCCACCGTCCCTTCCACCACGGGAAAGCGGCTGCCGGTCTTCAGCGAGATGCCGAAAGGCCCCGGTGCATCCGCACGCAGACAGGCCAGCTGGCTCTCTCCTTCGCGAATCGATACTTTGGCGGCCAACCCGCTGTGACGGGCAAGCTCTTCCAGCAATGGCTGCAGACGTTTCAGCTTTAGGAAATCACTACGGGCAGCCAACTGCCCGAAGGATGCGGAAATGTCGTATCTGCCGTTGCCGCAACGATAAATCCAGCCGTGCGACAGCAAAGTCTGGACGGCCCGGTAGCAAGTCGTATTGCTGGCCTCACATCTGGCGGCCAGTTCCTGTAGCGACTGGGGGCTTTTCGCCAACTCCTCCATGATGGAGAGAAGCTTGTCCGCTCCGGGAATGATGTTTTTGGCGGAAATGGTCAAGCGGTTTGCCTTAAATTTTTCATATTTGAAAAAGATTTGTTTAAGATATGAAATAATATAAGCGGCCAACGGCTATTTGCAAGTGAAATTACGTTATTGAGAAGCAAGAGAAAAAAGGGTAGAGCGAGGGCGCAATCTCTCGCTGCTACGAAAATGCAAGATTCATGCTGTTGTGTTCTTGGACTGATTCAAATCCACTTGGCATATTGGAATATGTTACCAAGATTATTAAATATTTAATTTTCAACAAAATAACAATTATGTTTCGCTGTATTCCCCTTGAGAGTAGTCAATTGATCTGCAAAGCGGTTTTGACAAACTGGCGATGTGCGACAATCTACGCTTCGACGCACGACAAGAAGAGCAGCCGTTCACCAAAAGCAATATTTTGTCAGAACACAGCCAGCACTATCTACCATCTTGTGGAAAAGAGCGTTATGTTTAAATAACTTGACAAGATAAAGGCGGGGAACGGTTGCCCTGTTCCCCGCCTCGGATTAGTCACCTGAAGTCAGAATCACTTCTTCATGTAGACAGCGGCAACCTTCTTGAAGGCGTCGATGTCGGCCTGGATATTCTCCTCGGTGTAGGTCGGATGAGTCCAGAAGGAGATAGTCGTGTCGGCCAAGGAGCGGGCAACGGCGCAGTTGCACTTCTTGTAGTCGATCTTGCTGTTGTTGGGGTCCTTGAAGGGATACTGGGCGGTGCCGAAGCCTTGCTGCTTGGTGTAGGCATCTTCCTTGTACATTTCCGGCCACAGCACGCTGTAGGCGGCGGCGCCTTCTTTCTGAACGGCCTCAATGAACTCCTTGCAGCTGCAGGTCAGCTTGTTGGTGTCCAGCACGAAGGGGACGAGCCAGAAGCTGTTCTGGCGGTCCTTGGTGTCGACGGGCAGGTACTTGATTAGGGGATGGCCCTTCAGGCCTTTGATGAGCATCTTGCCGAGTTTCTTGCGCTGGGGCAGGTTCCAGGAGTCGAAGCGCTCGAGCTCGCCCAGACCGATGGCGCTCTGGATCTCGGTCATGCGGAAGTTGTAGCCGACGCGGCGATGGATGTAGAGCTGCTTGCCTTCCTTCTCCAGGAGGTTCATCTTCTCCTTGACATCATAGCCGTGATCGCGGACGGAGCGGCACTCCCAGGCGAGGTTCTCGTCATTGGTGCAGACCATGCCGCCTTCGCCGCCGGTAGTGAAATGCTTGCTCTGGCAGAAGCTGAAGCAGCCGACATTGCCGATGGTACCGGCTTTCTTGCCCTTGTAGACGCCGCCGAAGCACTGCGCGCAGTCTTCAACCACATACAGTTTGTGCTTCTTGGCAATCTTCATGATGGGATCCATGTCGGCGACCATGCCGTACAGATGGACGACGACGATGGCTTTGGTGCGCTTGGTGATGGCTTTCTCAATCTTGCTGGGATCGAGGAGGTGATCCGTGCCAGTGTCGACGAAGACGGGCAGGGCGCCAGCCTGCAGGGCGCAGAAAGAAGAAGCGATGAAACTGTAGGAGGTGCAGATGACCTCGTCGCCGGAGCCGATTCCCAGCGCGGTCAGGGCCACGTGCAGGGCGGCGGTACCGTTGGAGACGCTGATGGCGTTCTTGACACCCAGCCATTTCGCCCATTCTCTCTCGAACATCATGCCGTAGGAGAAGTGAGGCTCCTCACCAGGAACCTGGCCAGTCCAGTAGTTGACCTTGCCGGTGCGCAGGATGTCAAAGACGGTCCAGGCGGTCTTGGGGTTGAACTGAGGCCACGCGGGGAAAGGCTTGTCATAGACTTTCTTTCCGCCGTTGATGGCGAGTGTTGCTTCCTGCTTCGTCAGTGCTTTTTTCGCATTGGCTTTCGGGGCGGCTGCTTTCGGAGCGGCTTTTGGGGCGGCTTTCTTGGTTGCCATGTTGTGTTCTCCTGTGTTGGGGTTGAGGGATTTTCCCTGTTGAAAAGGGACAAAGGAAACTATTTAGAAAACATGAATCGACAGGACAGTTTCTTGCGTGGTGACTCTAGATTTCGCAGGACGCGTATCAACAGGTCAACGGCTTTCACTGCGTATTCCTCGATGTCCTGCTGGAAAAGCAGCATGTTGCGGGACGGATACCGCTCGCCTAGTTCCTTGTGCACAATCGTGGCAATCATGGGAAGATAGTTGACGCCGTCTTCCTGTGCCGTCAACAATTCTGCCAGCAGGCCACTGACGATGGTATCATCGTCGCTGACAATGCCATCAGGACGCTTGTCAGCTGCCATCTTGAGCAGGGTTCTGGCTATTTCCGCGCCCCCGTCATAGGAACTGCCGAGCATGGCCGGCAGTTCGCGGCGCCGGCTAGCCAGTTGTTCCTTCGAAGCGCAGAGCTGAATCACGCGGTGGCAGCCACGCGCCGCTAGTTCCTGCGCGGCCTCTCGGACAAACCGGCGAGCTTCCATAAGTACGCTCAAGGGCATGGTCGCCGCGTCATCATCGCCAATGAAGCAGCATGGGATGTTCAGCGACTTGATGGACTTCTGCGCCGCACTGGAAAAAGAAACCAAAGTGATAAGACCATCGCAAACGTGTTCCTTCAGAACCTGCGCCAAACCGGGAAACTCATCAAGTTCTGGGCGTGGCGATTCCGCCGGCAAACTGCCCTGGTAGAAAGTCAGACACTGACAATTCCGTTCGTTCAGCGCCTTTTGCAGAAAACTGGCCAAAGTCGCAGCGTAGGCACTGCCGGACAGCGCACGTACGACCACTCCAATCGTGCGGCCTGTCAACTGGCCGCCATGGGGATTGGCCACGAAAATGCCACGCTTGTCTTTGACTTCCAGCACGCCTAGTTGGCAAAGCGAATCAACGGCAGCAGAAATAGTGTCACTGCCAAAGCCAAATTCCCGGCGCAGTTCCAAATATCCGGGCAACCTGGCACCTTTTTCCAGAGAATGGTCGTGAATATAGCGAATCAGGGCCTTGCGGGCAAATTCCGCTCGCCTGGGCAAAGCGCCATGGGCAACTTTGACTGCCTCATTATCCGCTGTCTGACCTGATTGTTTCACAGACTTCCCTTGATTTCCATGAAAAAACTATACTGAAAACAGTACAGATACTTAACTTATTCTTCTTTTGCCATTTGTCAAGCAGACAGGCAATTTTTAATGTAACAAGACTTTATAGGATGCCCATCCATCCTGCCCGCCATACCAGACGGTAGCACTCATTTCTATGGGTCTCCTTCTTTCCCTTTTATCATTACCTATCCCTGCCATCCCTATCTCTTTCATCCCTAAAATCTCTGTTATCCCAGCCAAGATGCTTGCTTTCCCCTGGCACGACGGCGGCGAAGGGTCTCGTCGCCCTACCAAACGGTTGCGCGGCCTTGCCCAACCTTCACTCCCTTCGCTAGCAAATATCAATCAGTTAGAGATTTCCAACACAATTTCCAAGAAACTTCTTTTTTTTTCTAATAAAAGAGGAAATAAAGAAAAAAGAGGCTATATTTTGATTTGTCTAACAGGCAGACAGTGGTCTGATTTTTGATCCTGTCAATAAACTTGTCGATATCCTGTGAGTTTTCTGTCGTTATCTTTGTCAGAAACCTTACTGACAAAGTTGCTGACATTTTGTTCATCGTTTTGTAAAATCATCGATTTTTCTGATTATCAGTCATTTGTCATGGTTATGACAATTTTGTGCACTGATATATTAATACTACATTCATGATTTAAGAAAGATTAGAAGAACAAGCCAAACAACTTTTCCACACCGCAATCCGGCCACAAAGCCTCTTTTTATCGTATCTGGAGAAAGCCATCATGAAACTAGTCGTTACCTCTGAAAATCTCGTTGCTGCCATTCGCCGCGTCATTCCCGCCATCAACAGCAAGCCGACCAATCCTATCATGGCCAATCTGCTGTTTGTCGCTGACGGTGAAAAACTTACCGTAACCGCCGCCGATTTCGATGTCCGAATCTCTACTTGCATACCCGCTCTGGTCACTGATCCAGGGAAAATTACTCTCCCTGCCAAGAAAATCCAACAGATTGCCGGGGCTCTGCCTTCAGGCGATGTCGAACTCTCCCAGGACGAGGATAACAGCCCGGAAGTTAGTCTGACCTGCCGCAAGTCGTACTACAAGGTCCGTGGCTTGGACGCCGAGGATTTTCCCGCCGACGATGACATTGTCTACGACTGGGGTTTCAATATGCCGGTCAAAGAACTTTTCTCGGCCTTCTCCAAGGTCATCTATGCCCGGGCGGAAGACGAGAGTCGCAAGGAACTGAATGGCCTGCTTTTGAGCATCCGCGGCGGAATGCTTACCATTGCCGCCACGGACGGGCGACGTCTGGCCATGGTGGAAAAGCCTTTCCAAGAAGAGATGCAGGAAGAGCATGAGGGCGATGTGATTCTGGCCTACAAGTCGGTGATGGAACTGATGAAATCCCTCGACCCTGCCGACCAGGTGAAAATCAGCCTGAACCAGTCGGCAGCCTCCTTTGAGACGCCGACTACTACCATCAACACCAAACTGCGTGAAGGTCGCTATCCCAATTTCCGTTCCGTGATACCTCCCAGCTTTGCCCAGACCGTGGCCATTTCCCGTCTGAGTTTCATCGACGTGCTTACGCGTGTGTCGATGGTGGCAAGCGATGCCAATCCCCAGATGTGCTTCGAGTTCTTCAACAACGAAGTGGTTATTTCGGCGCGCAGCAATGAATACGGCGAATCACACGAATCGCTTGAGGTTTCCATGGACGGTAATCCCATCACCGTCTGCTTCAATCCCAATTATCTGACTGAGCCTTTGAAATATCTCGATTGCGACCAGCTGTTCATCAAATTCAACGATGTGCTCAATCCTGTGTCCCTGGAAGGCGACGAGGGCTTCATCTACATCCTGATGCCGATGAAACTACCGGAAGGCTTCGTCAGCGCCAAAGCCTGATTTGCCCTTCTGGTTATGCTGACCAGGCTTCGTCTGCTCAATTTCCGCAATTATGACGACTGCACCATTGGCTTCGCACCGGGAATGAACATCCTCTGCGGAGCCAATGGCCAGGGCAAGACGAATATCCTGGAAGGACTTTATTATCTAGGTTTATTGCGGTCATTCCGCACCTCGCAACTGTTGCATTTGCGCCAGTTCGGACGCGATTTTTTCCTGTTGAACGGAGAATTGCGCCATGCCGACGGCCTGACTGAAACTCTGCAGGTTAGTTACGGTGACGAGCGCCGCCTGTCAGTCAATTGTAATCCCTGCAACAAGGCTGTTGACTTTATCACCCGCTTGTGTTGCGTGGCCTTCCAGCCGTCTGATATGGAAATAGTGCAGGGAAGTCCCTCACTCAGAAGGAAATTATTGGACATTCTTCTCTGCCAGCTGTCGCCTGAATACTTGCGCCAACTGCAAATCTACAATTCCGTGCTGAAAAGCCGGAATGTCATGTTGAAAAACCTGGACAAGTATCCAGTCCTGACCATTCGCGCCTACGACCACCAACTGATAAAAAGCGGGGTTTTCATCGAGCAGGAAAGGCTGAATATTGTGGAGAAACTCAATGACAAATTGCAAGTTTTGTCTGGACGTTTCTTTGCTGACGGGAGAAAAATATCATTGCGATATTATCCTGGTCTGAGCCGCACCCAGAAAAGCAAATATGAACATATCGAGGAATTGGCAACTGCCTTTAGGGAAAGCCTGGACGCTTCATTTGTGCGCGATTGCCAGAACGGTGCCACCCGCTACGGGCCGCATCGCGGAGAAATGGGATGCCTGCTTGGTGATACATCGCTGACTTTCTACGGCTCGCAGGGCGAATGTCGCATTTCCATTCTGGCCTTGCGCTTTGCCCAGGCACGTCTCCTGGAAGAAACGCGCGGGGCAGACGATGTTCTGTTGCTCGTGGATGATGTTTTGGGCGAACTTGACGATTGTCGCCGTAACGCATTCCTCCAGGAACTCGTCGAAAGCAAGCAGGTAATCATGACCGTCACCGCCATACCAGAAGAACTGAAAAATAGTCCTTTTACTGTGAAATATATTCAGGCAGGAAAGATTATGGAAAACTAGAAAATCATGCCGTTTTGGTACTGCGCCCCCCTCAGGAGAACAGTCAATGGCATGATTTTCGTCAGGCAAAGGCGGCCAATGGTTTTGGCCGCCCTGCCAATTGTCCGTAAATTCGATTATTTAACGAGCAAAACGTCTCGTCTACCAGATTATTTGCTCAGTTTCAGAATAAATCCAGTAACCTTTGCCTGGTTCAACGGGATCCTCAGGTTTCAATTTTTGGCGACTGGCAGAAGACCACTGCCAAATCTGGTCAAGACCGGGGTTGGCGGTTACGCCATACAGCGGAGAAACCAGGTTCCAGCCTGGCAGGAGACTTATGCCGGTAGACAGGAGAGGCGTGCCCCTCAAGACGAGCATGTCATCCGTGGTTGTAAAAAGCCAGACGGCAGTGCCAGGCAAGTAGTCGTTTTCCGCAAAGACGTATGTCTTGGCAGTGAAGTCGTAGGCCAGGGGGCGATAGGCATCCAAGGCCTCTTTGCTGGTCTCGTTGAGTTCCAGGGGGATTCCAACGAGATTCCAGCCTTGAGCAAGCGGACATTTAACGGAGAAGCCCCAGTCATCGTGCGGGTGAATGACGGTGTCCGACATATATTTTGCGAACCAGTTGATGACATACTCGTTGTCGGTGTAGACCGTTTCGATAGTCACTGGTGTTTCCCAATCAAAAATCTTGGTTCCTATTTCCTTGACACCGTCGCCAATGACGAGTTCGCGCGGGGCATAGTGGTAGTCAAAAGGCCATTCCTCAAGGACTTCCACGGAGTCGGGGATGATTACCGTTTCCAGATAGAGCGCATCGAACATGGAGTCTTCGGCGATGATCGTACAGCCTTCGGGTATGGCGTACACGGCGTCCGGCCTGGCCTGCGGATAGTGGATTAGGACACTGCCATCGGCGCTGAAGAGCACTCCGTCGCGGGAAGAGAAGACAGGATTGCCAATGGCGACATCGTAATGCTCGAACCACTGCGAAGTGGAGGGGTAGGTAATGTGTAGTTCTTTGTCATTGTAATCATAATCTACAGGCAAGGCCGTCAGGGAGGACGGAATGCTCAGGCTGTGTATGATGGGAAATTTCATCGTTCCTCTGCCCTGAATTGCCGTGACGGGACAGCCTTCGACCTGTTCGGGAATGACCACCTCGGTCATAGCCAGATCATTCACGTTGATGACAGCAGCTTCGCCGTCCATGAGGCGGAAGCATAGGCCGTCCTGCTGGACGAAGCGCGGCATTTCAGGCATTGCCTCGTCCATGCCAAGGAAGATGAGGCCAGAAGTGACTTCGCTGTTGTTTACGGCAATGCGCCTGACGGAGTCATTGTCGGTCTGGACGAATGTCAGCCTGTCGCCAAGGAGTTCCACACCTTCAAACATCATTTTTCCGTTGGGGATGATGACAGCCACAAGATTGACGGGATAGGTGATGAACAGGTTCGAAACAGTTTCCGGCACGGTGAAGACGGTAGCCGGATGTTTCCAGGGATATGCCATCATGGAGGTCATGTCGGCAGTGTAAAGAACCCCATCCAGAGTTGTGAAACTCGTGTTTCCTTCCTCTACGCGGTATTCATTGCCGGAGAAGCCATCAACAAGCCCCCAAGCATTGATTTCCGTGACGGAAGCAGGCAAGGTGAAGGTGTCGCCTTCCTTTTCGTAAGGATAGAACACTAGCTTCTTCATGTCGGCGGTGTAGAGCACACCGTCCTGGGCAGCAAACACCTCGTTGCCTTCCTCGACATCAATGGACTTGAGACTTGTTCCCAAGCTCCAATAGTCATCATAATCATCATAATAGTATGACAGACTTTCGACAGTAGCGGGCAAGGTCAATGTCTCAATGCCATCGGGGCAACAAACCAATACTGTACAATCCTTGTCATATATTACGCCATCAACGGAGGTAAAGCTTTCGCTGTCCTCCGCTACAGTGAGGGAGCGGAGATTTGAACAGGCCATGAAAACGCCATAGCCTAATGAACTGATGCTGGCAGGAATGGTTATTGAAGTCAATCCCGTGCATCCATAGAAGGCGTAGTCGCTAATTATCTCAAGTCCTTCGGGCAGGGTAATTTCCTTCAGGCTGTAGCAACACCTGAAGGCATACATGCCGATAACTTGCAGGCTGCTGGGCAGAACCACGCGTTCGAGATAGAAGCAATATTCAAAGTAATGTTTGGCCCCCTCGTATTCGCTATCGTTGTAGTAGTAGTTCTTCCAGCCAATCCTGGTCACAGGATAGCCGTCGACCTCCTCTGGTATGACCGCCTCCGTGATTTTCCTGTCCATCGCGCCAATCACCTCGACCTCATTGCCAAAGGTATTAACATAGTACTTGATGCCATTGACAATCGTTTCGTAGGGCAGCACAGGTGGCTCGGCGTCTCTGCTCAGGACGAGGACGTCGGGACGGTTTTCGGCAAACCAATCAGCGACTTCCTGGTTGTCTGTCTGCACATACTTGAGACTCTGCCAATCTCCGAAGATTCTGTAGAAATACCAATAGTCAGATTCACGATAAATCGACACATTATTACCGATAACCAATCCTTTTAGATTCTCCTTGTATTTAGCCATATCGAACGCATAATAATAGTCAATATAGACAACCTCTTCCGGGATGGCAAATACGTCATCCTTTCTGCCAGCTGGATAAATCAGGAGTTCTGTCATGTCGGCAGAGTAGAGCACACCATCGCGGGAGGCGAAAGTTTCATTGCCGCTTTCTACATAAATGGCCTTAAGAAGCTTGACGAGTGCGAGAATTTCCCAGCCAGACATCATTTCGGCGGGGACAGTGAACTCGTTGCTGTAATTACCGTTAGGATAGAGCAGAAGTTTGGACAAGTCGGCGGTGTAGAGCACACCGTCGCGGGAGGCATATGCCTTGTTGCCGTCTTCTACATCAATGGCCAGAAGATCTGCATTCCGAAGAACCTCATGACCGGCTGACGTCTTGGCAGGAATGGTGAACACCGTGTCGGCCTTGGCCCGGGGATAGATTAGAAGTTTGGACATGTTGGCGGTATAAAGCACACCGTCGCGGGAGGCGAAATACTTGCTGCCCGCCGCCACGTTGACAGCGGAGAATTTGGTGCCGTCGTCGTTTAAGCCGCCATAGGGGTCCAACCCTGTGATATCCTTAACGCTGGCTGGGAGATTGATGACGGCCAGGTTAAGGCATGCGTCGAAGGCTCCATCGGCCAGCGCTTTCACGCCTTTCGGGACGGTGAACTCACTGGTTTGTTTCTGCGGCGGATAGCGCACTAGGATGGCACCGTCGGCCTTGGCTTCGACGCTGCGCCGTCCTTCCTCGATCTGGTAGAGTACGCCGTCCAACGAGAAGAAATGCAAATTGCCATCCTCAACCTCAATGGCGCTAAGTTGATTTTGGCCGCCAAAAGCGAACTCGCCTATGCTTTCCACCGTGGCGGGAATCGTCATGGTGGCTAGGCTTTCACACCAATTGAAGGCTCGGTCGCCTATCTCCACCAGAGACGGCGGCAACACGATGTCATACAGATTGTAATTGTCGTCGAAAGCATAATCGCCAATCGTCTTGAGGCTATCGGGCAAACTGACATGGAATGTCGCTCCACGCATGGCAAAGGCAGCTTCACCGATGGCCGTCACGGGAACGCCATCGACCTCAGCAAGAATTTCCAGGGAGGATTTTTTCGCGTTTGCCGCGCCAATGACCGTGGCCTCGCCATGTCCAATGCGGTAAACAATGCCGTTGACCGTGGTTTCATAGCTGTAATCAGAGTAGGGCAGGAAAGTGAAATCATTGTCAAAATCTGCAAACCATTCCTCCACAAAGTCATTGTCGGTGAAAATGGTGCGGAATTTATCGCAGGCCTCGAAGGCGTATATGCCAAATGCCGAAACATTATCGCCGATGGCGACTTCCTCTAGATCATAGCATCCATAAACGATGTCTGAGCATATCGTAGTGACAGGATAGCCATTGACAGTATGGGGAATGTCGAAAGATGTAGCAGATTTGTTCGTCATCCTGAAGGCGAAAGCCTCTTCGTTTAAAATTGCATAGATGACGTCGCCGACAGTCACAATCTGCGGGACTTCCTCTTCTGTCCCCACAACGAGGATTTCTGGGGCATTTTCCTCCAGCCAGGTCTTGACGATTTCATTATCCGTCTGGACGTAAAAAACATTGCCGTCAAATATGGAATAGTCCTCAAGTTCTACCACGGAATCGCCGATGACCAGTCCTGCCAGGTAGAACGCTTCGTAGAAGTAGGTGTCTCCACTAATCCGCTGTACGGTGTCAGGGAAGGTGAAGACAGCCTCCGGCCTGGCCGGAGGATAATAGACTATCTCCGTGCCCCCGGCAGAGTAGAGCACGCCATCGATGGCCGTATAGTGTTCATTGCCGTCGGCGACTTCAAAGCCGACGAGATTGTAGGCGCGGGCGAAGGCATAATCAATGTCCGAGACAGATTCCGGCAGGATGATGCGCTCCAACTGGGTATAGGCAAAGGCGTCCTCGCAGATTGTCGTGACGCCGTCCGGCACGGTGAAAGTCCCTCTAAGGTTCTCCGGGCTGTAATAGAGGATTTTCTGGTCCTTGCTGTAGAGCACGCCATCGCGGGACGCGAATACCGCATTGTCCTCCGCGACATTGATTTCCGTCAACTCGTTACAGAACGAGAAGGCGTCACGGGGAGAGTATTCGCCAATTTCATTTATGGTGGCAGGTATCGTTATGCTTTGCACATCACACGACCAGAAAGCATCCGATCCTATTCTGGTGACGGGAACGCCGTCGACTTCCGCCTGAATGACGTAATTCTCCCGCTCCATGTCTTCGACTCGCGCGACAATGGCCTCGCCGTCTTCAATGCTGTAGACGATGTCGTCAATTGTCACATCGTAGGCGCGAAGCAAGGGCAGGGGAAGCAACAGGCATAGAAAGAGGACGAGCAGACGGCGGAGATTGGTTTTCATGGTGGTAGGGAGGGTTTTTGTCTAAATTGTAATAGGAAAGGCTAAGTAAAATTCTTTCAGAAGATTTAATAATGTAATGCAAAAATGCCTGTTTGCAATATGACAGAAAAAAGGCTCCATCAGAAAGATTTTTGGCAGTTGCCAAAACTTGACGAACCCGCCAGGTCTTCCAGCCGCGCTCCTTTACCTTATGGGGAAACCACCCCCGCCCTCCACCCAATAAATATAATACCTTATTCGGCAAAAAAGGCGTTACCAACGCATACGCAACATTTTTTGTAACTTTCGATGACTTTTGAAGCAGACAACGGCACAACTTTTTACAGGCATCTTGGCCGAGCAGACGCTCGGCCCTCCCGCAGCGTTTCCCACGACGGCGGTGAAGGGTCTCGCCGCCCTACCAAACCGTGGCGCGCATTTTCCCGGGCATGACGGCGGCGAAGGGTCTCGCCGCCCCCTACCAAGCCGTGACAGCCTTCCCACGGGCATCCTCTCTTCCCTTTTATCCCTCCTATCCCTGCCCTCCCTATCTCTCTCCTCCCTAAAATCCCTAATATCCCAGCCAATCAGCATTCCCCCTCTCCCCTATTATCCCTAGAATCTCTCTCATCCCAGCCCCAGAGGCCACCATCTCGCATGGCACGTCTTCTTCTATCGTTCACTTTGCCAGGCAATATGACAGCAAGAGCATGGCCAGGGCGATGGGGGCGTTTGTCCAGCCACTGTAGATGCTGTCCGCGCCGCCTTCGTAGCAGTTGCCACCACCGTAGTGTCTGGCCTGGCAGTCATACATTCCGCGCCAGCAGCCGGCCAGGGCGGGATAGTCTGTGCCGTCGTCCTGGATTTCCGCCAGGAAGGTTCCGATTTTGCGGGCGGAGGGAAGATACGTTTTGTCGCCAAGCGAGGCGAGAGCCAGGCCGGCGAAGCAGAAATTCAGCGTGTAGATAAGGTCGGCCAGGTGCGAACCGACTGGTGTCTCGAAATGTTGGGCGGGCGGAATGCCGTAGGGATTTTTGGCGATGAGCCTCTGCAGTTCCGCATAAACCGCCCGGCACAAGTCCCGTCCGTTCCCGGCAAAAACAGAGTTCTGCATCAGCGTGCCACCGAGCAGCATCAGATAGCCTAGTTCACTGGCGTTCAAGGTGTCAAGGCGCGTCATGATGTATTCCAGATAACGGGAAATCTCCGCACAGGCCGCCTCGCGTTCCGCGTCGGCTGACGTCAATTCCTCCAGATAAAGCGCTAGGGCGCACTGCACGGGAACCGCCCAGTGTGGCAGTTCCAGGCGTCCGTGGTAGAGGCGCTCAGGGTCGGTCATTTCCTGCGTTCTGTCAGGACGGAAACTCCGCTGGAAAACCTTCAGCAGGTCGGTGGCCAGCAGTTTGCCCCACTTGATCATCTCGTAGCGCCGGTCAAGTTCCGCATAATGCCTGCCCAGGAACAACTGGATGGCACAGACCCAGCCGTTGTCGTCGAACCAGAGTCCCAGGCCGTGACGCATCTCGTTGTTCCAGGCCCAACCGCCAAGCAGGTATTCAGGGAAACTGCGGTTGAGCAGTCCGCTTCGGAAATAGAGGAAGTCCAGGAGATTCCTGGCAATCTGCCGGTCCGGTTCCGAGTCTAGCAGTTCGCCAGCCAGCCAGAAGAGCAAGGCCGCTTCGAAATTGCAGTCACTGCGCCGCTGCTCCAGACATTCCAGGCCGTCCGCGCAACTGATGGCGCAGGGGAAATGGCCGTGGATTTCCGCCAGGGCCTGGTTTCCCCTTGTCAGCAGAAGTCTCTCCCCGACGCCCCAGCGCCCTTCATCGGCCATGATGGGCGACTGGCGGAACCAGGCCAGATTCTTTCTGGCACTGGCAGTGAAGACGTCAGAATGGTTTTCCATGGCAAGAGAAGTGCTAGCGCGCCACTGTGGGCAGTATGACGAAATTGGGCGTTCCGTCGGCTCGGGCGAAGCCGTGGCCGGTCACCCCTGTGTCACTTCGCGCAGTTCTTCCTCGAGGGTGAGTTTCTGGCGGAAGACGATTTCCAAGGCGGCCTCGACGGCGGTGATGGCGCGGCGGTAGGCCAGGGGGATTCTGGCCAGGCGGTCGGGGAAGCGCTTCTGGAAGAGCGGCGGCAGATGGCGGAAGAGCACGGCGTCCGTGGCGTATTCCGGATGTTCGACGAGCAGTTCCCCGAAATCGTGCTTGTAGCGGTTGATGGCATTGGCCAGTTCATCGCTCAAGTCGGTCATCATGGCCGTCTGCCGACGGTTGAACTCGGTGAACAGCCATTCCGCCTCACGGCGGGCGCAGAAGGCCAGGCGGTCCATGATTTCCGCGACAAGTTCGGCGTGGACTTCCTTGAACTCCTGCTTGTCCAGCAGGAGCCCGCTGAGTATCTCGTAGGCCGAAGTGATCACTCCGCACTTGTTGGCGGAGGCGTCCTTGACGATGATCACGCCCTGCTTCTGGAGGGTCACGCGGGCATCCGGCGTCAGGAAGGAATTGGCACCCTCGACGATGGCGCGGGACGACGGCTTGCCGTTCGGCGCATAGTCGCCGACATTGGCGGCGTTGATGGTCTGGGGACGTCCGCCGCAGGGGATGAACACGTCGGCCTCATGGCAGATGTTGTTCTGGAAGAGGCGCATGAACTCGTCGCGGACAATGCGACGATGCTCGAGTTTGCCGTCAACCACGATGTCCATCGGATAGTTGCCGTCTTCGTCGCTGCGGTTGAAGAGCATGAAGGCGCCTTCGCCTTTGAGCAGGGAGGAGTCGAAACTGTCGAGATTCGCCTGATGGACGAGGCGGGAGAGTTCCGCCCGGTCGATGCCAGCGGGGTCGTAGAGGGCGGCGGGACCGTCGGTCACGGCCACGATGGACAGCCTGGGATGGACGTATTCGCCGTTTTCCTGCTTGGCATTGAGAAGTTTTATCATGTTGCCGGCGACGTCGCCGAAGGGACCGCCGGAAAGTTTCACGCGGCAGGCGTCGCGCTGGGGGTCGATGCCGAGATGCTTGAGCGTCCGCAGGAAATACTGGTAGACACCGAAAGACGTCACGCCGTAATGCTTGTGGTTGATTCCGGTATCGACCTTGCCGGAGATGATGCCGGAGCCCAGCGTGTATCCGGCCTCCTCGGCGCGGTCGCCCATCCAGGAAATCATCTCGTCGAACATGTTTTCATCGGGGCCGATTTCGATGATGTCCTTGCGTCCCGTGTCATCGACGATGGCCTCGTCCTTCAGGGCGCCGTTGTCACCGTAATTGATCAGGGACAGGAAGGCCTCGAAGACGGCACGCTGGGCGCTCCACAGTTCGGTCTTGAAATCGAAATCGCCGGCCAGGCGCAGGAGCGTGACCATCTTCGACCCGCCCTCGTAAATGTCCTTGTTTTTCTTGTGCTGGGTGTTGGCGAGGACGAAGCATTCGCGGAACAGTTCGCACCGTGCCTGCTCGAAGGCGTCGCCGCGCTCCAGGGGAGATTTGGCGGGGCGGGGCGCCACGGTGCGCCAGCCGCCACGGGCGATTTCCGCGAAGCGGATCTGGAATCCGCTGGCATTGTGATGCCAGAAGAAGAAGACGCCGTAGGGGCGTTCCGGCGGGAAGGCGGCGGCATATTTGGGCGAAAGCGCCTCGTAGTGCTTCATGAACGCAGGATTGACGCCGAAGGCCAAGGCCGTCTTCCTTTCGGAGAAATAGTTGCTCTTGAGAATGCAACGGAAGAAATTGGCGACACCGCCCAGCACCGTGCGAACCTTGGCATCCTTCTCCGCCATGCCGCTGTTGATGAGGGCAGTCTCCGCTTCCGCCGTGGCGATGGCGTTCTCGTATTCCGCGCGGCTGTTGCGGCCAGCGGGACGGAAATGCGCCTCAAAGGCGTCAATCATGGTGCGGAGGATGGCGGGATACGTCGCCATGAAGCGCTGTATTTCCGGCAACGTGTAGGCATTGCGGTCGATGAAGGACAACTGGGACTGGACAAATTCCGCCGCCGCCCGCATCAGGTTGACCGAGGCGTAGCAGAAGCCCTGGTGTAACAGCAGTTCTTTCTCGAACAGGTCGGCGCGTGCGCTCCAGGACAGTTCATTGAGTTCCCGGCGGAGACCCTCCAGGACTTCGGGCGTGTCGCTTCCGGGCTTCAGGGGACGGATGTACAGGGTATGGATGCGGACGGCCTTGTGGCGGAAGTCATCGGGCGCGCCTCCGCGCAGGAAATTGCGCAAGTAGGAGCGGGTCACCTGGAAGCCTTTGGCCTCCAGCAGTTCCAGGGTGCGCGCATAGTAGCCCTCGTTGCGAGCGACGACGGCGGTGGCCATGGTGATGCGGTATTCGTCGCCTGTCTCGAGGCGTTCAATTTCCGTCAGCGTGTAGTCCCTTTTGGTGACGTCGCAGGCGAAGCGCAGGCGGGCAACGATGCGGTCGAGGTCAAGTTCGCCGATGCCGTCGCGCCAGCAGAGGGCGTCAACCGCCTCCGCGAAGTTTTCGGGAACCTTCCCGTAGCGCCACTCGTATTCGGACTTCAGTTTCTCCAGGGTGAAACGCGGAGCGGTGTCCTCCGTGGAGGTTTCCTTCACGACCTGCTCGACAACCAGGATATCCCCGCGCTCGTTCAAGGGCGACGACTGGTGCACGACTGACTTGAGAATGCGCTTGCCCGCAAACTGACGGCTGGTGACCACGGGATTGCAGTCCGCGCTCAGCAGATACACCATCAGAATGCTGTCCGCCCGCTCAAGTTTTTGAATGCCTTCCTTGTTTTCAATGTCCATCGCCATGAGGATGATGGAGGCTAGTTCCTCCCCGCTGACGCTTTTGAAAAAATAGGCGGGCATCGTCTTCTGCAGTAACTCCGCCGTCTGAACAAAAGACTGGGATTGGGACTGGAACATCGTGTTGAGGGCTTTCTTGTCCATCTTGCTAACTCCCGAACAACAAGGTTTCAATGGTATGGAGAAAACAAAACTTGAAAAATTTGAACAAAAAAATCAGTATTTAACAATAATATAGTGTGTTTAAATCAAAAATCAACTTGTTTTTGAGCGAAACGATGATTTTTGCTGTTTTCACTAGAAACGAAGTGTTCTGGTTCGCCTTTTTGATGATAAAACGAATTTACTACTTGACTATCAAGGCTCTGCGAAAATCGCAAACTATACTGAAAACAGTATAGTCTATAAGATAAACCGCTTTTTCCGCTTTGTCAAACCGAGAATCGAAGAACTTGCCGGAACAACGGGAAAATATGCCACCGTCCGGTAGGGCGGCGAGACCCTTCGCCGCCGTCGTGCCCTGGGGAAGGTGCGCGATGCCGCGGGAGGGCGCGGCTCCGTCCGCGCCGTGATGCCCGTGTAAAAACCTGCCAATGACGGTATGGCGGCGAGACCCTTCGCCGCCGTCGTGCGCGGAGGAGAGGCGTGCGGTCACCATGTTCCGCAAATTTGTGGCCGTCCGCCTCCGCACGGGCCGGTTGCACCACCCTTGCATCGGGGTGCCTGCAAAGTCATTGAAAGTTACAAAAAATGTTGCATGTGCGTTGGCAACGCCTTTTTTGCCGAATAAGGCATTATATTTATTGGGTGGAGGGGGGGGTGGTTTCCCCAATAAGGTAAAGGGGCGGCGAGACCCTTCTCCGCCGTGGTGCCCGTGAAAAATCATGCCACCGTCTGGTAGGGCGGCGAGACCCTTCGCCGCCGTCGTGCACACCCGTCGCCTGTCGCCCCTTGCAAAAAAGGCGGTGAAAAGACTTGCGGCGGGCGCGAAACGCTTGTATTGTATGAAAAAGCCCACCTGCAATTTCATCTCAAGGTTAAAATATGGAAAGATTACACGCCTGGTTTTCCGCCAATCATGGCAATCTTCTGCGCACCGCGATTTGCGTGGTTGTCTGTCTGCTGATTTTCCTTGTCGTGCGCTGGGTTCTGCGACTATCTGCCCTCCAGAAATGGCTATCGCATCATGACATCAAGCCCACGGAGGTCTGCGGCGCGGGGACCGGGGCGGCATTGTTCTGCCTCTGGCTGGGGCTTTCTGACTGCCTGGCCCGGTTCCAGTTTCCGCACCGTCTGGACAAGGGCCTTGACCGTTTTTTCAAACTGCTTCTGATTGTAACGATGCTGGCCGTCATCCTGCGTGTCATCACCTGCCTGGCGGCGGCACTCACCCATTATCTGAAGGACAAGAATCACGATTCCTACGGCATGAACAAACTCATGCTCGACTTGGTTAAAAGCCTGCTTCTGCTCCTGGCCTGGTGCGGAGCCGCTTTCCTGGTCCTGGAGAAGGTTCTCGGCATCGACATCGCTCATCTGCTGGTCGGCGTCGGCGTCGCCGGCATGGCCATCGCCTTCGCCGCCCAGAACACCATCGCCAATATTTTCGGAGCCTTTGCCATTATCGGCTCCAAGTTGTTCAAGGTCGGCGACTGGATAAAGGTCGGCGACACGGAAGGCAGCGTGGAAAACATCGGCTTCCGCAGCGTACGTCTCCGCGCCGCCGACGGACGCCTCATCGATTTGCCTAACCGCCTCATCGCCGATTCGCGCGTGGACAACTGCACAAAACGTCCGTTCTGGCGCGAGCAATTCACATTCGGACTGGTCTACCAGACTACGCCGGAACAAATCAAACTCGCCCTGAAAATCCTCGACGACATCGGCCGCGACATGGCAAAGGTCATGGTGAAGGACAAGCCCGTGAAATTCGATTTCCTCGAGTATGCCGATTCCAGCCTCGTTATCGACGGTTTCGTCTGGTTCGAGGTTCCCAATGGCATGGCCCGCCGGACCGTGCGCAGCCAATTCAATCAGGAAGTCTTCCGGCGTTTCACGGAGGCAGGACTAAACTTCGCCTATCCAACCACAACCGTATTTCTGGAAAACAATCAATAACGAGAAATCTAGAGAAGGTCGCCATCGCGCAGGGCACGACGGCGGCGAAGGGTCTCGCCGCCCTACCGTCATTGGCATATTTTTACACGGGCGCCACGGCGCGGACGGAGCCGCGCCCTCCCGTGCCCCTTCCCACGGGCACGACGGCGGCGAAGGGTCTCGCCGCCCTACCGGGTCGGTGGCGCTCTTTTCTACAGTCCTCCTCCTTTCCCTTTTATCTTTCCTATCCCTGCCCTCCCTATCTCTCTCATCCCAGCCCAAAAGGCCGCCATCGCGCACCTTCCCCATGGCACGACGGCGGCGAAGGGTCTCGCCGCCCTACCGGTCGGTGGCATCACTTTTTATCCCTGCTATCCCGCGTATTTTCAAGATATTTGTGAAAAATAAGCAACCTCGCTTGATTTTTCCAAAAAGGGGGGTACATTATATGTTTAACTTTTTTTAACCTTAATCTTTTCATCATTTTCAAGAGATTCTGACATGGCTATCTACACGACCAAGCAGACAAATTCCGGCGTTGCCGATTTCACCGCCGACGATGTCTTCACCACCATCGCCGCCACCAGTGGCAATGAAGCCGCACTGACCAACACCGGCACTCTCACCATCACGGGAAGCACCTTCTCCGACAACGGCATGCCTGGCCTCACCAACTCCGGCACGGCGACCATTTCGGGCGCGACCTTCTCCGGCAATACCGCCGCGGCCGGAAACGCCCTCGGCGGCGGCCTGAACAATTCCACCGGCATGATGTACATCACCGACAGCGTCATCGACAACAATTTCTCCACTGTCGGCTCTGGTATGAAAGCCGAGTCCAGAGGCACGACGACAATTGCCGGAAGCACCTTCAGCAATAACAAGGGCAGCTGTGCGCTGTACATCATCAATACAAATCGAGTGCCGCACACCGTCTACGTCGATGGCTCCCTGTTCATTGGCAACACGACCACCCTTCCCGGCATAGCCAACGCCTCCAAGTTCGGCGCGGCCATCCGCAATGATCAGGGATGCAGGGTCTATGTCACCAACTCGACTTTCACCTCCAACAGAGGGTGGAACGGCGCCATCTACGCCAATGGCTTGACGAACGTGGAGAACTGCACCATCACCTCCAACTATGCGGAAAATAACGGCGGCGCCATCTTTATCGATGTTTATGCCACCTTCAACTCGAAAAACAACACCTACTCCAACAATCAAGTAGGCGGCTACGGCGGCGGCGCCATCAAAGCCAACAAAGGGAAAGGCGTATCTACGAATGACGTTTTCATTCAGAATTTCTCGAACTCTTCAGATGGCGGAGCCATTATCATAATCAATACCTTCCAGTCCTTCACCGTTACCGACGCGCAATTCTCCGGCAATTACGCCAGCAACGGCGGTGCCATCCTCAACAACAGCCTGCTGGACGTCAGCGGTTCCACTTTCACCGCCAACTACGCCAGATCCACCAATGGCGGCGGTGCCATCCTCAACGCCGGGCAGGTTGTCTCGGGCAATTTCCAGGCCGCTACCGTTCATGTCAGCGACTCGCTCTTCGACGGCAACTACACCCAGCACGCCAGTGGCCAGGGCGGCGCCATCTACAACCAAGGCAGCACGGCGACCGTCAGCGGCTCCACCTTCAGCAATGGCTACACTTCCAAATACGGCGGCGCCATCTCCAACGAGACGTCCTCCGACAACGCTGCCTACCTGTCCGTGACCGACTCCATCTTCGACGCCAACAGAAGCAACGTCTTGGGCGGCGCCATCTACAACGGCAGCACCGTGGACATCGTCGACAGCGTCTTCTCCGGCAACTCCGCCTACACCGGCGGCGCCCTCTACAACATCGGCGAGGCCACTGTCAGCAACAGCCTGTTC
>Ga0310696_10001662_pt1 | contig 31677 bp, 20 predicted proteins | sample AusTroGonzalo_MG_4_FD_203885 | JGI IMG/M metagenome (GOLD analysis project Ga0310696, IMG submission 203885) | Bovine rumen microbial communities from tropical cattle in Woodstock, Queensland, Australia - Gonzalo_02 (v2) (version 2) | ecosystem: Host-associated > Mammals > Digestive system >... | reverse complement strand
GCATCTTCCGCATTTTTAAGTTGTTCTCATTGATCAACGAGGGGTACATGCTGATGAACTCGCTCAGGAAGAGTCTCAACAAGATATCAGTCTATTTCCTCTTTGTACTCATACTCGTCACATGTCTGGGAACGCTGATGTATATGGTTGAGAGCGGTCATCCTGACACGAAATTCACCGATTTGGCGACGTCCGTCTATTGGGCTATCGTCACGATGACCACCGTCGGCTATGGCGACATCACGCCAGTAACCCCCATAGGGCGCCTGCTTTCGGCATTCATCATGCTCCTTGGCTACACCATCATTGCCGTTCCTACTGGCATTGTCACAGCCAACATCATCGATGAGTCGAGAGAAAAACCGAAGGACGGCCGTTGTCCGCGATGTGGTGAGGAAGTGCGGGATAACGACCGTTACTGCTCTCACTGCGGAGAAAAACTATAGTGAAAGGTAGCAGTATTGCACCATCTCCAACCTCTTTGGGTGATTTCAGAATGTTTCGGGTACAAAGAGTTGCTGTCTTCCTTGTTTTCGCGGTTGTGCTGGTCGTAGTCGACTTTGGCAATGAGGTATTTCTTGACACCGCGAATGGTTTTGCTTTCGAATCCGAGACGTTTCATGCTCTTTCCGATTGAATTGGCGTTATATTCGCGACCGTGGAAGCCTTTGAAACTGAGCTCGTGCATGATGTCGTCGGCTGACAGCGCTTCTGCGCGTTCGTCACTTTGTTGACGAACGCGCAGAAGGGAATGCAGAATAATCTGGGAACTTTAAGTTCTCAGTTTAATAAGCATGGTCGTCGGCAATCTCCTGCTTGTCGAGCTTCTTCTGGTCGATGGCCCACCATGCATAGACGATGTAGGCAAGGACGAAGGGAATGATGAGGCTGACGTAGAACATGGTGCGCAGGGTGAACTCGCTGCTGCATGAGTTGGCGATGGTCAGCGACGATTGCAGGTCGGCCGTGGAGGGATAGTAGGCGGTGCCGTTCCACGCTGACATGAGCAGTAGGGGCAGTACGACGAGTACGACGCCAATGCCCGCAGGCCAGATGCCTCCGATGTAATCCTTCGACACGATGGTCTTGCCAATGGCGAAGAGCACCAGCACCACGCCAATGAGCAAGAGGATGGTGAGTGGCCAGAGTGTGAGGAAATTGTCGAGGTACTTGTAAGGCACGATTGAGATAATGCCTGTGTCGTCGTAGGCATAGCCGTCCTTCAACAGCAGGTGGACCAGATAAGCCACAAACAGCACGACGAAGGGAACGGCAGCTCCGATGAGTCGGACGCTGGCCCGCGAACGGATGTCTTCGTCATTTACATTATTAATAATATAGAGGATGCCCAACACGCGTGCTAGGAACATGACGGCCAGTCCGAACACCAACACCCAGGGGTTGAGCAGGGCGTCGAGACCGTGAGAGGCGTTGGTCCACTGACTGATGACTGGGGTGATGGCACCAGTGTCGACCAGGTTCTCCTTGGCGACAATGAAGTTGGAGCCTTCGAAGAACGTGGCCACAGCACCGCCAAGGAGCAACGGACCTAATAAGCCATTGACGACCAGACACATCTGGAACGTCTTCGGACCGAGGAAGTTGCCGAGCTTGTTTTGGAACTCGTAGCTGACGGCCTGAACGACGAAGGTGAAGAGGATGATCATCCACAGCCAGTAGGCTCCGCCGAACGAGGTGCTGTAGAACAGCGGGAAGGAGGCGAAGAACGCACCGCCGAAGGTGACCAGCGTGGTGAATGTAAACTCCCACTTACGGCCTGTGGAATTGATAATAAGTCGGCGTCCCTCGTCGGTATAGCCCAACGAGCGCACCATCGAGTTGGCACCCTGAACGAACAACAGGAAAACCAGCAGAGCACCAAGGAGTGATACCAGGAAGCACCAGTAGTGCTGTAAGAAATCGTATGTCATGATTTGGGTCCTTTCTTGATTTGTTTGAGCATAATGTTAATCTCGACAGCCAGCATGGTGGTGAAGAGGATGAGGAAGAGAATGAAGGTCAGGGCGACGCTGAAACCATCGACGTCGCTGACGCCAACCCACGTGGGAAGCATGTCCTGAATGGTCCAGGGCTGACGGCCAAACTCAGCGACCAGCCAGCCGCTCTCGGAGGCGATATAGGCCAGCGGCACGAGGATGATAGGCACCCAATAATGCCATTTTGGCAGTGTGGCGATGGTGCAACGGTCGTCGCTTTCCGTCTCCGGCAGTATGCAGACGATGGCCAGCAGGCGACGGACAATGGCTGACAGCCAGGGGATGCGGACGGTCATGAGCAGTAGGACGGCAAAGTAGAGGATGAAGATGCAACCCAGTCCCACCATGATGCGGAATGCCCAGAAATTGACGGGCACGTAAGGCACGAGGTCGGCCTTGTCCTTGACATAGCCGTAGCCGAAGTAGGGCATGTTCTCTTTAATTGTTGAGAGTTGAGCGTTCAGAATGTTTTCGTCGGCACCTTCGCTCTTGGCCTTACGATAGGCTGCAAGCGCGGTGATGGCTTGTTTGCCGCGTGCTATCTTCTCGTCGGCGGACGGCTCGCGTGTGCCGTCGGGTTTGGTATAGCCATTGAGGATGTCGTTGATGCCAGGCACGTAGCCGTGGATGTCGTTGGTAGCCATAAACGACAGGGCGTAAGGCATCTCAATCTTCAGCGGAGCAGACTCCTCGCTCAGATAGTCGGGCTGAACGAAGGGATTCACCCAAGCCACGGCGGTGAGACCAATGTCGGTGCCGCCATTGTAGAGTGCTTCCATGGCTGCCAGTTTCATAGGCTGTACTTCGGCAACGCTCTGTGCCGACTTATGACCTGTCATGGCAGCGCCCAACGAGGCGATGAGGCCTACGATGGTACCAATCTTGATGCTCTCAATGGCCAGTTTCGTCTCGCGTTTCTGCATGAGATACCAGCACGAAACGGCCACGACGAAGATGGCTCCGATAATCCACGCAGAGATAACCGTGTGGCAGAACTTATCGATGGCAAACGGCGAGAGGGCTACGTCGAAGAACGATACCATCTCGTTGCGCATGGTGTCAGGATTGAACTCGCAACCAACGGGATACTGCATCCACGCATTAGCAACCAGAATCCACCATGCGGAAATCGTTGCGCCCAAGCCTGTAAGCCACGTGGAGGCGAGGTGGAAGCCGGGCGAAACCTTCTTCCAACCGAAGAACATCACAGCCACGAAGGTGGACTCCATAAAGAATGCTACGATGCCCTCGACGGCCAATGGTGCGCCGAAGATGTCGCCTACGAACCAAGAGTAGTTCGACCAGTTGGTGCCGAACTCAAACTCAAGGATGATACCTGTGGCAACACCCATGGCGAAATTGATGCCGAAGAGTTTTTGCCAAAATTGTGCTGTGTTACGCCAGAAGACGTCACGCTTGCGATACCAGATGGTCTCGCAGATGCCCATGATGACTGCCAGTCCGAGGGTCAGCGGAACGAACAGCCAATGGTAGATGGCCGTCAGTGCGAATTGTGCTCTTGCCCAGTTGATGGAGCCGGCGTCGATGTTTAAGAGTAAATCATTCATATTGATAGTTTTTATTAGGAATTGTAGGTTTTTGTCAGGGAAGGGTAGGGATGTTAGGGAGAGGCACGATCCATCATTTCGGAAGCGACGAAATCGGGCTCTTCGCCCTCGGCAGCATGCGTCTTCAGGAAGTTAGGGAAGAAGAACAGCTTCAAGATGACGAAAATGACAAATAGTTTGATGAGGATGATGGCCCACAGCGTCCGCCCCAGTTTCATGGAGCGGAAACCGTCGTAATAAAGGTCGAACACACGATATAAAAACCCCGTTTTTTTCATCTGTCCTTCGCTGCTCAGAACGTTAATAATGGTGCAAATATAGTGAATAAAATGAAAACAAGCAACTTTTCTTTGTGTTTTTTCGTAGAAAAATACTAATTTTGCAGCCAAATTAAAAAAAGTATGGAAAAAAGAGTATTCAGTGGTGTCCTCGTGGGTGTGATTATTGTTGCTTTGCTGGCTGTTATCGGTTGGCTGGGATATAGCCTCATGCAGGAGAAACAGACCAACCAGGATATGCAACAGTTGGCAGAGCTGGACAAGCAGGAAATGGAGAAAGAGTATCAGAATTTCGCACAGCAGTATAGCGAGATGAAGACGTATATCAAGAACGACTCCATCATTGCCGAACTGACGCAGGAGCAGGAACGTACGCAGAAACTGCTGGAGGAACTGAAACGTACGCACGCCAGTGATGCGGCAGAGATAACGCGACTGAAGAAGGAACTGGCTACCGTGCGTGCCGTGTTGCGGTCGTACGTGTTGCAGATTGACTCGCTGAACCGCCTGAATCAGGACTTGATGACGGAGAACGACCGTGTGCGCTCGGCATTGGAGCAGAGCAACCAGCAGAATCAGACGTTGACGACGGAGAAAGCGTCGCTGTCGGAGAAGGTGGCCATTGCCGCCCAACTGGATGCTACGAATATCTCGCTGACTCCGTTGAAGAAGAATGGCAAGGTAGCAAAGAAGATGAAGGATGCCAAGTCGCTTGGTGTGTCGTTTGTCATCACTAAAAACGTCACCGCCAGCAACGGCACACGACAGGTCTATGTCCGCGTGATGACGCCGGAGGGCGAAGTGCTCAATGGCGGAGGCACGTTTGAATATAGTGGCAAGCAGATGGCATGGTCGATGAAGAAGAGCATCGAATATACTGGCGAGGAAACACCGCTGACGCTCTATTGGACCGTGAATGAATACCTGGGCGGCGGACAGTATAACGTCAGTATCTTCTGTGACGGTCAGGCTATCGGATCAAGAAACTTTACATTTGAGAAATAAGGAATGAAGAACAAACTCATTGCTTTTATCCTGCTTACGACTGGGCTGACGCAAGAGGCTTCCGCACAGCGGCTACTTTTGTTGGACAGTTGCAGGGCCATGGCGCTTCGCAACAACAAAGAGCTCAGCATCTCGCGTGTAAAGCAGGAGGTGGCTGCCAATGTGCGCAAGTCGGCACGTACCAAGTACTTGCCGCATGTCAGTGCCTTGGGTGGCTACGAATGGACCAGTAGAGAGATTTCGCTGCTCAGCGACGATCAGAAGGAGACGCTCTCGAATTTGGGAACCTCACTGACCACGGGTATTGCCGGACAGGCAGGTCAGGCTTTGGGAAACTTGCCTACGGGTGTTCAGCAACTGTTGAATACGATAGGTATCACACCAGAGGCTGTCGCAGGTAAAATAACATCAATGTCTAGTGGAATTGCTACTTCTCTTAATGGTGTTGGCCAGGGTATCGTAGATGCATTCCATACTGATACGCGAAACATATTTGCTGGAGCCGTGATGGTGACACAGCCTGTGTTTATGGGCGGAGCCATCATTGCTATGAACAAGATGGCAGATCTTGGTGAGGAACTTGCTTGTAACTCTGCTGAACAGACAAGGCAGCAGACGCTGTATAGCATCGACCAGACTTATTGGCAGGTGGTGTCGTTGCGTCACAAACAGAAATTGGCGGAAGGCTATCTCGACCTGGTAAAGAAACTGGACGACGACGTGCAGAAGATGATTCAGGAAGGTGTGGCTACCCGCAGCGAGGGACTGAGCGTCAGCGTGAAGGTGAACGAGGCGGAGATGATGCTCACCAAGGTAAACGACGGATTGGTGCTCTCGAAGATGCTCCTTTGTCAGTTGTGCGGAATGCCGATAGACGAGCAGATTGTCCTTGCTGACGAGGAGAACGAAACGCAGGATGCTGTGGAAATCATGCCGCAGATGGAAGTAGGACAAGCATTGGAAAACCGTCCGGAGTTGAGACAACTACAGAATATGGTCGATATGAGCAAGCAGTTGACGAATATCCTGAAGGCTGGTAATCTGCCGCAGGTGATGTTGATGGGTGGCTATATGGTGTCGAACCCCAATTTGTTCAATAGCTTCCAGCGCAAGTTCGGAGGAATGTGGAATGTAGGCGTTATGGTGCGTGTCCCCATTTGGAACTGGGGTGACGTGGCCTATAAGGTTCGTGCCTCGAAAGGTGCGACAACCATTGCCCGACTGAAGATGGACGACGCTCGTGAGAAGATTACCCTGCAGGTGAATCAGAGCAATTTCCAGGTGCAGGAGGCTAACAAGAAACTGGAGATGGCCAAGGTCAACATTCAGAAAGCCGACGAGAACCTGCGTACGGCCAATCTCGGTTTCCGTGAGGGTGTTATTTCGTCGACTACCGTCATGGAAGCTCAGACGGCTTGGCTACAGGCTCAGTCGCAGAAGATAGATGCAGAGATAGATGTCAAACTCAGTCAGGTGAACCTGCAAAAGGCCCTTGGCACTTTAGAATAAAATTCTTGCTAAGGCAAGCGTACTAAAGAAACGATTAGAAAGTAGAAAATTTAAAGTATAAAGATTATGTCAAATCAGGCAAAAGAACAACATAATAATATTTTGTACGCAATCCTCGGATTTGTAGTGGTCGTCATCATTGTGGCCCTGATAGGTTTCTTCGCATTGGGACGTGACCCTGAACTGATTCAGGGACAGGTGGAAGTCAGTGAATATCGCGTATCGAGTAAGGTTCCCGGACGTATTCTGGAAATCAGAGTAAAGGAAGGCGACTATGTCAAGGTTGGTGATACGCTGGCCATTCTGGACGCTCCGGAGGTACGTGCCAAGATGGAGCAGGCCCAGAGTGCGGAGAATGCTGCTGCAGCACTGGAACTGAAAGCACAGAATGGTGCCCGTCAGGAACAGATACAAGGTGCTTACCAAGTATGGCAGCAGGCCAAAGCAGGATTGGAGATAGCTGAGAAATCGTATCAACGCATTCAGCGTCTGTTCGACGAAGGTGTCGTTTCGGCTCAGAAGCGCGATGAGGTGTATGCTAATTACAAGGCTATGGAGGCTCAATGTAAGGCAGCCGAGAGTCAGTATGAGATGGCTCAGAACGGTGCTCGCCGTGAGGACAAACTGGCTGCAGCTGCTCAGGTCGGCCGTGCTCGCGGTGCCGTGCAGGAGGTAAACAGCTATATCCACGAAACCGTACAGATAGCCCAGATGGAAGGTGAGGTCTGCAGTATCTATCCGAAGGTCGGAGAACTGGTGGGAACTGGTTCACCCATTATGACCATCTCGATGATGCAGGATATGTGGGGTTCTTTCAATGTTCGCGAAGACCAACTGAACGGCATGGAGGTCGGCAAGACTTTCAAGGCTTTCGTGCCTGCTTTTAATAAAGAGGTGGAAATGAAGGTCTATTATATGAAGGACCAGGGTTCGTATGCTGTTTGGAAGGCTACCAAGGCCAATGGCCAATACGACCTGAAGACCTTCGAGGTCAGAGCCCGTCCGACGGAGAAGTTCGATGGTTTGCGTCCTGGCATGTCACTTATCGTGAAATAATTGATAATTGACAATTGGAAAGGCTGAGGCAGATATACGAAATCATGATGCGAGAGTTGTTGATTCTGCGCAAGAATCACATCTATCGCTTCTGCATGGTGCTCTTCCCCGTGGTGGTGATTTTCTTCTTCACCTCACTGATGGATGACGGTCTGCCTACGAGTATGCCAGTTGGCATCGTTGACTTGGACAATACTTCGACGTCACGCTCGCTGTCGCAACGACTGGATGGTTTCCAGATGTCGCGTATTGTTGCTCATTATCCTAGCGTCACGGAAGCGCGCAAGGCCATTCAGCGCAATGAAATCTACGGATTCCTCTATATCCCGAAAGGTACAACGGAGAAACTGATGGCTTCGCGTCAACCGAAAATCTCCTATTATTATTCCTATACGACACTGGCCGCTGGTGCTTTGTTGATGAAGGATTTGAAGACCATTTCCACATTGGGTTCTGCTGCTGTAGGACAGGCGACCATGCGTGCTAAAGGTTATACCGACCGACAGATTCAGGCATTCCTGCAACCTGTCAAAGTGGACTTGCACCAGATTGCCAATCCGTGGACCAGTTATAACGCCTACCTCTCGACGATGATTGTGCCAGGCATGATTATGCTGTTCATCTTCCTCATCTCAGCTTATTCGTTAGGCGCAGAACTGAAGTTCAGCACGTCGAAACGCTGGTTGGAAATGGCCGATAACCACATTGTGACGGCACTAGTAGGTAAATTTCTGCCCCAGATGCTCATCTGGCTGGCTATTGTTTACGGCTACGAATATTATGTTTTTTACGTATTGCAGTTCCCGCATCTGGGGAGTCCGTGGATGTTGGTCCTGCTCGGTCTGATGCAGGTGCTTGCCTGTCAGGGCTTTGGAATTTTTGCCTTCGGACTGATGCCCTCGCTGCGTATGTCGATGAGTGTCTGTTCGCTATGGGCGGTGCTTAGCATCTCGATGGCTGGTTCCGCTTTCCCTGTTATGGGTATGGACGGCGCGTTGCAGTCGTTGTCGTGGTTGTTCCCACTGCGTCATTACTACATGATTTATCAAATTTGTGTCTTCAACGGATTCCCGCTTATCGAAGCGTGGTTCCATTTCGCGGCCCTTGCAGCCTTCATGCTCCTGCCTTGGCTCGTCGTGAAGAAGATTAAGAATGCTATGCTCACCTATGTCTATATTCCATAACATATACGAAGGTATTGTGAACACTTGCTTCATCTGGCGCAAAGAGATGACTCAGGTGATGAAGGACGAGGGCGTGCTCATTTTCTTTATCCTTGTGCCGTTGATTTATCCTATTCTTTATTCCTGGATTTACAATAACGAGACAGTGCACGACGTGCCGGTATGTGTTGTTGACCAGTCGCACTCTTCACTCTCTCGACAATTTATTCACATGATTGATGCCTCGGCAGACGTACGCGTAGCGTATTATGCGCAGGACCTCGATGAGGCAAAGTCACTGGTCAGTCGTCAGTTGGTTAAGGGCGTTTACCTGATTCCCAGTGATTTCGAGACGAATATTCTGCGAATGGAGCAGGGGACTGTCAGCGTGTATTGTGACATGAGTCTGATGCTCACCTATAAGGCCATCTTCCAAACGGTACAACTCGTCACAATGGAGATGGGTAAAGAGATTCAGACGAAGTTAGGTGGTCATTACACAGTGCGCGAAGAGGTTATTGCCGCACGACCGTTGGATTATGCTGATGTGCCCATCTTCAATCCCCAGGGAGGTTATGGTTCCTTCGTCCTGCCTGCCGTGCTGATGCTCATTCTGCAACAGACGCTCGCCCTTGGCATCGGACTTGCTGCCGGTACTGCTCGCGACAAGAATATTGGTCGAAACCTTATTCCTGTTAGAGACCCTCACTATCGTGCTACACTGCCTATCGTCTTCGGCAAGGCTGCGTGTTATCTTATGATTTATGGTGTCATGGGTACTTGGCTCGTCGCTGCAGTTCCGCGTCTGTTCCATTTTCCACAATTAGCTGAATGGTCCACCTTGCTCGCATTGATGATTCCTTACACACTGGCCTGCATCTTCTTCGGTATGGTGGTGTCGTGTATGGTGAAATACCGCGAGAACGTCATGTTGCTCATGGTATTTGTATCCGTTCCACTATTATTCCTAACGGGTGTTTCGTGGCCGCAGTCTAACATCCCTGGTATGTGGCAGGGCGTTTCATGGCTATTCCCCTCTACGTTCGGAGCCCGTGCCTTCGTACGCCTTAACTCCATGGGAGCTTCACTCGGCGATGTCCTCACCGAGCTCCGCATCCTATGGATCCATGTTGGTTGTTATTTCCTTATAACTCTCTGCGTCTATCGCTTCCAGATTTATCGTGCTAAACGCGTTATTCACTCTGTTCTTCCTTGATTTCAAACTTTACATGTGTCACCTTATGTAGGATGGCAATGGTTGCCATCTCAACGATGTATGCAATGAGGAAGCTATACCATATCCAACTGAGAGCGAATTCTGATACTGCCCATATGACAGGAATGACCGTCAGCGAGAGCGCAAAGGAGATGAACAGTGCCAGACGGTCGTAACTGTAAAGCTTATAGACAATCATCAGTGTGTAGATATAGCAGAAGGGGATGAAGCTGATGGCGAAGATGCGCAGCGCGTAGTCGCATTCCGCAATGACGGCAGTATCCTCAGCACCAAACAACTCCGCGATGGTTCCAGGGAACAACCACGTATAAATGCAGGTGGCAACCATGCTGACAGTGATGAAAAAGAAGGATTTATTAAGCACCAGTTGCAATCCTTCGTTATTCCCCTCGCCAACCTGTACGGCACCGAGCGACTGCAGCGTTTCCACCGTTCCCGACAGGAAGAGGTTGTAGATGGTCAGCAGGTTCATACCGACGGAAAAGACAAAGATACCCGTTGTGCCAAGTTTCGAGAGGACAATGCTGTTAGTCGCATAGAGCATCAATGTCAGACAGACAGAGGCGATAGCGAGTGGAGCTCCCTGAGAAATGATACTTCCCCACAGGTTGAGACCTTTGTTGGGCGATATCAGTCGCAACTGAGCACTTGGCATGCGGAAATGCCAGAGCAGAACGAGGATGCCTATGAAATTTCCTATCACGGAAGCAGCAGAAGAACTGGTGATGCCCCAACCCATAACTTTGATGAAGAATAGGTCGAGTACCAAATTGACCACGTTGACTACCACAACGGAAACGGAGACGAGTCGTGGACTGCCATCAACACCGACCATCGTCGCGAGTCCCCATGAGAGCATGAAAACGGGTGCACCCAGCAGCATCACGCTACTGTAGTCGTTGGTCATCTCAAACAGTTCAGGTTCATCACACAGGATGCGGGTCACCTCTTCTGGCGCAACAAAACCAATAATGGTGAATATCCCACCAGCCACGATACTGCCGAGCATGGACTGCGTATAAAGCGTACGTGCATGGGCAATATCCTTCTGTCCCAGGGCATATGCCACCAACATCCCTGCGCCTGCTGCGAGGAGCAGGCTCAGGGTGAACATCAACTGCATCAAGGGCTTGGTCAGATTGATGGCGCTGACACCATCGGTGCTTATCAGGTTTCCTACGATGATACCATCGACGACCTCACCCAAGCAACCGGAAAGGGCCACAAGGATGAATGCCCACAGGTAACGCCAAAACTGGATGGAAAGTGTTTTCTTGTCTGTCATGTTAAAGTTGCGTAATTATTCTTCAAAGAAACCGAAGCCAGCGATAGCCTGGAAGAAACGGTCAACATAATCCCAAGACGTTGGAGACCAGAAGAAGCCCTGACGGTAAAGTACTTGCATGGTGTAGTCGTTCGTTTCCTGTACGCTGAGAGCTTCGTGACCGTGAGTCACGTCAGCATATGCTACCAGACTCTGTAGGCGCTCGGCCTTTGTGGGGTCGTTCTTCACCTGATCCAATGTCTGCAGGAATTCGTCCTGTTCTACCATCCGCACAGGCGTGCCAACAGAGTCAAGTTCACCAAGGACATCACCGAGGAAGACATTGTGGTTGTTGTAAGGATGGAACATACAACACTCGCGCGGCGTAGTTGCCAGCAGACAAATAGCATGGGCCACCTCGTTGATGGGTGAGAACTCGACAGGGTTAGTGAAATCCTTGTATGGACAGCATCCCAACAGACTGAAGGCACGCATCATGTTGGCAAAACTGTTGGTGCGGAAGTTCACCTGGAACTCACCGTCGGTACTACGGGCAGCAAGATTACCTACACGCATCACCTTACCCACAAGACCCTTGGTGGCTATGGCATCGAGAACAATACGTTCAGAAAGGAATTTCGAAAGGGTGTATTGGTTGCCCAAATACTGGTTCATGAAGAGGCGCTGCTCACTGAGGAAGGCCTCGTTGGCAGACTCACCATGCGTCAGGAAACCGCCCACGCTGACGGTGGAAATCTGGATGAGTTTGGCTCCTACCTTCAGACAGAAGTCCACGCAGCGTTGTGTACCATCTACGTTGACACGTTCGATATCGTTGTCTTTGGAGAAGTGTTTCACGATGGCGGCACAGTTGAAGACCGTATCAATGCTTGTTGCTGTGTTACTGCAACATACGGAACAGAGATCATCTGTAACGTCGCCATTGATGACACGCAGGCGGCCGTTCTCGAAGAGTTCACGATTGGAAGAGGCGAAGTAGTAATACAGGAGCGTTTGCAGGCGGTGCTCTCCCTCTTCTGGACTTTTGGCGCGCACCAGACAGGTGATAGTCTCGGCATCTGAACTGATGAGCTCGTTAAGCAAATGAATGCCCAGATAGCCTGTGGCACCCGTCAGAAGCACATGACCTAACTTGAGCGGTGTACCCTCACGGAAGGCGTCAAACGTACCACCAGCCAGTACTTTGTCGATAGCGGTATAGTCGAAGTCCTTTACCTCCGATTCCAGACTGACTTCTTCGGCAACCTGAGTACCTGTCAGCAGGGCTGCAATCTGTCGTGGCGTCGGGTTGTCGAAGACGTCACCATAGACTAAATGGTGTCCAATCTTATCGACATCGATTATCAGGCGCGTGACGACGAGCGATGTACCACCCAATTCGAAGAAATCATCGGTGGCTCCTACACGTTCTACCTGCAGAATGTTGGCGAAGATGTCGCAGAGTTGTTTCTCCAGTTCTCCCACTGGTGCCACATATTCTGTCGTTATGGAAAGCGTAGGTTCTGGCAGCGCCTTCATATCGGTCTTACCGCTGGGGGTGGTTGGCATTCTGTCGAGTTGCAGGTAGGCGGTGGGCACCATGTATTGCGTCAGGCTCTTGCCAATCTCTACCTTCAGCTCATCGATGTCTACAGGATGATTGGCGGTAAAGTATGCGCAGAGGTGTTCTTTACCGTTGATCTTGCGAATCATCACGACAACTTGACCGATACCCTCCTGCTGGGCTATCACGCTTTCTATCTCACCCAGTTCAATACGCAGACCACGCAGCTTTACCTGGTTGTCTGTGCGTCCGAGGATGGTGACATAACCGTGTCCGTCCCAGCGGGCATAGTCGCCAGAACGGTACAACGTTTTGTCGATAGCATCGTCAGTGACGAACGGATTGGGAATAAAGGCCTCGCGGGTCTTATCAGGCAGGTTGTTATAACCTAAACCTACCTGTGCACCACCTATTAATAGTTCACCAACAACTCCTACTGGCACACGGTTCATATCGGCATCGACGATGTATTCGGTCACGTTAACCAGCGGACGACCGATGGTGACGTGGTCATCGTGGGTCACCTCGTGGCTGTTGCTCTCTACTGTTGTCTCGGTGGGACCGAAGCTGTTGAAAATATGGACCTTCGTGGGACTATCAGCATTTACCATTGTCTTTTGCAGTTCACGTAGCTGGCTGTCTGAGAATTTCTCGCCGCCCAGCTCGATGATGTGGCAGCCTGCCAGCGCCTTGCGGAAAATGTCCGACTCGTAGAGCTGCATCAGGCGTGAGGGGGTGCCTTGGAACATGCCTACGTTGTTCTCCACCATGAACTCTGCCAGAAGGATGGGGTCATTGGCTATCTCGTCGCTGGCCAATGCCAAGGTAAGGCCGTTGTAAAGCGGAATGCCGATTTCCTCTACAGAGGCATCGAAGGAGATGGTGGCCAGTCCGAGGATGCACTTTACCTCCTGCATCACCGTCCAGTTGCGGAAGTTGAGCGGATGGGCAAAGAGCTCATTGCAGATACCCTTGTGGTGGAGCATCACACCTTTTGGACGACCCGTAGAGCCTGACGTATAGATAATGTACGCGAGGTCGCTACCTTCCTGTGGAATGGCGGGGTTCGCCGTATTCTCGCATTGCAGCAGTTCTTCAATGTTCAGGGCTTTCTCTAGAACCTTGAGACTTCCCTCACCAGCTTGCGCCTTCAGGTTCGCCAGATTCTCATCGTTGGTAACGATATAAGCAGCCTCACTGTCTTCGAGAATCAGCTTGATGCGGTCTGCTGGATAATGCGGATCGCAGGGGATATATGCTGCACCAGCCTTCATGATGCCGAACATGGTAAATATGAGGCGGCTGGTACGCGGCAGCAACATCGCTACGCGGTCGCCACGTTTCACGCCATGAGCGATGAGCGCATGGGCCACACGGTTCATCTCGGCATTCAGTTCGCTGAAGGTAAAGGTTCCGTCGCAGGCCACGAGTGCCTTGGCATTGGGTTTCTGCTTGGCATTCGCCTCAACAGCCTGATGGAACAGACGGGTAGGAACTTCTGCTGTGCCGGCCATACGGAAAGAATTGACCAGACGCTCCTGTTCGTCGCTGAGCATCGACACCTTGAGCAAGCTGCCCTTTGGTGTTTCCATAAAATGCTCCAGAACGCTGACTATGGATTCTGCCAGGCTACTCATCGTCTTCTCACTATAGAAGGCATCGTCGTACTCCAGGCAGACGACTGGCTGTCCGTTCTGCTCCACAATGATGATGTCGAGCTTCTGTTTCGGCACATCCAGATCCATGGGTGCCATCTCTAACTTCTTGCCACCTATGGTATATTCCTCGATGACGCCCATCTGATAACTGTAGGTGGTGTTGGCTGAGAAGTCGAAGTCTGCTGCAATGCGGGCAAAAGGATACTGCTCGTGGCGCATCGTCTTCTCGAAATCCTCACTCGTACGACGAATGAACTCCTCTACGCTCTGTTCCGTGATGTGTCCCGCCAATGGCAGAGTATTGACAAACATTCCCGTCGTGTCGGACAGACGCAAGTCAGAGCGGCCATTGCTGATGGTTGAGATATAGACATGACGGTTGTTTGTGTAGCGTGACAGCGTGTAGAAAGCCACGGCGAGCATCAAACTGGCCGGTGTGACATTCAGTTGCTTGCAGAACTGTTCCACCTTGTCAAAATCAAAGGGACGTGCCACGTGAGTGATATGGCCGTGAGGTACACTGGGCGTGAAGTCATCGGTGATTTCCGTGCAGCCTTCGCATTCCTTCATCACTTCGGCGAAATAGGTCTTGGCCTCTTGGTACTCGTTGCCACTCTCTGCCTGGCGCTGTTCCTGTGCGAACTGCAGATAGCTTAACTGTTCGCGCTCGATGGTTCTCCCATCGAGAATATCACACAACTGACGAAGTATCAAATCAGTCGAGGCACCATCAGAGATGAGGTGGTGGATATCCATCAGGATAACCGCGTGCTTCTCCGTTTGCACGATTTCCATGCGATAGAGCGGACCGCGTTCCAAATGGAAGGGTAATACGAACTGCTGTTTATAGGTGGTCAGTTCCTCTTCCGTCATCTCACTACGGCTCACAGCCGGCACAAGGTCTGGGTCATATACTTGAACAACGTCGTCGCCCTGCGTTTCGAAATGGATGTTGAAAGCAGGATGAGCCTTGATAATCTGTTTCAGCGCCTCTTCTACCTTATCGGCTTCAATCCCCTGTGGAAGTGTGATGGCAAACGGAATGTTATAGGTGATGTTCAGTGGATGCTTCATGCATTCATAATAAACACCCAGTTGTGCGTAGGAGAGGGGAGCATTCTTTAGTTCATTGTTATTGGTTAATGTTTCATGCTTGCTTTCCTCCTTAACCGTTAACCCTGAACCTTGAACCATGAACCCCTTCAGTATCTCGTTTTCAATGCTTTGAAGGGTTGCTACTTTCGCCAATGACTTCGCGTCAAGTTGCACGCCATAGTGTTTGTTAACCTGTACCGCCAGCTTGATGGCAGAGATGGATGTCAGACCGGCATAGCCCAGCACCGTGGTGATGCCGAAGTCCTCGTTGTTCACAATCTTGGCTATCATGTCGTGCAGTTCCTGTTCCAGCACGTTCAGCGGAGCTTGTCCTGCTTGTTGCTGTGCCACGGCAACAGACTGAACAGGTTTCGGCAGGGCGCGCTTGTCCACTTTCTGGTTCTGGTTCAGCGGGATGGCATCAATCTGCATCGTTACTGCAGGCACCATGTATGGCGGTTTCTCTTCGAGGATGAAGTTGTTTAGCGCCTCAATGTCGACAGGAGAATCGCTCACGATGTAGGCCGCGATGAACTTGCCAGCTCCTTCGCCTTCCATATCGAAAGCCTGGACGGTGGCATCCTTGATACCAGGGAATTCGCGGATAACGGCCTCTACTTCTTTCAGTTCAATGCGGAAACCACGAATCTTCACCTGACCGTCGCTACGCCCTACAAACTGGATATTGCCGTCGCCCAGATAGCGAACGATATCACCGGTCTTATAGATACGGGCATATTTGCGCTCATTTGTAAACGGATTGCTAATGTATGCCTCTGCTGTCTTTTCAGGACGATTCAAGTAACCACGGCTTACCTGCGGACCGCTAATCCACAGCTCGCCCACGGCTCCTGCTGGCACACGATGTCCGTATTTGTCAACAATATAGAGCTTGCAGTTCAGTACAGCCGGACCAATCGGGATGTTCTGACACTTTTCCTTGATGCCGAAACAAGTGACATAACAGACGGTCTCCGAAGGACCATACGCGTTGACGAGGATATAGTTCTTCGGCGGAGTGAGCGTTGACAGCTTCTCGCCACCCGTCATCAGGTACTGGAGCGAGTGGTTTTCCATGCCCGTAGCAAATTGATAGGCCACCTGCGTGGTCATGAACGAGTGGGTGATGTTGTTCTGCTCGAAATAGTCGTTCAGTGCTACGAGGTCCAGACGCAGTTCTTCAGGGATGATATGCAGTTCAGCACCCATCGTCAGCGTCGCAAAAATTTCCATCGGTGACGCGTCGAAGCCGAAGCTGGCGTAGGCACCAATGCGGCTCTCTGACGTGATGTTAAAGTGCTTGCAATGCATGTGGCAGAAGGACACCCAGTTTTTGTGTTCCGACATACCGCCCTTGGGCACGCCTGTCGAGCCGCTGGTATATATTAAGGTAAAAAGGCTGTCGGGCTTCGGTTCCGTAGGCTGCTGTGGCACAGCAGGAAGCCCAACGATGTCTTTCGTCAGCAATACGTCACCTTTGTATTCATCCATTATCGGTAGTAAATCGCTGTCAGCAATCAACAGACGTGCCTGCGTATCTTGTATCATGAAGTTCAGTCGCTCTTTTGGATAGCTGGGGTCGAGCGGTTGAAAGGCACAGCCTGCCTTTAGGACACCCAACGATGCGATGGCCATCCACTCGCAACGAGGAATCAAGATGGCAACTACATCTTCCATGCCTAAGCCCTTGCCGGCTATATATCCTGCTATTCTGTCACTGATCTCATCTATTTGCCCATAGGTATAGCGGTTCTCTTTGAACACCACAGCCACCTTATCAGGCATTGCCTTTGCTTGATGACGGAACAACGAGACAATGGTCTGTGTGTCATCGTACGGATCGTCGGTATCGTTGAACGAATCCAGCAGCTGCGTTTGTGCTACGGAAAGCAAGGATACATCAGAAAGGCGGGCTTGAGGCTGGTTGACGAACGCTTTCAGCACATTGGCGATAGATTCGGTCATCTGGGTCACCAATGACTGACTATACTGCCCGTCGTCGTATTCGGTTACAATGCTGGGCTGTCCGTCGTGAATCTCCAGGCGCACTATCAGCCGGAACTTCGGCGCGCCGGCCTCCAGACTTTCCGTGGTCACCTCGTGACCGTTCTCCATATAGCGCGTTACCATGCCCAATTGGTAGGCGAAGGCCAGTTCTGGCGTGTAGCCGTAATCAGCGGCGATGCGGGCGAAGGGATACTGCTCATGACGCATGGCCTCGTCGAAGCGCTCACTGACGTCGTTGATGAAGTCCATCACGCTGCCGTCGCCAATCTTCGCGGCCAGTGGCAGAGTATTGACGAACATACCGAAAGTATTCTGTATACGGATGTTGCTGCGACCGCTGGAAACAGTGCTGATATAGAGTTCGTCGTTACCAGTGAAGCGGGCAAGGACCAGCAGTGTAGCTGCCAGCGTCACGTGCGCCGGTGTTACGGGATGCTCGCGGCAGAACTGCTCTACGGCCTCGAGGTCAATGGCGCGGAATACCTCCGCCGACCGCTCGCATTCGTGCGGGGTCGTCAGGTCAGTGGGTAATTGCGTAGCCCCCTCGCAAGCGCCCAGCAGCGTGTCGTAGTAGGCCTTGTGGGCGTCGGTGGACTCCTTCTGCTCGTCGTCGGCGTGGTTCAGGTGGGTGTACGTCTCTGCCTCCACGCTCCTGCCTTCCAGCACGTCACAGAGTTGAACGATGAAGAGGTCGAGTGAACTGCCGTCGAACACAAGATGGTGGATGTCGAGCAGCAGGAATACGCCGCTCTCTGTCTTGGCAATCTCCATGCGGCAGAGCGTGTCGTGGCTTAAGTCAAATGGGCGCACGAATGCACGTTTCTTTTCCTCCAGTTGAGCATCGGTCATGCTGAGGACGGGAATGTCGATATCCGTGGCCGTATAACGCTGTACGATGTCGTCGCCATCGGCCTCGAAACGCACAAAGATGTGTTTGTGGGCCGCGAGGACGGTCTGCACTGCCTGCCGCAACTGCTCGGTGTCCGTGTCGGCAGGGAAGCCCAATACCCAAGGGATGTTGTACTGCGTATCGTCGGGATTGTTGATGCAGTCTACGTAGACACCGGTCTGCGAGAACGACAGTGGGGCGGTGTCCAATTGAGAATTATTAGCGGCAACCAATACTTCACTATTTGCTTTCCCTTTTTCCCTTAAAACGGCTTCTTCAATCATCAATACCGTTGCATCCTTCACCAGGTTCTTGGCGTCCAAAGCTATGCCGTATTGCTTGTAGGCGGTGGCGGCGAGGCGGATGGCCGAGATGGATGTCAGACCGACGAAGCGTAGTGGCGTGTCGATGCCGAACTCTGTGTTATGGATAATCTTTCCAATCATTTCCACCAGCTCACGTTGGAGGTCGTTCTCGGGCTCGCGGATTGTTTGTTGCTGTGCCACAGCAACAGACTTAACCGGCTTGGGCAGGGCGCGCTTGTCCACTTTCTGGTTTTGGTTCAGGGGGATGCGGTCTATCTGCATTGTCGCGGCGGGCACCATGTATGGCGGCTTGCGCTCGAGGATGAAACTGTTCAGCGTTTCAACATCCAACTCGGCGTCGCTGACAACGTAAGCGGCGATGAACTTACCACCACCATCCTCGTCGAAGGCTTGGACGGTGACGTCTTTGACGCCGGGGAACTCCTTGATGACGGCTTCTACCTCGCGCATCTCGATGCGAAATCCGCGAATCTTTACCTGACCATCGCGGCGGCCGATGAACTGCAGATTGCCGTCGGGCAGCCAGCGTACGATGTCGCCAGTATGGTAGACGCGGTCGTACGGCGGCTCCTGGCAGAACGGGTTCGGCGTGAACGTCTTGGCGTTCTGCTCGGGGCGATTCAAGTAGCCACGGGCCACCTGCGGACCGCTGATCCACAGCTCGCCCTCCGCGCCGTCCTTCACCAGCTGGCCGTCCTGATCGACGACGTAGAGTCGGAACGAATCAAGCGGCTTGCCGATGGGCGCATTCTTCTCGTATTGGTGGATGGGGTAGGTGGTTGTGAAGATGGTACACTCCGTAGGTCCATAGACATTATACAGTTGGAAATTGGTGGGTGGCTCTACGGGGATGAAGCTCTCGCCACCGACGGAGAGATGGCGCAGCGAATGGTTGTCCATCTCTGCAAACTGGCAGCCCACTTGCGTTGTCATGAAAGCGTGTGTGATGTTGTTGGCCTCAAAGTAATCGTTCAGCGCAATCAGGTCGAGGCGGATTTCCTCGGCGATGATGTACACGGTGGCGCCAGTCGTCAGGGCGGGATACATGTCCATCATGCAAGCGTCGAAACCGTAGGAGGCGTAGGCCGCCACGTGGTCGCCGGGCTGCAGGTTGTAGTAGCGGCGGTACCAGTCACAGAACGTCACGAGGTTACGGTGGGTAAGCATGCAGCCCTTAGGGACGCCGGTAGAGCCAGAGGTGTAGAGGAGGATGAAGAGACTGTCGGGCTTCGGTTCGGTTTGTTGCTGTGCCACAGCAACAAACTCTATAATGTCCTTCGTCAGGAGGACCGAGCCTTGGTATTCGTCGACGAGGGAGCGGAGGTCGGCGTCAGCAATGAGCAGCTTCGCGCTGGCATCCTGCATCATGAAGTTCAGACGCTCCTTGGGGTACGTGGGGTCGAGGGGTTGATAGGCGCAGCCGGCCTTCAAAACACCGAGCGATGCGATGGCCATCCATTCGCAGCGCGGGATGAGGATGGAAACAACGTCTTCGAGGCCCAAGCCCTTCGACGCAATATACGCGGCGATGCGGTCGCTGATGTCGTCAACCTCGGCGTAGGTGTATTGCTTGTCCTTATAAACTACGGCGATGTTCTGTGGCGTCGCCTTCGCCTGTTCGCGGAACAGCGAGACTATCGTCGCGTCCTGCTTCATGGAGAAATTATCGTTTGCCATTTTGTTGAGGGAATTATCGTTTACCATTTCATTGAGAATAATTTCGGTGTAATATTGAGTGAAATCCAAGCCCAGCGGAGGCTTCCGTCGGCACTGGCGCGCTTCAGCCGCTTCATGGTGTCGGTGCCGGTCATATACGAGAATCCGGCAGATACCGAGACGTCTTTGACAATGTCGTAGTCCACCTCAAGCTCTATCTCATGGCCGAGCGTCTTGGCCAACATCTCATCCATCATCGTCACCTTGTTAAATGTGTTCAGCTGTGTGCCAGTAGCATAGTAATGGTATGCCGCGCTGAGCGTCAGCCCCTTCAGTGGGCTGTACGTTCCGCCGACGTATGCGTTCTGCAGTCCGGGCGTGAAGCCGTTGATGAACGTAGTGATGTAGAAGAAATCCATGGCGCCATAGAACTTGTGGTGGGCGCCGTAGACGGGATTGAAGCCCTTAATGACTTCGTGGCGGACGAGGCGGACGAGTCCGAGATCGCCTTCTTTGATGACGGCGACGTAATCGTCACCGCTCAGATGGTCGTAGCCAGTCTGCACCGTCCACTGGTCGTTGGGTATCCATTGACCTTTCAGGGCGTACATCCACGCCTCCAGCTTGCCGCCGTGCTCTTCGTGCCCCCCTTGGCGGTAGTAGGAGCCCTCGAAGCAGAAGTACTTGGGCTCAAACTTCACGTATCCGCCGTACACCTGTTGCCACTCGGTGCGCGGTGCGTCATCATTGATGCCGCCGATTCTGCCGGCCTGCATGCCGATGTTCATGAACAGCAGCGATGCCCCCAGTGGGAACTTCGGCACGTCGTAGTGGTACCATACGGTCTGCATTGTCTTGTACGGCATGCTGCCGTCGGCGTAGAACGAGCCAGGGCTATCTACGGCGCGCATGTTCTGGTTGTAGGCCACGATGCCGTGCGCCTTGTGGCCGTAACCCTCGTAGCCGAAACGCAGTGCGTCGTGCGTCATGGGCATGACAACCCAGTCGTCAGAGCCGATGATGCGCTCGTCGTCGTACACCAGCGCCTGTCGGCCAATCTGCGCGAACAGTCCATTTCGTGCCGTCGCCTTTGCCCATGCCTCGAAGATGGTCGTCGTGGCCTCGCCCTCGGCACCCCACGTTCCGACGTGCTGCACGGTGGCTTTCAAGTCCAGCCAGTCGCGTTGGAATTCGATTTTGATGCGTTCGCGGTCGATGATGAATGCCGACTGGTCCTCCGACGTCGGATTGTCGGGGTCTACTGTCATTCCGCCGTTGCGTAGTTCGCCGCGCGATAGCAATTCCACTCCGACCGTCACTTCCGACTTCACCGTTTTCAGCGAATCCTGTGCTGCGCCGTTCGTCGGCACCACCGCCATCATCAGCATCGATAGCATGCACTCCTTCATAGTCAAGTCAACACGCTGGTTTCTTTTACTCGAAGTTGAAGATGTTGATGAATCCTGTCAGTTGGAAGACATTCTTGATGTCGGGGTTGACGTTGCGCAGGGTGACGCTGCTGCCATTGGCGCGGGCGCCCTTGAGGATGCCCAGCAGAATGCGCAGCCCGCTGGAGGCAATATACTCCAGTCCCTTGCATTCGATAATCACGTCCTTGCCATTGCTGGTGTACAGCGGTTTCAGTTTCTCCTCGGCCTCTACGGCTGCTGCGGTGTCCATTTCACCTTCGAGTGTGGCAATCAGCTTGCCCTCGATTTCTTCTACTTTTGCGTTCATAATCGTTTCGTTTATAATGTTTCTTGTATATTGTTTATTGTTCAATGTCCTTGCGGAGTGTTAATATATTGTCGCCATCAACGCGTTCGTAGTTGATGCTGTCCATCAGTTCGCGTACGAGGAAGATGCCGAGACCGCCGATCGGTCGGTCCTCAGCCGATAGTGTTGTATCCGCCTTGACGGCCTCTGTCGGGTCGAACGGCCGGCCGCTATCGATGATGATGAACTTGATGAAGCGTCGGTTGTACATCGCTTTGATCTTGATGTCGCCGAGCGTCTCTGGCGGGTAGGCGTAACTCATGACGTTCACCACGGCCTCCTCGATAGCCAATCGCAGCTGTTTTGACAGCGATTTGTCGAGCCCTATCTTCTCAGTTACCTTCTTTACAAAATCGTTCAGCAGCGGCACTTCCTTAATATCGCTCTTCAACTCGATGCCGTCCACCAGCGTCGCCTCGTCGCTCTGCGGCGTGTAATGGATGGCCACCATCGTCAGGTCGTCGCTCTGCTCGGCGTCGCCGATGAACACCTTCACGGCCTGCGTCATAGCCTCCAGCAGCTGGTGAGCCTGCAGTTGGTCACCGATGCGCGCCAGCGGCAGCATTAGGCGCTTCAGTCCGAATTGCTCGTGCTTAGGATTCATCGCCTCCGTCAATCCGTCAGTGTAGAGAAACAGCGTGCAGTTTGGCGGCAAGACGTACTCCTCGCGTTCGAAGCGTATATCGTCGAACACGCCGACGGGCAGATTTGACAGGGCTTCCAGCTGCTTGGCGTCGTCTCGGCTGATGACTACCGGGCGGTCGTGTCCAGCGTTGCAGTAGCGCAGACGACCCGTCGGCAGATCGAGCATACCGATGAACATCGTGACAAACATGTTGTTATCGTTGCCCTGACATGCCGACTCGTTGATGCGGTGCATGATGTGCGCTGGGTCGTTGTCGTGCCCCGAGAAGGCACGGAACATTGAATGTATGCTCGCCATAAGCATCGCCGCCGGGATGCCCTTGCCCGATACGTCGCCGATGCAGAAGAATAGCTTCTCGTCGCGGATGAAGTAGTCGAACAGGTCACCGCCCACCTCACGTGCCGGCACCAGTGAACCGCACACATCCACGTCAGTCCGGTCGGGGAATGGCGGGTACGTCATTGGCAGCATCCTGCATTGGATGTCGCGGGCGATGTGCAATTCACTCTCGATGCGCGTCTGTTTCAGCAGCGTCTTATTTAAGTTTCGTTCGTTCTGGAAGAAGCGGTACACGATGAAGCCCATAATGGCGAAGCCGACGAGCATCATCAGCAGGATATTTACGCGAACGTCGCGTAGCGGGCCAAACACCTCGTCTTCGTAGCACACGACGACCATCTGCCACTTAGGATTGTTCTTGAAACTGGTGCAGAACACGAAGGCCTCGTCACCTTTGCTCCCGACGAACGAATATGTACGCGAATTCTCCGTATGGCACAGCAGTTTGTCGGTAACGCTGTCGTTGACGAAGCTGATGATGCGCTGGATGTCTTCCTCGTTCTTCTCCGTTGCCCGCGGTCCCGCAATGAGGTTGCCATGCTCCGACAGCAGCAGCGTGTACGACGAAGGATATAGCTGGCGGTAGTTTAGCGTGTCGCCCAGCCAGTCGGTGGAAAGGTCGAGCATAAACACCGCTATGATGCTGTCATTCGCGTCCTTGAGCGGCTGCGCATATGTCACCATGGACGTCTTTGCCTCCTCATAGTAGTACGGCTCCGTCCACACGGACTTCTTCTGTCGGATGGCCTCCTGATAGCTTGCGTTCTGGGTGTAGTCGTGGTGGTCGCCAGCTATCTGCGATTTTACCACGTCGTTGTTATGCCAGTAAGCGTACGGCTCGTACAGCCGGCCCTTCTGGGGGTAGAAGTAGGGTTCGAAGGCGATGCCGCAGCCGAGTAGGTTGGGGTGGGAGCGTAGTACGCATTCAGCTACGTCGAACAAGGAGTCGGGATGGTGGATGTTGCGCATGACGTCCCAAAGGTGGCCGTTCAGCGAGTTCACTGCGAGGTTCAGATTGCTCCTCGTCAGGATGACCTTCGTCGTCAGCTCCGCCTCTGCACGCTTCTCCAACTCTTCCTCCAGCATGCCGTGCGTGTAGTAGTACTGGATGCCCGAAATGACTTCCAGCAGCAGCGCCGCCAACAGAATCAGCGTCAGTCCCTTCGATTTCTTGAAGATGTTCATACCGCCTCTTACCTCTTGCTTCCTACCTTTATTTATTGTATTCTGCCGTAAGCTCGCAGATCTTCACGATGACCTGCATGGCTTTCTCCATCGACTGGATGGGAACGAACTCGTACGGCCCGTGGAAGTTGATGCCGCCCGCGAAGATGTTGGGGCAGGGGAGACCCTTGAACGACAGTTGTGCGCCGTCCGTGCCGCCGCGAATGGGCTTCACCTTCGGTGCCACGCCGCAGTCCTGCATGGCGTGCAGCACGAGGTCGATGACGTGCATCGCGTCGGGCTCAATCTTCTCCTTCATATTATAATATTGGTCGCTCAGCACGCATTCCACAGTCCCCGCACCGTACTTCTCGTTCATCTGCTCAGCGCAGCGCGCAATGAACCGTTTGCGATCCTCGAATTTTTCGCGGTCGTGGTCGCGGATAATGTATGAGAGCTTAGCCTGCTCAATGTTCGAAGTAATGCCCAATAGATGGTAGAAACCCTGGTAGCCCTCAGTGGTCTCGGGTGTCTCGTCCTCTGGCAGCATCTTGGCAAACTCGGCGGCCAGCGCGTTGGCGTTTACCATCTTCCCTTTCGCGTAGCCAGGATGCACGCTGATGCCCTTGATGGTAATCTTGGCCGACGCGGCATTGAAGTTCTCGAACTCCAGTTCACCCACGTCGCCGCCATCCATCGTATATGCCCACTCGCAGCCGAACTTCTCGACGTCGAAATGGTGTGCGCCCATGCCGATTTCCTCGTCGGGATTGAACGCCACGCGTATCTTTCCGTGCTTGATGTCCTTATGTTCCTGCAGGTAAACCATTGCCTGTATGATTTCTGCGATTCCGGCCTTGTCGTCGGCACCCAACAGCGTTGTGCCGTCGGTTACGATGAGATCCTCGCCGATGTGCTGCAGCAGTTCGGGAAACTTCTTCGGACTCGACACAATGCCTTCTGATAGCAGGATGTCGCTACCGTCGTAGTTGCGTACGATTTGGGGCTTGATGTCGGCTCCGCTACAGTCGGGACTCGTGTCGTAATGTGAGATGAATCCGATGGTGGGAACCTTCTCCTTCGTGTTGGCCTTCAACGTGGCGTAAATATAGCCTTTGTCATCCATTTCCACATCGTCGAGTCCCTCACGCTCCAACTCTTTCTTCAGGTATTCCGCAAACAGTAGTTGTTTGCTCGTACTGGGTACAGTCTCGCTCTCTTCGCTTGACTGCGTGTCGAACTTTGTATAGTTCAAAAATCTTTCTGCGATATTCATTTTTCTGTTTTAAGTTGATTTCTGACCGCCAAAGGTACGAAAAAATGAGCAAAATACAAAAGAAAAAACCATTTTTCTTTCTTCTTTTAAAGAAATTTCGTAACTTTGTCGCCATGAATGAAATGTCAACGCCCAAGAAACCCCGTCTGGAATGGCTTGATGCCCTGAGGGGATTCACCATGATTCTCGTGGTTGCCTACCATGTGGCACAGAGCGGATTCGGAGAGTCTTGGCGCAATTCGTCATCCATGCCGTTCCTCATCCTCTTCCGCATGCCGCTGTTCTTCTTCGTCAGCGGATTTCTGGCGTATAAGGCATCGCAGGTATGGAACCTCCGCAATCTCGGTGCGCTGGTGCTGAAGAAGTTGCGCGTGCAACTCATTCCTACCGCGGTATTCTTCCTGTTGGCAATTGCGCTACTTTACAAGAACTTCTGGCCGTCGGTCGAAGAGGAACTGATGTATCCGCTTAAGGGAGGCTATTGGTTCACGGTGGCCTTGCTTTGGATGTTCCTCATCTACTATCCCTTCGCCTATTTGGAGAGCAAGATGAAGCACGCCTCATGGCTGCCCATCGCCCTGCTATTCATTATTTCATTGGTCTTCTACGAGAGTTGCTATCAGCCGAATTATTTCTCATGGGCGCAGGGATATCGTGGCGCGAAGTCGGAGCTTTGTAATTTCCTGATGTACACCAGTTTGGGGCAAGTATTCCTTTACTTCCCCTTCTTCCTTTACGGCAACATCGTACACCGCTATTGGCAGAAAGCCCAGCGCATCATGGATTCGAAGTGGTTCTTCCCGTTGCTCATTGTCATCGTCATCTTCTGCACACTCGATGCGCTGAAATGGCACTACATGCGAATGACCTGGGCCATCGTTCCCTTGACACTGGCGAAGTTCCTGCTACTAACCATCGTCTTCATGTACTTCCGCACCTATCAGCAGTACTTTACGAAGTTCACCGTGATGGGTGCGACACTGCAGTACATCGGACGCCGCACGCTGGACATTTACCTCATACACTTTCTGTTCATGCCCGACCTGCCGCACATTGGCGCATTCTTCAATGCCCATTCCCACAACTTCGTGGTCGACACCACGCTGTCTATCCTCGTCGGTTTGGTTATCATCGGCTTCAGCATCATCACGTCAAACATTCTCCGCATCAGTCCATTCTTCAAGAAGTGGCTATTCGGACGAAGCTAAATTTTATATTTATGAATATTACTCCCAAAGAAGGCATCATAGATGCCAGACAATTAGGCTACCCTAAGTATGCCGTATTAGGAATCCAGCACTTGTTTGCCATGTTCGGTGCCACCGTATTGGTACCCGTGCTTACTGGTCTCTCCGTGTCGTCAACCCTGCTGTTTGCCGGAATCGGCACATTGGTTTTCCATTGCGTCAGCAAATTCAAGGTGCCGGCATTCCTCGGTTCCTCATTTGCCTTCCTCGGAGGCTATCTCTCGGTGAAGACGCTGGGCGTGGAACAGGGAATGAGTGAGACGCTGGCCTTGGACTATGCCTGTGTGGGCGTATTCTTTGCTGGTTTGTGCTATTTCGTGATGGCCGCTCTCATTAAGTCGTTCGGCATAGAAAAGATATTGCGCTATTTCCCGCCTGTGGTGACGGGCCCCATGATTATAGCCATCGGTCTGGTGCTTTCGGGCAGTGCCATTCAGAACTGTACCACCAACTGGCTGCTGGCTATTGTGGCTATCGTGACGGTCATTAGCACTAGCGTCTACGGTAAGGGTATCATCAGGATTATTCCCATCTTGTTGGGCGTGCTGGTCAGCTATACCCTCGCAGCAGTGACGGGCGAAGTGAATTTTGCGGCATTAGAAGAAGCAGCGTGGATTGGATGGCCCATTAGTAGCGAGCAAACCGCGTTGGCTGTCATGAACAACCTCGACACATCGTTCCTCGTCTCTACCATCATTGCCATTATGCCTATTGCCATTGCCACCATTATGGAACATATCGGTGATATGTGTGCCATTTCGTCTACTGTGGGTAAGGACTTTCTGAAAGAACCGGGATTGCACCGCACGTTGATGGGCGACGGTCTGGCAACGGCACTGGCTTCGCTCTTCGGTGCTCCTGCCAATACGACTTACGGCGAGAATACCGGGGTGCTGAACCTCACCAAGGTCTTCGACCCCGCTGTCATTCGTCTGGCTGCCGTCTTGGCTATCCTGCTCTCGTTCTGTCCGAAGTTTGCGTGTCTGATTGGTCTGATGCCCGCAGCTACCATCGGTGGCGTGAGCCTCATCCTCTACGGCATGATATCAGCTGTCGGTGTGCGCAATCTGGTGGAAGATGGCGTAGACTTCAATTCTTCCCGTAACGTCTTTGTGGCAGCATTGATTCTGGTCGTTGCCATCGGCGTGAAATACGGTGCCGACGACAATGTGAGCTGCGGTCCCATTCATTTCTCAGGACTGGCCCTGTCGGCTCTCGTGGGTATCATTCTCAACGCCATCCTTCCTGGTAAGTTAGGAATGAAGGTGAAGAGCGTCCACGGCAAGGAAAAGTCCGGCAGCTAACCTTTCGCGCAATGAGAAAGATTGAAGATATTCAGGAACTGCGCCAGATTCAGATGGGCATTCTTGACGAGGTCCATCGCTTTTGTGAGGCTCACGGTCTGCGCTACTTCCTGTCGAGCGGCACACTCATCGGGGCGGTGCGCCATAAGGGATATATTCCTTGGGATGACGATATAGATATCTATATGCCACGCAAGGATTATGAAGAGTTCCTCCAGACTTATACTTCTGATTCAGGGCATTATCGAGCTATTAATCCTCAGACGGAGCAACACTATTATTATACCTTTGCCAAGGTCGTCGACCTCCGTACGCGGATGGTGGAGAAGGAAACGGCTGGATACGAAATCGGTGTCTATATGGATATCTTTCCTGTCGATTATGTGACGGATGACTTGCAGGAGCGCGAACGTATCTTTAAAAAGAAAAAGTTGCTTTATAAGATAAGGAGATGCAAGATTTCGAAGAACAACTATCTACGTTCACGCCTAGCTTATTATGTCTATAAAAATTGGCCTATGAGTGTCGGGCAGATAGAGCGTAAGATTCGGAAGTTGATAGTGTTGACAGAGCCGACGCGTACTGTCTGCAACATGACGGAGGCAGGGCCTGGCATCAAGGGTTGTTTCCCCGCCGAGGATATAGCTTCGTCAGTAGATATTGAGTTCGAGGGCAAGCAGTATAAGACGATGGTGGGCTACAAGGATTATCTGGAGCGTACGTATGGCGACTACATGACGCTACCTCCTGTAGAGCAACGCGTCACGCACAAGTTCGAGGCGTATTGGAAGTAACTATACCCAGATTTTCTTGTCCTGCTTTTGGTATTCAAAACCTTGTGAGGTTTTGCTGGCTTTCTCGTATATCTTTGAGGCGAATACAATGTCATGGAGAGCTAAACCGTAATTGTAGCTAAGAATACGTTCGTCATCATTGGTACGACCAGGATTCTTTCCTTGCAGTACATGGTGAATCTCATCGTATTCGTGGAACTGATTGAAGTACTTCCACGTCTGAATCTGTCCTGTGTCGTCGCCAAACACCTTGTCGAAAAAGAGGTCGCAATTCTGGAAACCACGCACGTGGACGGGAATCACCGTCACACCTTTCTTATATAGACTGTTGTCTGGGAAGAGCAATTCTGTGGCTACGGTGACGCATGATATCACGACATCGGCTTCTGAGAGGAATGTCGTGGGATTGTCGATAATCTCAAATGTCACATTGTCGTAGGCCTTGAAACGTTCAATGAACTGCTCGGCCTGATCTTTATAACGCATCAGACGAATGGTGATGCGACGATCTTCGTTGTCTGCAATGATACAGAGGGCTACGGCGCGTGCAATATTGCCCAATCCTATCATCGAATACGTGTCAACGCCTTTGCGCTGAAAGGTTCTTGCAGCTAAAGCTGCTACAGCACCCGTCCGCATGGCTGTAATCCAATCACCATCCATGATGGCTAAGAGCTGTCCTGTCTCTGCATCATAGAGCGTGATGTCGCTCTTCAGCGTAGGTGTTTGTCCCTCAATGCGACTCACCAGTTTCAGACCAAAATACTTTCTACCATTGTATTTAGGCAAAAGACATGGCATAGAGGTCATAAAATCCTCACCTTGTGGATGAACACTGAGTTTGGCGGGCATTTGGGCATCGTCTTTCATCAGAAAGCCTTGTTTGACCCATTCAATGCACTCTTTTGGACTAATGTTTAGTGCATCTATTTGTTGCTGTTGGATGATGGAAACCATACCTCTATTTTAGTGTTTTGAGTCCTTCAATGAGTCGCGTGTTGTCCTCGTGATTTCTGACGGCAATGCGCATGTATTGCTTGTTGGGGTCGAGACCCGGCTTCAGACTACAGTCACGTGTCAGGATGTTGTGCTGCTTGAGCATGTAGATGACAATCTCGCTGGCTTTGTAGGGTGGCAACACCTCGCAAAGGAAGTAGTTCGCCTGTGAGGGCATCACACGCAGATAAGGAACTGTACGCAACTGGTGTTCGAAGTCGGCACGTTCTGCTACGAACTTCGCGCAGGCACGCTGGTAGTCCTTCTCGTGCTTGTTGTATATTTGCATGAAGAACTCGGCAAACGAGTTGAGGTTCCAGATACTCACCTCTTTTTTAATACGCGCGATGAGATCTTTGTCGGCAGAACAGAGAATGCCCAGACGTAAGCCTGGCACACCAAAGCTTTTCGAGATGCTCTTCATCACCGCCATGTGGGGATAAACCTCCAGCGTTTCATCGCTCAACAATGAATTCGTTGCGTAGTCCTCGCTGAAGTCTACAAAGCTTTCATCGACCACCAAACGGATGCCCTTGCCTTCGCACCATTGCGCCAAGCGCAGGATGTCATCCTTGGGGATGAAATTGCCCGAGGGATTATCGGGGTTGATGACCATCAGTTGGCGGATGTCCTTATCGCCAAAGAATGCCATCAGGTCGTCGGCACTATAGCGGTAGTCCTCGTTTTGCGGTACGAAGGTCACCTGGCTGTCCTTATCATATCGATTGGGGTATTCCTCAAACGTCGGACGGATGAATCCAATCTTGCCTTGCGACTCCTCCATCAACACCTTAATCAGTTCTGCGGCACCGTTGCCTGGAACGATATATTCTTCGCTCACCCCAAAGCATTTGCTGGCAATCAGTGTGTTCACCTTCATGCCGGAGGGGTATTCCGTCAGCAGCGTGTCGAAGTTGGCACGCAGTTCGTCCTTCATCCTGCGACTGGGGAAGTAGGGATTCACCAGGTAGCAATAGTCGAGCATCTGGGGGAATCGCCAGAAACCGCCATAGCGGCCGTAGTATTTGCGCAACACGTCCTGCTCGTCGGCAAACAGCGCCTCGGCAATGTCGAGGTCTTGCTTGTCGTCAATCTCGTACCACTTCTCCTGTCCGATAGGCAATGCCTTCATGTCGTGGTTATTCAGTAGCGAGATGATGCGCAACACGTTCTCGTAGTATTCGTTGTTGCCCACGGCTTTCGTATAAGCATCGAGGAACGGCACGTACTTTTGTCGCGAGAACTCCTTCGACAGCTTGTAGATGTTTACCGTCTTGTAGTACGAGCCCACTTCGTTATAGTCGAATGCGTCCTTCGAGATGAAGTTTACGATGTTCTGCTCGTCGTCCAACCGCACCATTGTACCGTCCATCCACGTCTCGTATTTAGCCACGAGAGCGAGGTTGGGGTAGGGGTTGTCCGCAATCATCGGGATGATGCGGTCGCTGAAGATGAGGTCGCTCTCAATGAGCAGCGTGTCATCCTCCTGCAACTTGTCCTTCACCAGTGCCAGCGAATAGATGTTGTTGGTCTTGTCGTAGACGGGGTTCTCGGCAAGCTCGATACGTTGAACGTTATAATTCGCTTCGATATACTCGCGCAGTTCCTTGCCCTTATATCCTACGACGATGATGATGCGGCTTAGCTGCTGCTTGGCCAACTGACCTAACAGGCGGTCGATGAGTCGCACACCATTCACAGGAACCATACATTTTGTATTGTCCTTCGTATAGTCGCCCAATCTGCGACCCATTCCCGCTGCCAATATAATCGCCTGCACTTTTTACCCCTTTTTACTTTTTTACCCTTTTACCTTTTTACTTTTTTACCTTTATCCCTTTATCCCACTTGGCTTCCGGGTTT
>Ga0310696_10001661_pt1 | contig 31683 bp, 24 predicted proteins | sample AusTroGonzalo_MG_4_FD_203885 | JGI IMG/M metagenome (GOLD analysis project Ga0310696, IMG submission 203885) | Bovine rumen microbial communities from tropical cattle in Woodstock, Queensland, Australia - Gonzalo_02 (v2) (version 2) | ecosystem: Host-associated > Mammals > Digestive system >... | reverse complement strand
GGCAACTCGACAGACTGGAGGCGAGGACATTCATAGAAAGCAGCCTGGCCCATACTGACCACGCCTTCGGGCACGCTGACGCTGGTTATTTCGTCGCAGTAAGCAAACGTGCAACGACCTACCTCAAGTACGGGATAGCTCTTTCCGTTGTACTCTACGGTGCTGGCTATCTTCACAGCGCCCACAGGCTTTTCGTAGCCATCCCACACGGTTTCTATAGTCTTAGGGAAAAAGACAGGATAGCCACAAAGAGCATGCGTCTGGTAGGTAAGAGTGTCGGTTCTCAGTCTGTAGTATAGCGTTTCTCCCTCATGTGTATAGGTGAACACATTATAATTGGGATTCCACACTTCCTTGATATTGTTGAAACAGGTCCATTTCTCCCTGTATGAGTCCATGCAGCCGCCAGGAACGTTGACGACGACCTCATCCTTCACCACTTTTCCGAACGGATCGCCATTGAGTAAAACCGGTGCTACAGGTGCTAGTGAGTTTATTTTCTTCAGGTTGGTGCAATTTTGGAAAGACATTGCAACAATCTTTTCTGTAGAGTATCCAAAGGTAACCTCAGAGAGCGCGGAGCAGTTTGCAAAAGCCAATATCAAGATACTCTTAACAGAGTCAGGTACGACAATGGATTTCAGACTTTTACAACCCGTAAAGAGGTAAGCATTAATCGTTCTGAGGCCTTTAGGGAGAGTGGCGGAGACAAGATTCTCACAATACTCGAATGCGCCTACTCCAATGGAATCTACCGTATTAGGTATATCTATCGAAGTCAAGTTATGAAGATCCACGAACGCATATCTTGATATCACCTGCACAGATGCAGGGATTGTCACCGTACCGTTGGCGTCGGCGTCCAGACAGGCATCCAACTGGGTTTTGGACTCGTCGGGATAGGCAAAGTTGCCATCCACAACACCGTTCAACGAAAGCGCATTCCAGTAGTAGTAGATATCTGGAGCTGGGCCATGGTACTCAACATGACGTACATAACGGAAAGCGTTGTCTTCGATGGTGGTGACTGTGGCGGGAACCACCAGGTTTTTGATGCCTGAACATCCGGCTAAGGCACCCGACTCAATGGTGGTCACCGTAGCAGGAATAGATACACTCGTCAGTCCATAACAATTCAAGAAAGCACAATTTCCAATCGTTGTCACTGTGTAGGTCACACCGTCGTGCGTCACACTTTCGGGAATCACCAGGTCACCTGTCGGGAGCGTTTCGTAGACATCGCTGCCCAAAGCCGGTGCAAGCTCGGAAACAACCTTGACATTACTGCCGTCAATGTTGTAGTACAGCGTGTGGCCACTGGGCGACACAGCAGTGAAGTCATAGGCCGAACAGATGCCGACCATCAGACTGAATACTGCAAGAAGTAATAATCTTTTGCCTTTCAGGCGAAAATTCTTACGCTCGGCAGAACAAACTGATTTGTTCTGCTTTCTCTTAATCGAATCTTTCATAATAGTTTTTGTTTATAGAGTTAATAATCTGTTGTTTCTAGGCACAAGGCTGCGATTAAGCGAGAGCCATAAGAACTTGTTCTGTATGGCCGAGCGTGAGCAGGCTCGCTAATTTGTTGGCAAAAGTAATGGGAAACGCCCGAAAGCATTTCCCATTGCTTGAAAACTATGTGCCAATTCTTGAAAAACTACTATTTACAGCTGTTTTGCCGCTTTTCTATACTCCGACGGCGACATGGAGTAGTGCTCGCGGAAGAGACGGTTGAAGGTACTACGGTTGGTGATGCCGCTCATTTCGATGATGAGTCCCACGGGGTCGTCAGTCGTAGAAAGCAGTTTGGCGGCGTGGCGAATGCGGTGGAGGTTGAGGAAGTCGGCGGGCGTTGTGTTGGCACACTCATGCAAGGCTGCGTACACATACTGATAGTTGGTGCCAAGGAGGCGGGCCAGCGTCTCATGGTTCGTATCGGCATCGGTATAGACTTCCGACTGTTTCATCAGTTCGCACAAACGACGGTAGAGCTGCTGATTCTGTGTTAGTATTTCTTCTGGCTGAGCCTGCAACTGGCGCTGCTCTTCGGCCTCGGCCTGTTCGCGTTGCTGTATCTGCTCGTAGAGGCTGCGGTTTTTCTCTGCTAACTGGCGGTTGTAGCGGTGGATACGCCAAATGATATAGACTGCCATCAACAGCAGCATGACGGTGGCGATGAGGACGATGCGGTGTGTTGTCAGCGACTGGCGCTTACGGATAATCTCCTCTTCCTGCTGTTTGATTTCTTGCAGCTGCTCCACGTCGGCCTGCCGCTCCTGCAAACGCACGGAGTCTGTCAGCAGCCGCATATAATCGCCCAACGTCAGCGCCTCTGCTGTGCGCTCGGCCTTTTGCAAAGCATCGTATTTGTATTTGAGCAGCGTCTTGACGTAGTTATTGGTGACAAAGTCGCCATCTGAGCGCACGATGGAGTCGGCCTCGTCAAACAGACGGAGCGCCTCGTCGTAACGGCCCATCATGGTCAGGTAGACGCCTTCAGCCGTCTTGTCGGCAGCATCCAGATTTGGGGACTGCTGATGTTCGCGGAAAAGAGCCTCGGCCTGTTCATGCTGACCACATGCTGCATAGACCATCGCCTTGCTGATGGTCACGTTGTTGCGGCGCATCTGCACCACCCAGTCGGCATTGTCGGGACACTGCGTCAGACGGTTCATCGCCGTATCCATTTTCGCCATCAGCGGCAATGCCTTGTCTGCCATCTTGTTGTCAATATACAGGTCGTTGAGCGATAGTAGCGCGTAGATAAGCGGGTCAATATCTCCATAATTGGTGGCATGCAGCGTGCTCTCCATCAGGATCTCGGCGCATTGCAGGAACAGCCGTTCGGCCTCATCCACATGGTTCAGTTCGCTTTCACACTCGGCTATCTGCGACAAAGCCCTGCATTTCATGGTTATGCCCCAAGCGGATGTTCCGTCACCCACAAAAGCAAGGATTTCCTTAGCCAGGGCGAGGGATTTACCGTATTCGCCACTGTCGTAGGCATTGTCGGCAAGAATCCAGCGAGTTGCGCAATAGTCGCTGCTGTCGGCAGACGTGACAACGGCATGCTCAGCCTCCGCCGCGATAGCTTTCTCTGCGTAGTAAGCCGCCATCCGTCTGCGGTTTGCATTCTCATAGATGATGGCCTTGATAGTGTTGGCCCGTATCGCCGTAAACACCCCTGCCTGCTCCGCACTATCCACCCCCTCCAAGGCTTTGTCCATATCGTTGAATGCCAAGTCCTGCAGTTCGATGCTCAATGCCTCATTCTCATTGCTTTGTCTGTTTTCTGTACAGGCGGTAATTGTAACTGCTGTACATACTAATATTATAAGGTATTTGATTGATTCCATCATGTCTAATTTGTGTGCAAAGATACGAATATTTTTCAAGATGCCAAACGTTTGGTATATGAAATGCCACGAAAGGGTGATTGTGGGAGTACCAAAACCGCCGTACCTTTGCAGCGTGAAAAGTTCACACTGCGAAATATCAGAAAATAATATAGTATTAATTAAAGGTAAAAAGGAGATTTCAGTATGAGAAAAGCAAGAATCCTACTTAGTGCCGCACTGGCAACAACCCTTTCGTTTGGTTTTGTATCATGCTCAAGCAGCGATGATGACAACAGTGGAAACAGTAATCAGGTGACCGATGAGAATGTCGTGGCCGATGATGCCAGCGCCATATCACTTGTCAATGGTGTCTATAGTCACTGGCAGCCCCTCAGCTCTTCTTTCTCGTTTATCATCGAGCTGAATAGTAATAAACTGATTTCTTTCGAGGGTGAAGAGAGTGAGGCTGGTCCTGTGAATAGTCGTTTCGAACAGGAACCCACTACCTGGTATCAGGTCAAGATATTCAACCATCTGCTGCTTGGTATTGCTCAGGACAACGAGGCCATTACCACTATAGAGAACTCGCTGAAGGGCGGAAAGGTTTCTCAGAATGGCTATAACGCTGCTGTGGGTAAGGCAAAATTCCTGCGTGCCCTGGCTTATTTGAAGTTGGCCCAGTTGTGGGGTGAGGTACCTGTGTTTACGGAGAAGGGTGGCAGTACCACCGAGCGTAAGAGCATCGACGAGGTGTTCAATCAGATTGTAGCAGACCTCACCGATGCAGAGTCACTGCTGAAGAACTATGATGGCGATCCCCGCGTACCCTCAAAGCAGGCAGCCCAGGCACTGCTGGCTCGTGCTTATCTTGTATGGGGCGACAATCCCCTCTCGGCTGCTGAGGTACAAGCTATTGCCAATGGTCAGACAGACCCACAGTTCACTAAGACCGACAGTCGTTTGGAAAAGGCAGTGGAATATGCTAACAAGGTTATTGCCAGCGGTCTGTTGAAGCTCGACCCCGATTACAACAAGCTGTGGGGACGTGAGTACGAGAGCAACAAGCGTGGCACTAACGAGCACCTGTTTACGATTGCTCACGATGGTGATAAGGTGGATGCTCAGGGTAACCACCAGACCCACTGCTCTTGGACTTTCCCCTTCCAGAATGGAGAGAATGGTAGCGGTTATACCCAGAACCATACCGAGGTAGCCGATGATAACCTCTATGACGACTGGAAGGCTGAACAGCCCAATGACAAGCGTCTGACCGAGACCTATTTCGTTGAAATCAAGAACCCAGAGGATGGCAAGACCTATCATTATTACTCACCCATCTATACCCCCATCAATGGTAAGGGCGTAGACCAGAGCTATGAGAATAGTGAGAACCTCGAGATTACCAAGAACTCTGTTGACCGTATCGAGATTCGTTATGCTGAGGTGCTGCTCATCAAGGCTGAGGCTCTCGTACAGCTGGGTCGCAACAGCGAGGCTGCCGAGCCCTTCAACCAGTTGCGTCGCCGTGCCGGCATCGCCGAAGTCAGCGCTCCCACCTTCGATCAGATCAAGCGTGAGTGGGACTACGAGTTCACCTATGAGCAGTTCTCAGTGTTGAACAGCTACCGTTGGAAGGATCTTATCTCAAGCGTGAAGCAGGTGAAGAACTACAAGCACTTTGCCGATGACTGGAAGACCTCACTTGGCAATACCTATACTGCCGACCAGGAGGCTTACTTCACAAAGGTGCACAACCACCTGCGTGCTAAGTACAACAACGTGCGTGGTCGCCACTACCGTCAGCCTATCCCCACAGGTCTTAGCGGCGAGGATCTTGGCATCGCCCAGAACCCCGGTTATTAATCTGATAGTTCAACTCTCGCAAGCGAAACTTGCCTTTGGCTATAGGGGCAAGGGTCAAGGAGCAAGAGGATAGTTTATAAACGTTGTTAAAAACAGGCGGGCGCAATCTGATTTGCGTCCGCTTTTTTTCTGAATGGCGCATAAAGAACCTGTTCATGTGATTATACTTTCTGTTAGAAGATGGAATGTAAATATTTTTGCCATTCAAAAAATTGGCAAATTCTTCTTAAAATTAAACATTTTTTTTCGCGTTCTAATTAATGCGATGATTTGACTCGAGTTATTTCGTGAATTGACTCGATTAAATTCACGATTTTACTCGAGTCAAATCACGAATTCACCTTATAAGGGAAAAACAATAGTTCCAGTGGCAGAGAAAAAAATGAAGGCTGTTATGGAGTGTAAAACTTTTTCTTGCGTTTAATAATGACGATGACTTTGCTGTTTTTGCTGCCACCTGCTTATTGGTAACTTAAGCTACTTATCAAAAAGAACCATATTAACGAGTGCTAAGTGACATACTTACGAGTGCTAAGTGACATATTAAGCATTACTAAACGGCATACTTTTGGTGACTTTTCTGGTGAGCCAAAATATATTTCGAATTTTATTTTGAGTTGTTACCTTTTATTTGTACCTTTGCACATAAGTATCGCCGAAGCATCGTATACGGTGCCCGACCTACGGTCGAAAGTTCCCTGAGTGCAGGGTGGCGGTGCGATTTTAGTTGGAAATTAATAGCATCAGCTATTTATTCAGAGAATCATGAAACCTAGGAAATTTCTATGATTGTAACACTTTGGGTAAGTCAGCCGATGCCCGTGCTTTGGCGCGGGCATGACTTATATCTAGTGTTACAGGTATTCCTAGGACCTCATGATTCAAGAGAAGAGCCATGACTCGCGCTTCTTTTGTGTCCTGAGGTCTTTTGAATATACCTGTAAACAAGTCTGAAGATATAGCCTGATTGCTCATAAAACGACAAGTATTAATAACAAAAAACAATAAGAATTACTGCGTTTTATGCATCCTTGATCAGACTGTTGGAGCAGAATTAGCACTTCACAGAATACACCAGTCAGGCAAGGCAACGGATGTTTACGCTCTTCTAACGGAGGGCGTGGACAGAATGGTTGTTGTCTGGTGTAGGCCGTGCTAAGCCTTGCTCCTCTCAATCTCTTCCGCGCCCTCTTTTCAAAAAAACGAAAAGGGGGCTTTTTCGTAGGCCTCAGCAAGGAAGACTATGCCAAGAATTAATGATATCAGAAACAAAAGACAGACACTGGGACTGTCTATAAAGGAATTATCAGATGCACTAGGTTGGGGAAGGTACGGAGAAAGACTTCTTCGCTCATACGAGCAAGGTGATGCGAATATCCCCGATGTTCAATATGGAGAAATCATGCATTTTGCTGAGCATCGTCCGTATACTGTGTTAAATCCAGATCCACATTTTACCTTTATTGATTTATTTGCAGGAATCGGAGGTATAAGATTACCTTTTCAAGAATTAGGAGGTCAATGTGTATTCTCATCAGAATGGGACAAGCATGCACAGACAACATATCGAATCAATTATGGTGAAACGCCTGCTGGAGATATTACCAAGATCATCACAAACGAGATTCCAGATTTTAATATTCTTCTTGGTGGTTTTCCCTGTCAACCCTTTTCACAAGCAGGTAGGCATCTTGGGTTTCAAGACACTCGTGGTACTTTGTTTTTTGAGATTGAGAGAATCATCAAAGAAAAGAAAGATGCAGGTGTCGCACCACATGCTTTCCTACTTGAAAATGTTAAGCAGCTAAGAGGGCACGACGGAGGGAACACATTTAATGTTATTATGGACCACCTTCATCGTCTAGGCTATAATGCAACAGCAAGAGTTTTAAGGGCTGGAGATTTTGGTGTACCCCAAAACAGAGAACGAATATATATTGTTGGATTTGACATGGATTATTATAATATTCCCGCTGATTATGAATTTGAATTTCCTGAACCAAATCATATTCCAACAAGACTAGGTGATATTCTTGAAGAAAATGTAGATGAAAAATATACCATCAGCGACCAACTTTGGGCAGGGCATCAGAGAAGAAGAGAAGAACATCAACGTAGAGGTAATGGTTTCGGTTATTCTCTTTTCAATGCAGATAGTCCATATGTGAACACCATCAGCGCTCGATATTACAAAGATGGTAGCGAGGTCATGATTGATCAAGGCCCCCATCTCAATCCAAGGAAGTTAACGCCACGAGAATGTGCTAGACTTCAGGGGTATCCTGAGGACTATATAATACCTGTATCAGATACTCAAGCATATAAACAGTTTGGTAATTCTGTTGCAGTCCCTGTTATTAGAGCAATAGCTCAGAGAATGCTTGAAGAAATGAACAACTTGCCATTGTTATAAACGTATGGGAAACTGATTGTGAAATAGAGTTACGATGTTTGATAATCCTGAACAAGAAATAAAACTCTCGAAGAATATGTGAACTATCAGTTTTGAGAATAGTTTTACTTCTGTTTCTTAGAGACTTATTACAAGAAAACGTAAAACAATTGATGTAAAATAATTATTGACCAATATGGAACTAAAAAATCTAAATGTTCTAAAAACAGAAACCGAATCAAAATACAAAAACAGTTTCTCGTTTGGAGAAAAACGATTGCCCAAGTCGTTTAAGGAGTTGATAAAACAATTTGATAATGATCGTATCACTTATAACGAATTCTCGTTCATAGTTCAACGTACTTCTGAAGGAAAAATTGTAGCTCCTAATCAGTGGTTATATATTGCAGCGTTTTACTCATCCTATTATAAAGAGTTACTTGAATATAAGGAAGAATTGTATAATCACCTTCTACCGAAGTACGACAGCAAAAAAGTTGCTTTGGAAGAACCTATTAAAGCCTGTTTCGACAATTTGGAAAATGCCCAATCATTATTAGAGCATTATCCCGATGGTCAAAACAAGGATTACTTAATTCGTTTCCTTTCTGATTATAAATGGTGGGGAGGAGCTAAAACTATTGATAGATCTGATTTCTGTGCTTCGGCTATTCTTTCGAGTGCCGGACTGGTAAATGCAGCCCAAGGGTATGTCACAGATATTTGTAAGTTTTTGGCAAAGAATCCGGAAGCAGAAAACATCCTATTGACAGCGTCATTATCAGAAGAGAATGATTACATAACACTCTCAAAAGAAGAATTATTCCGCCAATTATCTGCCGCAACTTTCTTGAGAAAAGCATTAAAAATCGTCATTAGCGAGGACTCTAACCTTTCTAAATTGGAAGCACTTGACAAATACAAAGAAACGAATAAGCAATTAAGGATAAACGGCTTCAATCTTTGGAGAAAGAAGGAAGAATTACCTCTGAGGTTAGAAGACGTATATCAAGACATAGAAATTGTATACGAAGGTCAATGTTATGTCATGTACCTTGAGTGGACTCCTGCAAATATGGAGAATTTGTTCTTCCCTGTTTTTAACAAGGCCTATGCAGACATGTTCAAAATGGAAAGGGATGGAAACGTCTATGTTCTCTATAAGTTAAGTAAAACCAGAAAAGCCCGTAAGGCTGTCGAACCTCTTCAGCAAATCTATTATGGTGCCCCTGGTACAGGAAAAAGTCATGAGGTAAAAAAGCAAACGGGAGAATTATCTGTAGATAATGAAGATAAGGATTTACCAAACGTGTTCCGTACTACTTTTCATCCTGACACGGATTATTCTTCTTTCGTTGGATGTTATAAGCCCTCCATGCGTAAAACAGGCAAGAAGCATCAAGTAGATGGAAAAGATGTAGATGATGAGGAGATAATCTATGAATTCGTTCCTCAGACTTTTACTGACGCATATGTTTATGCATATAAGAATCCTACTGAACCAACCTATTTGGTTATTGAAGAAATAAATCGTGGCAACTGCGCACAGATATTTGGCGACTTATTCCAACTATTAGACAGAAAGAACGGTGTCTCTGAATACGGAATCAAATCCGATAAAGATTTAGCCAAATACTTATATGATGAATTAGGAACTGACGCTGATGGCATAAAAGACGGGAAACTTCGTTTGCCTGCTAATCTGAACATTTTAGCCACAATGAACACCAGCGACCAGAGCTTGTTCCCAATTGATTCTGCTTTTAAACGCCGTTGGGAGTGGAAGTACACTCCAATAGCCCAAGGCAAGGATAAGAGTGGAAACTTATTGAAATGGAAGATAGAGGGTCAGGGAGAGAACTCTTGGTGGACTTTCATACAAGGCATTAATGAGGTTATCGACGTCACTACACATAGCGAGGACAAGAAATTAGGATTCTTCTTCTGCAAGGATCAAGGCGGAGAAATAAAGAAAGAAACATTCGTAAACAAGGTGGTTTTTTACTTGTGGAACGATGTGTTTAAAGTATATGGCTTTAAGTCTGAGATATTTGACAAGAAAGGAAATGGTGACAAAACGGAAAAGATTACATTTAAGAGTTTCTATAAAGATGATGGTTCTGTGAACGAAGAAACCATGAGTGTTTTCGTGAAGAACGTTATGGCAAAGGCTCCAAAGGAGAACTCCAATGATGATGCGCCAAATGAAAGCGAAGAAATAACTGAAGGAAGCGAAACAGAGGCATGAAACTGCTGATAGAGGGTTATCATTACAGTCCTGAAGCCATCAAGTCGCTTGGGCGACTGATGGGTGACCTGACGTGGAGGGATGGCACAAAGAGCAAGGATTATGTGGGCTATTATTATAGCGCACAGCTTGCAGATTGTGTCTTTTTCCTTCCTAAAGTGGTACTTGACAAGAAAGGACTGTTATTTGGCAGATATAACCCCAATGAAGTCGTAAATGTTGAGAAGTTGTTGGAGAACCCCAAATATGGTACAAGCGATTATAGTTTTTTGTATGGTTTTACCGTTTGGCTTTATCGAGGACTGAAAGAATTCGTGAGGTTAAACCCTAAGTCCAGCATCGTAAAGATGAAGGATATCAGTGCCGTTGATATGCAAGGAGAGAAAGTGTCGAACACCTATCTGGATATTATGTTGTCGTTGCAGAAATTCCAGGAAGAGAATCCTGACTACTTCACGTTTATAGTGAAGAATATGCACAGTGGCATGAACAAGGTGAATTGGACAAAGACTGTAAGCCATGAAAATGCAATAATACAAGACAAAACTCCAATATATCTAAATCTAATAAATAAGAAAAGGCAGATAAACTTTGACGAAGAACTATTAGTGATATTCTATTCTATCCTGAGCTACATGAAGAAGGTATTCGGCTTTGAGGTAAATATCAATTATAACTACGAGCTGTTGACCGATATGGAGTTTGAAAATTGGATAGATTATTATGGAGAGGTACGATTGAAACAGATACGATATAAGTACTTCTCAGACAAAGATCTTCAGTTATGGACTCTATGCAACGACTTCTTTGAGAGAGCTACAAGTATTCATAGTGACAAGCAGTATAAAGACTTCCTGATAGTGGAAAACTACCATGTTGTATTCGAATCAATGGTAGACGAATTGCTTTCAGACAAGGGGCTTGACGTAGATGATTTGAAAGAACAGGAGGATGGAAAGAGAGTTGACCATATATATGCTTACCAAGGCTTGATAAACAAGAATAAAATATACTATATTGGTGACTCAAAATATTACGGAATCGGTGCGCCCGTTGCTGAATATTCTGAATACAAACAATATACGTATGCAAGGAATGTAATACAACATAATTTGAGTTTATTCCTCGAAGACACAAAGGATGCACGAGGAAGACGTAAGAATATAGGAGAAACATACCTTATATACAGAGATGAGGATACTGACGGGTATAGCATAACTCCTAACTTCTTTATTTCTGCGCGTATCAGCGAGAACGAAGAAGAAAGAGGGTATTATGAAGATCATCTTCAAGCTAGAGATGAAATAAAAAGTATAAGGCATTTTGAGAACCGTTTGTTTGATAGAGATACTCTTCTACTGCAACACTACGATATTAATTTCCTTTTCGTATTGTCTCTTTATGCACAAAGTAATGATGGACTAAAGAAGGAGTTCAAGGAAAGAACCAAAGAACAATTTAGAAAGAATATATTATTATTCTTGAAAAAGGAATATGCATTTTTCTCGCTTCAGTTAAAGCCAAAAGCAGATAGGAATGAAGGCGAGGATGATGAGAATGTACTTGATGGAATGCACAAGGCCATAGAGAAGCATTTCCGTAGTAGCATAGGCAAAGTGTTCCGTCCTTATAGTGATGAGAAATTCATGTATGTGGGATTGGAAAACAATGAAAAATTTTATGAAGACAATCACAGGTTGTTGGCCGAGTTGAGCAAGGACTTTATCATACGCCACTATACTCTTAACACAAATCCTACAGACGAACTTAACAAATTATATCAGTTGGAAGTGGAGTTAGATAATACCCTCTCTACGAATAACGAATCCTTAAAATTTGAAGAGGTCGCAAATGAAGTATTCCTTATTGGTGGTTGGCGTAAAGATAAGAACCAATTGGAATGGATTCACCAAAACATGATGTATAACATCCGTAGAAAGACTAGCAAGACTCAACGTAGTGGCGCTTTTAATAAAGCGGATATAGATGTCGTTTCAGCAAAGTATCTTATATTATACGAGATCGAAAGTGACTATTCTTCGTATGAGATTTATCGCTTAGACGGACATAACCTGCGTAACGAAGAATACATGCGGAAGATGAATTACATCAGACCTGAAGGAAACTATGTGGTGTATGACATTAAGCGTATGTCACGTAACTTCAACCTCATTGATGTAAGGAATGTAATTGAAGCAGCTCGAATAGAGGAAATGGAAAGAAGACGTAAAGAAGGCAACTTAGAAGAGGGATGGGAAAAGAAGTGGTATGGGACACCTATCTTTAAGAGAGGCGAGGAATTGATTGCGTTTAAAAAAGGAAGAAACATTTTGGACTGACACCCAAAGAATGACAGTTGGGGATTGGCCCCTGTCATAACTTGTGATTGATATAAACTCGCTGATCTCATCGGAAGTGTAATCAAAGTGCATAGCAGACTACGTTGGGTTCCGGGAGCAGACTAAATCCTTTTTATTTCTGCATCTACAACAAAAATGTCGCCTTCATCATCAACAAGGACATTGCGAGGAACAAGATCCCATACCTCATACAGATTGTTCTTAAAACGTCCTTCTTCGGACGTTTTCTCAAAGCCAAGTGCAGCCATATAGGTATCTATCATAATGCGAGTGGCAGGATGTGCATTCGCGACCCTTGGCTGAACGATAACAGGTTGCACAGTTCTTCCATCAAATCCGGCAAAGCCATAGAAGGAATAAGCGGTATCTGGAAAAACAGCATTGTGCATCAAAACCTTATGTAGTAAGGCTGTGATGCTTCCAGAGTTAAGTAAGTTGTTGACTTTGTATATGACTTTATCATTGACATAAGTGTCGTTTTCATTGCCACTTGGGCCAGGTACGCCAAGGTTGAAGACTTCCATCATAGGAATCCAATAACCTTGACTTTTTGCCATCTGTTCAGCAGAACGTTGTTCCGTCTCAAAACGGGTTACATTTTGCTGGCTATCTCCACATTGCGCTTCATGTATTGCGCAAAGTCGCTCGAGCTCATCGGCGATTGCTGCGATGCGATTATCTTCCGCATCTTGCGTTCTGTAACTTCCTTGTGGAACTGATTTAGAAATGTCATGACTCATCGTTGTTTTATTACTTCTGCGCAAAGATAGGTATTTTTTGGGAATTAACAAATGCTTTTCGCAATTATTTTTATAACTTTGCAGAATATTAAATAAGGTATGGATAAACTCTCTGCACAGCAACGACACGCTAACATGGCAGCCATTCGGTCGAAAGACACGAAGCCGGAGATGATTGTGCGGCGTGGGTTGTGGAAGAGAGGGTTCCGATATCGCTTGAATTATAAGCGGTTGCCTGGGCATCCAGACTTGGTACTGAGGAAATACAGGACGTGCATCTTTGTGAATGGGTGCTTCTGGCATGGACATGGCGCTTCGCTAAATGAGAAAGGAGAAATGATAAATGAGAAATCTTGCTGTAAGATTCCGAAGACGAACCGTGAGTTCTGGGTGGCGAAGATTCGCAGGAACAAGGAGCGAGATAAGGAGGAACAGAAGAAACTGGCAGCGATGGGCTGGCACTGCATCACGGTATGGGAGTGTGAGCTGACGCCAAAGAAATGGGAAGAGACTTTGGAGTCTATAGCTTTTACTCTTAACCACATCTGGCTACAGGACAGAACATGTAAGAAGGATGATATAAGAAGGCAGATGGAGGAAGAAAATATGCGGATGCCTATGGCAGCAGAAAGCAATAACACATGAAACAGATAGAAGTCGTAGCAGCGATAATACAACGAGATAATAAGATATTCGCCACACAGAGAGGATATGGTGAATGGAAAGACTGGTGGGAGTTTCCTGGCGGAAAGATGGAGGCTGGGGAAACACCAGAAGAAGCATTGAAGCGGGAGATTCGCGAGGAGCTTTCTACGGAGATTAGTGTGGATAAGTTCCTTTGTACGGTGGAGTATGATTATCCTGCCTTTCACCTCAAAATGCATTGCTACCTCTGCTCCTTGCTTACAGAAGCGCTGCATCTAAATGAGCATGAAGCGGCGAAATGGCTTACTAAAGAGGAACTGGATAGCGTGAAATGGCTGCCTGCGGATTTGGAGGTAGTACAGAAAATACAAACATGAGTCTGGACAATTTGAGATATACTCCGCCTTTAGCAAAGAGCAGACAGCTAAAGGCGGAGTATATCTATTCACAGGGGCATGCCAAACGTTTGGTATGCGAAATGCCATATAAATGCGATTGTGGGAGTGCTGAAAGCGCAGTAACTTTGCAGCGTGAAAAGTTCACACTGCGAAGTCAGGCATCGCCTCGGCAATTCGAACAAGCTCGATTGCACTCGGCTCGCACTGACATTGCACTCGATAATTAGACGTAACATGTAGTATTAATTTTAAAAAGGTAAGGATTATGAAGAAAGTAAAAGGATTGTTTTTGATTCTGGCCGTTGCAGTGCTGACATCCTGCAATAGTAATGACGATGGTGTACAGGCAGGTATTGAGATCCCTGGTATTACGATAACAGATGATGCCGACTGCTGCTCAGCAGAGGAGGCACTGCAGGTGTATAAGTTCTTGCAGACCGTGAAGATTGTTCCTGAACTGTCGACCGAGATAGATGGTAAGTATAATGTCTTTGCCTATACAAAGACGGGTAGTTTCCATAATGGTTACAATGAGATTTTCTTCGTGGCAACAAAGAAGATCACGGGCAACTATATCAAGAACTTTGATATAACGAACATCACACCGTTGATGCACATGGTGAAGATGGATATGTATCACAGCACCCCGGTGGGACCTGCATCAACAAGTTTCAACGACAACTATCTGGCCGTGAAGCGCACATGGGTGTCTTTCGTTATGAACACCAGCGACGCCGGCTCATGGACATTGTCATACGACGCTTTGGTGCTGGGTAAGACGGGAGGCATTGAGAAACATGATATTGTGGTGAATGCACTGCCCGACGGACAGGCTTGGCTGAAATCATTCAAAGCTGGTGATGCAACGTACTATCTGTCGTTGGTGAATCCACTCGATTTCAAGACGGGCAGTAACACCATCACGGCCTATGTGTCGAAGAAAAGTGAGAAGGCCACGGTGCCCTATCAGATTGCATCTGAGACATTCACAATAGATATTGATCCGCGTATGCCTGACATGGGTAATCATACCTCACCCGACAACACGTCGCTTGTAAAACAGGAGGATGGTAGTTACAAAGGTAATATCAACTTGACGATGACTGGTCTGTGGCGTATCCACTTGACGGTGAAAGATGCACAAGGTGATGTTGTGGCTGGGGGTGAGGAACTGAGTTCTTTATACTGGGATGTCACTATATAGTAATTCGTGGTTAAAAGTAAAAAATGATGTTGGAAACTGTTTTGCTATCAATCATATTAATGTCTGATACGGTTCCCGTCGAAAAGGCACGCAATCTTGACGAGGTGGTGATTGTTTCACACAGAGAGGGTGGCAAACGGTCTGTGAAGGGGCAGGTGGCTACGATCGATGAGCATCTGCAGGAATTGAACCATGTGGAATTGGTGCGTCGCGGTTCGTATGCCTGGGAACCCACAGTGAACAATATGCAGACGGAACGCCTCTCAACGACCATCGACGGCATGAAGATATTCTATGCCTGCACAGACAAGATGGACCCCGTGACCAGTTATGTGGAGAGTGGCAACCTGCAGAGCATCACACTGAACTCTGGTCTCAATGGAAACCCGCAGGCCACTGGAAACATCGGTGGCGCCTTGGACCTGAGACTGAGAAAAGTGGGATTCCTGCGTGATGACAATATTCGCGGAATAAGTGAATGGAATGCGCAGGTGGGCTATGAGACTAACGGTAATGTGCAGGTGTATGGCACCGATGGAGCCTATAGCTCACGTCGCTTCTATGTCAATGGCGGTGCTTTCTTTCGTCATGCCGACAACTATAAGGCGGGTGGCAACAAGAAGGTGGACTTCTCTAAATTCCAAAAGGTGAACGCCTTTGTGAACAGTGGATATCAGATAGCAGCGAATGATGCTATTGAGGGTACTTTTATCTATGACCGCGCTTCTGACGTGGGCTATCCTGCCCTTAATATGGATGTGTCAAAGGCTGAGGCCTTCATCACCTCGCTGGCCTACAAACATCTGTTTGAGGATTCTAAGTTGGAGTCATGGGAGACGAAGGGCTATTATAACCATATCACCCATGTTATGGATGATACGACCCGTCCTGATGTGGAGATTCACATGGATATGCCTGGCGAGAGCTGGACGGCAGGTGTCTACTCGCTACTGTCTGGAACATACGGACGACATCAGACGCAGCTGAACATCGACGGCTATTATAACCGTCTGTTTGCTGACATGACGATGTATCCCGGTGGCGCTGCACCGATGTATATGGTCACATGGCCTGATGTAGGAACCACGAATGTGGGGGCCGCTTTGTCAGATGATATCCGTCTTGGCGATGCTTCCTCGCTCCATCTCTCAGGAAAACTCTCGTGGCAGCACCAAAGACTGAACAATGAGGAGGGCTATAAGGCGCTGAGCGTCTTCTTCCCTGGTATGAAGCAGACATATCATCAGACCACAGGCCGCATTGCAGCCAACTACAATTTTTCATTTTTCCAATTTTTAAATTGCTCCTTTGGAGCAGGTTGGGGCAGTCGCGCACCTACCGTGACGGAGGCCTATGGCTACTATCTGAACAATACGTTCGATCAGTATGACTATATCGGTAATCCGAGACTGAAGAATGAGTCGGCGGTGGAAATCAGTGGCGCAGCCAAGTTCTCAGTTCCCAACTCCCAACTCTCAATCAGTCTTGATGCCAACGCCTTCTTTTTCTCTAACTACATCATCGGTCAGTTCGAGAATCGTCTGAGTGCTATGACCGTTGGTGCAGAGGGTGTGAAAGTCTATGGTAATATTGATCATGCAACGATTGCCAATGTGTCACTTTCCACGGACTGGCACCCGGTTAAGGGACTGCGTTGGGATGTAAAGGGAACCTATAGTCTGGGGCGGGACGACGAGGGTGATAACCTGCCGCTCATTGCACCGTTCACTTATCAGTCGCGCCTGAGCTATGCCAAGGGGCCGCTGAACCTCCAGGCAGAGGTGAAAGGACATGCCAGACAGTCAAAGTTTGGTGGGAAATATGGTGAGACAGGGACGGCCGCCTGGACGATAGTCAACCTCTCTGCATGCTATCAATTATCAATTGTCAATATTAGGGCGGGCGTCGAGAATCTCTTCGACAAATACTACGCCACCTACTCTGACTGGTGTCATATTCCTCAGAAAGGACGCAATATATATATGAATCTGTCGTTTGGATTATAAATAGACAAGAAATGAAAAAGACTATTATATGGATTGGAGCACTCTTCATAGGTGCTCTTTTAGGATTTTTGGGTATTACGTGGCTCGACGAGGTGATGAATTTCGTGGCAACGGTTTATACCCGACTGTTTCAGTTGCTGGCAGTACCCACTATCGTACTGGCTGTTATCACCACCTTTGCCACATTCGGCTCGAAAGGGTCTGGCAAGATCTTCGGCCGTACACTTGGTTATACGTTACTGACTACCTTCGCCGCTGCGGTAGTGGGCGCTGTGCTCTATAGCATCATTGCCCCAGACAATTTACCTGTGGAAGCCATCAGTAAGACGGGAGGGAGTGCGGCAGCAAACTCTACACTCTCAACTCTCAACTCTTCACCTTCCTACTATGATCATATCTTGAATGTTATCCCCAATAATATTGTGAAACCCTTCCTTGAGGGTAATGTGCTCTCACTGCTGTTGTTGGCCTTTGCGATTGGCATCGGACTGTCGAAATTGCCAGACTCGGAAAACAAGGCGGTGATCACAAAAGGTTTGCTGGGTCTCCAGGACCTCCTTTTCCTGTTAATCCGCTGGCTCATCTGGACACTGCCGTTGGGTATCGTTGCTTTCTCAGCGCAACTGTCGTCGCAGGTCAGTGCGGGTGTGGTGGCCGACTCGATAGGCAAATATGTGTTGGTGGTGCTGGGCGGTAATGTCATTCAGTTCTTTGTCGTCCTGCCGTTGTTCTTGTTGATAAGAGGTCTGAACCCTGTCCGTGTCTTGGGGAAAATGATGCCGGCAGTGCTGATGGCGCTCTTCACCAAGAGTAGTGCTGCCACACTGCCCGTAACGATGGAAACGGCAGAGAACCGACTGGGCATCAAAAAGAATATTGCCCGTTTTGTATTGCCTATCTGCACCACTATTAATATGAATGGTTGTGCGGCTTTCATCCTGGTTACCTCTCTTTTTGTCATGCAACAAGGAGGGCAGACCATCACTTTTGACACCATCGTGCTGTGGACGCTCATATCGGTGATATCTGCCGTGGGAAATGCTGGCGTCCCAATGGGTTGCTATTTCCTCACCCTCTCACTGATGTCTGGCATCGGAGCCCCTATAGCTGTATTGGGCATCATCCTGCCTATTTATACCATTATTGATATGGTGGAGACCGCAGAGAATGTGTGGTCTGACTCGTGTGTGGCAGCCGTTGTCGATCACGATCTGGCGTAATTTTCGGGTCTTTTTGCCCATAATACCATGTCTGTGGTATACGAATGCCGTACACGTGGTATTGTGGGGTAGGGAAAACCGTCGTACCTTTGCACCGTCGGAAAGGACTAACGTCTGAACTCCAGCACTCCTGAACTTCTGAACTCCCAAAAAGAAGTTGAGCGAATGCAAAACTTGAATTAAAAAGGAAAAAGGTATGAAAAAGATTGTATTGGCAATAGCAACACTGTTTACTCTGGGACTTGGAAATGTCCTGGCAGAGGATAATCATACAAATAATGTTCGCACGATTAAGAGTCCACGTTTTGCTCGTCCATTGGTAGAGAAATGGATTGAGGAATATGCCAAGACGGAGTCTGGCGTGACGTTCCAGATAGCAAAAGGTCAAGGTGAAAGCGACCTGAGTATCGCACTGGAATCAGCGGGACAAGTACAGGAATCAAAGGATGTCTTTAGCCATTGGATATATATCGGAGAGACAGCTGTGCTGCCTATCACGGCACGTAGTTCGGAGGCAGCACGACTGCTCGAAGGCAAACATCTGAATGCTAAGAAACTCAAACAACTCTTCTTCCTCAATGAGGATTTCGAAGAAGACGTGAAAAAAAACAAGGCTTTTGAGGCGATCACTATCTATAGCGGCAGCAATGCAACATCAGTGGCTGTCTCATTTGCCCATAACTTCGGCGAGGAGAGCACTAACTTCCGTGGCAAGCGCATCGCTGGCGACGACCTCTTCCTGAATACTGCTATTGCGAAAGATCCCCTTGGCGTATCGTTCAACACACTTTCAAATATCTTTGACTTACAGAGTCGTCATCTGAAAAGTGACCTCACACTTGTTGGTCTCGACCTCAAGAAAGAGGTTGCAGTAAGTTTCAGTGACAAGGGTTCTCTTGACGAGGTGCTTGATGTCCTGGAAAATGAAAAGCCTGCCGAGGTTGCTGTTGAGAAAGTGGCTATCACTTTCAATGGTACTGATGAGGCAGTAAACCGTTTCTTGCAGTGGGTACTTGAGAATGGTACGAAATATAATCACCAATATGGCTTACTTAACCTTGACCAGAAGGAGACCAGCGCACAGATTAATAAGGTACAAAACAAACTGACGGCTCAGCAATAGGCCGAGTCGTCAGTTTGGTACGTGAAGTTATCGAACAAGGGTCTTCCGTCCGTTGATGATGTAAAGACCTGATTTCAGCTGTTCTTTATTCACTCGTCGGCCGCTTAAATCATAGGCGTCTGACGGGTTCTTCTTATTGTCCTTCGTCACATTGGTGATGCCTGTGGGCAGGAATGTCTTAGCTTGAATATATGCCTGACCTAACACGAAGTCGGAATTCTTGGCGGCATCGGCATAGATAGCCAGCACGTAGTTGCCTGTCTCGGGGATGTCAAACTCAAAGCTCTCCAGCGTGGCGCTGAACTTATTGGCTGTGTTGTTGCCGATATTGGATTTGGGGGTGTACACCTGCGATGCCACCTCGTTGCCGTTGGCGTCTTCAATGACAATGGTGACAGGCGAGAACGAAGGCTGGTTCCAGTTGCAAATCTTGTATCTGAAGAGGTAGTGACCGCCGTAGAGCGTCATCGTGGAACGGGCGTTCTTGTCGCCAAACTTAGCCCATGCGCTCTTCTCCTTGCCTACGGTATTCTGGACCAGCAGTCCGTATTCAAATCCCTTTGAGGAATTGGTGAAACGCAGGATGCGGTTGCCAGAGCTATAAGGCAGTCCGCCACCGATGCGCTTAGCGGTACCGTTGCCCACGTACCAGTCCTGAGGCACGCATCCCTCGGCCTTGAAATTCTGGATGAGTGAAGAGGCGCTTGTGGTCTGTGTATAGTTGATCAGACAGGTTGACTCGGCTGTCTTTCCATTCTCGTCGTAGGCCACGGCACGCACGTTGTGCTTACCACTGGCGGGATTCTTGATGGTGACAGTATATGGCGCCTCTTTCAGGGAGTCAAGGAAGGTGCTGCCGTCATAGAACACCACCTTCGAGATAGTGCTCTTTGCTGATTTCGCCGTGGCGGTCACGTCGATGTCGGGGAAAGAGGCTTCATCCTTGGGGGCAAGATAGAGATGGGTCGTGGTGTTGGAGGGCGTGGTGATTTTCACCGTGGGCATATTCAGGGAGAATCGCTTGCAGAAATTCCAGATAAGATGACGGTTCAGGTCCATGGGCCAGTGTCCACCATTATTATATGAATAGAGCCATACCTCACCACCGTTGGCACCGCCCGTCCATTTCTCAAGGTCACCATTATACCAGCTGCTGCTGATGGGCTTGTAGCCTGTTGTCTTGGAATAGGTGGTATGCTTGTCATGTTTGGCATAGTTTTCTATATAACTGTGGATGCCATATTTCTCGTAGCCAAACACATCGTCGCCATAGGCAATGCATTCGAGCAGGTTGACAGGCTTCTTACAGTTGTTCCAGGGAGACTCGGAGAACTGGATACCACTTGTTGGGGCGAAAGCCGCAATCTTGTCCTGCATGTTGGCGATGCAATGGTGAATCAGCATCGAGCCCATTGAGAAGCCCGACCAGTAAACGCGCTCTTTGTCGATATCGAAACGGGTAGCCATCTCGTCGATGGTCTTGATGACGAAGTTCTGGTCGTTCCAGCCGCCAGTATCCCATGTGCTACCATTGCTGCGCAGGTAGGCGATAACAAACTTGGCGGTGTCGATCATCTCGTACATCTTGTCAGATCCATACTGGTATTCCGGGTCCTGGTTCATACCGTGAGTCACGATGAAAAGGGGTGATTTTGCAGGAAGACTGTTGGGGGTGAACACCACCATGTTTCTTTTTTGGTTGTTGACTGTAATGTCAATGGATTCTTTCTTGTAAGCTCCAGCCTCCATGGCTAAGAGTAAGAAAAGGGAAAGCAATAAGAATGATTGTTTCATAAAAATACTTATAATGAATTTAGGTTTACTGGCTACCTTTTTAGGTGTTATCGGTTGAGACGGCAAAGTTACGAAAAAACGAGAGCAAAACAAAAGAATTTGTTCGTTTTTTGCCGAAATGGGGCGTTTAAATCGTCATTTTTAGAAAAATACCATAAATGTGGTATGCAAATAACATGCTAAAGGTATTGTGGGAGAAGGAAAAACGCCGTATCTTTGCACCGTCGGAAGGACATCATAACGAGTCTAAGACATAATAACATACGAACATATTAATTTTTAAAAGGATAAGGTTATGAGTAAGATCGTAAAACAGCTGACAGAGCTCGTTGGCAACACCCCACTTCTTGAGCTCAACAAGTATTCAAAGGCAAAGGGTCTGGAGACTCCTGTTATTGCCAAAGTAGAGTTTTTTAATCCTGGCGGTAGCGTAAAGGACCGTATCGCACTGGCGATGATTGAGGATGCAGAGCAGAAGGGAATCTTGAAGCCCGGAGCCACAATCATCGAACCCACCAGCGGAAATACGGGTGTAGGACTGGCACTGGTATCAGCCGTCAAGGGCTACCACCTTATCCTTACCATGCCCGAGACCATGAGTGTAGAGCGTCGTAACCTTGTGAAAGCTTATGGTGCTGAGGTTCGCCTCACCTCAGGTAAGGACGGTATGCCTGGTGCCATCCGCGCTGCCGAGGAATTGCGTGACTCTATCCCTGGTGCTGTTATCCTGCAGCAGTTTGAAAACGCTGCCAATCCTGCCAAGCATTATGCTACGACAGGTCCGGAGATATGGCGCGATACCGACGGACAGGTGGATATCTTCATCGGTGGTGTGGGTACTGGTGGTACAATCAGTGGTACGGGTAAATATCTGAAGGAGCAGAATCCCAATATCCAGATTATCGCCGTAGAGCCTAAGTCAAGTCCTGTGCTGAATGGTGGCCAGAGTGGTCCTCATAAGATTCAGGGTATCGGTGCTGGTTTTGTGCCTAAGACCTATAACTCAGATGTGATTGACGAGGTATTCGATGTAGAGAACGACGATGCTATCCGTACAGGTCGTGAGATTGCTCAGCAGGAAGGTCTGTTGGTTGGTATCTCTGCCGGTGCTGCTCTCTATGCTGCCATCGAGGTGGCAAAGCGTCCTGAGAACAAGGGTAAGAAGATTGTGGTGCTGCTGCCAGATACTGGTGAGCGTTACTTGAGCACCGTGCTCTATGCATTCGAGGATTATCCTCTGTAATACTATTGATAAATAGGGGCAAGGCCCCAACAAAAAAAGGCATCCTTTCGGGTGCCTTTTTTCGTTCTATAGGATAATTCCTTATTTGACATATTCTGCGAAATCGGTCAGCTTCATGTCGCCCTTGCGAGCCAGCGAGTCGTGCATAGCGAAGGCAGCAGTGAGGTTGTGACGTGTCTGTCCCATCTTTGAGATCTTCAGGTAGTCCCACAGCAACTGCTTGTAGTCGGGGTGGGCACAGTTCTCAATGATGCACTCGGCACGCTGTGCAGGCGATTTGCCGCGCAGGTCGGCAATACCCTGTTCGGTGACGATGATGTTCACGTCGTGCTCTGAAGAGTCTTGGTGACTGACGAAAGGCACGATGCTTGAGATAACACCACCCTTGGCAATTGAGGGACAGGTAAAGATACTGAGGTAGGCATTGCGGATGAAGTCGCCAGAACCGCCGATACCATTCATCATCTTCACACCGCTGATATGCGTTGAGTTCACGTTACCATAGAGGTCGGCCTCGATGGCGGTGTTGATAGCAATCACACCCAGTCGGCGAATCACTTCTGGAGAGTTGGAAATCTCGCTCTGACGCAGTGTCAGGTGATTCTTCATGTAGTCCATGTTATCGTAAACCTGCATCAAACAGTCGTTGCTGACGGTGAGTGAACAAGCTGAAGCATCCTTAACACGACCATTCAGCATCATCTCGATGACTGAGTTCTGAATCACCTCAGTATAGATATTGAAATCGGGCACGTGTTTGTCTTCGCCCAGAGCACCCAGAATAGCGTTGGCAGTAGAACCTACGCCGCTCTGCAGGGGCAGGAACTCCTTGGGGATACGACCCTTGCGCATCTCGTCAACAAGGAACTCAGCGGTGAGGAAACCAATCTTCTCTGTGACAGGGTCGCTATCCTTGAAGGCACGGGCCTCGTCAGGGATGTTACACTCTACAACACCTACCACCTTGTCCTTGGGGATAGACACATAGGGCACACCGATACGGTCGCTCACCTTCTCAATCATGATGGGCTTGCGGTAAGGGGGATCCAATGGCTCATAGACGTCGTGGATGAACTTCGCATTGGGATTGTGGAAACTGTTGAGCTCCAGGATAACGCGCTTAGCCAGACGGGCTGCTGTAGGACTGATACCACCGGCAGCAGTCAGATAGACATGATAGTCGTTGCCCACCTCTTCGATGTCGCATACCTCCAGGATAGCCCAGTCGATATCACCATAGAAACCATAGCGCAGCTCCTGTGCCATGTGGCTCAGATGCAGGTCGTTATAGGGAATCTCACCCAGGTTGACATGCTTACGGAAATCGGGGTTGGTGGTGTAGGGGGCACGATACTTGATAGCCTGTGCATTGGCCATGTCGCCATCGGTGCTCTGACCTGTTGAGGCACCTGTAAAGATACCAACCTTGAACTCGCGACCAGCTTCGTGCTCTTTGACAGCAAGCTTAGCCAACTCCTTTGTTGTTGCCTTGGCCACACCAGCGGGTGTGAAACCACTCATGGCAATGTTCTCTCCGTTTTTAATCAATGCTGCAGCCTCGGCTGCGGTGATACGTGTATAAGCCATATCCTTTACTGTTTTTACAATTTAGGTTTCGGGGTGCAAAGATACTTAAAAAAAGCGAAAAGTAGAATCATTTTCTTCATATTTTAATTAATAGTGCTATTTTTACATTCTTTTTTTGTAATTTTGCACGCAAATTGAATATAAATTGATGTATCAGAACCTGTTAAGACTTTACACAATAGTCTGTCTCTGGATGCTTCGTCTGCAATTATGGGCCCAGGAAGAGGGTGGGGACGACCTGCCTCTTTCTCGCAGAGGCGTCAATGAAGAGATGCTCTATTCAGAGGAGATGCTGGACTATCAGCCTTTTCATATCAGGTTCTCTGACATATTGATGGTCATTTTCCTGATTGTCTGCTGCTATGTATTTGGCAAGATATGGAAGGGATGTGTGTATATGATACTTGCATTTGCTGCTTTTATGTTTTTTTTCATACGATAACTAAACTGGATTATGAATAGATTGTTTTTAGTGTTTACGCTATTACTGTGCGCTATAGGTATGCAGGCACAGGGCGTTGTTCGTGGAAAGGTTCTGGATAAACAGAATGATGAGGTTCTGCAGTTTGTTACAGTACGTGTGACGGGTGCCGATGGAAAATTGGCAGGTGGCGGTATGACCGATGTGAAGGGACAGTTCAACATTCAGGGACTGAAGAATGGTGCCTATACACTTGAGATCTCCCTCATGGGTTATAAATCGGCCGTCCGTCATTTCCAGATTTCGTCCGAGAAGCGTAATGTGCACTATAACGCTATCTATCTTTCGGAAGACCAGAAAATGCTGAAGGAGGTGCAGGTCACTGGTCAGCGTTCCCAGATGAAGCTCGAGGTAGACCGTAAGACTTTTACGGTTGATGAGGTATTGGCAGCAGCCGGCGGAAGTGTTAGCGACCTGTTGGAAAATATTCCCTCTGTCGAGGTGACTACCGATGGTGAGATTTCCCTTCGTGGCAACTCCAGTGTGGAGGTATGGATCAATGGTAAGAGCAGTGGACTGACCAGCGACAACCGTGCTGAGATCCTGCAACAGATACCTGCAGAGAGCATCGAGCGTATCGAGGTTATCGACAATCCCAGTGCCAAATATTCACCTGAGGGTACGGCAGGTATCATCAATATCATCTTGAAGCGCGATCGTCGTGCCGGCTATTATGGTTCTGTCCAGGCGGGTGCGAACAACCAGAAAGGTTGGAACGTGGGTGGTAACATCAACTATTCCAGCAAGTGGTTTGATGCCTATGCTAACTTGGGCGTGCGCCGTCGTCGTGGTAATGGTGGAAATGAAAGTGAGCAGCGCTATCCGCTGAATGATACTTTCCTGAATAGTCGTGGTGATAACAGTAACAAGGGACGTGGCGTATTTGGACGTGCCGGTCTGACCTTCCATCTGAGTGAGAATGATGACCTGACCCTTGCCGGCATGGTGCTGCAGGGAAAACCCTCACAGGATAATGTGTCGGAATACGACTATGGTGTGCTTTCAACCGGACAGGTGCTGAAGCACATGAAGCAGAGCGTCACGTCTCCTGATGGCAAACATGAGATGTATAATGCGGAATTGGACTTCACGCATAAGTTCAACGAGAGCGGCACGCATAAGTTGGATGTCACGGTAGAGTTTAATAAATGGAAGATGAACAGTTCCACTCTCTATCGCAATGACACCACTTATACAGACGGATCTCCTGCTACATGGAGTCTGGAAAACCGTCCGATGCACATGAACAATCGTTCGTGGGAGGTGAGGGTTGATTATGAGAACAAAATCAGCGATGACATCAAACTGGAGGCTGGCTACGATGGTCGTTTCTCGCACGAGAACACGCCCCAGGAGTCTCAGATATGGAACCAGACAACCAATCAGTATGATGACGAGGAATACTTCTACAACCGCTTTATCTACGACAGTGATATCCACGCCCTCTATGCCACGGCGAACATGAAGTTCGGCAAGTTTGGCGTGATGGCTGGCCTGCGCGGTGAATACTGGAAGGTGGACACGAAGAGTATTGACTATTCTCAGACGGAGACTCCCTTCAAGAAGGACTACTTCCAACTGTTCCCCTCGCTCTTCCTGAACTATGAGCTGACGCCGACCTCTCAGATACAGTTGAACGTCACACGTCGCCTGCGTCGTCCTTGGGGCGGACAGCTCAACTCTTTCAAGAATACACGTGATGCCTCGATGATTGAGTTTGGTAACCCACAGCTCACACCAGAGTTTACCAATGCCTTCTCATTGAACTATCTGAAGACATGGGCTGCCCATACGCTGTCTGTTGGTACCTACTACCGTCCTACTACCGACGTGATGCAGCGCATCCGCTATCAGGGTCTCTACGAGGGACAGAACGTGATGTATATGACCAACCTCAACGTGGCTAAGAGTCAGAGTGCCGGTGCCGAAGTGATCCTGAAGGATAAGTTCTTCCGCATCCTCGACCTCACCACCACGCTGAATGCCTACTACTACAAGTTGGATGGCTTCTCTACGATAGTTGAGGGACAGACCGTGACGGGCGAGGGCAATGAGAATTTTGCCTGGGATGCCCGCGTGCTGGCTTCTGTGATTCTGCCTTACAGCATTTCCGTGCAGGCCACAGGTAACTACCGCTCACGCTCTGTGATCACTCAGGGACACCGCAAGGCTAATGGTTCGCTTGACCTGGGTCTGCGTAAGACATTCCTGAATAAGACCTTTGCTCTGGCGCTCAACTGGCGCGACGTGTTTAATACCCGTCAGTTCGAGAACTATACCGAGGGTCCAACCTTCTGGCGCCATCAGAAAAACTGGCGCGATCCACGTATCAACCTGCAGTTGACGTGGAACTTTGGAAATATGACAAGAAAGAAGTCTGACCGCGATCGTGAAGACGGCCAGGGTGGTAACGATGAGGATAACACCTTCGGCGGCGGAGGCGGTGGCTTCGAAGAGTAAAAATTAAAATTCACTATGAAGACATTTGAAGAATTAGGTGTGAGCGTAGAGATACGCCGAGCCATTGAAGAGATGGGATTCGTACAGCCGATGCCTGTACAGGAAGAAGTGATCCCACGACTACTAACCAGCAAGCGCGATATGATTGCGCTGGCACAGACCGGTACGGGTAAAACGGCATCATTTGGTATTCCCTTGCTGATGCGCCTTGATTTGAGTAATAGAGATACACAGGCTTTAGTGCTTTCTCCTACCCGTGAGTTGTGTCTGCAGATTGCCGATGATTTACGTGATTTCTCGAAATATATGGAGGGCGTCCATGTGGAGGCCGTCTATGGCGGTGCTGCTATTGAACAGCAGATACGCGCCTTGAAAAAGGGTGCTCAGGTTATCGTGGCCACCCCGGGCCGACTCATCGACCTGAAAAATCGTGGTTATGCCAAACTGGAGAATGTGCGTAATATTGTGCTCGATGAGGCCGATGAAATGCTGAATATGGGCTTCTCGGATGCTATCAATGAGATTTTTGAGTCGCTCCCAGAGGAGCACAGCACGCTGATGTTCTCGGCTACAATGAGCCGCGAGGTAGAGCGTGTGGCAAAGAGATTCCTGACTGACTATGAAGAGGTAGTGGTAGGCTCACGCAACGAGGGTGCTGAGAGCGTGAATCATATATATTATATGGTACAGGCAAAGGATAAATACCTGGCCTTGAAGCGCATCGTGGACTATTATCCCAAGATATTCGCCATTATATTCTGCCGTACCAAACTAGAGACGCAGGAGATTGCCGACAAACTGATACGTGACGGTTATAACGCTGAGTCGCTACATGGTGACCTGTCGCAGCAGCAGCGTGACCTTACCATGCAGAAATTCCGCCAGCACCTCACACAACTTCTTGTGGCTACCGATGTGGCAGCCCGAGGATTGGATGTGGACGACCTGACGCATGTCATCAATTTTGGTTTGCCCGATGATACAGAGAGCTATACTCACCGCTCCGGTCGTACGGGTCGTGCAGGTAAGAAGGGCACCAGTATCTCTATCGTGCACTCTAAGGAGAAACACAAGATTCGTGATATCGAGAAGATTATTGGTAAGAAATTCATAGAAACGCCCATTCCATCGGCCGAGGAAATCTGTAAGAAGCAGCTCTATAAGGTGATGGATCAGATAGTGAAGACCGACGTCAACGACGATGAAATCGCACCTTTTTTGCAGGATATCAACCGTTACTTCGAATTTATCGACAAAGACGAGCTCATTAAGAAGATTGTTTCTCTGGAGTTTGGTAAGTTCCTGGCTTATTATGCCGACGCACCTGAGATTGAGGCTCCTGCCAAGGACAAGGAGAAGAAACCTCAGAGTGACCGCGAGAAGCGTATGAACAAGGCCCAGAAGGGCTTTAAGCGTCTCTTTATCAACCTGGGTAAGAAGGATGGCTTCTTCCCCGGTGTCCTGATGCAGACCTTGAATCGTTATGTAGGTGGTCGTCAGGAGGTGGGTCATATCGATCTGCTCGACACCATCTCATATTTTGAGGTGCCCGAGAAGGATGCCCGCAAGGTGATGACGCAGCTCACCGGCATCCGTTACAAGGGACGTACCGTGCGTTGTAACTCTGAGGATGATAAATCTAAGAATCCCAGCGAAACTGGTGATACTAGAAAATCTAAAAATCCTAGATCCTCTAAAGAATCAAGAAAAAACAAAAAGGACGACTGGCGCTCATTGATGAATTCGCCCCGCGTAGATTTCAGGGGCGAAGAGCCCGATTTCAGCGAAGAGGGATGGGCACGTCGTAAACCAAAGAAAAAGAAGTAATGAAGCATTATCTATTTGTCCTGCTGCTGGGGTGGTTCGCTGTTCAGGCGCATGCTGCCGACTACTATGAGGAAGCCGAGCGGTTGCGTCGTGATGCGTTCTTGCTACAAGACAGCGGACAAATAGACAAAGCTCATGAGGGCTTGTTGCAGGCTATCAGTCTTTTCAAGAAATGTGAGGGACAGGAGACGAAGGTCTCGCTCTGCTATTATCAGATGTCCATCGGTTTCTTCAATCAGAATGACATACCGGCCTTGCAAGATATTTTGAAGCCCATGAAAGAACTGGCTTCTGCGTATCCAGCCAATATCTTTATACAATACGACTATTATTCGGTCTTGGCTGGCTACGAATCGGTTCGTCTGGGTGAGCACTCTGATGATTCCTTGCGAAGTGTCATGATGGCTCATTTCAAGAAGGCCTTGCATTATCAGGAATTGATGACGCCTCAGGATTGGACGGAGAAGATGCTCAATCCTGTTTTTAACTACATGAATGTGGCTACGCTCTATGATATAGCCTTCGATCCCCCTCTCACTGATTCCACGCGTGTCTATGTTGAAAAGGCCAAGGCCGTAAACCGTCTGGACTGGGCCGAACCGTTTGACCATCTGGAGGCAAACGTGTCCATCTGTGATATGCAGGCATGGCTTTATTATTACGACCAGAATTATGAGGAGGCCGAACGCGAGATGAAAGGGGTACTGACGATGATCGACAGTATGCAACAGCGTAAAGGCTATGCCGTTCTCACCCAGCGTGGAGATGCATACGAGTTTTTAGCGATGCTTTATGAAGAGACCAACAGGCCGTTGCTGGCTTTGGAATATCAGCGCCTGCTGAATGAGAATAACCTCCAGCGCTTCTCGGTAGAAAAGAATCAGGCCCTTCATGAAGTTAAGACGAAATATGAAGTAGAGAAAAAGGAGGAGGCTATCCGACATCTTCACGCTCAAAACCGAGCCTTGCTGTTTGTGCTGATTGCTGTCCTTGTGGCTGTCCTATTGGCTTTGGCTCTATGGTTCTATTATCGACGCCTGCGTGAGCAGAGACTCTATACGGAAGCTCTGCAGGCTGATGCCGAGCAACAGGCAGAACATACGTCGCTCACCCTGCTGGCTGACCAATTGGGCATTTCTGATGTCAATCTTGCCGATGCCCTGACCCTGATGCGAAAAAGTGAGAAAGCCCTCACTATTGTTGACCAGAAATACATTCTTTGCTTTCTGTCTGGCGAGAGTGTGAAGACCATCGCAGCCCGTTTCAATGTAGAACCGGCCTCGGTCTATACCGTTCGCTACCGATTGAAACGAAAGTTCCCTGAGGGTACGGAATTACCGTTTTAATCGAAAAATAATGTCTTTTATTACGTCTTTCATGGTCTATGACAGACGAAATCAAGATTTGTCTATAGGACGTTTGTTTCTTTTTCCATATCTTTGCAGCGCAAAAGCAACTCCGGTATAGCAAAAAGTCTGGAGAAGATTTGGCTGTTTCATTGAAATGGTTTATCTTTGCATCGAAGACTTTATGATTACGGAATAACTACGTTCTGTGCATTTCTGGGTAAATCTGGTAAATTTCTCTAGGAGTAAATGCAGCAAGAAAGTAGCTTGTTCTCGTTCCTTACCTATATGGTTATGGGGCGCGGACTTGCTTTTGCATTTTTCTTACTCACAGGTTTACCAGAGCCTACCCGGATGAAAGACAGAAGCAGAGGAAGCGCCTCACTTTTTCTTTCGCCTGAAGGAATGTGGGGGGCTTTGGGAAAGGAAAAGAAACTATAAATACATAAAGACAATGATTATGAACAAGAAACTATTGACATTAATTATGGTATTGATGCCGTGTGTGACATGGGCACAGTCCTACTGGAACGGTACGGCCGACAAGAATCTGCCTGGTGAAGGAACAGAGGCAAGTCCGTATCTGATTTCAACTCCAGAACAATTGGCGGGTTTGGCTGCACGTGTCAACGAGGATAAGGAAACTTTTGAGGGTAAGTATCTTAAACTTATCCAGGATATCTACCTGACGGACTTCTCGCAAACAGAGGAGGTAAGGAAGGAGTGGACACCTATTGGTGGCGTCTTTTATAGTAACTTTACTGCCGATGAGTTGGGAGAGATTACTGGTCCGAAAATTACTATAACTCCTTTTGCAGGTCATTTCGATGGAAACGGACATACGGTATATAATATGTTTTATGGAAAGGGTGCCGATTGGGGTAAGGATTTTGATCCTAATGACTTTGATATGGCGGGATGGGGTAGCAGTCTGACTGACCTTGATTTCTCTACATGGAACAAAGCTTTGTTTGGTTGCCTTTCTGGAGGTTCTATACAAAATCTGAATATTGCAAATGCGATGATGTCAGGTGTCTGTAATGTGGCTCTTTTGGTCAATGAGGTTACGGAAGGCAGCACCATATCCAATTGTAATGTCAGTGGTACTATTACATCGGTGAGTGCCAATGGTGGTATGGTAAATACAAACGAAGGACTGATAGAGAATTGTGTGGCCAATATCACGGCATCAGGAACGTCGTCAATCTATAATCAAGGGCTGATTTTTGGTGGTATATCTACTATCAATAACGCTACTGGTATTATCCGTAACTGCTCGGTTATTGGTACAGCCGATCAAGGTGCAGGAGTCTCCTATCAGAATATGGGTCTTATAGAACAGACAACGGCAGGGGTAGAGTTTACTTGTCTGTATGGACGTAGAGCTCCTAATAATGCGGCTGGC
>Ga0310696_10001659_pt1 | contig 31698 bp, 68 predicted proteins | sample AusTroGonzalo_MG_4_FD_203885 | JGI IMG/M metagenome (GOLD analysis project Ga0310696, IMG submission 203885) | Bovine rumen microbial communities from tropical cattle in Woodstock, Queensland, Australia - Gonzalo_02 (v2) (version 2) | ecosystem: Host-associated > Mammals > Digestive system >... | reverse complement strand
GATGACAGAACGCCGTCTGCGCTCGTTCAGGCTTGCAAGTCGCATGGTTGCAATTTCCTCATCATCGACCAATTGCAGTTTGTGAAAAGGCCGAAGCGCGATACCATCCAGGAATCATATGGTGCCGCTTTGCAGGAATTCAAGCAGCAGATTATGACACCAGCGGATAACAGACGCTTGCCGTTGCTCCTGCTCCACCAGATGAATCGAACTGGCGGCAAGGCGCAGCGCGAGGGTGTCGGCAGGGTAGGCTCGATGGACAGTATCGCGGGTTCCGCATGGGTCGAGCAGATAAGCGATATCGTATGGGGCATCGGTCGCAACGACGAGGAACGTAACAACGACATAATGAACCTCGCAACGTTGAAAACGCGCAACGTCGCCCCTATCGGATGGCAATTGTCATGGGATACGAACGTGTCGTTCCAGTTCGATATCCTGCGGGATGAGAACGGTAATGCCAGGAGGCTGGACAAATGGTAGCCATGCTTGGGATATCGCCGCAGGAAATCGTTGCGGATTTCGGCTTGCGCAATGTCAAGCGTTCTGGTCAGAACCTTGTGGCATCATGCCCGTTCACCCATAACCATCCCAATGGCGATAGGAACCCGTCGTTCAGCATAAACCCTGAAACTGGATTATGGCTGTGCTTCGCATGCGGTGAATCTGGGAATCTCCCGCAACTCGCCATGAAGGTGTTGGGGATGGATAGGTTCGAGGCGGAGCGCAGATACGGTCAGGAGATTACCGAGGGCAGCATAAGCTCGATGATTGACGGTCGGTTCGATAGGCCGCAGCCGTTGACTCCGTTGCAGGCAGATGTGTCTGGATGGTGCGCGAACCGCACCGAATATTGGAAATTCAGGGGGTTTACGGATGAAACCATCGGGAAATGGCGGCTAGGATATTCGACCGAGATGCGCAGGGCGATGGTTCCCGTGTATTTCAAGGGCGAATTGGTCGGATGGAGCGGTCGGGCAATCGATGATTCCATGCAGCCGAAATGGTTGCACTCGAAGGATATGCCGAAGTCCGAGATATTGTTCGGGATGGACAATTTCACGGGCGATTCGGTCGTTCTCGTGGAGGCCCCGCTATCGGTCATAATGCTCGACCAGTACGGAGTGCATAATGCCGTTTCGTCTTTCGGATGCAAATTGTCGGATGCACAGGCGAGATTGCTCCGTGCGAATTACAATAATGTCCTAATCTGGTACGACCCAGATGATGCGGGGCGCGATGGCACGGTCGGTGCCATCGGTAAGTTGGAGGATTTCGTAGATGTCTACATAGTCCCAGAGACGAGGGATGACCCTGCCGCGATGACGTTGCAGGAGGATTTGGATGCCTTATCTTCGGCTATGCCGCTATGGGCTACATCGTTTGTTTTCGAAAGGGGGTGAGATGATGGCGTTCATGAAAACTGGTACTCCCGAAAAGGGCGCGAAGGTCGAGTTGCCCGAAGATGAAATCGATATCAACGCGGTTGAATCGGAAGATGCGGAGGGCGAGGACGAGGATGCTGTTGAGCAAGAGCAGCCTATGCAGTGATTGGCACGAGAACAGTTCTTTGGAAATCGTGCGCGTCGTAAGGAAAAGGGCGGATGTCGGCGGCTATTACCGTCTGCTAGGTGTTGAGCCAGATGCCGATGAACGCGAGTTGAAACGCGCTGGACGCAGGATTCTGCTTGAAATGCATCCAGACAGGGGCGGCGACGAGGGGGAATTCGCCAAAGCCCTCGAAGCGTATCATGCGTTGACCGACCCATCTGCGCGTGCTGCATACGACGCGCTCGATGATGCGCCGAGCATTTCCGTAAGGCGACCTGCCGCGTTCGTCCCCGATATGGAGGGCGGGGGCGAACCGATATGGTACAAAGAGCCTGCGGATTTGCTCGGCGATGAAGATGTTCTCGCTGTCAGGAAATGGCATGCGCTCGTTCTCGACGCAGCGAGGGGGTTCCGACGCTCCTTTGAAATAAAGGTCGGGATGTGCCGATGCCCATCGGGTTATTACAGAAAGTCCGATATCGCTTTGATTGGACATGGTACTGAACCGAAACGATGGGCGGCTATGTGTTTCGTTTTGATGATTATGTGCGAAAGGATTTGATTATGGTTACTATGAGCGCAATCGAAATCGCAAGGCAGCGTGCGGAGCAGCAGGGCGGCGGCGGCGGCAATGCCGCGTTCTTCTCGCTCAAAGAGGGCGAGAGCAAAATCCTGCGTTTCCTCAACGGCCTTGCGCCGACTTACATCGTGAGCCATAAATGCGGCTTGTCGATGGTCGATATCCAGGTCAAGCATTTCGATGAGGCGGCTTCCGCTGGCACGCAGGTTCTCTGTCCTGCATGCGGTGAGCCGCTTACGGCTACCGATATCGTAGGCAGCAGGCATGACGTGTACGTTGCGGATGTGCATAACTACTTCCCGACCAGCGAGGCGGATAAGCGGACATCGTTCATGTGCCTTGCGTCGCCCACGAATGCAAGCAGGGGGTACGTCCCCGCTACGGATGCTGGCGACCCGCTCTATGCATGCCCAGCCTGCGCATGCCAGTACAACATCAGCAAGCAGACTGGTAAGCCCAAGATGCCTGCGATGCGTCTGTACGGCGTAGCCGTCGAGCGCGAGGGCGTTCAGGTCAACGAAGTGCGCAACGGCGTGCCGACCCCCGTGTTGAAGGACATCAAGGATGTGTACGAGGAAGTCGATGGCGTAATGCAGCCGAAGCTCGTCATCGTCAACATGGGGTGGAAGAACTTCTGGTCGAAGCTGTCGAATTGGGACCAGACGGCGGAGCGCTCCATCTGCAATTACGATTGGAAGATAAGCCGCGTCGGTTCTGGCCTTGAAACCTTCTACGATATCCAATGCCTGAACGATACCATGCCGACCATCGTCGATATGTCGGTGTATGAGCAGTTCATGCCCGATATCGAATCGATGCTCCGTGGTATGGGTACGCCAGAGTTCTATCACAAGAAGGGGTACAGCGTTCCTGGCTACGTCCCCAAGCAGGCGGAGGGGCAGACCGCAGGTGCCGTTGCGATGCAGAACATCGCCCAGCAGGTGCAGCAGATGCAGCAGGTTCCGCAGGCCGTTCAGGTGCAGCAGGTTCCGAATATCCCGATGCAGAATCCCGTTGCCCCGCAACCGCATCAGATTCCAACTGCGGTTCCGCAGGCTGTCCCGCAGGCTGTTCCGCAGCAAATCCAGACTGGCGCTGGGAACGATTGGTCGGTAGTCCAGAACCAATTGCGTTAGCGCTGTTTCGTCCAGGGGGGGCGGGTTATCCCGCCCCCGATTGGATGCATGCGGTATAATATTTCCAGTTAGGAGGCATGCCGATGAAAGTAGAATTGACCGAAGAACAGGTTAAATGGTTCACGGATTCAATACGCGAGATGTATGAGGCCGATGCGGAATACCAGCCAGAGGGCGATGCGATTGCGCGTGCGATAGCGAACGAGTTGGAGTATGTAATCACGGAGGCGAATCGTGCGGAGCAAGAGCGGCGGGACTAATTTCCATCAGCATACCGATTCGTCGCTTCTCGATGGCGCATCTACGCCAGCGCAACTCTGCGATAGGGCGAAGGAACTCGGATTCAGATATTTCTGCGCAAGCGACCACGGCAACGTGGCATCGCATATATCGTCATACGATGCCGCAAGGTCGAGGGGATTGGTGCCAGTTCTCGGCTCGGAGATATACATGCGCGACCCGAAATACGACAACGGGCGGCGTAAGGGGTTCCATCTGACGCTATGGGCAATCAACGAGGTCGGGCTGCATAATCTGTGGGCGATTTCCTCGCGGACATATTACGCGACTGGCGACGGTCACAGGAACCCAGATGCGCAATGGGGGCATTTCGACGGGTTGGGCGATGGCGTTGTATGCACGTCGGCGTGCCTTGCGTCGGCGCTATCGACAGCGGCATCCCGTGGGGATGAGGCTATGGCGCTCTATTTCGCAGAAAGATATGCGTCGGTTTTCGAGGATTTCTATATCGAGATACACACGAACAGCATGCAAGAGCAGCGGAAGGTCAATCTCTGGCTATGCGATTTCGCGCAACGGCATGGGTACAAGACCGTCTATGCCGTCGATTCGCATTACGCTTTGAAGGAGGATGGCGATTTCCACGATGTATGGCTCGGTTGCCAGACCAAGGCTTACTACGATGAGGAGCATTGGAAGATGGCGCATGAGTATTACATGCAGGGTGAGGATGAGATATCCGAACGGCTCGCCTACATCGGCGAGGATAATCTGCGCAGATGCTTCGACGGCATAGACGATTTCCTATCCAAGGTCGAGGAATACAGCCTCGATACCAGTATGAAGATTCCGAAATACCCGTTGCCAGACGGGTGGACCGATTCTGGCGATTATTTCAAATGGCTCGTGGCGCGTGGGCTGTTGACCAAGTGCGGCGGATGCGAACTGCTGGATAACGGGCCAGATGACCCAATCGGAACCATAAGGTACAGAATCATCGATAGGGGTATGTTCAACGGCTTGTCGGAATGCCTTACGCAGCTTTTCGACGATGAGATGGCGCTGATATTGGAACACGGTCTACAGGACTATTTTCTCATCGTTTCGGATTATTGCAGGTGGGCGAAGCAGCGCATGCTGATGGGGCCTGGTCGCGGTAGCTGCGCGGCAAGTCTCGTCTGCTATTGTCTTGATATAACGGAGATAGACCCGAGGGGCAAGGGGTTGATTTTCAGCAGGTTCCTGTCCGAGGCACGTGTCGTGAAGGGCATGCCAGATGTCGATGAGGATTTCCCGATGGACAAGAAAAGCCTTGTCCATGATTATCTGCGCGATAAATACGGAGAGGAATACGTTACGGCGGTAGGCGTTGTGCTGCTGTTCGGAATCAAGCTCGCCGTCAAGGAGATATGCCGTTATTACCGCATCCCGTTCAACGATTCGAACAGACTCACGTCGATAGTCGAGGATTTGGAGGAAATGGCTGTCGGCGGCGATTGGAAGGCGCAGATAGCGAATCTCGACGATGACGATAGGGCTTTCGTAAATAAATATTTAGCCGATTTCCCAGACCTGTTCTCGAAGGCGGAGCGCATGGTGGGACTTGCACGAAGCTACGGCAAGCATGCGGCTGGCTACGTGGTTTCGCCATATAAATTGGAGAAGTGGCTCCCGATACGCAAATCGAGCAACGATGAGATAGTCACGCAGTTCGACAAGGGCGCGGTAGAGCGTTTGGGTTTCCTGAAAGCCGATATCCTCGGATTGAGGAACCTTACGACGTATGCCGAAGCCGCGAAGCTGATTGAGCGTCGGCATGGGGTCAAGGTCGATTTCTACCATCTCCAAGATGACCCGAACGACGATGCCGTATGGAGCATATTCCGCAGGGGCAAGAACCTCGGAGTGTTCCAACTCGAATCTTCTGGGATTTCTGCCGTGGCAATGGAGCTTTGCCCCCGTTCGGTAAGCGATTTATCCACAATCGTCGCGCTGTACAGACCTGGCGTGTTGCATGCGAAGATGCCAGATGGCACTGGTATGCTCGAAGAATACATAGCGCGTGCGCATGGCGAGAAGCCCGTCACGTATCTTCATCCGCTGTTGGAACCAGTGCTGAGGGATACATACGGCGTATGCGTTTTCCAAGAGCAGACGATGAGAATATTCACTGATTTGGCTGGGTTCACCGACGAGGAAGCAGATGATATTCGAGCGGCAATCGGCAAGAAGAAAATCGAGAAGATGGAAAAGACGAAGCCGCATTACTTTGACGGATGCGAGAAGAACGGCGTTCCGCATGAGATTGCGCAGCAGATTTGGGAGCAGATAGAGGCATCGGCTTCATACGCCTTCAACCTTGCGCATTCGCTGTCATATGCCACGTTAACGTTCTGGTCGGCATGGCTCAAAGGGCATTATTTCGTCGAATACTTCACGGCATGCATGTCAACGGTTTCGTTCGATGCGGCGGTGAAGTACATGCAGGAGGCGCGGCGCAACGGGATATCGATAGTTCCGCCAGTGCTTTCATCGCTCACGGCTGATTATTCGATACTTTCCGACACGGAGATTGCATTCGGATTGGAAAACGTCAAGCATGTCGGTGCCGCAATGGTGAAATCCATACTCGACGGGATGCCGTATGAATCGTTCGCGGATTTCGTCGATAGGTCGGGTGCGAACAAGACGGCTATCGAATCGATGATTAAGGTCGGCGTGTTCCGCGAGCTGTACCCGAATCGCAGGGATTTGCTCCATCGCTACCAATGCGATAATTTTCGGGACAATCTTTTTGGTGCGGCGCTCACGCCAGAGAGCATCGTCGATTCGGAATTGCCAGATTATACGGAATCGGAGTTGCAGGGCATCGAGACTGAACTGCTTGGGATGCCGCTTACGGTTGACCCATTCGATAAGTACAGACGCGCAATGGGCGACCTTGCCGATACGTTGGAGAACATGGACGATGTATCATCGGCTGGATACGATACGCCGCATATACTCTTGGTCAGGGTTAAGGATGTGAAACCGCATCAGGCACGCGGCGGGGTGATGGCGTTCTTGAAGTTCGTAACGGATGGCGACGAGGAAATCGAATGCACGTGCTTCGCTAGGATGTGGCAGGCGAGCCAGCAGTTCGTCAAGGTCGGAAGGTATCTGCGCATCGAAGTGATGAAGCAGAAATACAAAGGCGGGTCATCGTATGTGCTTAGCAAGGTTCAGAGATTGGAGGCATGATGCGCCGCAGATTCAAAGTCGGGGATACGGTTCAGTCGATGGTCGATGGGAGGATGTTCGTCAGCAAGGTATATGATATGAAACGGTTCTCCCTGTTCGGACGCAAGTATCTCAGCGTTCAGATTCCGTGGATGTCTGATAAGGTTTGGTGGAATCCGTCATGGTGTACGCTGATGGAAGGGGATGAAGATGGGGATTAATCGTCGTAAGGGTCTTGAAGCGCTTAGAAAGCAATTGTCAGACGGTTCGCTGTCGTTCCTATCGGAGCAGCCAGAACGCAAGGTGCTTCCAACGGGTATAGCGACGTTGGACAGCGCTTTGGGGGTCGGTGGATTCGTGCGCGGCGAGCAGGTTATATTCTACGGTACGCCAGCGGGGGGCAAATCGAGTCTCGCCTATACCGCCGCTGGCAATATGATGCGCAGGGACAAGGATGCGATGCTATGCATCGTCGATATCGAGCGCGCAGCCAAACCAGATTGGTTGGCGATGTTCGGAATCGACCCAGAGCGCACGATGATTTTGAAGGAACCTACCATAGAGGACGATATCAACGCATTGCAGAAGGCGATACGCTCGAACGCGTTCGATATGGTGATAGTCGATTCGCTTGGGGCCGTCATGCGTGCAGCGGCTTTCGACGGCAAGGACGGGAAGGGCGGGGATGCGAATACCGCCCAGGTCGGAGGGTCGGCTTTGGCTATAACCCGCATGGTGAACATGGTAAACGCCGAGATGATTGGGCTTGACAAGATGGAATTGTCTGGTACCGATGTGATAAAGCCCGTTGTGATTCTGATAAACCAGGCGCGTGCCAACTTCAATTCGCCTTACGGCGGCATAACGATGTCTGGCGGGTATGCATTGGAGCATATGAGCGATGTCGTGATTCGCGTCGCGTCATCGGGCGCGGCGAACGATAAGATTTTCGGCACATCCAACGGTAAGAAGGTCCAGGTGGGGACGCGTGTGACATGCAGGATAGAGCGGAATAAGAACGCTCCAAGCCCCCGTCTTGCGGGGTATGATTTCTGTTGGGAGGAATGCCCAGAACACGGTTTCGGAATAGATTCCGATGCGGCGTGCCTCGACTTGGCGATAGAGTACGGGGTGATAGAGGGACGCGGCGCATGGCTGTATTACGGCGAGGACGGCGCGGAAGGTTCGGTGAAGATGAACGGTCGCGCCGCGATGCTCGCCGTCATGAAGGACAATCCAGAATTCACGGAGAAGGTCTACGCGGAGACGATGGAGCGCATATCTGCGGCTAACGATGAGATGATGGGGGTCGAAGGTGCATAGGGAACTATGGGAAAGCTGGGAGGACGAGGTTGCGGAAGCGCTCGATGCCGATAAGGTCAAGGCATCTGGTCGGACATTCCTGCACAAGGGCGATTGCAAGACGTGCGATTGGCTTGTGGATGCGAAGGAAACGCAGACCGATGGGTATGCGGTATCGGAATCGTTTTGGCGCGAGCTTGCATCATGGGCGCGCAACGAGGGCAAGGAGCCAGCGATAGCGGTCAGGATAGAGAACGACAGCGTTTTCGAGATAGCCGTCGTGACGGAAATCGCCTATGCGGAGCGACATGCCGATTACGTGCCAGATGACCAGTTGAAGAAGCAGAAGCAGAAGAAGGTCACCGCGAAGATGGCTGGCAAGAAGCCCAGCGCGTTCCAGGTCGGACCGTTCAGGCTCGTGGCCTACAGCTTCGACGAGTTCTGCAAGGATGTGGTCGGATGAAGATAGGCAAGACGAGCAATCTTTTCGCCGCATTGCAACCGCAATCGGACGATAGAATCATCCCGTATATCGATAAATGGCTTGTGACATCGCCGCATGCGGGAATCTACGAGGTGGATGACCGTCCGTATCAGACGCGCAATCCAGATAGGACGACGATGAACTTCCATCCGTCATCGGATTGCATGAAGTGCGAAAGGCTCATGTACTTCGAGCGCGACGTGAATACCGAATTGCCAGACGAGCAGATTGATGCGAGGTTGCAGGCTATATTCAAGATGGGAAGCTCGACTCATGCGATGGTGCAGGCATGGTTCGCGGCGATGTCGGGATTGACAGGTTTTCCACAACTTGTGGAAAACGAGATGCGCATCGAGGGCGGCTGCTTCGAGGGGTACGGTGTCGGCGGATACATCGATTCGGTGATAAGGTTCCCAGGTTCCGATGACCGCATCTGCATAGAGATAAAGACATCGAACAGCAGCGTGTTCAATCGGCTTTCTGGCCCGAAGCCAGAGCATAGGTTGCAGGTCGGATGCTATATCGCATACCTCGAATCTCCGTTCGGGATAGTCCTGTACATCAACAAGGACACGTGCGAGATGAAGGAATACAGGGTCGAGCCAGTCGATTTGACCAACGTCCTCATGCGGTGGTCGCGGGTAAGGCAGGCGATAGTCGCTGGGTCAATCGAGGGGCTGCAATACGGATGCAAGGTCGGTGATGCGAACGACAGGACGTACACGAGATGCCCCGCCGCTGGTATATGCTCTAGGGGGATGATTTGCAATGGGTAAGGTGAACCCAGGCAAGAGGTTCGAGGGCAAGTTGCTTTCCAGCATGGAATCGGCTGGCATGTTCGCGATGAGGATTCCAGATAAGCTGTATTGGACTGGGAACCGAATAGCATCGGAGGAAACGCCTGCCGATTTCATAGCGAGCTATGCGCGCAGTTACGATGGCGAGCTGCATCAGTACCTAATCGAGGCGAAGGCATGCTCGAAGCATAGGATAATGTTCTCGCAGTTGAAGGAGCATCAGGAAAACGCGTTGTCGGAATTCGAATCGATGCATATGAATTCGCATGGATTCGTCGCGGTAAATTTCTACGATTCCGTCAGCCTATCTCGGCTGGATGTATGCTTCCTCGTTCCGATTTCCGTATGGGTCGCGTTGAAGAACGCTGAGAACGCCATGAAGTCGCTATCGCACGATGAGTGCATTGAACACGAGGGGATAGTGTTCTGTCCGAAGATGGCTGGCAGCAAATACGATATGTCGAGATTGCTTGGGGGTGAATGATATGTCCGATGAATCTTTGCAGCCGTTGGATGTGGTTGTCGAGGAAGCGCCAGAGCAATCCCTAGCCGTAGAGCGCATCAAGACCGATGTGCGCGTGTCTATGGAATGGGATGATGATGACAGGGATGCCGTCGAGTACATCAAGTCGAAGGTGGACGAGGGGATAGCACGCGAATTCGGCGGCATAAGGCATCTTGCGGAATCGTTAAGGGAGAGGGCGTACATACCGAATCCGCCGTATCTCGGCGAGGGGTTCCAAACGTATCCAGATGGAACGCCGATACAGGATTGGTCGCGTGTGCCGACGAAAGATTTGGAGGATTTCGTGCTGGCTGGTTCGAGCGAAGTGTATTTCGCCCAATCGAGAATCGAGAACGATTATGCGGAAGCCGTTTTCGCGAAATTCACATACGATGACGCATATGACCGTTCGTATTCGTCGCAGCTTTCGGGTACAATCGGCGACAAGACCGCGAGGGCGAAGCGCCGAACGATGGACGAGAGATGGCTCGCCCTTTTCAAGACGCTGTACCATAAGCGTGCGAAATCGGAAGTGGATGCGTTCGAATCGTTCGTCCGCAGGGTCGATAGGATACGTCAGGATAGGACAGAGGAAGCGCGCAGAGCCTTTATGGCGAGCAGAAGCAGTTAGGATGGATGATTATGCCAGATGCGATGATATCTCCCGTTAAAATCGATTCTGTGGCCTTGCAGGGGTATGCAGGCCGTCCAATGAACAAGCGCTCCGAGGAAATCCAAAGGTTGATGAAGTCCGCTATGGATGCGGGAAGGCGTTCGATGAGGATAGAATTGAACCAAGCGGAGCAGGACAGCTTCATAAGGTTCTCTGGCAAGGTGCGCGGTGCGGGGAGAAGGCTCGGTGTCGGCGTATCGGTCAGGACGTGCCAGGATGGTCGGCATGGCGAGGTAGTGTTCTTGGAGGGTCAGGATAATGTCCGTTAAGGCGATGTTCTCTTATCCAGAGACGATGCGCAAGTCGATACTTGCGAAGGACATGCGGTGGTTCGCACGCGGCGGGGAATTCGATTCGTTCTCCGATGCAATGGATGAGGCGAACAGGCTTGCGCAGGATATGAATTTCCCGATACAGATGAGAAGCATGGGCCAATCGTACACGGCGTATCCGAAATCGATAGGCTATTGATTCCGAATCATCGTCTTTGCATTCGTTTGCAATATCTTTGTTTTCTGTTTACAATATCTTTGCGATGTTGTAAAATACAGGCATGCAAAATAATTAGTTGGAACGGCGGGTGGTTTCTTTGAGCGAATTATCAGAGAGGTGCATCGAATCGGCGATGGAGAGCGCGGTATTCGCGTACAACACCGCAATCGATGCGATGGTCGAGGTCATATCGTCCGATTCATCGACACGCGGCATAGTCGCTCGGCATGTGTGCGAAACGCAGGTCGCGTTCGAGCTTGCGCGGCAATCGTTCCTGCTCGGAATGTACGTTTCCGAGGAAGGCAGGGGCATCGACGATGATGCGCTGCCGAATTACATCGGCATGTTCTTCGGGGCGATGATTACCGCCGCGTTCATAATGCTCGTCGATGGCAAGCGCTACGACAGCATGTCCGATGTGTCGGACGGGTTCAGCAACCTCGTTTCTATGGTGTGCGACGGCAGCTTGGGGATTCTGCATGATGCGATTTCCGATGATTGCCAGTTGTCTGAATTGCTGGAGCAGTACAGGAAGCGAAAGGAGGGAGCCGAATGAGCGTATACACCAGGCCAGTCGATGTCGTTGACATCAAGGACGCTGGGAACAAGGGACCGCAGATGCACAAGACCAAGACGGCGCAGATAGCCGTCGATGAGTTTCTTGCGAGCAGCGAGAAGGCGTGCGAGGTCGATTGGAAGCGCATCGATTCCGATTTCGACATCGCGAAGAAGGCGCTCAACTACCGCGTAAGCTACACGAAGCTGAACGTCGGCGGGGATGCATGCGATTTGGCGGTCCGCAGCAGCAGGAGCGAGGGGAGAATCTACCTCGTGCATACGGGCAAGTAGGGATGCGGCACGGCGGGGTGCCGCTCGGATTGCGTTTTCGAGAAGGAGGCTTCGGGAATGAGTACGAGAAGCGTGACGGTGATAGACCAAATCGATTACCGCTGGGATTGGGAATCGAGGGAGAACAAGGAGGGGCGCGAGCATATCGCACGGTTCTACCGCCATATGGACGGTTACCCAGAGGGGCATGGCTTGCAGATGGCGATTGCGCTCGCATCATGCTCCATGAACGAGTACACGAACAACCGCAACTGGGCGCAGCCGTTCCTCCGCATACTGTGCGGCATGGACATGGACATCGAGTTCGAGCCGACGAGCGCGGCGCTGGGCGCATGGGCGCACGGCGATTTGGATTACAGCTACCGAATCACTGGGCGCGCAGATTACACTGGCGGCAAGGAGGATGACCCCGACGCGTCGGACAACGTGGCCATCGAGGTATTCGGGAGCTGGCGCGGCGCGGACGGCGATGCCGATTGGATGGACGGCGAGGAACCCATCTTCAAGGGCAACTGGCGCGATTACGTCCGATGGATTGAGTCCGAGCAGCCAGGGTACATCACCGATTTGGAATACGACGAGGAGAAGCCGAGCGCGTGGATTTACAAGGGCGCGCTGGATGCCAACGGGCTTGGGAACGTGCGTCTGGCATCGACGGCGGATAGATACTAGAGAACGCGTGCGCGAGAGGGGGTGCCGAATGGCATCGGATTACAGCGATTTCCTCTCCATGTTCGATTCCTCGGAGAAGCCGAGGAAGGGCAGGAGGGAGCATCTGGCGCTCATCTGCGACGAGTCGGACGGGACGTATGCGATTATGGTCGTTACGGACGAGGTGGGGAGGTACATGGAGGCGGACGACCCAGACGGTGCCGTTGAGAACGGCGCGGTCAGGGTGCTGGGGTACCTCATGGACGAGGGTTCCGCGATGGAGTTCGTCGGGATACTGGAATGCATCGCGAACGGCGGTGCGGAGATATCCTTCGGGGAGGGATGACGGTATGGATAAATACAGTTACGTTGCGGTGGGTGCCGATGACGTGGAGAAGGCGGTGCTTCTGTTCGATGGCACACATGACCCGTATGATTCCATGCGGGTTGACGATGCCGAGGTGTTCAGGACGGCGCTCGGTGCCGATGATGTCGAACGCGCATTCGAGGAATTCGGATTCGACGGTCCGTGGCGCATGGTATATTCCGACGATGATTTGACGGTCGATAGATTCCACGGCGACGATGCCGTGCTTGGCGATATGTCGGCATCCGACCTCATGGGGGCATTCGCGGGGACGTTCGGCGACCCTCCATTCGATGATATGAGCATGTCAGACGTTCCAGAGGAGTTCAGATGGGTCGATGATGAATTCAACGAGTTGGAGAAGGAGTACGGCGTTGAGCTTGCCAAGCGCGTCGCGAACATCGCCTACTTCATGGCGAACTCCGCCTACGGCGACGGCATCAAGGAGGTCTGCCCGATGGATTCCGATGGCATCCCGTGCAGGGTCGGCGACATCCTGTGCTACCGCTCAGAGGAATACCAGCTCGACAGAACCGAGTTCGCGGTCATGGCGATGTCGGAGGATGCGGTGTTCTATTCGCTGGACGGTTCCAGCATGCCGACAAGCTCCGCGCTCGCCGAATCGTGCGTGCATTGCAATGAGCGCTCGCTTGAAGATATCCTGCGGCAGTTCGCAAACGATATCATCTGCATGTCGGAGGACGATTCGCTCGATTACATCGTCGAGAGGGCGGTCGCAGCCATCGGGGGAACCAGGCGATGATTAGCATGGAGCTGGTCATATCGAATGACTTGGAAATCATCAAGGACGATGTATCTGGGACGGTCGTATGCGGTTGCGGGTGCATCTGCTCCGAACATTGGTCGCATTGCCCCCGTTGCGGGGCGCAGATGGGCGACGGGGACGCTGGCATGTGCGAAAACGTCGGCGACGGCATCGTGTTCGAATGCTCCGAATGCGGGAAGAAGTACATCCCCATGCAGGTTGCCGATGGGGATGCGAGTACATGCGATTGGGCGGCATGCCCAGGGTGCGGAAGGTTGATTGCCTATGCTTAGGGCGATAGAGAGGTTTTCGAAGATTCTTGACGAGTACCCAGACGTGAAGAAGGATGCGTCGCAGCGCTCGGCGTTCATCGACAGGATAGGAATCGAATACGGCGTCGATGAGCGGGAGCCAGCGGCTACTGGAATCTACAGGATACTCGACGGCATCCGTTCGGATGTCGCGAGGGAGATGCGGAAGTAGCGTGTGCGCGGTGCGTGCGGTAGCATCCCATTCGGAGGTATCCGATGGATTGTATCGCAAGGCATCGCGTGCAGCACTGGTGCGATGAATGCAAGGACTGCGAATGCAACGGGAAACCGTGCTTCGAAGTCCTCCTGCATGGCAGGAAGCGCAGGATTATCACGTATTGGTGTACGCGTCAACATAGGCACATAGACCCGCATTCAGAACAATGCCCTTATATCGATTTCGGTAAAACCCCTGGTTAAATGGTATCTTTACAACTTTTTATGATTGCTGTATAATTTAAGTACGGCAATTATATTGTTAGGGGGTTGAATCGTGGATTGGGTTTACGACGATGGCGGTCGCTCGAAGTATTTCAAGGGCGAGACTGGCGATTGCGTTTGCAGGGCGATAGCGATAGCTACCGAGCAGGACTACAAGCAGACGTACCGCGACTTGGCGGAGCTGAACAAGAAGCGCTACGGCAAGAAATCGGCCCGCAACGGCGTGCATCGCGACGATATCAAGCAGTACCTAGCGTCGCTCGGCTGGATATGGAAGCCGACGATGGGCATAGGGACGGGGTGCAGGGTGCATCTCCGCAAGGACGAGCTTCCGAGCGGTCGCATCGTGTGTTCGCTCAGCAGGCATATCGTAGCGGTGGTCGATGGCGTTGTGCATGACACGTATGACAGCACCCGCGACGGCGAGCGGTGCGTGTACGGGTACTGGTACAAGCCGATTGCGCGCAGGCAGAATCCCAAGCCGCGCATATCGGAGGACGAGTTCGAGGAACGGGTGCGTGCGTACATGGACGATTTCGAGGGCGGGTTGATGTCCTACATCGAGTTCGGCAGGCTGTGCAGGGATGCTGCGAAGGATTTGTCGGGTAGATAGCGCGGACGCGCCTTTTGCCCTATCATCGGGTTCGGCAGGCGGTTTGGATTCGACGGGGCGGCTGTATGAACTATCCAGAGATTTGGGATGACGAAAGCCCATCGTTCGATGATTGCGTGCGCGCATTCGACGATACGGGCGAGCCTTTCATGGTGGATTGCGGTTCGGAAGGAGAGCATGCGCTGGTTGCGGAGGTCGATGGCAGGAGGGTTATGGTTGTCATCCAGCGCAACGGCTGGTCCAGGGCCACTGCCCTTTGACGGCGGGAGGGTTGCGTCGCGATTCGATGCGGGATTACGCTCGAATCATGTCGAAGGGCAGATACATAGCTAGGATTATGGTCGTTATCCTGGTCGTGTGCATCGACCAGGTTTTTGCCAAGCTGTTCGCGCTTTCAAGCACGGACACGCTGCTGTTGTGCATGGTCATGATGGTGACGGTCGTGTTCATAAACCAGGTCGATACCAGATAGGATTCGGCGTGCTGTTAGGGGGGTGTATGGCGCTATGATGCGCAGGATTCCAGAGGAAGATAGGCCGATTGTCATTTCGTTCGAGGTCGTTGCGTTGGATTTCTGGGAGGATGACGAGTACATCGCAATCCTGTACGAGCAGAAGATGGATTCCAACCGCAGGCTGTCGGTCGAGCGCAAGGACGGTCGCGGCGATATACCGTGGGACGAATTGCAGAGGATAAAGAACGAATGCCTCGGCGAGGACGCGTGGTGCGTCGAGAACTATCCAGCGCAGGATGCGTGCGTGAACATCAAGAACGTCAGGCATCTTTTCATCTGCGATGAGCCGCCAGAGCTGAGGTTCCCCATGGAGGCGGTTGTTTCCGATGGCGAAATCGCAAAGCTCATCGATGCCGTGAAGGCGGCGTTCCTATGATAGCGAGGATGTTAAAATCGCGTAGAATGGTTGCGAACGGGCAACGATGCTCGGAGTGCAGGCATCATGTGCGCGAATGGGGATGCTACGATGCATGCGAGCTTACGGCTCATGAATCCGCATACGACGATTGCGGGACGAAGTATTCGGTCCGCTCCGTCCGCGAATGCAAGCATGTGTACGCTACACGTTCGTGCAAATGGGAGCATGTATGAGATGGGGGGGTGCATCATGTCTGGTATGAATTGCCCGTTGAAGAATGGGTCGGATGCCGCAAGCTGCCTGTGCAGCTCGAAATGCGCGTGGTATCTGACCTCGCGCAAGATGGATGACATAATCGGGGCGTGCGCGATAGCCGTCATCGCGGTATCGCTCAATAAAACGCCCTTGGCATACGAATGCAGGACGGAAACGCGTTCCGTCCAGGATTTCATCTAGGGGCGTACGATGGATTGCGCAAGCGCGACGGTTACATGGTCCAGACCCGATGAACCGCATCCGAAGCTGGAATGGCTTTCCGATTTGACGTACAGGGAGCGACCGCTTGACGAGCAGAACCTAACCTATGCGATGGTCGGTCAGGCGATAGAGCATCTTGCGAGGATGGGCGCATCGGATGGGCAGCTATCGGCTTTGGCGGAGAAGGGCGGGAACATGACGTTCGGCGATATCATCGCCGTGTACTTCGATAATTTCAGGGACGGTGACAGGGATGACCAATAACGTGCAAATCGTCGGCGAGGTGCATTATTCGTCCAAGGCATCGGTGCATATCCCAGACATAGTCCTCAACTACAGGGACGGTGTGCTGGAATCGATAATCTGCAACGGCGAGACGTTCACCAGAAAAAAGCGCAAAAAGTCGAAATAGTCCCTTGTCAACATATCGTGCTGAGTGGCATCATGCGCTTGTAGCCGTTCTGTTTGCATTTGGGGGCGTATGATGAGCTTCGGCGATGGGAATCTGCATATATCGGTAGAGCGCATGTCGCATGAAATCGCCGTGTATAGGTTGCTCGTTAAGAAGATGGACGAATGCAGGCACGAGCCTAAATGCTGCAATTGCAAATACGACCATAACGGCAGATGCATGTCGGGAATCGATGACATGATGTCGGAATTGGGTATCGGTTAACCATGATAACGTTATGCCAGGATTGCGTGCATAGGATGCAATGGTACGATGCCCGTTGCGAGAACGGCTATACGAGGTATACGGTCTGCACTAAGCGCGGCGTGATGCTCGCGGTTAAGATTGGGGAAGGCGAGCGTCCGCGTCAGAAATGCTTCGATTACATCGGCGGTGCGAGATGATTCTATGTCCGTTGAAATTCAGGGAATTCGAGGACGGCAGGCAGGGGTGCGACAGGAGATGCGCGCTGTTCGTCATCGATAGGAACGGCAACCTGCGATGCGCGCTTTCGCTTGCTTCGAACGAAACGCGGACGGCGTACAATCCAGTCAAAGCTGGTTTCGAGAAGAATTAGCGAGTCTTTACAAATCTATTTATCGGCTGTATAATTACAGTACGGAAATTTTTTTGTTCAAAGGACGGCTTATCATGGTTTGCGGAGATTGCCTTAAATACAAGACCGCAGCCTGCACGGGATGGGTGGAGGCTGGCGAGATTCCGCTGTGCCTCGGCTATTCGCCCGTGCGCGTCAACGGTCGTAGGTCATGGCTTGTCGAGGGAACGCCCCGCAAGGTCGATGCGCATACGCGCAGGATGCTTGCTGGAATGCGATAATCCCCCCATTTCGAATAAAATATCTTTACAACCCTTTGCGACTTCTGTATAATTTACGCATGCAAGTTTTTTAATTAGGAGGCGCATGGGTTTGGCTTATTTCGGCAGGACATGCGGCGAGTGTTCCAGATGGGGTACGACGCTCTGCATGGGGCGGCATCCATTCGGCCCGTTTAACAAGGCGTGCGAATGGTTCTCGCCCGTGCAGTACACGTACTCGACTGGTACGGGCAACTCGGCGCAATGGCATCCCATGTGGCTGGATTGCAGGAGATGCGGTTCGAAGCTCGAAGGCGATTGCGCTTGGCGACCGCCGAAATATTGCCCGTATTGCGGCGGGAGGTTGTGACTACCCATACGTTAGGGGGTGAACAGGAAATGGATTGCAGCAGTTACGGCGGAATCATCAAGGCGCTCGACGGGGAGCTTGCGATGGCTGGTGTCGATGAGTACGGCAACCGCGTAATCATATCCCGCGCATGGGAGGGTTGCGTGAAGCGCACGACATATCTCGATAACGGCTGGGCGTTGGTGCATTACTACCATGAGGATGGCACGGTCGAGGAATTGTTCGAGGCGGTGTAGGAAGCAGCATCATTGCAAAACGTTAGGAGGCTATGAAATGAAGAAGCTGCATGTGAAGGTTCTGTACACGGAGGAATTGCTGGGAACGGCGAGCGCGAACAAGGAACTCCACAGCGAGTTCATCGCGAGCAAAGCGCCCGATGCGCCGAGCCGCGAGGAGGAGGTTGCGGCGCTCGGTGCCGATGCGGTCGAAGAAAAGGCCATGACCGTGTTCCCGCGCATGGATGATGGCACGCCGCATCTTTGGGATTACCAGATTCGCGGATTCTTCAAGGAATCCTGCTCGATGCTGCGCCGTGCGGACGGCACGAAATCGAAGAACCTCAAGGCGTTCAAGAAGGAAATCGACGGCTTGGTGTTCGTCGAGCCGAGGAAGATTCCGCTCATCATCCCCGATGGCGAGACGGTCGGCAACAGGCAGCGTCCGCTCCGCGCATCGACGGCGCAGGGCGAGCGCGTCGCGCTTGCGAACAGCGAGACGGTTCCCGTTGGAACGACGCAGGAATTCGATGTGGTTCTGCTCAAAGAGGATTTGGCACCCCTCATCGCCGAATGGCTCGATTACGGCAAGTACCACGGCACGGGCCAATGGCGCAACAGCGGCGCGGGTCGATTCCTATTCGAGATGACCGACGAGAGCGGCAAGGTGGTCGCTGGCAACCTTTAGCGGCGGCAAGGCAGACCGAATCAGGGCGAATCGCGGCGACGGCTTGGCAATGTTTTCCTATGCCACGTATGGTGTGGCACAGCGTAGGTTTAGCCTTGTCTTGTTTGACCAGGTACGGTGGAGCGACGCATAGGCAAAGCAAGGTAGCGCTCTGTCTTGTGCTGGTACGGTGGAGGATTGTCGTGCGGGGGTGCTGCTTTGTTTAGCTATGGTACGGCAACGGCATTGTCGGGTCGCGTGAGGCATCGCATGGGTTTCGCAAAGTACAGCGATGCGCGGGTTTGGTGCAGTACAGTGCGGCCTTGGCGTCGCACAGCAAAGTTCCGTGCAGTGAAGGTTTTGCAGCGTCTAGCATAGCGTCGATTCCGCATAGCGCAGCACGGTTATGGCTCTGTTTTGTACAGCTGAGCATTGCCTCTGCATTGCGTAGCGCAGCCAAGACACGGTTTAGCATGGCATGGCTAAGGCAAAGTTTTGCCGTGTTTTGTTACGGCATGGTTTTGCTCGGTTATGTGGTGCATTGCATGGGCAGTGCATCGTTAAGCGAAGCAATGGCGTTTGCGATATTGTCAAGGAGGCGGATGGATATGCGGGATGACGGTACGCCGAACGACGGGTATCATTCGATGGGCGAGCTTTACGAGCATAGGGCGGCGCTGTTCTCCGCCCTATGCAATTCCAACCCGTGCAATTCTGGGAAATCCCGCGCCCATGAGGACGGGTCGATGTTCGACGGATTCTTCATCGCATGGATTAACTTGCGCGGCAAGCAGGTTTCCTACCATTGCGAGGACAGGTATTGGGATTGGTTCAGGATTCCCGAATACCCGAACGCGCCGCATTGGGACGGCTATACGTCGGATGACGTGATAACGCGTTTGGTGGAATTCGATTGGGAAGGGCATGGGAAATGGAGATAACCTGGTCGAACGGCTACAGGCTGTCAATCGAGCATTTACCAGGCAGGAGGAAGCCAGTGATGGTGCTGTCGAAGGACGGCGGGTACCTTGCGCACGCGGTCTTGAAGGACGAGGAATCGTTCGACGAGTTCGTATCGTTCTTCAAGCAGCTATGGGGCGATGCCCGATGCGATTGATGCGGTATGCACGCGGGCTTATAATCTCGATGCACCGTAGATTCTGGGAGGAAGGGTTCAGATGGGCTATTTCAAGCGGAAGCGCATGGCTAGGAACGGCATGTCATGCGAATGCTGCGGGAATTACCGCGAATCTGGCAGGTATCCGAAATGCATGCTCGCATCCGATTACTACACCGATTTCGAAACTGGCAAGTTGACGCTGTACAGCAAGTTCATGGCAGATGAGGTTTTCGGGACGCATATGTGCAGATTCGAAAGCAAATCTGGCGATTAAATCTTTATTTTGTCTTTACAACTTTTTATTGTTCCTGTATAATTTAGGTACGGCAATTAAAAGGTTGGGAGGCTGATTATGAGCATCAAATTCGCGGAGGGCATGCTGGATAGCATGGTTGACGGGCAAGGTCATTGCGGCGAGCGCGGTTTGAGCGAGAAGCAATTCGATATCCTCTCGGCGCATCTCATCCCTGGCGAATCCGAATGGGTGAACGCGTGGCACGGGAGCAACGGAGGTCGCGTTGACTTCTACAGCACGGATTACGAGGGCGACATCGGCAAGTACCATGTCAAGCTCAATGAGTTCTGGCACTTCAACCGCCGTTGCACGGTGGTTTCCATCGACCTGCGTCCCGCCGACGAGATAGAGCGGGAGCGCCGTTTGAAGGAGCTTGGGAGGTTCGAGGGCAGCGAATGGGTTTCGGAACCCAAGAAGCGCATCGACCTTGAACTTACGCTCGTGCGCGTGAACGAGTTCGTGCGCCCCAGCTACAGCCGATATGCTTGCTATGATGTCATCCATATCTACACGTTCGCCGATGCCGATGGCAACTGCTACGTATGGAAATCGGCGAATTGGCTCGCGCAGGAAATCGTCGATGGGAACGGTACGGTCACGGATGTAGTCGCCGACCCTGGCGACCTTGTGCGCATGAAGGCGACGGTCAAGGAGCATTCCGAGTGGAAGGGCATCAAGCAGACGGTCATCAACCGACCGAAAATCAACGAGATAGTGAAGGCGGCATAGCATGGCACGGAAAAGCGGTCACACGGAGAACTTCCGCGTAGTGCAGGATGCGTATTGGCCCAGGACGGCTGACGGCACGCACAATGCGCGGTACTTCGACGATTACGAGAAGGCGAGGACGGCGTACCTCCATCTGATTATCGTGCAGGCTATGGAGGAGCGCCTTTTGGAGCGGGTATCGTTCGAATGCAGGTGCGCGGCGGACGGCACGTATTCGCCGATGTTCGAATCGTTCCAGCTCCATACGCTCGGCAGCTACGGATTGGAGCCGTGATGGGCGATTTGGGAGTTGTGAACGGGTGGCGCATCCTATGGAAGCGCACGTATTGGTCGGATAGGAACAGCGACCATCTGACGTATGTGGTTGCCGAGGCGGAGGATTCCCCAGGATTCTATGCGTTCGGGCTATGGCAGTTCATGGATGACCCGTGGGGGTTCCCCGTCAACCAGGCGAGCCGCGATGTCGATGAGCTTATCGGACTGGTCGAGATGTGGGAGCGCGAAGGTCTGTGCAACATCAACGGATGGCCCGATGCGGAAACGCTCGGCGCTGATTTGATTGCGGCATTGGGGGCGGTTGCATGAAGAAGGTTCCAGAGAACTGCGCCGATTTGAAGCGCATGATTGACACGTCTTCCAAATGGTTCGACGGCACGATAGATTGGACGGACCTGCGCGGCGGCAGGGATTACGAGGTCGGGATGGCGATAAACCAGGCGACCAAGGTATCCGTTTACGGCGATACCGTCACCGTGCGCAGGACGCGAGATATCGTCAAGGAAATCAGGGACGGCGGCTGCTCATGCACCGTCGAGACGGTGTGGAACGAGGATATGACGTTCTACGAGTTCATGGCTTCGGAATGGTGGGATATGGCGATGGATGCGTTCATGGACGGCGATTGCCATGCCGACAGCATCTACGTCAAGTGCGATGGCGATGACGGATATGGATGCCTGGATGCGCACATCGAGCGCCATTACCGCGATTGGCTCGGCAACACGCGGCTTTCGAGCGGATATGATGAATGCTGCATATGGTTGCAATCGAACGGGGACATGGGGTTCTCGTTCGAGGGCGAAACCGTCGAGGGCGATGCCGAGGAGCTGTTCGGGCTTATCGCGGAAGCCAAGGCGTTCCGTGCGGCTGGTATCAGGTTGGAGGACGGCAAGCTAACCGTGGAGGTCGGAGATGGGCGATAGCAACGCGGTCAAACCGTGTCCGCAATGCAGCGGCGGGAATTGCGATGTCGCATTGTATGCCGAGGATGGGGATGTCAAGGCGGCTGTGCATTACTGCCACGATTGCGGATACGCGCAGGCATACGGTACGGTCGAGGAAGCGATGCGCGCATGGCTGCGCATCGAGGATGGCAAGGTCATCGGGGTAGGCCCAGATGACCAGTTGGTTATGGAGGAGGTAGCGAGTGGGCGGTCTTTACAACGTGATTTTCGGGTACAACAGGGCGACGATGCTGCTTGCGCCGATGCTGACCGAGGATGACCCGAGGGAGTTCTTCCCCAGGTTCAGGGATTGCTATGCAGATGGCGGCGATATCGTAATCTACACGCGTGTCGGCGGCGGCAACAGAACGTTCGATGCGGAGCCTCCGCATGCCCCGCTGCATGGCGGCGATATCGATTGGGGGTTCGGCGAGGATAGGCTGTATGCGATGCCGACGTTCAAGCGCACGTATGACGATGATTTCGACCCGACATACGGGTATTACGTGTTCGGCGTGCCAGATGAATGGGCGGATGATTTCAAGACGCTGCTCGACGGCAGGCCGTCCGAAGTATCGGATGGTTACATCAATCGGATTGCGAAATGCTTCGGGGTCGATGCCGCAGACATCCGCGCCGTGCTGTCTGGGCTTGATGCAAGCGAGGGGTATCTTGGCTCCGCCCCAGATTGGGATGCGTTCTTCGAGGCGCTGAGAATCGATTTGCAGGAAGGTGATTTCGTTGACTAGGATGTTCATCGTCCCCGTACACGGGGAACCCCATGAAATCGACGTTTTCGGGCTGTCTGGCATGCAGCGTGCGGTCGGCGGGTACATAGAGACTATACCGTGGCTGTTCGACGATGCCCCAGCGGCGTATTGCAACGAGGAGGGGAAGTTCAACGGGCTTGAGCCGAATCGCGTGCTTCTATACGATGGCAAGGTGGCGGATATAGCGTTCGGCGACTTGCTTTTCGCTGGGGTCAGCGACAGCGGCGATACCGTCGATATCACGGATGCGGAGATTGGGAAGGTCATGGCGAGGTTCGGCGGCATGTACCCGTATTCGCCAGAAGGAGAGGGCAGCGGATTCGCCGAATGCCTACGTATAGTCGGCATGGGGAGAAAATGAAGGAAGATGGGAACGATTTCATGGACTATTCGTCCGAGGGTAGGACCGAGGATAGGATAGAGATGCTGGAAAAGCGCGTATGCGAGCAGCAGGATGATATCGCGATGCTATGGCGGGAGATTGATTCCATAAAGAGAAGCAGCGATGCCGCCGAACGCAGCATGCTAATATGCATCGTGTGCCTTACCCTCGTGATATTGCTGCTCACGGTGCGCGTGTTCGTGTTGGCTTGACGTATAGGAGGTCATGGTGAAGACGATTGCGGAATTGCAAGTGGGGATAAACGATTGGATTCGCGCATACAGGCGCGTAGCGATGTATTTCTCGGATTCCGCGCCCAAGACGGCGGCGATGGAGCGCATGGCATATGCCGAGACGATAGCGCGTGCGCTGTTCGACGATATCCAGCGCGGCGAATGGGGCGGGACGTACTACATGGACGGTCGCGCCGTCAGGGAGAACGACCCAGACATCTACAGTGTCGGCGGGGCGTATCCGACTGGCATAACGTTCGAGAAGGGCGAGTTGGACAGCTACATCGACGTGATGGCTGCGATAGAGCTTCTGCGCGAGGTCATCGTGAAGCTGCAATCCGACAGCGACGAGCCTATCGCAATCGGGTTCTGGATTGATTCGTCCGATGACGGCTTGTGCTGGTTCGATGTGAGCAACATAGTCAGGGGCGAGGACGAGGCGCTGTCGCTTGCGCGCAAGCGCGGGGAGATTGCCGTGTACCATTTCGCCACGGGCGAGGAAATCCGCGTGGCATCGAAATCGCCCAGCGGTGCCAACGACCACGGCGCGTCGTATGCGCGTTACATGCGCAATAGGCTGCATCGGTGAACCAAAGCGCTCCTGTAACTCACATGGACAGAGTGCCGACCTCCTAAGTCGGAAGCAGCAGGTTCGAATCCTGCCAGGAGCGCCAGTTTTTGCTATCATCTCCTTATGGGGGGAAGAAAGACATATGAGGTCAGAATCGGCGGGAAGCTCGTTTGCAGGGGCAGCTCCGATGAATGCGCGGATGCGCTAGGCATCGGGACGGATACGCTGCGAAGGTACAGGGTTGACCCGAATTGCCCGAAGTACGTTTCCGTCGTATCTTTGCCGAGCATGTACCTGATGGAGAAGGATGGGAAAAGGTTCCTCGGAACGCCCAACGAATGCGCATCCTTCGTCGGAAGAAGCAGGGACGCGGTGTTCAACAGCGCCGCGCATGGGACGAAGCTGAACGGATGGCGGGTAGAGAAGCAGCCGTACGTGCCGTATAGGTTGCGCAACGACGTAATCGACGGGTTGATAACTGCGGAAAGGGCGAAAAGAGTTGAAAAATAGAGTCTTTACAACTTTGTACAAACTCTGTATAATTTAATTACGGCAGTTTTATTGTTAGGAGGCGCATTTTGAAACTCACAAAGGATGATAAGGCGATGCTGCGTTCGGAATACGCGAAGGTCTGGCGCAGGCGCGACGGCTCTGAGGACACGAAGATGGTCGAGCATTGCACGAAGTCCGCGAGCGGCTACATCGCATTCGGCGATGATATCTGCGTGATGGACAAGCCGCACATCCAGACCGATTTCTGGTTCGGCGAGCATACATACGATTACGACGAGGTATGCGATTACCGCAACAGATGCAGCGAGAGCGAGTCGTATTTCCGTTCGAAGAATCTGGACGGCACGGATGCCAAGCGGCTCATCGAGGCGATAGACGACGGGCGTGAGTTCTGGCTGTGCCGCAAGTACGGGCATCTCGGCGAAAGCAACCTCGCATACGTGCAATGCCCAGACCCGACATGGAATCCGCTGCGCGGCAACGAAATTCGCAGGATGGATGATGCGGAGCTGGCATTGCTTCGCACGTTCTGCGAGGAGGAGCAGGCGAAGTTCTCGAAGCGCATCGATACATATTTGAAGCGCTACGGGCTTAGCAAGTGCCATTACGGTGTGTTCTGGGCGGATAGGTAGTTATCGGGCATGTGCGGTCGGGCGGCTTCGGAGGAGGCCGCTCGGCTGACGCGGTGGTGGCATCGGGGGGTGTTCAAATGCCGCATGTTGATTCAGAGCGCGGGGAAATTCGGGATTGCCTTGACGGTTTGCTCGATGATATCGATGCCTGCGCACGCATCGTGCGCGAATTGCGCGACCGCGCACGTGCCATAAGGCAATCATCGGATGCTTGCGACAAAGCGGATGTGAGATTCGTATGCAAGCGCCTCGATAGGGCGTACGAGCAGTTTTCGGTAATCTTGGAGGAGTTCGAATGAGCGGGTACCGCGCGGTCGGGGATATCGATGGCGAGCCAGTCTACGATGGCAGCGCATTCGGATTCATCGGCGCATCGGATTCGGCATGCGAACGATGCGGGAATGCCGCAAAGGTCTTGCGCGTATACGAATCGGACGACAAGGACAAGACGCACGATTTCTGCACGGATTGCATCTTGCAGCTATCGCAGCGGATTCATTGGTTCGGCGGGATGTAGGTTCGGGGGGTGTGCTTTCAATGGGTGCCAGGTTGGTATACGAGGTGAGAATCGGCGGGGTGCTGGTATGCCGAGGGGATGTTTACAGGGCGGCGGATGCGCTTTGCGTCGTTCCGTCAACAATCAGGCAGTACAAATACAGCGGACGCGGGCCGTCATATGTTTCGGTCGAAACCATTTCCCCGAGATATCGCATCGAGAATGACGATGGCGATGTGATGATGGGGTCTGCAATCGAGTTGTCGAAGCAGGTCGGAATCGGGGTCAGCAGATTCTACTATGCCCATGTCCACGGGCAGCGCATCGGAGGATACAAGATTCGTAAAATCAGCCATACTGAATTTTCGCTTCCTACGGAGCAGATTGAGAATCTCATTCGCAGATGCAAGGTAATTGCACGCAAGATGAAGCAAGCGGAATGATTGGGGGTGGGGCTATGGGCAAGTCTGAACTGGCCGTTGCCGCGACGTTGGGAATCGACCGAGATGAAGTCTACAATGCTGGCTTCGACAACGGCGTGAAGGCAACGCTCCAACAGCTCTACGGCCTGCTTTCGGAAACGGATGACGCTGCCGAGATTAAAGCGTGGATTGACGAGCAATGGAAGGAGTACGAGTTATGAGCAGCAAGGCCGAAAAGGATGCTCTGGAAATCCTTCTAGATTCAAGCGCGTACAACAGGCTGCGCGAGCAATTGGAGGAAGAGCAGGCACATCTTCTGTGGCAGGTGGTGTGGGAGCAGCAAATCCTCACTCTCTTGCAGGCAATCAACCATGCGAAACCGTATACGTGCCAAGCATGGCGCGACAAGATGAACGCATGGCTAGGCAGCGTTGTCAAGGATTACAAAAGGCTTTTCGAGCCGAAGGAGGGCGAGTGATGGCTTGCGCGACCGACAACCGAGCGACCAACTGCCGCCACTGTACGAACATGGTCTGCGGAGATGCGAACTACTGCGAGTACACGGGCGAGACGTACAGCGACGGCTACATCAGGGCGCGGCGCAACTGCCCAGGATTCGAGTACAACCCCATCGACGCGCTCACGCTCGAAGACCCAGAGCACGACAAGGCGATGGTTGAGAAGCGAGAGCGAGAGCTGTACGAGAAGCGGATGAGGGGTGACTGGTCATGACCGACAACCGAACGCTCGAAACAACGGGCATAATCATCACGAAAGACGTGGCGCTCAAAGCCGAATGCCCGAATTGCGGATGCGAGACAACCAGGGACATAGACGATTTTGATTACACCGACCTTTGGTACGGGCAAGAAGCGATTTGCTGCGAGGAATGCGGGAAGGTTTACCAGATTTACTACGTGGAGCGTGATGTGTGATGACCGACAACCGAACGACCGAGCTGCTGCCATGTCCCTTCTGCGGCGGCGAAGCCGAAATCGTCGCGCTTGACGCTTGGTACAAGAACCCGTTTGTCGGCATCGGCTGCTCGAAATGCCCTGCAATCCTGGCAGAGTACGGCGAATACAAGCGGTTCTACACCGAAGCCGAAGCCATCGCAGCCTGGAACGCACGGGCGGAGCGGACGTGCCATATAGAATACCCGTATTACGGCGATGCTCCTGTTATCAATGCGCAACCACGTTGCTCAGAATGCCATGAACATTTTGCAGTTGGCGAGTTTCCTAACTACTGCCCTAGCTGCGGAGCGAAAGTAATTGGAGGTTGATATGTGGAAAACAGCATATCCGTTCACAGGCTATGAAATAAGCGATAACGGCGAGGTTCGCAATGCGAAAACGAAACACGTTTTGGCGCAGCAGGTGAACAATCGCGGGTATCCGAAAGTTTACTTAATGGATTGCGGCAGGCAGAACGGCGTGCTTGTCCATCGGTTAGTGGCGAGAGCGTTCTGCAAGAACGATGACACAGAACATAAAACGCAAGTCAACCATATAAACGAGGATAAGACAGACAATAGGGCGGTCAACCTCGAATGGGTTACACCGTCCGAGAACGTCAACCACGGAACGGGTGTTGATAGGAGGGCGCGTTCCCAATCGTTACCCGTCGTGATGGTCTACAAAGGACTCTCCGTTGTGTTCGATTCAGCTGGTGACGCTGAGAAACGGACGGGAATCTCTGCGAAAAGCATCCAAAAGTGCTGTGTTGGCAGGCTGAACTCAACGCATGGTGCGACGTTTGCGTATCTTGGCGCGAAGGCGGTGGACGCATGAGCGAGTACATCGTTAGGATGCCACCAGACATGCCTTACGAAATCAAAGCCGAGCTGAACGCGTGGTATGTCAACAGCGAACCAATCGTGCGGTGCAGGGATTGCTGCTACGCAGACGAAATCGAGGGCGGCTACTGGTGCGACCGATTCGATAACGGCAAGGAGCATGTAACGCCGAACGGCTTCTGCGCGTGGGCGGAGCGCAGGGGGATGGGCAAATGAGCGGCAATTTTTGCTTTATCTGCAATGAGCCAAATTACAATGGCAACGAGACGCTTATTAAAGTCAAGCGTATAGAGCGCGATGAAACCAACGGCTCGACGAAAACAATCGTCTGGTCAGGCATGGTTTGTGACGTTTGTTTACACAAGCACTTGGGATTGTTCAGCAAGGAGTTGGGCGAATGACCGAGTACAGACCGACCGAATACGTCGTTGACTTTGGCGATTGCAGGAGCAACCAGTTCGTGCGCCTGAATATGGCGCTAATCGAGCAGAACAGCGCGAAGCTGGGTGAGCGTATCGTGCGCTGCCGCGATTGCAAGCATTACGAGCCATACAGGACATACAAACACGGCATTATGAACCGATGTATAGACGAGAACGGCAACTCACATAGACGCGAGCCAGACGACTTCTGTTCGTGGGCTGAACGGAGGACGGAATGACCGAATACATCTACGAGCGCGAGCAGATATCCGACGGCGTGTACACCGCAACCAACACTTTCATTGAAATCATCCGATGCAAGGATTGTGTCAATTACTATGAAGCCGAGAACTATCATCCTGGCGGCAATTACTACAGTCGATGCTGCAAGTATTTCGATTCGTATAATGATGAGGTCGGGCCAGATGGTTTCTGTGCCTGGGGAGAACGGAGGGGTTGATGAAGGTATATCTTGTCTATTGGTGCAACAACGAACCATGGGAGGATTATTCCGAGATGGTTGATGGGGTCTTTTCGACCCGCGAGAACGCAATCTCGTTCATCGAGGGGAAGGGGTATAGGCTGCGCACCGACCCGAACGATATCTGCGTCAAGCGCGGCATCGACCGTTGGGATTGGCGCTGCGACGAATGGGAAACCTATAGCATGTGGGTGCGCGAGATGGAGGTCGATGTCTGCGATGGGTAAGATGCTGTATGCGGTCGCCGCAATCGCGGGATGCATGGCTATGGCTGTCATCTATGCGGAGTGCTTCTTCAAAACGTGCAGGGACACGCGGGACGGGGACGGGTTCCATTGCTCGAATTGCGACAGCCATACCGAGCATCGGTTCGATTCCCCGATAAATTTCTGCCCGATATGCGGCGCGTTCATAATACGGAACAAGAAGATATAGGTTCTGCCATGAAAAGGGGCATGGCTGAATCGGAAGGGGGTATGATGAGCGTGGCGTTCAGGAACGGGGTCTATTGGAAGGAGCAGTGCAAGTTCTGTAGGAACGGCAGGTGTTGCAAGTACCGCGAATCGGTCGAATTGCTCCAAGCGCGGCTCAACGTGGTCGAACTCGAATCGAAGGGGTGCTACGGTTCGCTGTCGTTTTGGTGCGATTACTACGCCGAGGATGATGTCGCGGTAACCGATATGATTCGCGAGCATTGCGAATCGGAAAGGAAGGAGCCATGAACAGGGAGCAAGCGGGTCATATCCTGGATGCATACGTCCAGTCGGTAAAATTCATCGAGGATGGCGAGTTGTCGCAATCGCTGCGCGAGGTCATCTTGGACGCGATGACGGGATACAAGACCGAGAAGTCTGGATGGTCTGGATACGGCATCACGGTACCGACAACAGGCCATCCGAACGACTGGGACTGTGCTCCGAAGGTCACATGCTCTACGCGTGTCGAGCCGTGTACGGCGAGTTCCGAGCTTACATCGGAAGGTTAGCGATGGAGGATTTGGTTGCGGGGACGGTGGGCGATTTCAGAAATCTTTCCGCGTCCACATTACTCATCCATTTGAAGCGTGACTCCATCCGCGACGAGATATCGGAGAATTTCGGTGCGTTCGAGCGCGTTGTGATAGATGTCGATGGCGAGCGGCATGAATACGATGCCGATATGGTTATCTCCGCGTTGGAGAATTACGGGCGCATCTCCGAATTGGAGGATTTGGTGCGCGATATGCGCATGCATCTCGGCAATGCGCTGTTCGCTGGATGCATACCAGTTTTGAAGGCGCTTGATGAGCGTATGGATGCGCTGGGGTTGGAAAGAAAGGGATAGACAGGGGTACGGCAGATGAACAACTTCGAATATCTTCTGGCGCATGAGCCAGAATTTCGTGCAATGCTCGTCGAACAGCTCGACGATTCGCATCTGATGCGCGCATTCGCGGATGATTGCGCATTCCGCGATTCGGTATGCGATGCCGCAAGACTGTTCATACCCACAAAAGAGCATGTCCCGCCGAGCGGGGTGCATGATTGGCTTGCAAGTGAAAAAACAACGATGCCGTGATTTGGAATCGATAGGAGGCTTCTATGGTGTCGGAGATTATCTGCGATGATTGTTTGGACGTGATGCGCGGGATGCGCGATTGCTCTATCGATTTGACAATCACATCGCCGCCGTATGAGGCTTTGAGGAGCTACCACGGGCAGGCCCCGTTCACGTTCGAAACGTTCAAGCCGATGGCACGCGAGCTGTACAGGGTTACCAAGAACGGCGGGGTGGTCGTATGGGTCATCGGCGACCAGACGGTGAACGGTTCCGAATCTGGAAGTTCGTTCAGACAGGCGCTCTATTTCATGGAGTGCGGGTTCCGCCTGCATGACACGATGATTTATCAGAAGGTCAATCCAGTTCCGAATGCTGGGACGCGTTACCAGCAGGAATTCGAGTATATGTTCGTATTCTCGAAGGGCAAGCCGAAAACGGCGAACATCCTAACGGAGCCGAGGCGCAACGCATGCAACGACAGGAGGAAAACGAGGGTCAAGCCGTTCAACAGGAACAAAGACGGCGATTTCGGCGCGAAGAAGCTGTACGAGTACAAGGAGATGGTGCCGCGCAGGAACATCTGGTCGTACAAGGTCGGACAGCATAATTCCGCGACGGATGACATCGCGTTCGAGCATCCAGCGATATTCCCAGAGCAGCTTGCAGCAGACCATATAGCGTCATGGTCGAATCCTGGCGACCTCATCCTCGACCCGTTCTGCGGCAGCGGCACGGTAGGCAAGATGGCTGCGCTCGCTGGCAGGGATTTCATCGGCATCGATATAGACCCGCAGTATTGCGAGCTGTCCAGACGCAGGATTGCGACGGTTATGCCGTAGCTGATAATATGTGCATGCAATACCGCGACCGATGAACGAGGTGGATGATGAACGGTTCCAGGCGTGATTTCATAGCTGGGTACATGGCTGCTCAGAGGAATGGCATTATGCGTAAACGTGCTGATATAGAATGGAGCGAAGATTATAACGGTACGTTGTGGGCGCATGAAGATGCTGGGGGGGCTGGAATCATTCAATTCAATATTACACCTACGGTCTATGGCGAGTATTTGTGGGCGGCGTATGCAGAGGATGCCGATTTGGAACTCTGTGATGGCGTTGAGTATTCATTTAATGACGCAGAGAAAAATTGCGAGACCGTCCTCCGAAACATCAAAGACGAATTCGATTATATGTCGCATGGAGAGTTCGTGGCTAAACGCACGGC